>Ga0137395_10000392_pt1 | contig 17886 bp, 15 predicted proteins | sample czobulk216metaG_FD_108283 | JGI IMG/M metagenome (GOLD analysis project Ga0137395, IMG submission 108283) | Vadose zone soil microbial communities from Angelo Coast Range Reserve, California, USA - czobulk2.16 metaG | ecosystem: Environmental > Terrestrial > Soil > Vadose zone | place: USA...
CCCGCACCGAGGCTAGTGGTACGGCTGGCGCTTTGGTGAGTTCAGCCCGATCGCTCCACGGATCAATCTTTACGCGGCCACCTAAAGGCAGCGCAGGTATTTGGTCCAGCTTACCGGCTTCGAGTGCTGGTGCCGAAGTCATAAGTTCCGGCATGCGCAGCACACCTTTGGCATTGGCCAGCGGATTTCCCAGGTGCGGAGTCAGCAAGCCGGAAAGACTCGTCCGCGAAGCAAGCGCCTTCAGGAACAGGCCGGCACTCGCCATCTTGTCCTTGTAAGGGGATTTTTGCAGCAGTTCGATCGCTTTTTTGTCGGCGCTTAGTTCTTCCTGATCACTGTGACTGAAGCCGAACTTCTGGTATGTGGCCTCATCGGAAAACAGCATGCGGTCGCTGAACGCGAACTTGCCGTCCGTTTTGTGACCCAGCACGATGTGCCCCAATTCATGACTCAGCACCATCGCCAGGCTGGCCTCATCCGGCAAAGTATCAAGCAATCCTCGGCTGACAACGATCGTGTGGCCCACGTGGAAGGACTCCAGTGGCGCAGTCAGCAGCACTCGACACCGGACTGGCCAGGAGTTGTCGATATTGTTCGTAATCTCTAAATTGTTCACTACTGTTTCTAAAACCTTGTCCATGTCGCTGGAGGGCGCCACTAAGCCTGCCCGCTGTAATTTTTCCAGCACATTATTTTCTGCTTGCTGCTCCCACAAACGCTGGCTCTGGACCGGTGTGGCATCCTGCGATGCTGCACTCTGGTCCTTTACTCCCGGTGAATCCACCAGTACCTGTGTCAGCTCCGATTCCCGGCCTTCATGCTTCAGGTTGTAACCCCACAAACGAGTCTGGGCCTTGAAGGAAACCTCGCGATGAATTCCGTAGCGCATGTTGCTCTCTTCGCTGTACACATAGGCCGGCAGCCACAATCCCGGCTGCATGTTCAAGCGCCAGCTGTCAAAGTGAAAGAAATACTGGCTGTGGCCGGCGTTGGAGTACGTTCCATTCAACCGCACAATATTGAAATTCTGATCTTCCGCCCACACCCGTCCCGTGAAGCGGCCATTTCCAGAGCCTTTGCGCGGGAGCACATCAAAAACAATGCATCGGATGTCACCCAAAAATTCGCGTCGTGCGTATTTGAAGTCGTAATGCTTGCGATCAAAATCGTCGCGATCCGCCAGGATCATCCAGGAGAAACCCACCGGATTGTATTGCATGGAGTAGGTGCGCTTTACGCCGCCCAAAATTTTCTTGAACCGGCTGGTCTTTCCCAGAAATGAGCGCTCGTCCTCATTCATTACATCCAGGCGCCCTAAGAAATAACGGTCGCTATCCGGCACACTACCCAGTTGCTGGTCAGGTCGCATCTCCTGCAGATACGTTTCCACCACCGGGTCGTAGCTGTCGAGGTTCTTCACCAGCGCTTGCTCGCGTTCGATCATGCGGTCAATAACCTGATCTGCCGTGACCGGCGCCTCCGCGGGCTTGGACTGCGGGGCGGAGTTTCGCGCAGATAGATTTTGCTGGGCCACGCTGCCCAGCCCGGACATGAGAAGAGCCAACAGTACCAATTTAGGAACGCGCATAATTTGCTACTCCTCGATTTTCAGTAAGCTAGCTCAAAAACCACATGTACCACCGCAGCAGAATCTACCGGTTGTCCATTTTGCATGGCTGGCTTAAAACGTATTTTGTTGGCCGCCGCTACTGCCGCTTCGTCCAACCCGTGCCCCAGACCCTTTACTACCCGCTGCACGTGAATCTCACCCGTTGCTCCAAACTGAGCTTCGACTAGCACTTCACCCTCTAATCGCAGCTGCCGGGCTTCTTCCGTGTACACCGGCTTTGGTTTAGAAATAATTTCTACCGGCGTAGTTGCTGCCGCGGTTGGAACGCTCCGATTGTGTGCCGTGGGCGCCGCTTGCGCCGCGGCATCGCCGAAACCACTTTGCTGTACTCCGCGGCCATTGCTGCGGCCGTCGCCGTGCCCCGGTGAAGCTACTCCGCTGCCAAATCCCGCACTGGCTACTGTGCCACGCGCACCCTGCACACCACCAGAACCATTGCCGTTTCCTGCCCCTTCGGGCAAGTCAAACGATCCCAGTTTGGCAGCAATCAAGCGGCCTTGCCCATTGCCTTGGCCGGGCAAGCCATTCGGATCCCCAAATCCGCCAGTTTGAACTTTTTGCGTCGGACGATTGATCGTAGGCGTCGCCGAACTTCCCGCGAACATACCGGTTTGCACCACCGGTCGCGGCAGCGCTCCGCCCGGCTTTAACAGCGCCGGTGACGCACTGGGAAAGCTCATGTTCGGCGCTTCAACCGCCACCCGAGTGGCTTTCGCTTCGCGAACAACCTCTAGCGGAACCACCAGCCGTGCCGTAACGTGCGCAGGCGGGAGCAGCCGCGGTCTTACTTGAGGACGCGCCGCTACGTACTCTCTGGGGCCAGTCACCAGGGGCGTATATACGAGGTGCCGCGTGGGTACGATGATATTTTCAGGATTAATTAATCCGGCATAAACCACAAATAAAAGCAGTAAAGCCTGTAACACAAAGCTGCTGCTCACCGAGCCCCAATTTACCCGCCGCTCTGGCAGCAAGCCCATGGGCAAGCTGGGAAAAGCTTCCACCATCCAAACACTCCTTTGGGAAACCTCGGCGCGGGGAGAGCGCGCGGAAGAGACCTAGATTACTTTCGGGCGGGTGTGTCGTATATATGCCTGCCGGGTGCGTACCTTGGTAACCTACATCGCCGGCCGACCCGCCCCACCAACCCGTACTACATGGGACGCCACCGATGGGGCCTATGGTTATCTCGCAAAACACGACAATTTACCCGGATGACTCCATCCGCCGCCGTTTGAAGGTATAGAAAATAGGTATGCCAGCCAAGATTACCACTGTACCGGTGAGCGAATTCCGTAAATTCTGTGCAAAAGTGTAGTAACGCAGCCCCGCGGAAGCCATGATGAACAATCCCGGAACTAGCGGATATCCCCAGGTCCGATAAGGACGAGCTGCGTTCGGTTCGCGCTTCCGGAAAACGAATATTGTGCTGGTAGCTAACATATAGAAGAGCCATTCCGCAAAAATCGCCAGGGAAAATAATTGCCGAAAGGTTCCCGCAAACAACAGCAGCGCAATGGACAAGATCGCCTGCACCAGGATCGCAACCGAGGGCGTATGAAAACGCGGATGGACCTCGGCCAGCACTTTGAAAAAGTATCCGTCACGCGCCAAAGCAAAAGGTACGCGTGCCCCGCTCATGATCGTTCCATTCAGCGTGACCAGCATGGACAATCCCATGCCCGCCGAAACTATGCTTGCTCCCACCATTCCTAACGCCAAGGACATCGCCTGTGAAGCTGGCCGCGGCGAAGCTGCAATGGCAGACGCGGGCAGCACATACTGCACTGCGGCATTGACCAGAATGTAGAGCGCAGCAACTGTCGCCACGCCGGCGATCAGTGCGATCGGCACCGATCGCTCCGGGCGCCTCACCTCACCCGCCACCATGTTCAAATCATTCCAGCCGTCATACGCCCACAATGCCGCCACAAGCGCGGCCATAAATCCGCCAAACCCGCCCATTGCGCCCACGTGGATCGTCCTGAAATTCGCCCAGCTTCCTCCCGCGTAACTGAAGCCTGCGGCCACAATCAGCAGTACCATCGCAACCTTCAACATGGTGAAGACCAGCTGAAATTCGCCGGCCTTCTTCACTCCCAGGTAGTTGAGGACGGAAATTAGGATGGTCGCTGCAATCGCCACCAGTTGTCCGTAAGTGATCCCTATCGGAGCGGTTATAAAGTTCCGCGTCACAAACGAGAATGCCTCAAAGTTTCCCAGAATCCGCACCATTCCCGTGGTGACGGTCGCGATGGACGCCGGCTTGGCAATCAAAAACCATGTCCAGGCGTACAGAAATCCCGCCAGCGGGCCATATCCGTCGCGCAGATATACATATTCTCCGCCGGCCTCCGGCTTCATCGCTCCTAGTTCGGCGTAAGTTAATGCCCCAAAAAATGACAGCAGCCCGCCGACCAGCCATGCCAGATACACAAGCTTGGCCGATCCCACTGCCTGCATCATTTCAGCGGGAACCAGAAAAATGCCGCTGCCGATAATCGTTCCTACCACGATGGACGTGGCATGACTCACGCCCAGTTCCCGCACCAGTTCGCCTGAATTAATCCCGAGCTTTGGCTTAGCAATCGCCGGCATTTTCATTGGTTTCTCGTGAGGGCAGCGCCAGGCTGGCAATATACCCAATCGTAAATGTCACTGCCGTTCCAATCACCACATACCACGTCCACGGGATCTTGGTTCCCTGCCAAACCCACAACTCGATGGCAAAGCCGCAAGCCATGCCGAGCATCGCGCCGCGCTCATTGGCGCGGCGGGTCAACAGACCAAGCAGGAAAATGCCCAGCATGGCGCCGTAGGCCACGGACGCGATCGACAGCCCAACCTCGACCACGCGGCCCGCGCGGCGTGACAAAACGGCCAATACAAAAAGCACTACCGCCCACGCAATGGTCGCCCATCGCGAAGCCCCGAGGCGTCGATCTTCGCTGCTTTGCGGCCGTCGTCGCACGTAAAAATCAATGATCGAACTCGACGATAGCGAATTCAGCGCCGCACTTAAATTGGACATCGCAGCCGCTAAAATGGCAGCAATTAGCAATCCCGAAATTCCGCGCGGCATTTTTTCCACAATAAAGGTCGGAAAGATTCGGTCCGACCTGGCAAATGGCGCCGCCGGAGGAAACTGCCGATAGAAGACGTACAGCCCCACGCCCACCAGCAGGAAAAGTGAAAACTGAAACAGAATCGCCACCCCACTGCTCAGTAGCGCGGTCTGAGAATCGCGTTTATTTTTCGCCGAGAGCAGACGTTGCACCATGAGCTGGTCCGTGCCATGGCTCGCGGTTGTCAGAAAAGTTCCGCCGATCAGCCCCGCCCAGAACGTATAAGTTTTTGAAAACGTAAGCGTGAAGTCGAAGATGCGCAACTTGCCGGCGGCATTTGCGGTGGCGTGAATGGCAGCCCATCCACCTGGCACTAAGTTCAGCAGAGTGATAAATCCCACCAGGGTTCCACCGATGTAGATCGCCATCTGGATCACGTCCGTCCAAATGACCGCCGCCATCCCTCCTTCGAAGGTGTAAATCAGCGTCAGAACTACGATCAGCGCGATGGATGCGATCTCCCCCGTTCCAATTGCGATTCCCACCACGATGGATACCGCAAACACGCGCACCCCTTCCGCCGCCGCTCGTGTGAGTAGAAACAGCCCTGCCGCGAGCGATCGCAAATGGGGGCCGAAGCGCCGCTCAATGAGTTCGTAGGCGGTCAACATCTCCCGGCGAAAATACGCGGGGATAAAAATCAGGCTGATGATCACCCGCGCCACCATGTATCCCAGCACTACCTGGAGAAATCCCAGATTAGTGTCGTAAGCCAGGCCCGGAATGCTGATGATGGTCAGCGTGCTGGTTTCGGCCGCGACGATAGAAAGCGCAATGGCCCACCACGGAATAGTTCGGTCCGCCAAAAAATAATCGCGGAGTGAGCGCTGCTTTTTTCGGAACCGTAGTCCGAACAGGGTGATTCCCGCCAGATATAAGCCGATGATCGCCAGGTCCAGCCGGTCGAGTCGCATCTTCCAACGAATCATTGCACGATTCGGCGTTGGCGGATGCTTGCAGGAACTCGACTTCGCAACAGCAACCCGCATTACCTGGTGCTACAACTAGCCAGGTGGCATTCTTCCTCGGCATCGATGGGGGTGGAACCAGGACAACCTGCCTGGTCGGTGACGAAACTTCCGTCATTGGCAGGGCAACTTCCGCAGGTAGTAACCCGATTCGCGTGGGCGAGCCTCAAGCGCGCAAGGTCCTTCGAACCGCCATTCGCGAGGCATGTACCGCTGCCAAAGTTGATCCCAAGAAAATTCAGCGGGCTTGCATTGGCGTCGCCGGCGCCGCTCGTCCACAAATCAGCAATCTGGTTCACGCCGCCGTCGCCAAACTGGTAGGTGGAGAAATCGAAGTGGTCGGCGACATGGTCATTGCTCGGGAAGCCGCGTTTCCTGATCAGCCCGGAATTGTGGTGATAGCCGGGACCGGCTCCATCGCCTTTGGCCGCAATCAGCGCGGTGAGGTCGCCCGAGCCGGCGGTTGGGGATTTGCGGTCTCCGATGAAGGCTCAGGACATTGGGTCGGCAAGACTGCTGTCGCCGCTGCCCTCCGGGCACGAGATAGTGGGAACGATAGAGAAAACGAAACTCGGAATGAAACCGGAGAAACACCCGGGAAGGATCACGAAAGATCGTCGCTGCTGACCAGCATCATGAACGCCTGGCACTTGGAAACCTTGGATGACCTGGTGCGCTCCGCAAATTCCATTCCTCCGCCAGATTTTTCCAGCCTCTTCCCGCCGGTTCTTGCCGCGGCTGCCTCCGGGGACGCTTTAGCGCGAGACATACTGATGAGCGCCGCCAGCGAACTTGCCCAGCTTGCAAAAATTGTGATGCAGCGCCTGGAAACTTCCGGTGAGGCTCTGCCACTCGCCCTTAGCGGTGGCGTGTTTCAGAATTCGCCAGTTGTCCGTCAGGCTTTCGCCAATAGCGTGCGCGCCGACTATCCCCACGTGAAAATTCTTCCCGTCACCCCAGATTCTGTGCAGGGAGCGTTGGCGCTCGCCCGAAAGGGCAAAGACAAACATGACTGATGATCCGAATTCCGCCTCCTCTCGCGATAATCCCGCGCCCACTCGTGAGGATGCCGCGCTGGTCCGCGATGATGACCCCGCACTTCGCTCTGCTTCGCACTCCCAAAGCAACGGAGCAGCGAGATGCCTGGCATCCGGCCCCGGCCTAAGCGAGGATCAAGCGCTCGCTCTGCTCTCCCGACGCGATCTGCCGCCGGAATCCATCGAGCTGCTTTCCAAGAACTCCGATCTGATCAAGCATCGCAAAATTCTGCTCGCGCTCATCTCACATCCCAGGACGCCCCGGCACCTTTCGGTTCCGTTGATACGTCGGCTCTACATCTTCGAGTTGATGAAACTCGCGCTCTCGCCCACCCTGCTGGGCGACATCAAAATCGTCGCCGAAGAAACCATCATCTCGCGTTTGGAGACTGCTTCCTCCGGCGAACGTCTTTCCCTCGCCCGACGCGCTTCCGGCCGTGTGGCTGCCGTCCTGCTGTGCGATCCCGAGCCCCGCGTCATCCGGGCCGCGCTGGATAACCCTTTCCTTACTGAGGCGTTGGTTGTAAAGGCGCTGATGTCAAAGCACGCGCCGAAAGCGTTTGTGGAATTGACCTGCGGTCACGCTAAGTGGTCATTGCGGCAGCAGATCCAACTTGCATTGTTGCGGAATGAAAACACTCAACTTGAGTCGGCTCTGCAATTCGCGCGAGATCTTCCCGCTAATATCGTGCGCGAACTTCTCCACGATTCTCAACTGCCGGAAAGCATAAAAGCCTGCCTGCAAGCCCAACTTGATCAACGCCTGTAAGGTCAGAGATAGCCGCTTCAAACGCTGCTTAGTGGGCCACTTCCAACTTCAGAAGCTTGTCTGCGAAAATACTCCGCTATCGCATCTGCCTGACTTCGCGTCACCACCGCCGAGAGCGCCGCGGCATCCGCGCCTTTCACCGCTTGCAGGCTGCCAAAATGCTGCAGCAGACGCCGCGTCGTGCTTGCGCCGACCCCGGGAATTTCCAGAAGTTCGGTCGAGCGGTCCCGCATCTGCCGCCGCTTACGATGGAAAGTCACGGCAAAACGGTGTGCCTCGTCGCGGATCTGCTGCACCAGGTGCAGCACCGGCGAGTGCCGGTCGAGGAACACCGGATCATCTTCTTGTCCGTACACATATATGATCTCTTCACGTTTGGCGATTGCCGCCAACGGCTGATTAATGATTTCGAGCGACTCCAGTGCTTCCGCCGCTGCATGTAATTGCCCCAGTCCGCCATCGATCAGCACCAGGCTGGGCATTTGTTTTTTCTCCGCCTCTACGCGCTTATAGCGCCGGCCCACCACTTCGCGCATGGCAGCAAAATCATCTACCCCCTCCACCGTGCGGATAATAAATTTGCGATAGTCGGACTTTTTCATCTGTCCGTCTTCCCAAACCACCATGGACGCAACCGTCTCCGCTCCCTGAATGTGCGAAATGTCAAAGCACTCAATGTGTTTCGGCCTTTCCGGCAAACCCAGCGCGTCTTGCAGCGCCTCTTGAATGGCCCGCGCTGCCGGTTTCATCACCCGGAAACGTTGATCGAATGATTGCTTCGCATTGTTGCCCGCCAAATCGATCAGCGATCGCTTCTCTCCACGCTGCGGAATGACGATGTGTATCCGGGCTTTGCATTTTTCAGACAGCAGCTCTTCCAACATTTCCCGGTCCTCGAAATCGACGGGCGCGTAAATGTTCCGCGGAACGTATTGCGCGTCAATATAAAGCTGCTTCAACAGAGCAGAAAAGAATTCGCCCGGATTAAAAGTCGGATAGCCTTCCTGGGTGCCCTTTTCTCCGCCATTGCCTTGCGCCTTTTCGCGCCCTGAGCCTTCTCGGCCGCTATCCTCCGAACCATCATTTTCTTCCGAAACGCTCGCTACTTCTCCGCTGAGCGGAATTTTGTCCCAGAAGAATTCCCTCCGGTCCAGCACTCGGCCCCCGCGCATGTGAAACAAATTTATGGCCAGCATTTCGTTTTCGTAGTGATAACCGAATACATCCGCGTCATAGCCTTCCACGCCCGCAATGCGCTGTTTTTCCTGCAACTGCTGCACCGTGGTTATCAAGTCTCGATACTTGGCCGCTAACTCGTAATGTTCTTCCGCCGCTGCAGTCTCCAGGCGTTTGCGCAGCGAACGGACCAGGTCTGTCGGCCGTCCCTCCAGGAACATCTTCACGTCGTGCACTGCCTCCTGGTAGGCATCCGACGTCGTCAAGCCTTCTACACACGGACCGGAGCAACGCTTGATGTAGTACTGCAGGCACGCCCGCGGATGAAACCGGTTGAGATCCACCTTGCAGGAAGGAATCAGGAAGTGGCGGTGGATCAAGTCCACAATCCGATAGGCCAGATTGGCAGGGAAGTAAGGACCGTAATACGCGCTGCCGTCTTTTCTCAAACGACGTGTAACGTAAACTCGCGGATAGCGTTCGCCTAACGTCAGCTTTACGTAGGGGTAGGTCTTGTCGTCGCGCAGCAAAATATTGAAGCGCGGCTTCTTCTGCTTGATCAGGTTGTTCTCAAGCGCCAGCGCTTCTTTGTTGTTGTCTACGACGATGTAATCAACATCCACCGCCTCGCGAACCAGGGTGCCGGTTTTTGCGTCCTCCGACCTCCCCAGGAGGAAGTAGGACCTCACCCGCGAGCGCAGGTTCTTGGCCTTGCCTACATAAATAACCTCTCCCTCGGCATTCTTATACAAATACACTCCGGGACTGGTTGGGATGGTCCGGATTTTTTGCTGCAAGTCCATGCTTTATGCCGGGTTTCTGTTCAATCCTATCAATTTCGGCCCTGTAAATTTTTTACAGCCCAGGCGCCCTTTTCTCTCTTCCCGGGGCAAGCGCCAGTTTAGGCTCGCGGTAGGGTTCCCAAGGTATTGAATCTTTGGTAATTAGATGATTCCCTTAGCCCTTTGGATTGGCAGGGGACGTGCTCAAAGTAAACCGCTTGCTGCGGGCTGACTCTGTGGCACCGCGCATAGTTAAGGAGCCTTCCTCAATGAATCGTGTTTTTCTGGCAGGATTATTGGCCTCCAGCTTGGCTCTCAGCCTGGGCTGCGCTACTAAAAACTACGCTCGTAACGAAGTCACCCCGGTCGTAAACAAAGTCAATGAGCTCGATGATCTGACGGCTAAAAATAGCCGCGACATCAAGGAAGTTGACGCCCGGGCGCTGCAGGGCATCCAGTCCGTTCAGACCAAGACCGTCGAAGTTGACAAGAAGGCCGTGGCCGCTGCCCAGCAGGCTGACCAGGCTCAGCAACTCGCCAATCAGGCTACTAATCGCGTAACCAGCTTGGCCAACACGGTTGCCAACCTTGACAATTACCGCACCGTCGTGGATACCTCGGTCCACTTTGCGTTCAATCGCGACAATCTGACGCCGAAAGCCCTGAAGGCCCTCGATGAGCTGGCAACCGAAATCCCCAACACTAAGAACTACATCATCGCTGTTGAGGGCGGAGCCGACGCCGTCGGAGCTCCGGATTACAACTACAACCTCAGTGAACGCCGTGCCGATTCCGTCATCCAGTACCTGGCGTCAAAGTACAACGTCCCCGCGCACAAAATTTTCCTGATCGGCCTCGGAAAAGACAAACCGGTTGCTGACAATAAGACTGCGTCCGGACGCGCCAAAAATCGACGCGTGGACATCCGCTTGATGACGAACAGCTCTGACAATCAGCAGGCTACGCCGCAGCCCGCACCGAGCGCGGCTCTGCAGCCTCAGGCCTCGGCCCCACAGCAGCAACAATAAGTTTTCCCTCCTCCCCGGAGGACTTCGCCAACCAGGCCGTCCAGATTATGGATGGCCTGTTTTTTTGCCTGATCCCATTCCAGCGCTGATTTACCCGTCGCATGGAATTACAATAGTGACATGACCATGTCGTCCGTACGTTGGGCCGTACTTCTGCTGGGTTTGATTCCGCTGCTGGCTTCCGCCCAGCAGGGCGAACCCGACCAGGATTTACCTGGACCGAATCAGCCGCTTCCACGCTCCACTCCGCGGCACCAGTCAAATGACGAGGAAAGCTCCAGCCGGGACACCATTATTGACCTCAGTCCACCCGCCGACGATGCCAAGAACCACCCCGATAGCAGCAGTGCAACCGACGCGAACACCAGTGACGTTCAGGACTTCCATCCCTGGGACCCTCACCGGGCGATGAAGGATGTGGAGGTGGGCGACTTCTATTTCAAACGGCACAACTACCCGGCGGCCGTCGGACGTTATCGCGAGGCGCTACTTTACAAGCCAAACGATGCCCAAGCTACCTATCAACTGGCGGCAGCGCTTGAGAAGTTGGGACGACCCGTCGAAGCCCAAAAAAATTATCAGGCCTATCTAAAAATTCTGCCCCATGGACCGCAGGCCGAAGCGGCTCGCCTCGCTCTGGATCGGTTGAAGGTCAAAGCCCCAGATTCAGCCACCTCGAAGGCAGGTCCGGCTCCGAAGTCGAATTGAACCAAGGATGGGCTTATTTCTCGACCCTGATGTAATCACCGCTTGAGGCATTCACCGCGACCCTCAGCTTGGCGTCATCTGCCCCGGTGCCGTACACCACGTGCCAGACCAATTGCGAGGACCTGGCATTCCAGTCCAGCAGATAGGTGATGGGCTGATCAGCATTCTTCTTGGTGATCTTGTCACCACCATGTTTCTGGGCGACGTCGAACGCCTTGTCGGAATCGACCTTGAGGAAGCCCATGTCGAAAACTTGCGTCGAAGTATTCGACGGGCTGTAAGTATCTTCGGTGCCCGGGTTAATGCCCGGTGATGGGGCGTCCTCGGCTTGTACACCCGACCAGATGTAGGGCTTGATGGCTCGCCGGCTCGGGGAAGCAAACCCCGCCCGCCACACCGCTGACTTCCCATCTTTGCCCGTGGATTCTTTGATCACCTGTGACGCCAACAGGAACGGCTTCGCATCCGCAGCCCAACCTCGGGCGGACACAAAGAGTTTCTGGAAAGCGCTGCGTCCAGTCACTTCCTCTGGTTTACTGGGCGCAGCGGGCTTTGTCGGCGTCTGCTGCTCTTCGGCGGGCTTGCTGGGCGTTTGTGATGAGCAGCCCATTAGGATGGATAATCCAATAAGAACCATTCCCACATAAGTGACTAGGAGCTTTCTCATGACATTCGTCCTCGGGATCGAGTCTCGCTCGAATTTTTTGCGACGTAAAATAAACGTTTTATTCTAAACGAAGCAAAGCTGGTTCCAATGCATTTCTATCTCGAGCGCGCGCAACAAGCGATCGATGGCCAGATAACCGCCGACCATCTCGGCCAAAGCTCAGTGGCAACGCAGCCGGGGAAATGGACCGGCGCGCAGATCCTGGAACATTTATCGCTGGCCTACGGCAGTACTAGCAGGTTGTTGGAAAGATGTTTGCAATCCGGAAAGCCGAGTGCTACCGCGCCGACATTTTCGAAAAGAATCGCCGCCGGGTTCGTGCTCGCGCTGGGACGCTTGCCCTCCGGCAGAGAGGCGCCTTCATTCACCCGTCCCCGCGGTCTTCCGCCGGATGCGGCTCTCACCGCGTTCCACCAGAACTTGCAGGCGATGGACGAAACGATTGCCCGCTGTGAAACTCGGTTCGGCGCACACCTGAAAATCGCTGACCACCCGTTTTTAGGTCCACTGACGCTGCCGCAGTGGCGCAAGTTTCACTGGATACACACTCGACACCATGCCCGGCAGCTCAGGCGATTGCGGAAGGAAGCTTCAACTCAAAGCTAGTCTCAGTCGGCGACGGAACTGGGCAGTCCTGCCTTGTGAGCCTGATCTTTCATGTCTTCGAGCTTCTGTTTTGCATCATCAAGTTGTTTTTGTTTGGTCGTGATTTGCGCTTTATAGTCGCGATCAGCATCCGCCCAATCACGCTGGTTGCGCAAGGCGTTGCCGGCATCCGCGTAGAAAGCCGCGGCCCGCAGGCGATACTCGCGTTGTAACACGTCGAGTTCGCGCTCCGTCAAGGCAATGGATTTTTTCTGGTCGGAGAACCGGGCGCGCCATTCAGCCGCATCTTTGTCGCGCTGTTCGGTTGCGCTCTTCTCTTCATCCCCAGATTTTTTGTCGGCGTCAGACTTGGCGTCTTTTTTGTCCGGATTGTCTTTGCCGTCCGCGGAAGCCACTTTGTCGTCACTCGATTCCGCGTCCTTCGATGCTGAAGTCTGCTCTGCCTTCGAATCCTTCTCGCTGGCCGCGGGCGCCACCTTGCCGGTTACCGTGATTGGCGCGGTGGTGGGCAAGTTGTCATTGGTGAAGACCTTGGCAGTGCCCTTCTTTCCCTTGCGGGTTTGCCGCGCCACATCACCCAGCGACTGCGCTACTGCAACGCTCCCCAGCAGCAAACCTCCCAACACAACGACTAAGGTTGGGAGTTTCGAGCAACGACAAAATATTGGTTTCATGACTCGTCCTTTTCCGGGCGAACGTACTGCAACCCGTTCGTCCTCAGGCTAATCCGTTCTGTATTCGTCGGGGAGTGTTCGGCATTGTTCCTAGCGGCTGCCGCAGCTCTTCGAACCCTACAAGCATGGCCGCGTTCCTTCACGCCACAGCGCCGGGGGATGCCCGGATTGCCTCTTCACAGGAAACGGTCCCAATACCAGCGCAGCATCTCGTTTCCGAAGAAGAACGCCAGAATGGCCATGCCACCGAGAAATACGCCGAAAGGCATCTCGTAATGGCGATAAACATGCTTCGCGGATTGCCACGCGCGATGCCGCGCCACCGACGTCGTCTCGCGATTCAACAACCTGCGTCGCCGGCTCCGTTTGATCCAAACCGCGAGCACCGTTCCTACGCCGAACAACGAACCCATGATGGACGCGGAAAACAATGTAAACACTGTCAACTTCACTCCCAGAAACGCGCCGACCATAGCCATCAGCTTCACGTCGCCAAATCCCATGCCTTCGGTCCCACGGAAGCCCAAATAAAGTTTGCCCGCCCCGTAGATGAAGGAAGCTCCCACTGCGGCGCCCAAAATCGCATCCAGCAACGACCACACATGCCAGGACAGGTCGGAGCTCACGGGCAGCGCAACTCCGGAAAATAGGCGAGCCGCCAGGTCATTGACTGGCACAAAGACGCTGAACAGCAGTCCCAGCGCCAGTCCCGGCAGCGTCAATTTATCTGGAAGCAGTTTGGTTTCGGCGTCAGTAAAAATTAACCCAACCAGCAGAAAGCCGAGCACCGAGTACTTCAGTGTCTCTAGCGTCAAGCCGAAACGTGCGTAGCAGGCGAAAAACAATAACGCGGTCAACAGTTCTACCGCCGCATACCGCGGTGAAATAGTTTCGCCGCATCGCCGGCAACGGCCTCTCAGCGCCAGCCAGCTCAATACCGGGACGTTGTCGTAAGCATGGATTCGAGCGCCGCAGCGCGGACACGCCGACCCCGGATGCACCACCGAGAGCCCTCGCGGCAGGCGATAGATGCATACGTTCAAGAAGCTGCCCAGAGCCAGCCCGAAGAGAAATATCGCTACTGAGAAGATAGGATCCACTGTCATTTTTAGTCTGGATTTATCCCGATTATACTTCGTTCCCCCGGCCTAACCCCAAGATAACTAAAGGCATGTCCCACAATGGGCCTGATGGCAACCTGCGACGAGATTGCCACGCTCACAACCCCTGAACTCAATAACCTACAGGCAAAATCGCAACAGGTCTCCGTCCAGCAGTTGCCCGGAACGATCCTCCGCCGGCATCCCATCCCCAATACCCACTCTCCGCCGGTTCACCAAGCGGGTCACCGGCGGCAAGGTGTTCCAACCTTCCCGGGTCTCTTCTCGAATTCCTACGCGGAATGACCGCGCAGCCCCATGTTCGATTTGCTTCCATTCAAACAGCGCTGCCTCCAGTGCTTCGGTCAGCGCCTCCGCCGGGGAGACACACAGGATCCAATCATTCTGTGCCAATTCGGCGTGATTCCGGTCTTCCGCGCCTGCCAGCCCTACGCGTGCGCCGTACTCCCGGGCGACGCGAATGGTGTCGTCGCTCGAATCATCATCAATGATCAGAAACTCATCGCAGGGACGCAGCGATTCCAACACGCGACCAATCCTCGCGGCGTCATTCCTGGTGCGGATGAGGGCAGTAAGCTTTGGCATCGGGTAAGGGGCGCCCGGCAAAATCGGTGACCGGAATAGTTTACTTCCCCGCGGTCGCCGCCACTGCGAAAGGATTGGGCTGCGAGCGAGGCAGTTCCACGGTGACTATGGCGCCCGTAGGTTGAATGTTTTCCGCGTAGATTTCTCCACCATGTTGCTTCACCATTCCATAGCAGGTGCTCAACCCTAAACCGATACCTTTTCCTACCGGTCTCGTCGTATAAAACGGGTCAAAAGCCCGGCTCAGGTCGGCGAAGCCCGGCCCGGAATCCAGGAACCGCACTAATACTTTGTCAGCCCGGGCGAACATCTCCACCATGATCCGCTTCTCCGGCATGTCCTGCACCGCTTCCACGGCATTGCTGAGGAGATTTACGAACACCTGCTTTAGGTGATCTTCATCTCCAAACACTCGCGCTACTACAGGATGAATGCTGGTGCGTACGTCCACGTTGATGCTTTTCAGTTTGTAATCGTAGAGAGCGAGCGCGTCGTGCAAGATGGCCTCTAGATCGATGGGCGCATTTTCGATGGTCTTGCGCCGGGCAAATCGCAGCAGATTGTCGATGATGCGTTGCATCCTCTTGCTCTCACGCCCTATTTTCTCCAGTTTCTTCCGCACCGGTTCCTGGGCCGCGTCGTCGAGCAGCAGTTCGGTATAACCGGCGATTGAAGTCAGTGGATTATTGAGCTCGTGGGCAACTCCGGCCACCAGCTTGCCAATAGCCGCAAGTTTCTCCGAGAGGATCAACTGCCGCTGCAGCGTACTGTTCTCCCTCGAGGCTGACAAATCTGCTGCCAGCAGCTCGATCTTTGACATTTCCTGCGCCGTCACTCGCGCGACATCTCTAGGGTCATCCAGCGAGATCGACCCTAGCACTCGACCCGATGAAAATCGCAGCGGCACAAAGATCTCATCGCCATTTTCCCAGTACGGGTTCAATTCGTATTGCTCAGCGCTCCGTACCGGGTTGTACTTCGCGAGTTGCGCATACTTCAGAAGAAATGAATTAGCCCCAATCGGACGTCCTATTGCACAGAGATTGGAAACGTCGGTTGTGCTCCAACCCACCACTTTTTCCCGCAACTCCTCGAGCGCGGCTTGTGAAAGTCCTCCATGGCCGGCAATCTGCAGCTTACCTTCATCGTCGCCCAAAAGAATTGCGACTCGCTGAAAGTTGCTGAAACCAACAATGACCTCAGCGCTTTCCTGGCACATCAGTCTGGCGTCGGCACCCATCAGCAACTTGGAGGTAATCTGTGCGAATTTTTCCATCTGCTGGTTGGCTTCGTGTTCGCGCTCAATGGCTTGCGCCAAAGAAACCGATTTCTCCTCCAGCAGGGTCACAATCATTCCGAAAGCCACGATGAACTTGGGCACATTCCACAGGTCGGGGTTGAGCACCAGTTTGGGGAGAAAGTGATCGGCCAAAACCCCCTGCCGGGAAAACCGCTCCCCAGCAGAAAAAGCCCAGGAAAGTCGTGAGTGCTCCTGGCGACCAGCGGCGGTAGATGCGGTAGAACCCCACACTCGGCAGCGCAAAACCCAAGGTCAGAATTACGGTTATGCTGTCCTCATAATCGTGGTGTAAGCCTTCATAAATCGTCCATGTCCCCAAGACGAACAACGTCGCCAGGAATGCCCATCCCCACTCCGATGGGCGGCGATTGATACGCAGCCAAAGTAGCGAGCTGCCGTAAAAGATCAGCGCCAGACAGCCCACATACGTCCAGCGAAAATCCAGCGACGCTCCCGCCAGAATGGATTGCAGCAACAAAGGCAGGCCCACGACCAGGAAAAATAGGCGCCGCCATGTTCCACTCTTGACCAGGGCAGGCATGGTGGAGGCAATCAGCACCAGACCGGAAAGCTCAAGCCCCGCCAGATCAATGATGCCGGATAGTTGCCCGCGCCATCCCGACAAGGCCTCAAACGCCTGTGCTACGACGTGAGCAAGAATCAGGCCCCAGGCTACGATCCACAAATTGATGGTGCGAGATTTCGCATGCTTCCGCAGGGAAAAGAAGATGCCCAGCAGAACGCCCAACATCAGCATTGTGGGCAGTTTCTCCAACAGTGAAGACATTCGCATTCCTTAATGGGAAGAACGCTCAGCGGCCCAACATTGCAATGCTAAGAGGGAACGCCCTTTCAGGCCAGAAAACTTTGGTAATCGATGATTACTTCGGGTGGGAAATTAACAGAAATGTTCTGAAAATAGAAAGGCGCGGGGTTACCCCGCGCCTTTCTATGCCGAATTTCCTGGGTTATTCCACTCTTTGTCGCCCCGCGTTCGGTCCTTGCGTAGTGGCAATTACCGAGAGCGGACTCTGGAGTTGGAAATTTAACACCGTCTCCGGAGGCAATACTATCTGCTGCCCCTTGGTGGCTGCGGAAACGCCGGTGCCTGCCCCGGCGCCGACACCGGCCCCGATTGCTGCACCCTTACCGCCGCCTGCCAATCCCCCAATCAGGGCGCCCAGCGCTGCTCCGCCACCCACTTTCATGGCTGTGCTCTTACCTCGCGCCGTGCCTTCCTTGGTGAACTGGCTGGTATGAAGATCATAGGTTCGGCCATTTACTGAAAGCCGCGAGAGTTCCAGCACAACATCCGACTTTCCCGCAAACCGGCCGGCACTCTTCACGTCCACCAGCCTGCCAGTTACGTCGTATCCCGCGGGAACCACGGTGTTACCGGCTTCGTCCACCAAGGCTGAATCCAAGGTGGCGCGGAAGTTCTCCCCGGTTTGGCTCTTCTCGGAATCAATCGTGTCAATCAGTCGAACCGAGATAGTCGTTCCACTGGGCACCGTCACGGGCCGCGGAGCTGGAGCGCTCTGCGTCGAGGTGCTCCCACCGGAATAGGAAGAACTGTTCCCGTTGTACGAGGTCGGCACTCTGCGCGGCCGCGGAGCCGTACTTCGGGCCACGGTCCGGGTCGGCCGGCTGGCCGGCGCCGCTTCTTCCGTAGGTGTTTGATCGATGGGCGCGACGGCCTGTGTGGCCGGC
>Ga0137395_10000393_pt1 | contig 17858 bp, 15 predicted proteins | sample czobulk216metaG_FD_108283 | JGI IMG/M metagenome (GOLD analysis project Ga0137395, IMG submission 108283) | Vadose zone soil microbial communities from Angelo Coast Range Reserve, California, USA - czobulk2.16 metaG | ecosystem: Environmental > Terrestrial > Soil > Vadose zone | place: USA...
AAATCCGAGGAATCGGACGCGAGAAGCTATGCCGAGACTGGCCGCTTCCGACTCGAGCCGGCGGAGAAGAGGGCCCGCGCCGGCAAAAAGGAGGAGCGTGTTGGGTGGATCGGCCTTCGCAAATGCCCTGAGAAGATCGAGTGGGCGCTTCCAGGGTTGCAGCTTGGCGGAAAAAAGAATTACGAGCGTGTCCGGCGCGGCGCCCCAGCCGGCGCGGACGGCGGGGCGATCGACGAGCTTCGATCGCTGCATCCACCAATCGTTATCGACGACGTAAGGAATGAGCGTTACGCGATCCGCGGGAATGTTCAGGGTTCCCATGAGGTCGCGCGTTCCGGCGGAAGGAGCGATGACTTGATCGGCAAGACGAAACAGCCGAGGCCATAGAAACTTCTTCACTTTCGACTTCCAGGCTGGCCCATCGCGAGGAGTCAAAGAAACAGCATCGGTGCCGAAAATGAAAGCCGCGTTGGAGAGTTTGGCAGCGGCAAGAGCCACCCAAAAACTGGCACGCACATAACCAACATAGGAAACAACCGCATCATAATTGCCGCCGCGGATAAGCTTCCACAGTCCGGGATTGAACAGGCCAAAGAACGATTCCGCGCCGGAACCGCGATTTGGGAGATTCGTCCAGGAGTAGCCGTCGAGAAGTGGCACGTCCCATTGAATGTTGGCGCCAAATTCCGGGTCGTGGCCGGCCTCCGCCCCTCGAAGAGAGCAATATGCCACGTGGAGATCCAGAGAGGGGTGCCTGGCCATGCGGCCGAAAAGCGGCGCCTGGTATTGCACCGGATGGGAGGCTACAAACAGAACGCGGTACCGGCGGTCAGGCATGGCAGGCACCTGTTTTTTTGGCGCGATGCGCGGCCAAGCGAAAGTCGGTCAGATTCAACGAGATGCCCCGCCGCGAAGTATAACCCGTTTCCCGATGTGGGCGCGTGTGCTAAACTACCGTGGTCCGCAGGGGTTTGCGGTTCACCGTAAGTCTCCGCACCGGTGTTGTTTATCCTGGCGGCCGTAAGACAGCCGGCATTGTCCGAGTTCGCTCTGCGGCGCAAAAATTCTTATATCGATGATCGCCGTGGGCTGCGGTCACGTGAAACAAACGAGGATGTGTCATGTCCGGGCATTCAAAATGGGCCACGATTAAACACAAGAAAGCGGCCACGGACGCGAAGCGCGGCCGCGCTTTCACGCGAATCATCCGGGAAATTACCATCGCGGCGCGGATCGGCGGCGGCGAACCAAACTCCAACCCGCGCTTGCGCACGGCGATTCTGGCGGCAAAGAACGAAAACATGCCGAACGAGAACATCGAGCGCGCGATTCTTCGCGGCACCGGCCAACTCGAGGGCGAGCAGTATGAGGAAGCGACCTTTGAGGGCTATGGCCCGGGCGGAGTGGGCATGCTGATTCAGGTGGTAACCACCAACCGCAACCGCATCGTCGGCGAGTTTCGCCACCTCATGAGCAAGAACGGCGGCAACTTGGCCGAAGCCGGCGCCGTGGGATGGATGTTCCACCGCAAGGGCGAAATCTCCGTGCCCAAGGAAGCGGCCACCGAAGACAAGCTACTGGATCTCGTGCTGGAAGCGGGCGCCGAAGATCTGAAGGACGATGGCTCCTCGTGGTACATCGTGACTCCGCCGGATGCGCTCGAAAAGGTTAAGGAAGCATTGACCAAGGCAGGGATCACGCTCACGTCCGCGGAAATCGCGATGGTTCCGCAGAATTACATCAAGCTGACCGGCCCGCAGGCCACGCAAATGGTGCGCCTGGTCGAGGCGCTCGAAGAACACGACGATGTGCAACATGTTTACGCGAACTTCGACATCGACGAATCCGAAATTCAGGCGGCCGTCGGCGCGAACTAACCCGTTCGATTTTTTTTCTGGGGCCACTGGGTGAACTGCGGTGGCCTTTTCCTTTTACAGCGAAACACCTACAAAAGGTTGGCGAGAGTCGCGCGTTCGCCGTAGACTTGGTGCCATGGGTGAAGCGACCTTCACTGGTAAAAGCAACGGAAAGAGCGGTTGGATGCGCGTGCTGGGAATAGACCCCGCCGCGGCCGGACCGACCGGCTTCGGGATCGTCGAGGGCGACGGTCGTTGCTGCCGCATGCTCCTTTATGGGGCACTGAAGGTGACTCCCCAGCGGCAGAGAGAATGTGCGAGCGCGGCGCTTCAGGATATACACGCCCGCGTGTGCAGCCTGATTGAGGAGTTTTCTCCGGATGCCATGGCCCTCGAGAGCGTGTTCACGGCTTTGAATATGCGCACGGCACTGAAGCTGGCCGAGGTGCGCGGCGTGATCTTGCTTGCCGCGGCGCAGCAAGGCGTCCTGGTCCACAGCTACGCGCCTCGCGAAGTGAAGGCATCGGTGGCCGGCCACGGCCACGCCGACAAGCGTCAAATACAATTGATGGTGCGCGCCTTGCTCTCGATGAACGAGACACCCGAACCGTCGGACGCCGCGGACGCCCTGGCTGTGGCGCTCTGCCATTTGCAGAAGGAACAAGCTCGGCGGCGGTTTGGGCTGCGGGATGAAGACTTATCTCTTAACCTGCGGTCCGCCGTGCGATCTGCCGGACTGCCGGCCGAAATCCGGCCTAGCCGCGCAACGCTTGGCGGGTTGCCGCGCATCGTATCCACGCGCCGACCATGAAGACTTCCCTCCTCCGTTTCTTTCTGCTGATTGCCGCAATCGCTCTGGTGGCATCCGCGGGGCTCTGTGTTCCTGCACCTTCGGGCCCCAAGCTGACTTTTCGGCGCGTCTTCAAAGGAAGCTCACCCGAATTCATCGAGATCACCGTGCGGGAAGATTCGGATACTGCTGCGTACGAAATCCGACAATTGGACGAGGATCCGGGCGCATTACCCTTTCAAGTGAGCGCGGCGTGGCGCACGAAGATGTTCGATCTGGCAGGGCAACTCAAGCATTTCCAGGGGCAGGATCTGGATGTGCATCGCAAGATTGCCAATCTTGGCGAGAAAACGTTTCGATGGGAAGCCGGCACCGAAGTGCATGAGGCAAAATTCAATTACACTTTGAATTCGGCGGCCGCCCAGCTTTTGCAGATATTTGAAGGCTTGGCACGCCAGCAGGAACACGTGGACTTGATTACGCGGCGCATGAAATACGATCGGCTGGGAATCAACGACGCCTTGCTGCAGTTCGAATCCGATCTCAACCGCAGCCTTGTGCCGGAGCCGCAGCGCGTTCTGCCGATGCTCGATCAGATCGCCGGCGATTCCCATTTTGTCGACATCGCGCGCCAGCGCGCACGTTCCCTTGCCGAACGCATCCGCCATCAAGGCTAGATAAATTATCGAATCTTTTTGGACGGCATGAGCGATATAACCTAGGCAATAAACAAGGAATTCTGCGATGGGCCGTCTGCAATGGAACGAATTTGGTCGCAACGCCGTAGCGATGAACAGCCCACTCAGCCTCCGGTTTTTTTTTCGCAGGACAATCGTGTTCTTTGCGGCCATGCTCTTTGCGTTCAGCGGAATCGCCTTTGGCCAGAAAAAACAAAAGCTCGAAAAGAGTTTTCGCGACTGGCTGGAGCGGGACGTCGCTTACATCATCACCAAAGACGAACGCGACGCCTTTCTGAAGCTAACCAACGACGAGAATCGAGAAAAGTTCATTGAAACGTTTTGGGAAATCCGCAATCCGGCCCCCGGTTCACCCATCAACACGTACAAGGATGAGATTTACAGTCGCGTTGCCTTTGCTGACGCTCGTTTCGGGATCGGTTCCGGTGTAGAAGGCTGGCGTACCGATCGGGGCCGCACCTACATTACCCTGGGCCCTCCGCAACAAAAACAGGTTTACCGGAACTCCGCCAATCTGTATCCCATGGAAGTCTGGTTTTACAGCGGCGCCAATCCCGCTCTGCCGCCGTTTTTCTACGTCATGTTTTATCAACGCGAAGGAAGCGGCGATTACCGTTTTTATAGTCCGTACGCGGACGGCCCGGACAAGCTGGCTACCGGCGTGGAGGCCATCAACTCGCGTTCCGCCGCGTTGCGCATGATTCGAGATTCCGCGGGGCCGGAGGTGGCGCGAATCTCGCTTTCGCTTCTGCCTGATGAACCCGTCGACGAGACTACGGGGATTGTCAGCCTGCAATCCGACATCCTGCTGAACAGCATCAAGAATCTCGCCAATCTGCCGGCGAACCGTGATGACATCCTCCGCCGGAGAGCCAATCGTGAAGCGGTTACATCCAGGTTGGTCCTCGAAGGCCGGAATCTCGACATTGTCACCTTCCCGGCTCGCGATTCGCGCGGATTGACGCGCCTCGACTACGCTCTCCGTTTGCACAGTCCGAGCGACCTCAGCATGGCCGAGGAGAAAGATGCACGCTATTCCTACTCTGTGGAGGTCGGCGTCCGTGTTTTAAGCGCCGAGAACAAACTCATCTTCACGCAACAAAAAACGCTCGCGGATTCCATCACCAAGAAACGCCTTGATAGCATCAAGGATAGAGTATTCGGCTATGAGGGGACACTCCCTCTCCCTCCCGGCAAGTATCATATCGAGTTCCAGTTCACGGATTGGTCCAAGAAAGCGGCGTTCCATACCGTGCGGGAAGTCTCAATTCCTGTGCCCTCAAAAGACTCTCTGGTTGTGCCTGCCGTGATGCCATTCCTGTCCGCGGAAAATGCCGATCCTGGCCTCGCTGATTTGATGCCTTTTGCCATCGGTGGCGTGCAATTTACGCCCATGCCCAGCAGCACGCCGACTCTCGCCCTGGGCACCAACCTCCAAGTCGTCTACCAGATTTGGAGCGCGCCTTCGGATCCGCGCGAAAACCTGGGGAAGAAAATCGATGTGGAATACGCATTCGGCCGGCCCGCAGCCCCCGGCAGCGCCACCAAGGTCAAAGACGAAATCAACCGGGAACAGTTCGACGCAGCCGGATCGTTAGTAACCGGGAAGAAGCTGTCGCTCGATCAGCAATCCAGCGGCAACTATATTTTGAACGTCACGGTGAATAATCCTGAGACGAACCACAGCGGATTCGGAACCATGAATTTCAAAGTGCTGGATGCCCCTCCCCAGCCGGAACCATGGGATGTGCTTGAGCCGGGAATTGTTCAGGACGCGGAAAAGGGCATTCTCGACCAACAAAGGGGACTTTGCTACTGGGCCCTCGGTCAGTATGACGAAGCTCGCGTCTGGTTCCGCCGCGCGTTGCAAGTGGATCATTCCAATGACGTCGCCCGGGCCCGTCTTGTCGATGCCTATTTTTCAAAGAAGGATTATGCCGCGGTCGTCAGCCTCTTTTCGGATGCGGGCGTAACGGAAACGACGGATTCTGAAACGCTTCTTCGCATCGCCACCAGTCTCCAGAAGCTCGGGGACACATCCAAAGCCATCTCCGTGCTCGAAAGCGTGCTCCCTTCCCGCTCGGAGGAGGGTCCTCTCTATCTGGCCCTGGCCCAGTACTACGCGGAAGTCGGGAACCCGAAGAAGGCGGCGGACCTGTCACAAAGGGGCAAGTCTCTGCTGGCGGAAGCTCCAGTTAAGCCATGAGTGGCATAAGCTCTGGCAGCTCATTCCTGCCCTCGCACTAATCCATATTTTTGCATAATTATCCAAGAATCAGGAACGAGGCATGGCTATCTCCCCCGACGACCAACTGGCCTTGCTGTAACCTGCTGAATTTCCAAATCTTAACATTGTATAAATTGCTTCCGATTTTGGCAGTTTTTATGCAGAGTTTGTGAGAGGATGCCCATGGATTTTGGGGAATCGAGGGGCTTCCTTATAGACATTTCTGCGGTATCCGCAAGACACAATAAGTTTTTCAATCCTTGAGACGTCACGAAGGGAGTTCGAGCTCTATGAGACATAAATGGCTCGCGATCAGCTTGGCTTTGGTGTTTGGCATGGTCTTCTCAATGTCGGCCGCAGCTCAAGACCAGGGGGCTGCACGCGGCAATTTGGGCGGCATTGTTTATGACGCCTCCAAAGCTTCCGTTCCGGGAGCCCAAGTTACAATCACTGGTCCGATCGGAAGTCTCTCGCAATCGACAACAGACCAGGGGTCCTTCCTCTTCTCCACGCTGATTCCTGGCATTTACTCCGTCAAAGTGCAGAAACCAGGCTTCAAGGTCGCCAGCGTAAAGAGTGCCGAAGTCCAGATCAACAAGACCACCAGCATCGAAGTTATTCTCGAAACGGGTCAGGTTTCAGAAACCGTGGAAGTCAGCGCAGCCACCGTCACCGTGGATACTTCCACCTCGGCAGTTACAGCGGATATTTCCGACACCTTCTTCCAAAATATTCCTGTGCAGCGCGGCGTAGCCAACTTGTTTTATCTCAGCCCCGGCGCAGTCGATGGTATTCAAACGGGCAGCAACAATCCGTCCATTTCCGGGTCCAGCGGACTGGAAAATTCCTATGTGGCTGACGGCGTTTCCATCAATGACCCGGCCTTCGGAGGTTTGGGCGTTTGGGCACGTTCTTACGGCGCGCTCGGCAGCGGCATTAACCAGTCTTTCGTCAAGGAAGTGCAGATCAAGACTGGCGGGTTTGAGCCGCAGTATGGGCATGCCAGCGGCGGCATCGTGCAGATCGTCACCAAGTCCGGCAGCACCAAGACCCATGGCGAAGTTGGCGGCTACTTCCATCCTCTGGGTATGCAGACCACTCCACTCAATGCGGATGATCCCCAGTTCGGCAGAGTGAACTTGTTTGGCCGCTACCTGGGCAATGCCACCTACGAAGGCGATGCCGAACTTGGTGGCTACCTTCCCATCGGAAAGCTGCGCGATCACCTCTTTTATTTCGGGAACTTCAATCCGAGCGTCAACAACCAATACGTCGCGCCGGCCATTGGCTCAGGCCTTTTCACTCTTTATAACGGTCAATTGCAGCGCACGAAGACGTCCTACGACTATGCCGGCAAGTTGACTCTTAAGATTAACGACAGGCATACCGTAGAATCCTCGGTTTTTGGTGATCCCTCGCACACCAACAATGTTCCTTGGGCGACTCTGAACGCTTCGGACAAAACAGTAAATTCCAAGTGGGATTATGGCACGCGCAACTGGGCGGCGCGTTACGACGGCACACTCACCTCGACGTGGCTCATCGACGGCGCTTTCACGTGGAGCTGGAATCACTTTAGCGAGAAGCCATTGGCAGACGTGACCCAGATCCTTGACGAGACCAACGCGAATTTGCAAGGCACGTTTAACGCCCAGGGATTTGGTTTCCTTGAGCCATACGATTCCAACACGCGCAGCATCGCATTCGATACTTCGAAGACCTACCGTTTTCTCGGTCAGCACACCTTTAGTATCGGTTACAACTGGCAGTTTCCAGTCTACGACGACAGTACATCGTTTTCCGGTGGAAAATTTGCCATCCCGGCCACAAATGCTTCCGGAGGCGATCCCGGCTACGGGACCGCCACGAACCCGACGGTCGCGGGGAAGATGACCAATGCCTCGCTGGTGTTTGAGCCTATCACCGATCCATTCACTGGAAAAACAATTGTGCCCAATAGCTCAGGGTGCACGCTCTGCCCATATATGTTGTTCCAAAATCCAGACCCTACTTCGGCGACGAAGACTGCACTTGGCCAGGTCGTTCTCGTTCAATCTCGTGGACGGTTTGATGGCGGTGTTACTAAGAGCTCCGGAAAGTATCACGCAGGTTATGTAAACGACTCCTGGGCTCTCGGCAAGCGCATCACCGTGAACCTGGGCCTGCGATGGGAACAGCAGCGCCTCGTCGGTAATCAGACCAACAAGGTATTCAACGACATGTGGTCTCCGCGGATTGGCTTTGTCCTCGATCCCAAGGGCGACCGCAAGACCAAGTTCTACGCCAACTATGGACGATATGCCTTCATTTTGCCACTCGACGCAGCCGTCCGCGCTCTTAGCGCAGAAGATGACATTCTGGGTGCCTATTGGGCCCCCGCCTCCACCACTACCGGCTGCCCGGTTGGAACGCCCGCGGGCAAGCCCTGCGTCAAGACGGATTCGAGCGGAAACCCCGATTACGCCAACCTCTTTCAACCCAGTTCGTCCACGCTTCTCAATTCAGCATCTGGTGGCATCGGCAATGCCGTGAACGTCGGCCTCAGTGGCGGTGAGCCATTCCAGCCAGGAATCCGCATGGAATATACCGACGAATATGTCGCCGGTTTCCAGCACGAATTTCGAGGCGGGCTTGTCTTCGGCGTGCGCTACATTGACCGCCGCCTGAAGCGTGTCATTGAAGACGAAGGCGGCATTTCCGTGGAACAGTTCAACGCCTTGGCTGCCAATGGCGGCGGCTTGAACTACTTCATCGGAAACCCCAACGCAAAATCGGACATTTTCGTCAATCCCAACGAGCAAAAATTCAGCGGGGTAGACGAAACTTTGGGACCTTGTGCGGCAAACGGCGGCCAGTCACTCGGCGCGTTCGACTGCGCCCTCCTCACCGCGGAGAAGAACCCGTCAGCCGCCAACGCTGCAGCACTGGTAGCGTTGGGCTTTCCTTCTTCCTGCATAGATACACGCAACGCTCCAACCCCTTATGTCGCGCCAAATGTTGCCAATACGTTTGGCACGGTCCTCGGCAGCGCGTGTTTCCCCGCCGTCAATACGGGCACTTGGACCGATTCCTCCGGCAATCTCCTTTCCGACTGCACTAACTTGGCTCAGAGTAAGCAGGCGGGTAGCTGCGCTGCATTTGGAGGAGAATTCTACGCCGATGGAAAACCGGACACGTACAAGGATCCCAGGCGTGTCTATCAGGCAGTCGAGATCGAATTCAATAAGGGCTTCAGCCACAACTGGGCTCTGGTTGCAAACTGGCGGATCGCCCGCCTCAACGGCAACTATGAGGGCGCATTCCGCAACGATAACAACCAGGCTGATCCAGGTATCAGCTCGCTTTTTGACCTTACCGAAGGGGCATTCGGCCTGCTCGGTAAACAGCAGGGGATTGGTCCTCTAAACACGGATCGCAGACACGTAATCAACGTTTATCCAGTCTACGTCTTGGATCATAGCCGTCTAAAGGGCATGGTATTCGGCGGGGGCCTCCGAGTGCAGACGGGGTTGCCCCTGACGACCTTGGTTGCACAGCAGGCGTATCAGAACGCGGGCGAAGTGCCACTCTTCGGTCGCGGCGACCTCGGCCGGGCACCTACAACGGCCGGCATCGACGCCCACCTGGAGTACCCATGGAAGTTTAATGACCGTGTCAGCCTTAAGTTCGGCTTTGACGCTTTCAACATTGCTAACCGAAAATCGAAGACGTTGATCGACCAGAACGCCGACCAAGGTTTCGGGGTCAACAATCAGGACTTCAAACTGCCGTTCGCGACCACGGGAATGAACAACTATTTCTTCCAGCAGCCGTTCAGTTCGCGCGTGAGTCTGCGACTGGTGTTTTAGCCGAAACGCTCTCCCGGGAGGGCGCTGCCATGCGCTCTCCCTTTTCTTTTGTGGCGCAAGGAAAACCGAAGCGTACGATCCTCGTTAGTCGGTCTCTGTCCTTAGTTGGAAGGTTCAATGGCAATGTATTTTTCGCTTCCCAGGCCTCGTCAAAGCAAAAACCCACTGATGAATCGGCTTCCCCTCGCGGCACTCCTCTTTACGTTTTGCGTTTTCCTTCCTGTCGCCGCCCGGGCGCAACGTGGCGCGGTTTCCAGCGGCCGTTCCCCCGGAGCGGCCGAAATCAACGTGCAGGTTCGCTATCCCGATGGAACCGCCGCGCCTCGCGGCATCCATGTACGCCTCGAATCCGAAGAGGGCGGAGCCGCCGACGATTGCGTCACCGAAACGGGCGGCAAGTGCCGCTTCCTTCCCACTTCGTCCGGAATGTACATCGTGCGGCTCAGCCAAATCGGCTACAAGGAGGTTTCCGTTCACGTCAATCTCGTGGACACCTTGCGAGGATTTGTCACTCTCGACCTGAAACCCGATCACGCAAACGCTGCGCCTGAGACGCCCGACGGGGTCTCCGGCGATTCCATCTCTGCCACGGACCTGAGCATTCCAGAGAATGCTCGCCAGGAATTTGAAAAGGGCCAGAGCGCCATGAAGGAGAATAAGCTGGACGCCGGCATCGCTCACCTTCGCAAGGCGATCAAGCTCTACGATACCTACCCAATGGCTTACGCGCTCTTAGGAACCGCCTATCTGGAACAGAAAAAGTGGAGTGACGCTGAGACGGCTCTGCAAAAGTCGCTCAGGTTCGATTCCAATTCCGCGGATGCGTATCTGGCGTTGGGTGCGGTGTTCAATCAGACCAGGAACTATCCACAAGCAGAAGCGGCACTTCTTCGCGGGCTGGAGCTAAAACCCGAAGCCTTCGCAGGCCACTACGAACTTGCCAAAACCTATTGGGAATTGGGCCGCTGGCGCGAAGCCGCCCCCCACGTTCGCAAGGCGGTCGCCGGCATGCCTGATGTAGCTTCACCCCACGTCCTCCTGGGGAACGTCATGCTGCGCGAAAATAACCCGCAGGGTGCGCTGAGCGAATATCAGGAATACCTCAGACTCGATCCGAACGGCCTAATGGCGCCGGGCGTGCACCAAATAATTGAGACAATTCGGAGAACACCTCGCCCCTAATTAAGATACTCGGCTGCTCGGTTCATTCTCTCTAGCCTAAGCTGCTGTCACCTCACTCGATTCCATTGCGCTGGCATGAAATCCCAACGCTCTCCAGCGCGTATGTTAGCATGAGGTGCGTTTGTGCCCCCAGGTTCTATGCCGCGTCCGACCACCATGAATTTGTCCGAGGCTGTGGCTATCTCCGCTTCCAGCCTTTGGGCGCACAAGTTGCGCAGCGTGCTGACGCTGATCGGCGTGGTCATCGGTGTCGCCGCGGTCATCGCCGTCGTCAGCCTGATTAACGGCGCAAATCAATACGTCGCCACGCGAGTTTTCCGTCTGGGCGCCGACGTCTTTGGGCTTTCCAAGCAGCCTTCCATCATCACCAACGTCGACGACTGGCTCGAATTCCAGAAGCGCAAGCGCCTTACCTATGACGATTTCGAAGCTGTGCGCGATCTCTGCAAGTCCTGCAAGGAAATCGGCACCTCGCTGGGCGGCCGGGTCGAGGTGAAAAGCGGGCTGAACTCCCTGAAGGATACCAACCTTCGCGCCTGGACTCCGCAGATGCCCGAATTGTATGACGTGGATCTCGTCGCGGGCCGCCACATCACCGATTCGGATTTGAATAGCGCGGCGCCGGTTTGCGTGATTGGCATGGACATCGTGGAAAATCTCATGCCCGGCTTGGATCCCGTCGGCAAAGAGGTTCGCTGGAACAACATTCCCTGCGAAGTGATCGGCGTCGGGAAAAAAGAGGGCTCCTCCCTGGGAACTTCGCTGGACAACTGGATCATCCTGCCGCTCAGCACTTACAACAAGGAATACGGCAATCAGCAGACTTCCCTGCGCGTCACCGCTCGTGCCGGTTCGGCTGCGAACATTCAGCTCACCGTCGATGAAGTCCGCCAGATCATGCGCGGACGTCATCATTTGTCCTACGGAACCAAAGATGATTTCGCAATCGAAACGAGCGATTCCTTTCTCTCGTTGTGGAAGAGCATCAGCGGCTCTTTTTTTGTCGTGACCATCGCCATCGCTTCGATTTCGCTGCTCGTCGGCGGCATCGTCATCATGAACATCATGCTCGTAAGCGTCACGGAGAGAACCCGCGAAATCGGCGTGCGCAAAGCGCTGGGCGCCCGCAGCGGGGACATCCTGCGCCAGTTTCTCATCGAGTCCTCGACCATTTCGGTGATTGGCGGAGCCCTCGGCGTCATCTTCGGCGTGCTGGCGGCCAAGCTCGTCTCGTGGGTCTCGCCGCTACCGAGCGCTGTACAACTTTGGTCGGTGATTGGCGGACTGGCAGTCGCGCTGAGCGTGGGATTATTCTTCGGCACCTATCCGGCATCGAAGGCCGCCAAGCTCGATCCTGTGGAGGCGTTGCGTTCGGAGTAAGCGATCAACTCCATGGCCACGATCGGAAAAACACTCCCGCAAACGACCGTCCTTCCGGTGCGTTCCCTGGTTCGCAAGGAAGGCGCGCTGAAGCTTCGCGGCGAAGTGCTGCTCGCGCTGGATACGTTGCGGAAAAATCCGTTGCGCTCCGCGCTGACCATTCTTGGCATCGTCATCGGCATCACCACGGTCATCACCGTCAGCGCCATGATCAACGGCCTGAATGACAACGTCCTGGCGGGAATCCGCGAGCTGGGCTCGGACACCATCATTGCCTACCGTTTCCCCTGGGCCTCGCTCTCGCGGCCGCCGAGCGAATGGTTTACGCGAAAAGAATTGCAGCCGGAATGGGCCGAGGACATGTCCAAGCTGCCGCATGTCGCCGCCGCTTCTCCCTCGATGCGCATCTTCATGCCGCAATTCGGATCGGGCACCGCAGACGTGCGCCGCGGGGTCTATCGCGCCAAAAACGTGATCCTACAAGGGAATTCCCCGTCGATCGGACGCATCTTCGACCTGAAAATCGAATACGGGCGGATGTTCAACGAGACGGACGCCGACCACCACATGCCGGTGGTGCTGCTCGGTTACGACACGGCAAGAATACTTTTCCCGGAGTCCGTTGCCGACAGCATCGGGAAAGAAGTCACCATCAACGGCCAGCTCTTCAGCGTGATCGGCACTTGCGAAAAGCGCAAGCAGGGAATTTCCGGCGGCTCAAATCCGGAAGACAACATCGCCATGATGCCGGTAACCACGCTCCGCAAACTTTACCCCAACCAGAAGGATTACGTTATTTTCGCCAAAGCTTCAGACCCCGCGCAGGTCGGCCAGGCCGTCGAGGAGATGCGGGATCTGCTGCGCCGCAAGCGCCGTCTTTCAAATGACAAGCCGGACGACTTTGCGCTCTTCACTTCGGATTATTTTCTCGACCTGTGGAACAAGATCAGCAGCCTGATTTTCATTTTGATGTTCGCTGTCGCTTCGGTAGGACTGCTTGTCGGCGGCATCGGCGTCATGAACATCATGCTCGTGAGCGTCACGGAACGCACGCGGGAGATCGGCGTTCGCAAGGCCATTGGCGCCAAGCGCGGCAACATTCTCTCGCAATTCCTGATTGAAGCGGTCACCCTAAGCGCCGTGGGCGGCGTCATTGGTGTTCTGTTTGGTTCCGGACTCTCCTTGCTGATGCGTTATGGCCTAAAAATGCCCGCAGTCCTCTCGCTCTTCTGGATCGCTACGGCTCTGATCATGTGCGCCCTCATCGGCATCGTCTTCGGCGTCTATCCCGCATGGAAGGCCGCGCGGCTCGATCCCGTTGAAGCCCTGCGCTACGAATAGTCATTGAGTGTACGCGCGCAATTCATCGTGGATTAGGCCAGTTCCGCAAGTTGTTTGAGTGGCACTACGGCCGCCTTCCCGTAGTGCTCGCCTTCCAGAATTCGGACCTGGCAGTGCGACCGGGCTGGCTGGATCTCCAGGATTCTCACGGGCGTTCCGTTCTGCACCATCAGCAGCCTTTGTGAAGCAATCAGAAGCGACAGCCCCACATCGTCGTTCGCCGCATCGAGCTTCTCTCTTTCCACGGCGGTTTCTTCATCGACGGACACCAACGTAAATGACAGCGGACCATCGCCGCAGACTTTTGCAACCCGGCCCACCTTCGAAGTCGCAGTTGGAGCCTTCGCGCGCGTTGCGGCCTTCGATACCTGCTCAACGGTGCCGATGAATCGGTAGCCACGCTTGGGAAGGGTTTCGACGAAACGCGGCTTCTTCTTGTCATCGCCCAGAGCATGGCGCAGCTTCTTGATGGCGGTGTTGAGGCTGTGCTCGAAGTCCACAAAAGTGTCGCCAGACCAGAGCTTTTTCTCGAACTCCTCGCGTGTGACCACTTCTCCCGGACGCTCCAGGAGCAGGGCAAGAACCTGAAATGGTTGGACTTGCAGCTTTATCTTGCGGCCCGCTTTGTAGAGTTCACCGGCCCGAAAATCCACTTCAAAAACGTCAAAGCGTGCGATAAGAGGGGGACAGCCAGGCGTCGACATACGAACCTCTATGCGTCGCACGAATATATCACGGCTCTCGAAATTCACGGCTGGGCCGCCCACACGGATCTAAGTCCTAAGTCTCCCTGAACTTCCGGGTTCACCCGAAGACTCCCTCCAGTTCACCGGCAGTGCATTGCGCTTCCATCGCGACTGCGCGAAAGTGCGAAACATCTCATGACGCTTCAGGGGCGCCAGGAGCAAAAGAAAGCCAGCCTGAATAGAGCTGATCAAAATGAAAGAGGAGGTTCCCATGAAAAAGCGTCTTTTTGTGATAGCAGCATTACTGATGTTCGCGAGCATCGCGGCCACTCAAGTTGTGCGGGCAAATGAGCCCATGTTGGTGAACATTCCCTTTGCGTTCGTAGCCGGCAATGCGACACTGCCGGCCGGTGAGTATCGCGTCGAGAAGTTGGACGGAAATTCCGCCGTGGTCTTGATTCGCTGCTCAGACGCAAGCGCGGCAGCCGTGGTGCTCTCGAATACCGCCCAGGCAAAAGAGACACCAACCCAATCGAAGCTGATCTTCAAACGCTATGACAACCGTTATTTCCTTTCGCAGGTTTGGAGGGCAGGATCCATCCGCGGAAGAGAACTCCTGAAATCGCGGGCCGAAAAAGAAATCGCGCAGTCTGCGCGCTTCGAAACGAAAGGCGAAGTTACGCTGCTTGCTAGCCTGTCCCCCGCCAGGCCGTGACGTGCCTCCCCAACCCCAATCGCAAGCCAGCGGACCGGAAGCCGGAGCCTCAGCTCCGGCTTCCTTGTGTTTCTTGATTCAATTGTTTCGAATATTTCCGCGCGTAGAAAGGTTTCTTGAAGCCTATCTGCTGAATGCGCAGCAAGACGCCGTACCCGTGCAGCGGGCCAAGCGAAACGGATTTCAGGATCAGCATGTCCAGCGTTCCTTGCAAGAGGTCCACTTGTTTGTCCACGGAATCCATCTCTCCTAGATAGCCTAGGAATACGACACCCGCCATTTTCGTCCCTCGTTCTTCGTAACGCCAGGCATCCTCGCCAGTTGTATATCGTCTACGCTTTCTGCGGGTACTCCTGTTTCCAGAGCTCCCACAAACCCTGCTTGTCAGCTTCGCCCTTCCTGCTTAGACTCCTTTCGAAGCACTCGACACCATTTGGACAGGCCAGCCCCAATGAGACAGGATGATTTTCAGCCGGGCGGAGATCGCTTTCCGCCGACGCGCCGCTCTGTAATCGAGGCAGTCGGCAGCCTCGATGCGGAGGAGCGCGAACGCGCGCTCGAAACCATCTGTACCGCCTACTGGAAGCCCGTCTACAAATACGTCCGCTGGCGATGGAATCGCGCACCCGACGCGGCACAAGATCTGACGCAGGGATTCTTTGCAGAACTGCTGGAAAGAGAGCTGCTCGAGAAATTCGATTCAAACAAAAGCCGCCTGCGAACCTATCTGCGTGTTTGCGCGGACAGCTTTGTCATGAACGAGGACAAGGCTAGCCGGCGGCAGAAGCGCAGCGGTGGCATCCCTCATGTCGCCCTCGATTTTGCCGCTGCGGAGGAGGAACTGGGCGCGACCGCAATCGATCCTGCGAAAATCGCTTCGCCGGAATCCCTCGAAACGTTCTTCGAGAAAGAGTGGGTCCGCAGCCTCTTTGCCCTCGCCGTCGAGGACTTGCGTAAATCATGCGAGCAGCGCGAACGCGCTCGTACCTTTCGGCTGTTCGAAGCGTACGACCTGGAAGGCAATGAGAAGAGCTCTTACGAGCAGCTTTCGAAAGACTACGGAATCTCCCTGGCCGACGTGACCAACGCGCTCGCCTGGGCGCGCCGCGAGTTTCGCCGCATCGCACTTGACCGTCTGCGAGAGCTGTGCGCCAGCGAGGAAGAATTTCAACGCGAGGCGCGCGCCGCTTTTGGCTGGGATGCGAAATGAAGTTTCTTTCCAACAGGGCCCTCGAACGTTTGCGCGAAGGCGCCGAAGTCCCCGATCTTGCAGGCACACGTTATCGCTTGCTGGATCGCATTGCGCGCGGCGGCATGGGTGTTGTCTACGCCGCACAAGACGAGAATCTCCAACGGCGCGTGGCCTTGAAAGTCCTCGATGTTCCAGGAGGAGACGGCGACCTCGCCAGCCGGCTTATCCGCGAAGCGCGCGTGCTCGCAGCTCTCGAGCATCCCGGAATCGTTCCCGTTCACGACGTGGGGACGCTCGCCGATGGGCGCGTTTTCTACACGATGAAATTCGTCGAAGGCCAGCGCCTCGACAAATACATCGAGTCGGTCACTGCTGTTCCAGACCGCTTGCGACTTTTTCTTCGCATCTGTGAAGCCGTTGCATTCGCACACGCGCGTGGGGTTCTGCACCGCGACTTGAAACCTGCAAACATCATGGTCGGCCCATTCGGCGAAGTGCTGGTGATGGATTGGGGCCTCGCAAAAATTCTGTGTTCCGGCGATTCGAACGCCGCTCGCTCCCCCGATCCCGAAGCTACGGTTTTCGAGAAGCCAAAACCATCTGCTCTTTCAGGCGATGCCACGGAAATCTCCGTCGTGACCGGACACGGCGCCATTCTGGGGACGCCCGGTTACATGTCTCCCGAACAAGCGCGCGGCGACGTGGAACTCCTGGACGCTCGTAGCGATATCTACTCGCTTGGCGCCCTGCTGCGGTTTATACTCACCGGCCTCCCGGAAGGCGTTTCCGCGCCGCGAGTAGTCCGCCTCGATAAATCCTTGGCGGCCATTTGCGCTAAGTCGACCGCGGCTTCTCCGTCAGATCGTTATCCCAACGTTCTAGGGATGGCTTTGGACATTTCGCGCTATCTGGACGGGCTCGCTGTGGCCGCGCACCAGGAGACTCTTCTCGAAAAGGCCGGGCGCTTTTACCGCCGCTATCGTTTCTTTATCTTGTTGATTGCAGCGTACTTGGCGATGCGCGTCCTGATTCTGCTTTTTCTGCACAGATAGGTCTAAAGGAAATCAAGAGTCTGTTGTATAGAACAGTAGAAGCCATAGGAACTCGATCGGAGGATGGCGATGAATAAAGTGCTCCTGGGGCTCCTGCTTGGTGCCGTGCTGGGTGCCATCGACGGCGGGTCGGCCTGGTTCACTCCCGCTGTGCGAGCGCAATTGGTAGGAATCATCTTCGGCTCGACGATCAAGGGACTGATTGCCGGAGTAGCGGCCGGCATTTTCGCGCGCAAGGTGAATTCCGTGCCGCTCGGCATTCTCTTCGGTCTGGCCGTGGGATTTGTGCTGGCTTTCATCGTCGCATACTTGCAGCATGGCTACTATTTCGAAATCATTTTGCCGGGCAGCATTGTCGGATTGATTGTGGGTTATGCCACGCAGCGTTATGGTGCGGCGCCAACCCCTGTGGCAACTCGCTAGAACAAGCAGGGGAACAATTCAAAAGCTTCGTTCCATCAATTTAGGAGGAGAACCATGTCTCGAGTCATCCATTTTGAAATACCGGCGAGCGATCCGGAACGCGCCGCCAATTTTTACCGCAAGGCCTTCGGTTGGAAGATTGAAAAATGGCCCGGTCCCACGGACTACTGGATGGTGAACACCGGCGCGGGAGGGACGCCCGGAATCAACGGCGGCCTCATGAAAAATGCGGAGGTAAAGACAACCACCAACACCATCGGCGTGGACTCTGTCGACGCCGCTGTGAAAACCGTGCAAAACGCCGGCGGAAAGCTAATCATGCCGAAAACTCCGATCCCCACGGTTGGGTATTTCGCATACCTCGAGGACACCGAAGGAAATCTTTTTGGCGTGATGCAAGCCGACAAGAATGCAAAGTGAAACCGCGGCGGAATCGCAGGCACTCTCGCAGGAGGGACGATGAACCTT
>Ga0137395_10000394_pt1 | contig 17852 bp, 15 predicted proteins | sample czobulk216metaG_FD_108283 | JGI IMG/M metagenome (GOLD analysis project Ga0137395, IMG submission 108283) | Vadose zone soil microbial communities from Angelo Coast Range Reserve, California, USA - czobulk2.16 metaG | ecosystem: Environmental > Terrestrial > Soil > Vadose zone | place: USA...
AACTTCAACCTGAACAGAGAGCCCCGGCGCTTTCTTTGCTGTATTTATTGAGAGTGCTGCTTAAATCTGTTTGGAAAGGCCTGAACGACGCTTGGTTTGGACGCGTCGGTTAGTCGGCGCGCATCACGGGTGCTTGGGATACCCGGAGTTCCTTGTCCAGGGAAATTGTCAGATTTTCCGTTGTGCGACACAGGTTAAGAAACGCCTGGAAGCGCGTTGGGAGGGGTCCATTGGGCTTCTTCGAACTGTGAGTTCGGATCGTCAGCTCCAATCGCGCGGACAAATTCTGCGTTATCTCTTCTCCTGACGTGGCTTTCGACTCCATACGGTTCGCGATCTCATCTAACTTCCCCGCCAACTCATAATCGAATTCTTGCTGCGCTGCCTGAATAGCTTCCGGCAATTCGAAGCCAGCGAGTTTGGCACGGTACTTCCACAACGCGATTCGCATCAGGAACAGAATGCGGACTTGTGGTTGCCATCGCACGATTCGATTGCGCCACAGGAGATCCCGCTCCCGCGAAGGGCCGAATTCGAATAGCACGCCGTCGGCGAGCGCCCGCGTTTGCTCAAAATTCTTGTTGATAGTCTCACGAAAAAAATAGCTGCGGTCGGTCGCAACTTTTAGGTCGCTCGAAAGTGGCTCCTTGGAAAATCGAGCTAGCAACTTTAGCGTCGCAGTGAACGTTTTTCTCATTTGATCCACGGCAGGCGCGCTCCAGAGCTGGTCAAATACTAGCCACATCATGAAAAGCCCGAGCAAAACCCCCGCTATACGATCTCTGGCCGGTGCAAGAGCCGTTTGAATTCTGAACTCCTGGAGGTTGATGATGCAAAAGACAAGGGCGACCTGAAGCCCGAGATAAGAGAGCCTGGGGCCAGCTGTCGCAACCCAGGCAGCTGCAACCATAATGGGGCTGAAAAGAACGGTCAAGCCAGCGATGGAATCGAGTTCTGGCAGAACCAACACTTGGATTCCGATACCTACTGCGCCGCCCGCGACGGCCGCCGTGATACGCAAGAATTGCTTCTGATGAGAGGAACCGACGGTACTCAAAGCAGTCAGGAAGCAAGTCGTGACTGCAGTGCTGATCCCCGGCCAGTCGACGGCATTGTAGATGATGTAGCAAAGACTCGCCGCCAAGCAGCCTTTCAACGCGAATTTGATGTGCTCGGGGTTGGACCACGCATCCCGAACAAGAAGAGTCGGCGGCGGATCACCGCCACTGGGGTGCGCCGACGCATACATGCTCAGGGATCGAGAATTCGCAAAGACCTCCGTTATCAAAGAGACAGTTATCTCCATTTCGCTCAACAGGGGCGAGGTAGGAAAAACACTGGTCGCGCGGTGAATGGGATGCGGGATCCTCCCCTTCAACAAGTCCACGCGAATGCCGGAAACGCTCTGGGCCAAGTCCCGGATTAGTCTCCGATCTTCGTCAGAATTGTAGATCACGAGTTGCGTCAGGTTGGCCGCAATGTCGACTAGCCTTCCGATCAGGACCACAGCCGCACCCATTTGCTCCGCATAGTGCGGAGCGTAGCCAGACCGCCGTAGGATTCGCCGCAGGCTCGATGTGCCCAGCATGGCTAGGTGTGTGATCCGCTTTTCGGTTTCCTTACTCGCTGACTCACCTTTGGAGTAGCGGCCCAGCACGTCTTCAACAGCAGCCAAGCGCTCCGCGAGCGGAGAGAGGAGTTCGTCGCCAAGCCTCAACCCTGCAAAGACCAGCTCCACCGCCACGGCAACCAAGCTCGCGAGGGTGATTGCTCCGACGGCCCACAACATTCCTTCGAGCTTCGCCTCGGCGGGGATGCGCGTGTCCCACAGTGGGATCGTGATTACGATCAACCATCCGAAGCGTACCGCGGCCGTATAGTTAGTCATGATGTTCAGGGCATAGAACATGATGAATAAGGTCGCGATTATCCAGAGCAACCGCAGCATGGGATGGTTCACAAACAACATTGCCCCGACGAGGGTGTAGAGGGCCGCGCAACCAAATATAATAACCTCCGTCACGGCGGATCTGACGGTCTCTCGTGAACTTTCGCGCGAGATTATAAATGTATAAATCGCGGCATAAGCTCCGAAGGGAATGCGAAATGTCATGGTAAGAATCATCACTATGGTTGCAGCAATGACGATCCGTGCCACTAGCCGAGCCCTTCCCGGGTAGGGCGCAAGTTCTTCTTTGAGAAATTGCCAGAACCACACCAATGGAGAAGGCGCGCCGGAAACGGTCTGCGAAGCGGTGCCCATCTTCAATTTCCCCGAATGGTGACGACAGCTGACTCGCCAACTCGAAACAAATCGGGAGGGGGATTCTGTACGCGGACTCGAACGGGATATCTTGACGCCAGGTGTACCCAATTCAGGGTTCGCTGCACATCGGGAAGCCCGGGTTGCAAGGTACCGATTATGTCGGGATCTGGAGTGACTCCAAAACCTACGCTGTCCACGACACCGGTCAAGCGCACATTCGGCTTCGACATCACGTAGACATCGGCCCGCATTCCGGGCGCAATGTGCTGGAGCTGGCCTTCTCGGAAGTTACCGATCGCCCACCATGTCCGCGCGTCGATTAGCGTGAACACCTGCTGGCCAACGTGGGCGTAAGCGCCTTCGGAGATGGTCAGATTTGTAATGCGAGCGTCGAACGGTGCGTAAACGCGGCAGTTATTGAGATTGTAGCGGGCGTTCTTTACCGCGGCCTCTCTTGCGCCGCGCTGGTTGACCAACGGCTCAAGAGTGGTCACGGCATGCTGGGCTTGCTGGTGCTGGGCGTTGCTTTCGTCAAGACCGGCCCCGGATCGTTCAAACTGCGCCAGGGCTGACTGGAGTGCTGCCTGCGAAAGCCGCAGTTGTGACTCCGACTGCTTTAGCGCTTCCGACTGAGCAATTTCCGACGTTCTCGCGCGATCTACTTGATCGACTGTGACAAACTGTTTCGCGAGAAGAGGCTCGAGACGATGCAAATTGTTGTTCGAGTACATCCACTCGGCCTTTGCCCGCTGCACACCCTGCTCAGCATTGGCCACATCGGCTCGGGCCTGGTCGACAGCCGCGGCCCATCGTGTGACATCAGCCTGCGCTCCGTGGATGTTCGCTTGTGCGACGGAAACGGCGCTGACCAATGCGTTGATTTTCCGTTGCTCGTCAGCGATTTGCCCTTCTAGGGATGCCTGGTCAGAAATCGCCTTCTCCAATGCGTATTCGTACGGACGTTCATCTATTTCAAACAGGAGTTCGCGTTGCTTGACGAACTGGTTGTCCCGCACATTCAACCGGACGATTGGCCCTTCGACTTGCGGAGCGATTCCGATGAAGTTCGCAAATACCTCCGCGTCGTCGGTTCGTGGATCGTGATGGGTGTGGTAGAGGACGAGCAGCCCTAGAGCGCCCGCAGCAAGTGCGACACCAACACTGAATCTGCGGCTAAGCACCCTCGGCGGTTTGCTACTCGTGTGAGAGTCCATAGACAGTTGCAGGCTAGTAAAAGAACATAAGCCACAGCGCAAATGCGAAGAGAGCTGTGAGGCTCGGATACGCGAGAACCCCCAGTTCGAGCTTCACTTGGATGCGCATTAGTATCAAACGCGTGAGAGCGGTCAGCAGAGTTGCCCCGGCGAAACAGACTAGCCACGCGGGGAAAAACGACCCCAGAATATCGATCGACGGAGTCCGGGAGCAGCCTACGAGCGGCAATGCGAGATAAGGCAGCAATCTATACTCCGCAGCCGGTCTGTTTCGATTGGCGGTCATAGTCAAGGCTTCGTCGCGCTCTGTTGAATTGAATCTCCCGTTCGGAATGCCAGGTCCGCTAGAGCGGTAAGTACCTGCGTCCGCGCCAGTACATCGGCCGATCGGGCCTGAGCAAGAGTCCGCTGTGTTGCCGTCACATCCAATAAGTTACGTAGACCGTAGTTGTACGACTCTAGAGCGGCCGCGTACGACTGGCTAGCGGCCTCCAAGAGCGCTAGGGAAGCCCAGTGCTGGCGAAAGGCCGTGTTCAAGTTGGAGTAAGCTGTCCAAACCTGGTCAGCGATTTGATCCTGCGTAACGTTGACTTTCGCTTCTGCTGCGTTGACGTTGGCCTTCGCTTGGGCAAGGTTGTTCTTTCGCGCGCCCCCATCAAATATCGTCCACCTGAGATTAAAACTCACTCCGCCGGCCAAATCCGCCGTGTGTGCCCAGGGGAACTGCTGCTGTAGTCCATACAACGATTGCACGTTCGGGCTGGCATTGAGAGTCAGTGCAGGATAGTACGCCGCGCGTGCCTCTTTAACTCTTGCATTTGCGGATCTTATTTCGGCTACTCGCTGCATAAGATCGGGGCGCTGTTCCAGTGCCCGGTTGATCGCCTGGTCGACGGTATCGCCAATCGAATCGGGGGTTGGCAGCTGATCGATCGGCTCGACGTGAATCGCAGCGGCCGCCGAGGTTCCCACCGCGGTTGCCAGGTCGCCCAGCGCAATCTCCTCTGCTCCTAGCACAGCTTGCAGATCGTATTCCGCTCGTGCCGCGGCGCTCCGCGCTTCCAGTACGTCCGGCAAAGTTGCCAGGCCGTGCGCCGAACGGTCTTCCGCAGCTTGTTGCACCGCTTGCGCGTTGGACAGACTTGCTCGCGCGGCATCCTCTTGCCCCAACGAATTCAACAAGCGGTAGTAGGCTTGCTCTACCTGGTAAATCACCTTGCGATGTGTGTCGTTGAATGCGAAGTTAGCTGCCAGGAGCTCCGCTTTCGCAGCATCAATTCGGCCAGATCGCGCGCCGAAGTCAAAGACGGTGTAGTTGAGAGCTAGTGCCACCTGAAAGTACTGAGTAGTCTGGCGGAAGAAGCTGGTCACGAAGAAGATTTCCGCGCGGCGGGTGGCAGAAAGTGCAGCAACCGCTAACGTCGGATACAACTCACTGCGCGCGAGACCTAGAGCGGCCGCCTGAGCGCGGGCCCGCTCCCATGCGACACGAGTTTCCGGGTTGTGCCGCTCAGCCAAATCGATCAGCTCCGTCAAAGAATAAGTCTGCATCGGATCAATCTCGAACCTGCCTCCACGCAGCTTCCTCGCAGCATCTTCAATCGGCCCTTCCTGCGCAGAGTGCCAGGGACGATCCCCAGACGTGGGCGCGCTCTGGGCGAAAGCACGACTGGGGCTGAGCAGAAGCAAGAACAGAATTGCCGTACAGGTTGTAGCGTTCACTCCATTAGGTCTTTCGCTTACGACAGAAAAGCGGCTTGTCTTGGGGAGCCAGCCTTGGTTCTCCTACAAGAAGAACAAATTCAGAGAGCGGGCTCCTTGAGCGCCGTGCACGAGCGTGGCTTCCACGTCAGCGGTTGCCGATGGCCCCATCATGAAACATCCAAATGCGGTTTCATTGAGTCGCACTCGACGATAAGCGGCGTGCATATCTGGAACGATCTGTTTAGGTTCTAGCAGAACAATCAGATGTTGCGACAGAAAGCCGAGGGCGTCGACGACAAGATCTTCTTGTGTGAGCCAAATGGCGCCACTTTCCGCCACGCCAAACTGCGCGCGGACAACTCCAACATCAACATCCGCGAGGTCATGAGGATCACGAACCTTCTCCACGCGGCGGGTGCCGGCGATTTCGGGTACAGCAGAGCAAATCACTTTTGCATCCGGGTGCAGCAGGATAATCTTGGATTCGGCCACCGCCACGCTTCCCACATCGTGAGCAGCTCCTCCAGCTTCCTTAAGACGTTGCTCGAACATTGCCTTAAGGTTTCCGGCCGGGCGTTGAAAAGTTCGAATCCCAGGATGCTCCGTCGGTACCTTTGGGACGTTAGAGCGGATCGCATTCAGAATTGTTTCGCGATTACTGTGTGACGCTTCCATGTTGGCTCCGATTCGCGAGATACCACTCGCGGAAGGATTTTTTAGCTGGGCGTGGAAGTTCCCGGTCACGAACCCAGGGATTGAGAGTACGGTTGTATAGGAGAAAGTGGGGCGCGTAAGACATGGCCGGCTCAGCTGCTTTTTCAACAACGTGGTATTCCGCGGGGTGAGCGAAGACATGTCCGGCGACCGCGAAGGATAGTTTTTTTGCCAAGGGCAGATAGCCTTTCCCGGCCATCACCCTGCGCCATTTCAGAATTTGGTCACTGATGTCGATTTTCACCGGGCACACTTCCGAGCAGGAGCCGCACAGGCTGGAGTGGAACGGCAGCTCGCTGTACTTGAACTCGTCGAATGTCGGATCGAGAATTACGCCGATTGGACCCGAATAGGTGGCGCCGTAAGCTAAACCGCCGCTGCGGCGATACACAGGGCAGGTGTTCATGCATGCGCCACACCGGATGCACTTCAGCGAATGCCAGAAATCGGGCATGCCAAGTCGGCGGCTGCGCCCATTGTCTACCAGCAAGATGTGTAATTCGCCGCCTTTCCTGGGGCCGGTAAAATGCGACGAATATTGTGTGAGCGGGGCTCCTTCTGCGCTTCGGGCAAGCAGCCGCAGAAAGACGCCCATGTCTTCGACACGCGGGATCATCTTCTCAATGCCGATGCTTGCAATGTGAAGCGGCGGCACCGCTGCTCCGATATCAGCATTCCCTTCGTTGGTACAGACCATGAAGGTCCCCGTTTCGGCAATCGCGAAATTGCCGCCTGTCATGCCGGCGCCGGCCGCTAGGAACCTGGGACGCGCGTTGTTTCGCATCTCTTCAGTCAGAAAGTGCGGGTCGTCGTTATTCGGATCAGTACCAATGGTGCGGGCGAACAGCCGGGCCACGTCCTGGCGCGTTTTGTGAATGGAGGGGAACACAATGTGGCTAGGCGGCTGCCCATCCAATTGTTGGATTCGTTCTCCCAAATCCGATTCAATGACCTTGATTCCTCGTTGCTGAAGGAAGGGCGCCATTTGACACTCTTCCTGGAGCATGGATTTGCTTTTGATCAGTTCTTTTACACCGTGATCTTGGAGGAGGGAATAAATGATTTGGTTGTGGTCGCTGGCGTCGAGTGCCCAGTGGACGTGCGCGCCGCGCTTTGTGGCGTTGGCCTCGAATTCTTCCAGGTAGCGATCGAGATGAGTGAGCGTATGCTCTTTGATCTTGGAGGCGATTTCGCGCAATTCCTCCCATTCCGGGATGGCCGCTGCTTCTGCGTGACGCCGCTGCATCGTCGCCCACAAAAAGCGGTCGTGCATCGGCTCGTGAATTTGATCTTGAATGATGAATAGTTCCGCTGCCGCCGCGGGATCAACTTGCCTTGCTGTGCTCATGACAGAATCCTCCTTCTCTTAGTAAGGCCCGCCGTTCAAAACCTGCCCTACATGGATGTATTTCAAGTCCAAGCCGGCGCGCTGGGCGATGCCGTGTTGGTGCATCAGGCAGGACATATCAGGCGACACCACGTATTCGGCCCCGTGGCGAATATGGTCATGTGCTTTTTCAATGCCCATGCGTGCCGAGACTGCTTCGTCCGTTACGCAGAAGGTTCCGCCGAACCCGCAACAATCATCCGGGCGATCCACTGGAACAACGACGATGCCTTTCACTTTGGAAAGCAGATTGGCCGTCTTGTCAAATGGCGCTCCCATGATCTCCGAGGGTTTCGCGATACCCAGGCCCCGAATGGAGCTGCAACTATTGTGGATAGCCACGGAGTGGTGAAATTCTGCCCAGGGAAAAGACTCAACCTTCAAAATGTCATGGAGGAATTCGACCAACTCATAGGTGTGTTGACGAACGTGCTTCACGTCTTCCGTTTGTTCGAGGCGATCGAAGTGACAGCGGACCTGTTTGACACAGCTTCCGGCAGGTCCAACGACGCAGTCAAAATCTTTAAAGTTTTCGACGAAAAGATGTTCGGCAGGCTGCGCATTCTTTTCATCGCCGCTATTGGACATTGGTTGCCCGCAACAGGTCTGGTTGAGTGGGTAACCGACATTAAGTCCGAATCTCTCTAGAAGCTGTAGAGTGGCGATCCCAACCTCTGGATAGATAAGGTCGATGTAGCAAGGTATGAACAGGCCGATTCTCATGTTCTCCGGGAGCCTCCTTTGAAGGTTCGTCTCGGTTTGCGTGATCATTTACGTTCTCCTTTCCTCGGCTCCAGAAACTTGCAAAAAATCCTCTTGTAAGTTCGACTCCGAGCCCGATCCGGTTCCGCGTCGTTCTTTGAAGACGCGAAGGAGCAGATACAGAGATGGGAAGAGCACCAGTCCGCCAGCACCACACGCCAGTAACAAGTCCCAGAGCACATTGGCTGGAGCAGCGCTGTTGAAGAGGGTGACGCCAGGGCGGAAGAGATACGGGAACTGAGCTCCCGCCCAACCAATGACGATGAGAGCGACTTGGGCAGCCGCGGCCACCCGAGCCCGTCGGTACCGACGGAGGATAAGGCTGCGGAAGGCAAAAAAGGCTGAGAACACGGCACCCAATTCAGCAGCGAGACTCAAACTACTGCTTGCCAGGCCTTCGCGGATTCCCGGAGCGTAGAAGCCGGCGAGAAGGTAAGTAAGCGTCGCCGCGAGCACGGACACACCGCCTGAAATGAGAGCACGCCGGCGAAAGTCATCTTGGAGTTCACGATCAGGAGCTTCGACCGCAAGATAGGTGGCTGCCAGATACGCGAACAAGCAAAGGGAGAGGAGTCCCACGGATAAGGGAAAGAACTCAAGCCAAGCAACGCGGAACCAGGACCCACGACTGCTCACGCTCACGGGCGCAGAACCGTTGGAGATCGCACCGATTACGATTCCGAGAAAAAAGGGAGTCAGGCTGCTGGAGATCGAAAACACGCGCCCCCAGTACACCTGAGTTTGAGCATCGCCCGCGAAATAGGCCCTGAAAACAAAGGAGGAACCCCGCAGAACGATTCCGAGCAGGATGAGGAGGAGTAATCCGGGGAGTCTAGCTCCGATGGCGCTGAATGCCGCTGGAAAGCCAGAAAACATCAGCACAACGACCAGGATCAGCCACACATGATTGGTCTCCCACACGGGTTGAATAGCGCTGGCGATCACGGCACGTTGCCGCTCCTTTCGCGGGCCGGAGCACGTTAGATCTAAGAACCCCGCTCCGTAGTCGGCGCCGCCCAGGAGCGAATAGAGGACAAGCGCCAAAAGCATTACGATGGACAAAAGAATGTCGGCATGCATGCTGCGAACGACTCCTTCTTACGACACTTCAAGTTCTTGCTGCCTCGGACTTCCGATAACATGGCGGCTCAGAAGCCAAATCACCGTAATGCCCAAGACAAAGTAAACGCCCGTCAACGCGAAAAACGTCACGTTCACGTTTGCAGTCGATGTAACCGCCTCACTCGTGCGCATGATTTTGTAGATCACCCAAGGCTGCCGTCCCAATTCGGTGACCATCCATCCCGCTTCCAGCGCGAGGAAGCCAAGTGGGCTGACCAGGACCAGAGCTTTCAAGAATGTCTTATGGATACCGAGCGGGCGGCTCCTCCACGCGAGCCACGCAGAAATGAGGGCAAAGAGGGACAGGAGGCCTCCGCATCCAACCATGATCTGAAAGGAGATATGGACCATTCGAACGTTCGGCCAATCGGACTGCGGTTCCTGGTCTAGGCCTGCAACAACAGAATCCGCTCGATGGAAAGCGAGGAGGCTTAGCCCATACGGAATCTCAAGGGCGTACTTGGTTTTTCTCTCGTTCGGATAAGGGAGCCCGCCAATCCGTAGCGGCGCTCCCTTCTCTGTATGAAATTGACCTTCGAGGCTCGCCAGCTTCATGGGTTGCCGTGTCGCATCCATTTGGGCAAGTGCATCTCCGCTGACGGACTGCGCCAGCACGGCAACACCTCCAATCGTCAGAGCGATCGCGATGGCAACTTCATCGAAGCGGTTTCTGCCGCGCCGCAAAAGCAGCCAGCCGTGTATCCCGGCTGTGGCAAAACCTGCTGCCGTGTACGCCGCGAGGACCATGTGGACAACCTGGGGAACTGCGGCCGGGCTTAGCATCGCGGCAAAGGGGTGGATGTTTACGAACTTGCCTTGCAGCAAGTCGAATCCGGTTGGAGTATTCATCCATGCGTTTGCGAACGTGACAAACACTGCAGACAACGCTCCGCTGATGGCGACAATCGCACCCGAGGCCAGATGCAGAGTGGCGGGAACGCGATCCCATCCGTAGAGATAGATTCCCAGGAAGATCGCTTCCGTAAAGAAAGCAAATCCTTCCAGGGAAAATGGCATTCCGATGACAGCCCCAGCATGCTCCATGAATCGAGGCCACAGCAGGCCCAATTCAAAAGACAAAACAGTGCCGGACACTGCACCAACCGCAAAGAGAATTGCCGTTCCCTTCGCCCAACGCTTTGCAAGCAGAAGATAGGCAGGGTCCTTAGTGCCGCGCCAGCGCCATTCGGCGACTGTCATCATGAGAGGCAGAGACACGCCGACCGCGGCAAAGATGATGTGAAAGGCCAATGTGAGGCCCATCAACGAGCGCGCTGTCAAAAGGTTATCCATCTGGTTCTCTTCTATCCTTCTGCTGGGAAGAGCTTCTTTCCGCGTAATCCGGCAATGTATCGAACCGCGAAAAATGCCAAAATCCAGGCGTAGACAAGAAGAATTCCCAAAAGTTGCCCGCGCTTGCGCTGCTTATTCGAAGATCGCATGCTTCCCACGGTCTTACTCCCAAGCTCAACTGGCTGGACGCGTTCGCGATACAGCCATTAAATTGCGAAAGATGATTGCAAACAAAATCAACGCGGCCCCTAAAATCCCAAGTTCCTTAAAATGAAGCGCAGCTGCCGCTCCCATTGCGGCGCCGAGAACAAAGACAACCCATATTCCGCAGAGAAGCCCGAATTTCGGGTCGAGTGCAATTGCGCGGCCAGAAGCGCCCTGGAAAGTCAATTTTTCGGTTTCGGTAGCGATCAACCCTGTAATCATTCCTGTGAGATAAGTCGTGTGCACGCTGATCCCGCCGGTGCGACGAAACGTCCCATTTTGTAAGCCCAACGCTAGAGACAAGCACATCACAAAAATTTCGACTGCCGAGGCTGCAGGGGAAGCCAACGCCAGGTAGGCGGCCGCGATCAGAATCGCTTCTAGGACGAGGACGGTAGTGAGCGTTTGCCGGAAGGGCCACGCTGCCGACAAGCGAGCGACCAGTACGCTGAGAGGGATGCCAGCCAAAAAACAAGCAACAGCGGACAGGTGTGCCGAGGCAGCTCGCCAATCGTGAGCCAACAGGCTGATTGGTGCTAACACCAAACTGCCGGTGACGTGTCCCGTGAACGTCTTTGCGAGGACAAATCCGGCCGCGTCACCGTACCCGCCCATGAGGGCAAACCCAAGCGAAAGCCACTTGTCCGGCGGATGGACATCGGAGTTCATCGAGTCCCCTTCAGTCCCCGCGCGGCCTTACCATTCAACCGGTTTCGCTCACCGGCTGTCGAGTCGCGTCTATCTGGAATAGTTGTCATCACGGAATGCTCTCCCCGTGCCTTTGCCGCAAGTCTGCCAGCGACGGAGTCGGAATGCGGCGAGCCAACTTCAAGGCGATCCGAGCGCCCACAATGCCGACCGCGATTCCCACCAGGGTGTCAAGCAAACGGAGGACGGGTTGTTTCCACGCGTGCTGGGGGCTGATGCCAGCAACGACCAACACAACGGCAGTGGTAATGTCTGCCGTGATGATGTCTTCCGATCGGCCGACGAGTTCCAGAACAATGGCTCCAATAGCGAGGAGCATCGCCAGGCCCCACGGGCGAAACGGAAAAATCAAAAGGTAAATGAGAGAAAGTACGAAGCTGAATAGCGTTGCGGAGATCCTTCCTAGGGCTGCACGCACGCTTTCGTCGTAGCTATAGCGGAAGACAAAGATGGTAGCGACAACGGCCCACATCCCTCCCAGGAGTTCGTCGTCACGGGGCACAAACCGCGACAAAGCGAGGAGATCGGTGATGATCTTGTAGCTAAGGAAGCAGCAAACCGCCAGCGCGAGACCGTGGCTGACCGACTGGCCGATGCGCGAGAGCTTCCGCCCTGCTGTCTTGCGGTTCGGTTCTGTCTTTGGCATCACCGTGTTGCTCCTAATTCCTGGCACTTGCTGTCCGATACCACAATTGTTGAGTTCTGCAGGGCGTGAGCCTTTCATACGGCGGGAGCACAGCCCACGCCCTGCCATCGATGATTCTTACTGGCCGCTTTGCGCCGCCTTCGTGGCTCCGACAGGTCCCGAGGAATATTCGGGCCTGTAGATGTGCTTGCGAATAAACGCCACCATGTCGGTTGGGCGCTCGACCCTTGCCAGACCGCTGTCGAAGACGAGTTTGGCAACCCGCGCTGCGGTCTGAGTTTCGACTTCGAGGATGTTCGACTGTGGCGGATACAACATGCCGAGCTTCAACTGGTCGGGGGTAACCTGATCCGCAACGGCATGGGCCGCTTCGATGAACATTTCGTCGGTCACCCGCCGGGCGTTCGTGGCGTAAATGGCCATGCCCACAGCGGGAAAGATATAGAGGTTGTTGGCCTGAGAAGGTAAGAACGTTTGGTCGCCGATGTGGACCGGGGGAAACTGCACTCCACCCGCGTAAACGGCCTTGCCTTTTGACCAGGTATAGGCGTCTTCCGGCAAACACTCGTGTTTATCGATCGGGTTGGACAGGGCAAAGATGATGGGTCGCGCGTTGTGCCGCGACATCGCCTCGACAATTTCCCGCGAGAAAAGCTTGCCGACGGTGCTGACACCGATGAGCGCCGTGGGCTTGAAGTTCTCGATGGCCGCGAGGATCTGCGGATATTCGGAGGCCAGATCGAGATGATTGAAAGCCTTGCTGGGCGGCAACTTGTGAGCGTAGGGCCGTTTGTGTGCGGGCAAGTTCGGACGTCCGGCCACAACCAGTCCCTGGGTGTCGAACAGGCAGATTTGCTGCCGAGCCTGTTCCTCAGTTACGCCTTGCTGTACCAGCGCCGATACGATCAGACCGGCGAGGCCAGCGGCCGCGGACCCGGCGCCCAGAAACAGAATCCTTTGGTCCTTCAGCTGGCTGCCGGTGATCTTCAACGCGTTGATCAATCCCGCGAGGGTTACTCCTGCCGTGCCCTGGATGTCGTCGTTGTAACAGGAGATCTTGTTTCGATAACGGGCAAGCAGGGCGACTGCGTCCACGCCGGTCCAGTCTTCAAAATGAATACAGCAGTTCGGAAACACTTCTTGCACCGCATCGACGAACTCGTCGACGAAGGCATACAGTTGCTCGCTCGACGGACGATGTTTCCGCAGCCCCACGTAAAGCGGATCCTTCAGGTAGGTTTCATTGTTCGTGCCAGCATCGAGGTACATCGGCAACAGCCCCTGCGGTGGCACGCCCGCCGCGGCGGTATAGAGCTGCAGCTTCCCAATCGGAATCCCGATTCCGTTGGCTCCCAGGTCGCCGAGACCAAGAATGCGTCCCGCGTCGGTCACGCAGATGAATCGCACATCCTTCACGGGCCAATTGCGAAGCACTTCCTTGGCGTAGCCTTTACGGGTGATCGACAGATACATCCCGCGAACACGGCGAAGAATATGGTCAAACTTCAGGCAAGCCTCAGCAATCGTGGGGTCGTACACGATGTCGAGGAAACGCGCCGGGTCGGCCATCAGCGTGTGATAGAACAGCGTCTCGTTGATCTCCAGAAGATTCATCAGGTAGATGTAACGGTCCAGGTCCGTAGCCTTTTGCTTCAGCTGTAACGAGACGCGCGCGAGCTGCGTTTCGATCGACTCCGTCACGTCCGGTACGAGTCCGACGATTCCGAGCGACTGTTTCTCGGCCTCGGTGAATCCGGTTGTCTTGTTGAGCGATGGATTCCTAAGCGATTCAACTCCTTGCGGATTTGTTGTCATGTCTCTCTTTTTTCCTTTCCGATTCGACATTTCTGATTTTTGTCCCCTCGACTCGCCAAGCCTTAATTTGCGTCAGCTGGCTTTTGCAACGTACGGGCGGACCATCTTCGCGGGATCGACGACGCGGTCGAACTCGTCTTCCGTTACAAATCCCAGTTTCAGCGCGGCTTGTTTGAGCGTGAGGTCGTTGTCCAGCGCGTAGTGCGCCATCTTCGATGCTTTGTCATAGCCAATGACCGGCGAAAGCGCGGTCACCAGCATCAGCGACCGGTCCACGTATTCCTTGATCTTCTTCAAATTCGGCTTGGTCCCTTCCACTAGGAATTTCCGGAAGTTGGTGCACCCATCGCTTAGGATCGTGATCGAATGGGTGACGTTGAAGATGATCAGGGGCTTGTAGACATTCATCTCCAGATAGCCGCCGGCGCCCCCGAATCCTACGGCCACGTCGTTGGCCATCACTTGCACCGCAATCATCGTCAGCGCCTCGGCCTGTGTGGGATTGACCTTGCCCGGCATGATCGATGAGCCCGGCTCGTTCGAGGGGATTACCAGTTCCGCGAAGCCCGCTCGAGGACCGCACGACATGAGCCGAATGTCATTGGCGATCTTGTACAGCGAGACCGCGAGTGTGCGCAGTGCACCGGAGAGCTGCACGAGCGCATCGTGAGCGCCCTGTACCGTGAACTTGTTTGGCGCGCTTACGAAGGGCAGGCTCGTCAGTTTGGCAATTTCCGCGGCGGCGGCTTCACCGAATCCTGGGGCCGCGTTTATGCCCGTTCCCACAGCGGTACCACCGAGCGCCAGGCGGTAGACACCCTTCAACGCGTCTTCGATGCGCTCGATATCGTCACTAAGCATGTCCGCATAACCAGACCACTCCTGACCGAGCGTCAGTGGCGTGGCATCCTGCATGTGCGTGCGACCGATCTTGACGATGTTTTGCCACTCTGTAGCTTTTGCCGTAATTGCATCCCGCAGCGTCTTCACGGCCGGTATCAGCCGCTCTTTGACGTTGACCGCCGCCGCGATGTTCATCGCCGTCGGAAAAGAATCGTTGGAGGACTGCGACATGTTCACGTGATCGTTGGGATGAACCGGTGTCTTGCTGCCGATAGCGGTGCCGGCGAGCTGGCAGCAGCGATTCGATATGACTTCGTTGACGTTCATGTTGAACTGCGTCCCGCTTCCGGTCATCCACACGTGCAGAGGGAACATGTCCGCATGCTGGCGGGCGAGGATTTCGTCACAGGTACGAACAATGAGCCTGTGCTGGTTGTCGTCGAGCCGCTTGGCCGCGTGGTTGGCATTGGCTGCCGCTTTCTTTAGGGTGGCGTAAGCCGCGATCATCTCTCGCGGGATCAAATCGTGCCCGATGCTGAAATGTTCGAGCGACCGTTGCGTTTGCGCGCCCCAGAGCATGGCGCTAGGAACTCTGACCTCGCCGAGGCTGTCGCTCTCTGTGCGAAAGCCCAGTTGTTTTGCGTCGCCGATTGCACTCATCGTCTTACCTCCCCTTCGGTAAATCTCCTAACGTAGCCAATAAACGTGACTCCGGCTTCAGTTCAACGCCTCCGGATGAACTATTTCCATGAGCCGATGGTTGTCTCGGTAATCCACGGGAACGCCCACGAGCACGGGCCCTTGCATGGCGAGCGCTTTCTTGAGAGTCGTCGTGATCTGCGCGGGCGTCTCGACCCGCAAGCCCTTCGCGCCAAAAGCTTCCGCGAGTGTCACGACGTCCACGGGGCCGAAATCGACCCCGGAGGTCCGGCCATACTTCGCAACCTCTTGGAAACCGACCATGTCGTAATGGCCATCGATCCACACGATGTGTACGAGGTTGCACTTGAGTCGCACCGCCGTCTCGAGTTCCATCGCGGAAAACAACAGGCCCCCGTCGCCCGATATCGAGATGACCTTCTCCTGCGGGCGCACTAAACAGGCCGCGATTGCCCAGGGCAGCGCCACACCGAGCGTCTGCTGTCCATTGGTCATTAGGACCTGACGCGCGCGGAAACTGTACAGATGTCGTGCCAGCCAGATATGAAAAGAACCCATATCCAAGCAGAGCGTCATGTCGTCACTGAGCAACTTCTGAATTTCGTGTACCAGACGCATGGGATGGATGGGCATCCCATTCATGGCAGCGGCCTGCTCCGCAAACGTCGAACGGTCTTGCTCAACCTCCCGGAAGAGTGGGGCAAAGGCGGGAAGCGTCAGGGCGTGTACGCCCTCCGTGAGCGCCCGAACTGTAGAGGCGATGCTCCCAGTCAATTCAATATTCGGCCGATAGTCCTTGTCGATGTCCGCGGGAACGGCGTCGATATGGATGAGAGTGCGCCTCTTTTCCTGGTTCCAAAGCCCCGGTTCATATTCGATCGGGTCAAACCCTACCGTGACTACCACGTCACCCGCATCGAGCAGCTTGTCGGCCGGCTGCGTATGAAAAAGCCCGATACGGCCAGCGAAGCGATCACAGTGTTCCCTCGGTACGACTCCAGAGCCCTGATACGTACACACAACAGGCAGTTTTGATTTAGCGATTAATCCCCGCACCGCCTCGGCGGCCTCCTTCGCGCTCGCAAGCGCTCCAAGCAACAACACAGGGCGCTTCGCGTGGTTGATAATGTTCGTCGCTTCATCAATCGCCCGCGCATCCGCGGGCCCCAGGTTTGCAGGTGCAGCGGGCGTCAGAACCTTGCCATCGGCTGTCGCGGCCATCACGTCCTTTGGGGCGCTAATGAATGCGGCACCTGGCCGTCCTGACTCGGCCGCTCGGAAGGCATTCGCAACAACTTCGGAAACAGCAGCCGGAGAATCGATTTCGGCGCTGAACTTCGTAATCGGCCGGAACAGACTGATCGTGTCCATGCTTTGGTGAATCTGCTTCAAGCGATCTGCAACGGGCACCGCACCCCCGATGGCAACAACGGGATCTCCCTCCGAGTTCGCCGTGGCTAACCCGGTCACAAGATTCGAGCAACCCGGGCCGGAAGTGACCAGTGCCACTCCCGCTTTTCCGGTCATGCGACCGAAACCACCTGCGATGAACGCGGCGTTCTGTTCATGGCGGCAGACCACGGTCTTGATTCTGGAATCGAGTAGTGTGTCAAAGACCTTATCGATCTTTGCTCCAGGTATGCCGAAAACGTAGTCGACTCCCTGGGCCTCAAGACTCCTCACAAGTAATTCGGCACCTGACTGTGGCGTCGGTTTTATGACAGGAGTGGTCACCTTTTCTCTCCCTCTGCTTTTGCGAGAGCCGCGGTCGGATCTCGGCGCAAGTTGGCCTTCAAGAAATCAGCGGTCTCTGGGAGCGCGATGTGGTAATCGCCTTCTCGCTGAATCTGTAAACGCAGATTTGTCCCGCGGCACTGCAGGAGGTGGCCTCCACGAGTACGATCAGCCGAAATGAAGTGCAGGTGATAGCCGGGGACGTTCAACGTTTTCGCGTATTCAGGAGTCCAAAAACCGACAAACGTCCCCACGACGTCACGGAACTCGAACTCTGGTTGAACGGCGGCAGCTCGAACCAACGGAACTCCTTCGCTGGTTCGGCGCATGGCTCTCGTGTGGACGTAATCGAACTTCCCATCGACTCGCAACGCGAAGAACACGTTGTCGGAATGGCGAAGCACGTCGAACCGGGAGGTCAAGTGAGCCAAATCGGGGCAAGAATCAAGAAGGACTGGAGATCCGGCAGAAAAGGCGGTAATCGCCGCGAAGGGAGTCAAAACGGTGTCCTCCACTTCACGTACCGAGCCGTCAGATCGAACCTGAAAAAAATGGCTATCGACGATTACCATTTCGCCGTCTAGATCCTCGAAGGTTCCTACACCCAGATCGCCATGTTTCCTTAATGTGGCAATTGGCACTGCACCTTGGTAAATACCCTCGACTAGTGCCGTTGCCGTTGAGACTTGATATAGCGTGTGTGTGATCAAAGGCATCTCTCAGCGCTCATCTCCCACTAAGTCGGCGAGAGTTGACGGTAGTCATTAATTTGGCTCCGCC
>Ga0137395_10000397_pt1 | contig 17828 bp, 20 predicted proteins | sample czobulk216metaG_FD_108283 | JGI IMG/M metagenome (GOLD analysis project Ga0137395, IMG submission 108283) | Vadose zone soil microbial communities from Angelo Coast Range Reserve, California, USA - czobulk2.16 metaG | ecosystem: Environmental > Terrestrial > Soil > Vadose zone | place: USA...
CCGCCATACTCGCCGCCCACAGCCAACCCCTGCAAGGTGCGGATGACAATGAGGGCGATAGGAGCAAACCACCCCGCTGTCTCGAATGTGGGGAGCAGACCAATGAGTGCCGTTGCTCCACCCATGATGGAGAGCGTCGCGAGGAAAGCATACTTGCGCCCAACGAGATCGCCGATCCGCCCAAAAAAAAGCGCCCCGAACGGCCGCACTACAAATCCCACCGCGAAAGTGGCCAGATAAGCGATATAAGCGAAAGTTTCGTTTCCGGGTGGATAGAACTTCAGCGAAAGGACCGCGGTCAAGCTCCCAAAAATGTAAAAGTCATACCACTCGATCATCGTCCCTGCGGCGGAGGCCACAATCACGCGCCAAATGCCGTATTTTGTGCTCCCCTCAGGGTTGACTGGTATCGTGCGACTCACCATCCGGCCTCCTGGTGGCGTTCATCCCTGAGGTTTCGGGACAGTGTCCCCAAGGATGAGCTTCGGAAGACAGCTGGACAGCATGCTTGAAGTGCAAATGTAAATCAAAGAGATGTGTCGCGGACGACCATGGAACATCCAGCGATTAACCGCCAGATTCTGGAAGCTTGGCGTGTCAGACATCCACGCACCTCCTCCAAGGGAGTGCGGGAGTGAAGTTGTCCGGCGGTGACAAACCGGCTTCTCTGACTGCATCTGGAGTAGCCTGAAATCAGATGCTCACTTGATTCCGTAAAGGGTGAGCTTGTGGTCGGACCCGACATACACTTTGCCGTTCACGACCACGGGTGCTAGGAAAGCTCCCGATCGGGACCATGTCCCAATTACTGCATCGAAGAGGTGCGGCTTGGTGAGGTCTTCGGCGTCATGGGCCCGGAGATGAAGGCCAGGGCCTTCGGGACGGGTCACGCCCCAAACGATCCCGGTATGACGCTTAGAGCCATGCGAAGTACAACTGGTATACAGCCGCCTTCGTTAGGAAATGCCTCGTTCGGATCAGTCATAAACCTTTGGTTTGGCGCTCCGGGTGGAACCATGTGCGGAGCGACCTTGCCTTTTTTTACAGGGATAGCCTGGAGCGGGCCATGATCTCCGCAGTAATAAAAGATGTTTCCGAGCGGGCCACAAAAACCCGCAAGGCCGCCCCAGACTCCGAGTCCGGTTCCGCCAGGGGTTATGGGAGTAGCCAGAGGAGAAGTCACGAGTGCCAATTGGTCCAACTGATTTCCAGTTTGATGCAATTTTGCGGGAGTCATGGCCTTGCGATCGACGAGATAAACCGTTGGGTCCTTACCGCAACCAATCACTTCTTTTTTGCCCTTGTCGGCCTTATCGGGATTACGACCGGCCCCCCGGACCCAAAAGCGGTGTCGTTGACTGCGAGGAACACATAGTTGGCCGGAGTGAAGGACCCAACCAATTTTAGCCCGGTTGAAATGCATAGGGGGATCGAAATGAACCTTTCCCGCAGTGTTTGGAGAAGGCGGCACTCCGGTGCCAGGTACCTGCAGGATCGTGTTTTGATCCAGCACAGCTGGCGTTACAACATCCTTTCCGTTTTTCAGGGCGATCGCGTGCAAGCGAAAGAACAGGTTATTGAATTTGTCTTTCAAATAGCCGATGACCTACATTCTGCGGCGAGTCACATCGACGACCGGAGTTGCGGTAATCACGCCAAGAGTGACGCCCGGGCCAGTTTCTCCCGCCGCGGTATTTACTAGGGAGCGAGTCCAGGGCGGGTTGCCGCCGTTCGGTTTATCTGCATCGAAGGCATAGACCGTTCCGGCCTCGGTCCCCACGAACTACGTTGTCACGTATGCGAATTCTTATGTTGTCCGCCACATAATGCAGAGCATTTTTAGCTTGGCGGCGCGGCGACAGAAGGTGTAAGCGGGAGGGGCCTGATCAGAGCCGTGCCGGTGAGCTAAAAATGTATTGGACTAAACCGCTGCTAGGTGCGTGAGGTATGGGTTTTGATTGGTGAGTCGCAGGCACTGAAGAGAAGGCGAGCTGTAGGTAAATGTTGAAAGTGAGTTTGGTGGGGCGCGGCAGGAGGACTTCAGCGTGGCTACACAGGGCAGAATGTTGGATTCTCGGCTGACCGCAAAGGGTTCAGAACTCCGTGCGACAAGACGATCCCGTTGACTCGGTGGTTTCGAGTTCTTGGCGAGGGCGATTTGGAGTCGCGTGGGATGGATCATGATGTGTCTTTGACGGCCGGCGAAGAGCGAACCTCGACCAGAGTGGTAACGGTGATCATGCGGCCGCGATGGCAAACTGGGCATTCCCGGAGAGAGCGACCCGTCAGCCTCTCGTATCGATCACGATAGTCTTCAGCCGGCGAGGACTCGGAAGAACTGTCACTTGAAGAAGCCATCCCGAGAAGTTGACGGCAGTGCTCCAACCTCTCTTTGCGATGGCGATTGCCGAGGAATCCGTAGTAGCGGATGCGGTGGAACCCACTCGGTAGGACGTGAAGCAGGAATCGCCCGATGAATTGGTCTGCCGAGAGGGTCATGGTCTTCTGTTGACTGTTGTCGCGATAGTCTCTCCAGGTGAATTTCACCTCACCGCCTTCGATATCGACGATCCGATGGTTGGAGATGGCCACGCGATGGGTGTAGCGGCCGACGTAGTCCACCACTTGCTGTGGTCCAGCGAAAGGCGGTTTAGCGTAGACGACCCATTCCAAATTTCGCACCGGGTCCAGATGACGGCGGAGAGCCTGCGGATCTCGGAGTGCCGCGAGCGAAGTGAAGAACCGCAACTTGCCAGAGTTGAAGGCTTCCTCCAGATACATTAGGAACAGCCGGCGGAACAGGCGGGAAAGCACCCGCACGGGCAAGAAGAAACGAGGTCGGCAAGAAATCCACCGTGTGCCATCGAGTGAGATTCCGCCGCCTGGGACGACACAATGAAGGTGCGGATGAAAAAGCAAGTTCTGTCCCCAACTATGGAGCACAGCGAAAAAGCCGATTTCGGCTCCCAAATGCTCGGGATCGGCAGCGATGGTGGACAGGGTGTCGGCCGTAGCTCGGAACAGAATGCCGTAGACGACCTTTTTGTTCTGGTAGGCGATGGAAACGATCTGTTCGGGGACGGAGAAGACGACATGGAAATAGTGCGTCGGGAGAACTTCGGCCGTTCGTTTCTCGACCCACTCCGCACGAGCGAGTGATTGGCACTTGGGACAGTGGCGGTCACGGCAGCTGTCGTAGCAAGGCCGTTCGTAACTACAGCAATCGCAGCGCTCCAGATGTCCGCCGAGAGCTGCGGTTCGGCACACCTCGATCGCGGTCATGACGCGTCGCTGGGCCGTTGAGAGCGACCCATCATGCTGCTGACGATAGGCTTCGCCGTAGCGGCGGAAGACGTCCGCCACTTCGAACTTCGGGCGATCCATCGCGCCCGGCGGTTAGAAGGGTTTGGGCGGTGTGGACTCAGCCTCCATGGGAACTGGGCGAGGCAGCAAATCCAGTGGGCTCGATGTCGAGCACACCTTGTTAGTCGCGATACGGAGATATTTCGCTGTCGTGGCCAAGCTGCGGTGGCCGAGTAGCAGTTTAATGGTGCGGACGTCAGTGCCTTGTTCCAGTAGGTGAACCGCAAAGGCATGACGCAGAGAGTGCGGCGTGATGGGTTTCGGAATCTTACAAGTACGGTGGGCCTTTTGACATGCTTGCTCGACTGCGTCCTTGCTGATGTGCTGGCCCGGCATGTCGCCTGGGAAGAGCCATTCTTGGGGCTTCTCGACCCGCCACCAGGCTCGCAGAATCTCCAGTAGCTTTGGCGAGAGCATCACATACCGATCTTTCTGCCCCTTGCCCTGCTCCACACGAATGACCATGCGCTTGCTGTCGATTGCAGGAGGGGTAAGCGCGATGGCCTCGGAGATGCGCAGGCCGGCAGCATAGCAGGTGGTCAAGATAGCGCGATGTTTCCTGCTCCTGACGCGGTCCAAAAACTGAAGGACCTCCTCTGGACTCAGGACCACAGGTAGCTTCTGAGGTTTCTTCGGAGCTGGAATCACCTCAGCCAAGGACCAATCCCTTTTGAGGGTGACCTTGTACAGGAACCGGAGAGCTGCAATCGCGATGAGTATGGAGCCGGTGGCCAGTCCCTTTTCGTTCGTCAAATAGACCTGATAAGCGCGGATCTGATCCGGCCCCAACAGTTCAGGTGGTCTGTTGAAGTGTCGTGCGAACAGGGAGACTTGCTGGATGTAGCAGTGTTGGGTATTTACGGAGAGGTTGCGGACCTGCATGTCCTCGATCATGCGGCGTCGTAGAGAGGTCATGGATGCTCCTTGCGAGATGGAATTTGCTGCTGTAAGCAGCTGCTCCATGTTTTCGCAAGAGGCTTGCGTACGGAAACGATGGAACGGCGGCGAAAACAATTAGCTGCGCCGCCAGGAGCACTGTGACTTCGCCATTCATTTCTGAATCTGGTTTAAGATTGGGGAGCGGCACTAGCCAAGCCAGTCAACGCTCGTTCTGATCTTCGGAGTAGAGACAAGTGTCAAACCCAACAAAGAGAAGCTTGGCAGCAGTCATTGCCATCTTATTGCTTTTGGGAATTTCTCCCGCTATCCCTTGTTCTTTTTCCAACAACTATTTCTACGAAGTCACAAACCTGAGAGGAACGGTGGTTGGAAGCAATTTCCCGGTCCTCCATTCATTCCGATGGTACAGGCAATCGGTCGTGCGCCAGCAAGCAAGGCTAATTCTTTATGAATACTGTTGGCCATGCGACGTGTTTAGTCGCGGTCCCGTCAAAAGCGTTGTCGCGAATGGCGATGGAAAGTTTGATTTCGGTTCGTTGAAGCCGGGTCATTACTATCTCAGAATTGAAGATGAAAAAGGTCCGCTTTCGGCCTGGTTTCAAGTCGAAGTGAAGGGTCCGCAGAACCCGAACGAATCGGAAACCATCGATATCTCTCCCGTACACCCTGACTGTAACGGTGGTCATGAGTTCATCGTAAAAAGGAATTGAATTCGCGCGAGGGCCTGAGGAAGAGGCATCGCCTACCGCGTAGCGGTTTAGTCCAACACTTCTTCTGTGGCGTTCGCCGTTATGTGGCGCTGAGGACGCGCGGCCAGCTAGAGAGACGCAAGGAACCGCCTCCGATGCCACATAATCCGATCGCAAGGTTTGGCTCAGGGGAAGTCCGGTATGCCCCGATCCGCAAACCCTCCCCCAATTGGGTCCTCGCCGGTTTGCCCCTCGTCCGGTCAGAATTGGCAGACACAAGCCGACTTACCGCGAGTTGACGTATTTTTTTAACGACGATTACACTTTGGTTTGAACGTTTGACGCGCCAATAGCCTCTCGCCTTCGAGCCAACGCACGAAGCCCCAAAAAGCTGAAGAAATACATCACTGCTTGAAATATTGCCACCAGACCCATCTTCCGATAATAGCCCGTAAATAAGCCGGCGACGGGGAAAATGAGAAAGAAGAACGACACCACTCGCAGCGTGCCCGGAGTCATCAGGCCGCCTTGATTCTTTCGACCGGTTAACAAGCGGAAACACTTTTCGAGCACCCAGAAACAACCCAGCAGAAGGACAAAACCGACGACAGCAGCGAGAATGGGCTTCTTCTGGTTCGCGTCGAGCAAGAGCACCACCGAAGCATATCCGCAAAGCAGGGTCAGCAAACCTAGAACCAGCCCCGCAGGGACTTGAACCCATCGAGGGACCTCTTTTTCGGGGACTTCTGGAATCGGTAATTCATGAATCACGCGCTGCAGGGGTTTCTGGTCCTGGAGTAGATCGAACTTCTCGTAGTCTAGGCCGGGCACCTTTTCATCATGCTTGAAACCTGTGATCGCTTTCGCGGCGTTTAAGGGAATATCGAAATAATGGTCCACCTCGGCCGTTTTTCCACCCTCTGCTTCTTGCTTTGCGGCGAGCGCATTCGCCATGGATTGGAACGAGGGAGGTAATGTCCCCGATGTTTTTAGGTCCATAGGGCCATTCTCCCCGGCGTGCACGGCCCGCCATGCCATCGCACCGGCAACCCACTCCTCTGCAGAACTAAACATGACGTGCTCTTCGATCGAGCAGGCGACCACCCGATAATTCTGCGACAAAGGCCCCAGCACCTTCGCCTGGAGAAAACGGTGGTCGCAACGGTTGGCCACGACGAGGTACCACCCCTGCGGCATCGCATGACCTGTGAGTTGTTCGCAAGCGTATTCACAGGATTGACCCGTCCGGACAATATTCAGTCTTGATAGTGCTGCGTCAGGATCTGAGCATTGCACTGCCAATAGAGAGAGTGAGTAACCCATTTTAAATCGAAAGTATACGCTGTCTGCTGGCGGAGCGGAGAACCGAGTTTAAGACGCGCTTGTGTTGAGTGGCCAGACGACCATCCGGGTGGTCGGCAAATCTTCCCTAATCTCCGATTTGGTTGACGACGTAGAGTCGAATCGCCTTTCCATTTTTCGAAAAGGAGTCCGACTCAATGTTTGATCAACTGTTCGTCCGTTCCGAGGCGTTAACGCGCCAGCTTTCGGCCCCACTCGTTGACGAACGCCGTCAATATCTAACTCACTGCGCTGTTCAAGGAATGACTAAGTCTACCCTGGAGGCGAAGGCTCGCCTCCTGCTGTCAATCGCAGAGTACCTGAGATTGGCCGAGCGGCCCAACCACACAATCACCCTTCTGGAGATTAAAAAAGCGGCAAGCCGATGGTCGAGGCACAACTGGCCTTCGCGGGAAAGCTCGCGCGCCAAGCAGTCGCGAGAATACTTCATGGCACAGGCGGCCAAGTGGCTGACCTTTCTCAACCGTCTCCAGACTCCACGCAAACCGGTAACGGTCCACGACCAGATGTTGGCCGAATTCAGAAGCTTTATGGAAGAAGACCGAGGTCTCTCGCCGGCTACGGTTATCGGCTACTGCAGTTCTGTGCGGACATTCCTTAATCAACTGCTTGACGGAAGGCGGTCTCTTCAAACGATCACCGTCTCTCAAGTCGATTCGCTCCTAGCCCAGAAAGTGAATGAAGAGCATTATGCACGCGTCAGCGTTCGAGACTACGCTACAACGCTTCGGTCGTTCTTTCGGTACGCCGAAATGCGAGGTTGGTGCCCGGTCGGTATCGCCGCTTCGATCATGGCACCTCGCGTGTTCAAGCAAGAGACGCTTCCCTCCGGGCCGACTTGGGACGTTGTGCAAGAAATCGTGGACGCCACCGCTGGCGATGACTCCATCGCCATCCGCGATCACGCAATTTTGATGTTACTTGCCGTCTATGGGGTTCGTTCCGGAGAGGTTGCTCGCTTGCAACTCACCGATATTGACTGGCAGCGGGACACGATAACTTTTACACGCAGCAAGATGGCTGGAAGCCACTCATTTCCGCTCCGTCCGTCTGTTGGGGCGGCGATCATACGCTACGTGAAGGAGGTGAGACCGAAATCCCCCCGCCGCCAAGTCTTTCTGACAAGGCGCGCGCCCGTTGGCCCACTCTCAGGTGGCGCAATGTGGGCAGTCGTGAGTCGGCAATTGCGAAAGCGCGCACCCTCCCTCAGGCATCACGGACCGCATTCCCTGCGGCACGCCTGTGCAACCCGTCTCATCAACCAAGGATTATCTTTGAAGGAAATCGGCGATCACCTCGGCCACCGCGACGTTGAGGCGACTCGGATCTACGCCAAAGTGGATCTCGTCCGTCTCCGCGAAGTGGGGGACTTTGACCTCGGAGAGCTGCTATGAAGCTTCAAACCATCTGCGAACGATATGCCGCTTTCCGAAAAACACTTGGTGAGCGTTTTGAAGTCAATGAGCGCCAACTGAAAGCCTTTTGCCGAGCCATGGGAGCTAACATCGATATCGCCGATGTATCGCCGGAAAAAGTAAACATCTTTCTCGTTGGCAAAGGTCCACTCACAACCAGCTGGTACGTCAGGCACAACGCCCTTCTTGGATTCTATCGCTACGCTATCAGTCGGGCGCTTGTCGCGACATCGCCTCTGCCGCTCGCCATTCCGAAACGGCCGCCAGCATTCCAACCTTACATCTATTCGCTTGCTGAACTGCGCCGCATCCTGGATTCAATAGAATCGTGCCGCCGACCTCGCAGTGATCTTGATGCGCCCGTAATGCGCTCTCTTGTTCTTCTGATGTACGGCGCAGCGTTGCGGACTTCAGAAGCACTGTCCTTGACGATCGGCGATGTCGATCTTCCCGGCGCCATTCTCACTATCCGAGATTCGAAATTCTTTAAAACCCGTCTGGTGCCTATCGGACCCAAGACGGTTCAGGTGCTTGCCGAATACGCGAGTCGTCGTAAGACATCCTCCAGGTACCCCGGTGCTCCCTTCTTTGTGGGACGCAATGCGAAGCAGGTCACCATCTACAAGTTTGAGAGAGCTTTCAAACAAATTCGGCTGCATGCGAGTGTGCACCGTGACGGCGGCGCACGCTGTCAACCGCGCCTTCATGACCTACGCCATACATCGGCAGTTCATCGACTAACCAGGTGGTATCGAGATGGCAAGGATGTACAGAAACTTTTGCAACAACTGTCAGTCTACCTGGGCCATACGCGTCTGGCGGCCACACAGGCGTACCTCACTATGACACCAGAGCTCCTGCACGAGGCAAGCCTGCGGTTCGAACGTTACGCAAGACGGGAGGGCAGCAATGACTAAGGCAAACCTCCTTGGACCGTGGGTCCGGCGCTTTCTGCTTGAATATTTAGTGAGCGAATGCAACCTAGCCCGAAACACGCAGCGCAGCTACCGGGACACGCTCAGTCTGCTGCTTCCGTTCGTGGCTCAACAAGTGCATAAGCAGGTCGACCAGATTTCGGTGATCGACGTCTCGCCTGACGTGGTACGGCTTTTTCTTCGACATTTGGAGGAATCCCGTAACTGCACCGTGGCCACCCGGAATCAGCGGTTAGCTGCGATCCATTCGTTGGCTCGCTTTGTCGGATTACGCAGCCCCGAGCACATCGAGTGGTGTGGGCAACTCCGCACCATTCCGCCCAAGCGGGCGCCTCGGCCGACGATTACGTATCTCGAGAAATCGGAAATGGATGCGTTGTTGAATGCGCCCGACCAATCTACGGACCAAGGACGTCGGGATCATGCGTTGTTCCTCTTCCTTTACAACACGGGCGCACGCGCTGACGAGGCGGCGCAGGTCAAAATAGTAGATCTCCTTTTAGCCTATTCTTCCCGTGATCATTCCCTGGTCCAGGTTCGCGGCAAAGGCAATAAGCTTCGGCGTTGCCCATTGTGGCCTCAGACTGTTGTTGAACTTTCATCATTGATAGCGAATCGTCCGCCGACCGATCACGTCTTCCTGAATAGGTGTGGCCAGCCCATCACGCGGTTTGGGATTCATACGATGGTCGAAAGGTACGTCCAAAGAACGCTGGCCGGTATGCCTTCGTCAGCGAAAAAACGAGTGAGCCCTCATACCATTCGGCACACAACGGCTACCCATCTTCTCCGCGCGGGAGTGGACATCAACACAATCCGTGCTTGGCTGGGGCACGTCTCGCTCAACACTACAAACGTTTACGCGGAAGTCGATCTAGAGATGAAGGCCAAAGCGCTCGCAACTTGCGAGATCCGCGGGGCTGTTCCCCCAAAGCACTGGAAGGAGGACGTCGCACTGATGCAGTTCCTGCGAGCCCTTTGATGGGGATTATGTGGCGTTGGGCGACCGTTCGTGTGTCTCCCTGGCCAAGACGCACCTCAGCGCCACATAACGGCGAACGCCACAGAAGAACTGAAGCTTAGTCCCTGGGCGGCGAGGATCGAGTAGAATTTCATCCATGGCGTTGGGGCCAAGACACAGACAATCAATAAATGTGGGCGGCGCTTGGTTTCTTTTATCCCTGTTGTTTGCGGTGCACACCACCGACGAAGCGTTCACCGATTTTATTGGGTATTACAATGCCACAGTCCTCACACTCTACGGCTCTTTTTCCTGGTTTCCGCGAATCGATCTGAGTTTTCGCGAGTGGCTCATCGCCCTGGTTGCTCTCAACTCCGTTTTGATGCTGCTCACTCCGGTGGCTTATCGTAATTCGCGCTTCGTGAGGTCAATAGCTTATGCCTTTGCTAGTGCGATGCTCTTAGACGGTCTTGGCCACGTTCTTCTAACGCTGCGCGGTCGCACCGTCGGTTCTGCCCATTTCTCAGGAACGTCTCCCGGTTTTTACTCCGCTCCTCTCCTCCTGGCTGGCGCTGTTTTTCTGCTCGTGCGGTTGCGGTCCGGTGATGATCCATCCCCCGAGTGAAATGACGAAGATCTTTATGTGCTAAACAAGCATCTCCCGGAAAGCGTCGAACTCCTCACGCGGACGTGGATTCGTTTAGATAAGCGTCGACACGTTGCAGAGCGTCGAGAAACTAGATCATCCACCGGGATTAGTGCGATTCCTGCGGAGTGACGGTTGGCAATTGGATGGACAGGAAAGTCCCGGCTTCACGGAACGAACACTTGGAGATTGAGCCTGTTGGCCGTTGATCTCCGCATACGCTGATCGCGACATTGTTCCCTGATATCATCGGGGAGGGAACTCGACTATCACGTAGAGCTACAGGTAACCCGAGGGATAGGCTCTCCAGGAGGACTGACCCATGAGCAGTTCCGACGATGCGATTCAGTATGGAGTGGTTCCGGCGGGAACGACAAAGACCATATCTGGCCTGCAACTGCTCAACGCAATTATGGAGGGCACGCTACCTGCACCTCCCATTCAGAGGGCCCTGGATTTTCGTCTGGTGGAAGTAAGACCAGGGTATACAGCTTTTGCCGGCACTCCGAAATTTGAATACTACAATCCGCTCGGATCAGTTCACGGCGGATACTCCGCCGCTCTCCTCGATTCGTGCATGGCCTGCGCCGTACACTCCACGCTTGAAGTGGGTTACAGCTACGCGACATTAGAAATAAAAATCAACTATGTGAGAGCAATTACCTCTGACACGGGTGAGGTACGGGCGGAAGGAAAAATCATCAATTCAGGAAAGCGGATCGCTACGGCAGAAGGACGACTTTTTGATTCGGAAGGAAAGCTTTACGCACACGGAATCACGACCTGTCTCATCATCACACTTTAAACCCTCACAGCTATCGCCAGCTTCCAGCTTCCAACCCCGCGGCTCAGAGTCCCGGACTTTGTTGAACTTGCGTCGCCCCTTGAAACACAATCTCAGGTCTGAAAGCTCTTCGTACGGACTGCAAAGTGCGCGCCGGATTGCCTACTGCAACGACGTGATCTGGAACAGAATCCGTGACGACGCTACCAGCTCCGATCACAGAATTTTCTCCGATATCAGCCATCACTACGCAATTCGTTCCGATCCAACAGTTACTTCCGATGTGTATCTTGCGAAACACCTGTGGCTGCTCTCGGATCAGACGGTCAGGGTCATGAAAGCCGTGCTGCTGTTTTCCACTCAAGACATGAACGTGGTCGCCCAACAGAGTGTCATCTTCGATCGAGGCAAGCCCTACCATCGAGTGAGCCCCGATGTAAACTCGGTGACCTACAGAAGCATCGGAATGCGTAAAGGACATTCCAAATATGAAACAGCAGTCTAACGGACACTTTTTCAACGTCATCCAGTAGTAAGCGTTGCGCAGGTAACGGCCAAATTTCCCGGGCAGCAAACTCAATAAGTCGCCATGGGGCTCGAACCAGACGTCTCGTTTAAGAATGCAGCGTGCAAGACGCTCGGACGCTCCAAGAGGTGCGACACAACAAATAGCCATCCCAGAAACAACGGTTTTGATTGTCTTCCTAGTCCGCATAGCCCCTTCCGGCAATCCACAAATCCACGAGAGCCACTTGTTCTCGCCTCTCCCCCCAATGATATGCTGGGGCCCTTAGCCATTCAGCCACACTGCGTCACGGAGTCCCCGAGCCGTCGACGTCGTCAACTGGACGTTAATGAACGAAAACTTATTTGAGCTCAAACGTTGACCCCCGGAGGTCTTCACTTGAGTGTGTTAGAATAGGGCCCTATCGCCGTTCCCCCCGACGACAAGATCCATCCCTTGCATTAGCCGTGTCACTATTCTCTTTAATCTGAGGCGCTCCAGTGCGGCGCCTCCGATCCTGGATGTCAAACTGCACATACGATAGATGCTGCTTGCCAGAGTGGCGTAGGGCTGCCGACAGAACAGCCAAGCGCTAGCTTCAAGATAGCTGTCGGTCGCTAAGTACTCCTTGTGCTTCGCGGAAGTTCCAAGATCATAAAAGTCCGGAGAATTCTCTTTAAAAAGATCTTCCAGAGCGTACAAGAGAAGAATCGTGCCTACACCGTAGTCCCTCCAGGCGGGATCCGCTCCAGCAGCGACGGGGCGAAATCTGGAACCTCTCTGCTCTCCCAAGATAAAAGAGCAAGGCAAGTTGCCACACGTAAGCAGGTAAGATCGCAACCACCCCCGCTGCGCTAGACGCAGCAGTTGATTCTTCACCAAACTTGGGTCGCGGGCAGCGATACTCCAACCGAATCGTTTGAATTGCCAGGTCTTCTGTGAAATGCCGTAGGCCACTTTTAAAAAGGCATCGATCTCAAAGGCTTCGGTCACACGAATCAATTTCACGTCCCCAAGCTTTTGCAGTATTTTGATTTCCCGTAGCCGGTTCTTGCGCGTCTTTGGAGAAAGTCGTTTCATGTAGTTGCTGAACGAACCGTTGAGGCGGATCAGCCAGTGTGGTTGTGGTCCTTGTTGGCTGTAGAAGCGGAAAGACTTCTGGATCAGGGGGCTGCTTTGCAGATAATGCCACAGGAAAGTTTCGGGCTTTACAGAGTCCAGATAAATGGCATCGAGTTCAGCGGTCAATAATTGGGCGAACATCGGATTGTAGGAAGATTCTTCGTCGGGCACTTGGAGCGCGTGACCTGCCAGACGCGCTACTTGCAAGGGGAACCTTGCCAGAACCCGATCCCCCAGCTGACAGAGGAGCAGGCTCCTGGCTATCTCTAACGATATGACATTGACCCTCTCTCTGCCCGTTTCCGGAAGTCTTAGCTCAACGTTTTCCCTGGTTCGCTCGAGGCAGTGTTCAAACCAATCATCGCAGCTATCAATGGGAGTCTCAATCTTGATGCCGACGGTATTAGATCCGCCTGATCCCTTTCGGCTCGAAAGATCGCGGGGGTCGAACGCTCGGTAATCACCGGCCTGGGGGGAGATTTCCGCGCTCAAGCAGCTACCCTCAAAAATAATAATAATAATCTATCTGCTGCAGGCATACAAGAAAATCAGGTGAATACCGTATTTGCGAGCCCGGGGAAAAACCCGCATCGGAGAGGCAGCTGCCGTGTCACCTCCCAAACAGGTTGATAAGTTACTTTTGTAAGTCAGATGATCCCATACTCGCTTGAACTGACCGATAAGCGTGATCGTTCGAAGTACAAGAACGACCACGGCCCTTCTCCCAAAGTTGACATTCATGCTAACTGCGGACGAATCTGCCGCTCGAATGGCGATTCCGACGTCGGTAGCGCTTGACATCTGATGCGAGGCAAACAGCCTTTCACCTACTTGGTATTTCGATTCTTCTTTCGCCGGATTCCTGCGGCCAGACCCACCATGCCAGTGCCAAAGAGCAGCAAGCTGGCAGGCTCCGGCGTTACGACTGGCCTCTTTTTCTTCGGATTCCCCAATTGCATGGTGTTGCCACCTATTGCGACAAAAGCTGCGATGCTTGGTACGGTGCTTGTGGTGCGAAGACCTGTCAGGCTACGCGCGTTTGCCGACGATGTTGCCAGGAGAACGACTGGCAACAACCACGCAAAATGTTTGATCGACATTCCAGATAGTCTCCTTAGTTCACGCACGTGCGCTGTCCATGTTGCATTCCTCCTGTAGAGCAATATACGTGCCATTCGGCGAGGGCTCTAATGTCTTGCAGATCAAAGACTTTCGTGTGTATCTCCGACGTGCTTTTGCCGCTCAACGGAACTTCGCTTGGAATTAGAGATAAAGACTTGCACGTCTGCTAGCCAAGCTTAGTCGCGCCGGACAGAATCAAACAGGCGGAGCTTCGCGTCAGCCACACTCCTTTTTGTCAGTAACCCGAACACACAAGTTCAGAAACCCATCGGGTACTATCGCATTCGAACACCACAATTAGTGCGGAATATGGGAATCTAACAGCGGAAGTATGTGCTCGGTGAACTCTACAGCGCGTTCTTCTGCCTTGCGTGTGTCTTCCGCAGCGTTGTAGGCAGTCAAAATGCGCACGAGTGCGCCATCTGTGCGGTTAAGTCGAATGGAATCCGTGACTAGAAAAATTTTGGCCCAGTATTCGCTTGGCGTTACTTGGCCATGAGCCTGGTACCAATACAGTACCAGCATGCGGTCGGAGCCCTGCCCAACTACATAGCGATTGACAGTCATGGAAGTACCGTCTAAGCCGGGAATCTGAATTTGGCCGGTCAGCAGGGGAGTCCAGCCCGCACTTGGCAGGCAATTGCGAGGTGAATGGATTGTGTCACCCGATTTTTGCGAGGGGTAGTAGGCCATAAAGAGGTTTATGGGAGTCTCAGTCCCGCGAGTGTAGTCACGAACTAGGAAGTCGCCCATGCCGAGAACTGCGACCTCTTCCCGAAGCAAGGCGATGTCAATGCCGCCCCAGCCGTCAATGCGAGTGGGGAAGGAAGAGAAATCTCGACGCTGGGGCACTATTTCATGATTAGCTCTGGCGCGTAAAAGACCAGCGATCACGATCATAGTGAATATTACGGACAAGAAACTGCGCCACGGCGCCAGTCGTTTCATGCAGACCGCCTGGACTGCAGGAGGCGATCGGTCCAACCGAAGGCCGCTTGCAAAAGCACCAACATCAGGAGCGACATAGTGAAGACCACGAGCCCGGAAAAGGTGTGAAAGAAGCCTTCGGCCATCTCTGGACTCCAGTACTCGCCAATGATGCCGCTCCCCATTATGCGCACGCTGTTCGCAGCAATCGCCACAGGAATTGCGGCTACGACAATCCAAATTCTTCGCACAAAGCTGGGCTCTTTGAGGTATCCGTAGACAATCGCGAAGCTAATGAGCGAAATGAGGAAGCGCAAGCCACTGCACGCTTCCGCTACGTCGAGAGTGAGCGTCGACATTTGGATAACGTTGCCCTCACGCTGCACGGGTATGCCAACGAAGGTAAGAAGTGCGCTGCCCAGACGCGACGCCAGGAATTGAAGAGGCAGAGAGATTTCATTGAAGATAAGTACTGGCAAAGGGATCATGAAGAAAAGAACGGTCCAGGGGAACAGGAGCACTCGAAAGAAACTCCAGCCCCAGAACTGAATCACCAGCCCAGCCAACACGATCAGAAGGGAGACGCGTGACAAGAAATTCTCCGCGCCAAGTACACCGATCGCCAGGATTCCTAGACCGGCAAGCGTGACAAAGAGCCCGGACCAGTTTGGGGCGGATGGAAGCCACTGGAGCTGGTCATTGCGTTTCCAGATTAGCCAGACACAAAATACTGGAACTAAAAACCCGTGCGAGTAATTCGGATCCTCCCACCACTGTCTCGCCAGGCCGGTTAGCACGGAATAGTAGAGCGTTCCTAGCGCAGCGCCGAGCAAGGATAGTTGGATCAGGCCCTCAGTGGCGGATCTTGAGAGGTCTTTCTTGTAACGCGTTGAGCCCTCGGTAGTAGGATTCATCCAGGACGATTAGCCTTCATTGAAGTATGGAATAGCAGCAATTCTGCTGCCACCAGCAGATTATGAAATCGAATCTTTGTGGGCCGGACAAGAAAACCTCAGAATCTGCCCTTAACTTACTAACAATAAAAGACTTGATATAAATCTCAGCTTCCGAAGCCCCCTGTTTGTTGGTCTTGGTGCCGATCTGGCTCGGATCTCTACCGCTCATGCCGGTATTAGTCCCAAATGGATGGAACAATCGGGAACTTCCTTGGACTCCGGCAATCCACAGGGCGGTCCATCACACCGGAATTACAGCCCGGATCCTGATTTAACCATGTTTTTTCAAGCACTTACGGTATGTCTAGTCGGTCTCGGCTTCGCAAAGGGTTGGCAATCCCCGTGCATCCGCAAGGTCGTGGTTCGAATATTCAATTCCTACGTTCCTACTCGCTCGCTCGTCATGTTATTGGGAGAGATTCTAACGGTTTGTCTGTCTTTCGCGTTAGCGATCATCGTCTCGTTTGGTCAGGAAACTAGGGACGTATTTGCCAATCAACAGGCTGTTTTCAAGATTCTTGCTGTCGCGGTTCTCGCCTTTCTTTGCGCCCATTACTTAGAACTGCATGACCTGAAACGGTTAAATTCTCAGGACGAGATTCAGTCTCGGATCCTGATGCTGGTTGGGATCCTGTCCTTTATCCTCGCAGGGGTCAGCTACGTGTTTCCCGTGTTTAAGGTTGGGCGCTACGTATTCTTGACAGGCCTATTCATCCTGGCTGTCACCTGGATATCGTGGCGCTGGGCGTATGTCCGCCTGATTTCTCTCCGCCAACTAAGGGAGAAAGTGTACATTTTGGGAAACGGGGAACGAGCTCTGCGAATCCGCGAGGCTATCGAATCGCGTTCTGAACTCGGAATGGATTTGGTTGGGGTCGGGAGTGCCGATAGCAGCCAATTCAATAGTGAGTCGCTTGCAAGGATCTTGAGAGATCTCCGGGATCGTCGGGCGGTCGATAGGGTGATCGTTGCGCTGGCCGACCGCAGATCCATCATGCCTGTGAATGAACTGTTGGATATCCGGCTCCGTGGAATTCGCGTGGACGACGGAACCTCGATTCTTGAGAAGGTAACCGGGAAGATTGAAGTTGACGAGTTGCACCCAAGCTGGCTGATCTTTGGGGACGGATTTCGCCTGACGCAACGCCACTGGTTTTTGCGACGAAATATCTCAACGCTGCTCGCGTTGGTGCTTTCCATCCTGACCCTGCCTTTGATTCCATTTATCGCCTTGCTTATTAAGCTCACATCTCGGGGACCCGTACTTTATCGACAAAAGCGCGTGGGTTTGCGAGGCCAGGTTTTTGATTGTTTCAAATTCCGCACCATGCGGAGCGATGCTGAAGCAGATAGTGGTCCCACTTGGGCCAGCGACGATGATCCTCGGATCACGCGATCCGGAAAGTTCTTGAGAAGGTCACGGCTGGACGAGATCCCCCAAATCTGGAATGTATTGCGTGGAGACATGGCATTCGTGGGCCCCCGCCCTGAGAGACCGGAGTTTGTAGCGAAGCTGAGCCAGGAAATTCCATACTACAATTTGCGCCACGCTCTGCGCCCTGGCATTACGGGATGGGCACAGATTAATTACGGATATGGATCGTCGGTCGAAGAAACGAAGGAAAAGTTGCGTTTTGATCTGTATTACATACGCAATGTTTCTGTAATGCTAGATCTGCTGATTGTGTTCTATACGATACGTGCTGTAGGAATCGGCCGTGGAGTGCGGTAAATGAGATCCTGAATATCTGAGTGCAGATAGCGGCCGTTTAACAACGAGAAAGCATGGACGAGAGAACATCCAAGAAAACTTTGAAGGTTCTGGTGATAGATGAAGAGGTCCCGTACCCTCCGGATGCGGGCAAGCGCATCCGCACTTGGAATCTTTTGAAGTCGCTCGCACAGAAGCATTGTGTCCACCTTCTCTGCTATGGAAGAAATGAAGATTCGAATTCAACCGCAATGCGATCGGCGGGTATCGAGCTGCACCTGGTGGAGCCTCTCCAAGAGTCCGCAGGCCTTTTTTTATACCTGAGGCTGTTGGCCAATCTATTATCACCATACCCGTTCTCGGTAACGAAGCATTATTCTCGCCGCTTCCGACGTACATGCAACGATTTATTAAGGAGTGGCGATTGGGA
>Ga0137395_10000398_pt1 | contig 17814 bp, 10 predicted proteins | sample czobulk216metaG_FD_108283 | JGI IMG/M metagenome (GOLD analysis project Ga0137395, IMG submission 108283) | Vadose zone soil microbial communities from Angelo Coast Range Reserve, California, USA - czobulk2.16 metaG | ecosystem: Environmental > Terrestrial > Soil > Vadose zone | place: USA...
ATCATCTTTGGTGGCTTTGTCGGCGCCGCATCGCAGCGGCCGCCGACGGCCGCGGATGTGGTTCGCGACATAATCGCCGCCGAGCGGCTCCTGCAGGAACAAAAGGCGGACGCGGCGCGGTCGGCGTTCGAGGCGATCCTCGAGCCGGCGCGACAGCTCGCGCTCGAGAGCCAGGAAGCCGGGGCGCTGTGCGGCATCGGCGAGGCGCTGTACCAGAAAACGCAGTACCGTCAGGCCGAGCAGCCGCTGCTGCAATGCCTCGCGATCTACGAGCGCCTTCACGCCGACGATGGAATCGGCCGGGCCAGCATGGCCCTTGGGTCGATCGCGGAGCTGTCGGGAGAGTATCAGAAGGCTGTCGCACTCGAACAGCAGGCGATCGCGGCCTTTTCCGTCTCCGGGAACGTTCGCGGCCGAGCCATGGCCACGCTGCAGCGTGTCAGGCTCAGGGATCTGACGTTCGCCGAGCGCCAGACGCTCTACGAGCTCGTCGTCGATGACGCGCGCCGCCTTGGCGATCGGGACATCGAGGGCCGGGCGCTGCATTCCTGGGGCGATCGTCTGTTTTCCGAAGATCGTTTCGAGGAGGCGCTCGAGAAACTCGAAAGCGCGAAAGCGGCGTTGCATGCCGCCGGGTCTCTGGGTGGCGAGGGCACCGTCTTCAACAGCATGGGCCGCGTCTATCGCGCCCACGGCCGCCTCGACCAGGCGCTCACGTTTCAACTCCGCGCCCTCGAGATCCACAAGGCGCACGGCAGTCTCTTCGAGCTGATGCAAAGCCACAACGCGGTGGCGGCGGTTGAGCAGATGATGGGGAACCTGACCGCGGCGCGCGAACACTACGAGCGCGCACTGGCGATTGCCGAGCGGTCGAGCTCGCCGCGCACGCAGGATTTCCTGCGGGCAAACATCGGCGGCCTTCTAATCGGCGAAGGGCAATACGCGAGAGGGGCAGAGGCGCTCGAGGAGGTCATCGCGCACGGGCTCGACGCCTTCGAGGGCATGCGCCAGACGCAGCTGTCAACGGCGTACCTCCGGCTGAAACGGCCGGAGCGGGCGCTGGCGGCGGCTGAGCGCGCGTTCAACATTTGTGGCACGGAACAGACCCGCTGCCTTGACGCGCTTCAGAGTCGCGCGGACGCACACGCCGCCCTCAGGGACAATGAGGCCGCGCTCACCGACGTGCGGATGGCCCTCGACACGATCGAAGGCTTGCGGTCGAAGCTGGTGCCGAGCGATTTCCTGAAACAGAACTTCCATCAGTCGCAGCAGAATGTTTACAACAGCGCCATCGCGATCGGGTTCGCGCAGCACCGCGAGCGCGAATCGCTCCAGACGGCCGAGATGGCCCGCTCCCGTGCGTTCCTCGATCTGCTGGCCGCGCGTGACGTCCGTCTCGATGATCGCGGCGTGACAGCGGCGCTGACGTACCGAGGAGGCGCGTCGATTCCGTTCGTGGGGCTGCAGAGTCCCGCGATGGCCGCTCCAACGACCGCCGGTGAGCTGGCAGCCATTGCCACGCGGCTTCATTCGACGCTCGTCGCCTATTGGGTGGCGGACAACGAGCTCTTCATCTGGGTGATGGCGCCCGACGGCAGCCTCGCGTCACGTCGGGTCGAGATGTCAAAGACACGTCTCGTCCGCCTGATCAGAGCAACCACTCCATTCAACGTACCATCCGAGAAACCCGCGGCGTCGTCGGAGCGCACTTTGGGCACGCGGGGATCCGCGCAAATCGCCATGGGCGGCGCGCGCCCGCAGGCGTGGCGCGAGTTGTACGACGTGCTGATCGCCCCCGTTCGCGATCAGCTTCCGCGCGATCCCGGATCGCTGCTGACCATCGTTCCGCATGGCCCGCTGCTTAACTTGAGCTTTGCCGCCTTGCAGGATCGCCGCGGACGCTATCTGCTCGAGGACTACACGGTTCACTACGCACCGGCCGGCGCCGTTCTCCAGTTCACGGCGGCGAGACGCCACCCTGACGCTCGCCGCGGCGACGTCCTCCTCGTCGCCGATCCGACGCTCGCGCCCCAATCTCCGCTCGACCCGCAGCTGCCACCGCTGCCCGGCGCCCGCCGCGAGGTCGCGCGTATCGCGCGCCTCGTCGCCCCGGAACGCGTCACGCTGCTCGAGGGAAGCCGCGCCACCGATCCGGCCGTGCGTGAGGCCGCGGCTGGCAAATCGATCGTGCACTTCGCGACGCACGCCATCGTGCGCGACGAGGATCCCAACGGCTCGTATCTGGCGCTGGGTCCGGGCGACGAACACGGCAAGTCGCACGGGTTGCTGACCGCGCAGGACGTGTACGGGCTCCGGCTCGACGCGGATCTTGTGGTACTCAGTGCCTGCCGATCGGGTGGTGGTCCGGTGACGGGTGATGGAATTGCCACCTTCGCGCGGGCGTTCATGTACGCCGGCGCGCCCTCTCTTGTCGTCAGTCTCTGGGACGTTGCCGACGAGCCGACGAGTCGTCTGCTCCCCGCGTTCTACGAGGCGTGGTTTGGCCGAGCCTCGAAGGCGACAAGCCTCCGTCGCGCGCAGCTACAACTGCTGGCCGATCTACGGGCCGGCACGGTACGCGTCGAGACCCGAGCCGGCGCGATCACCCTGCCCGAAGATCCGATCTTCTGGGCCGGCTTCGTGCTCATCGGCGAACCTGATTGAGGCTATGTCGTAGTGTCCTAGAAACGCGCGCCGAAGGACACCAGGAACGTACGTCCCGCATTGTATGAACCGACACCGAACGGCAGACCAAACGTAGCGTTCCGCGCCCAGTTCACGCCTTCGACGGGGCTCGTCGTGAACGGATTGAACGGCTGGAACCGCGAACGTGCGACCACAGAATCCTGAACCGTCGCGTCCGGAACGACGACGGAAAACCAGTTGAAGAGATTCAGGATCTGCGCCTGCCCGAAAAGCGTCGGCCTCATGGCACCGGCGCCGACAGGGTGCGAGTAATTCACCGCGAGATCGATCCGTGAGGTCGTCTCGGTGTGAAAGGCGTCCCGCGCGGTGTAGTAGTAGCGCTGCGAGCTGCCTCCCTGCGGCGTGACGTATCCGGGATTCGTCACGAACGGACGGGCGTCGATGAGCCCGACGGCCCCGTAAGGCAGGCCGCTTGCGAAGCGCCCGATACTGCCAATCGTCAGGCCGGGCACTCGGGGAACGAGATACGTGGCCCACAGGTTGGCGCGATGGCGCTGGTCGAGCAGCAAGTCTCCGTCCGGGCGAGTCCAGACGTCGCCGCGGTATTCCGGATAGGCCAGCGCGAGGCCCGTCGAGAAGGGTCCGTTGCTGTCCTCGCCCTCGAAATTGCCTGACGCCTCCGACAGCGTGTAGTTGCCGCCGAGATCGAGCACCGAGGTTGGACGATAGGTCGCGCTGAGGGTCAGGCCGGCGTACCGCCGCGAGAGGGCGTTCGTGTTCTCGACCACAGTGAGATCGAACCGCGTGCCGGTCGCATCGGCGACGATGCCGGTTGATGTGTCGATGCGGCTGGCATAGAAGTCCTGGAACCGTCGCAGCGCGACGTCGAGCCGGATGGAGCCTCGGTGCCCGAAGGTGCGGCCAACGCCTGCGGCGTACTCGAACACGCTCGGCGACGCCAGCCCGCTGGGGATTTGCACCGACACGCTTGGCAGAATCGCCGTCACCAGCGGAAGGCTGCTGCCGCCGTTGGCGTTGAACCACGCGAACACTTGCTGCAGGGCCGCGTCTGGCCGGACGATCGGACCGGCCGCGTTGATCGAGGGTCCACCGTAGGTCCACAAGTAAGTCGCGGAACGTCCAGCATCGGACGCCGTGTCAGCGATATTGCCAGCGAGTGCCGCCGTGTATCGCGCGACGCTGCCCGTAACGGACCACGTTCCGGCGCCGCTCGGATCCCACACGACGCCCAGCCGGGGGCTCACGCGTCCGGCCGTGGCGACCAGCGTACCGGCCGAATCGCGTCCGTGGTTCTTGTCCCACCGTGCGCCAAGGCTGACCGTTGTGCGCGGGCCGAGGCTCCACGTGTCGTTGTAGAACAACGAGTGCGTACGGAATGCCGTGCCCTGGCTCTGTTTGGAAATCGGATCGTACTCGATGAGCGTCGATCCGTCGTTCAGAAACACTGGATAGATGTCGGCGCCCTGGATGATCGACGTCGTTCCGAGGATCCGGTAGCTGCTCCCTGATTGATAGTTGTTGAACCGACGCACGTCGTTGAACGCGTCGTAGCCGAAAACCATGTAATGAGAGCCGCTGTGCTCGGTCGGGACGAAATACGACACCTTAACGAACGCATCGTCGTTGTTGCGGCGGTCGGAATCGCAGATGCCACAGAATGTCGGCGACCAATAGCGGCGGCCGCGCAAGCGATCGATGATCAGCGTGCCGCCAATCAGATCCTGCGTCGTCGCGCCATCGTGCGCGATCGTGAAGTGACGGAAAGAGTACTGCGCCTCGACGAACAGCCGCGGCGATAACGACCCCAGGTAGCGCATCGACACGAGATCGTGATCGATGTCTCTATCGTAGAGGCTGTTCAGATCCATCGCCTGCGAAAAGATCTGGTTGTGCTGAGACTGCCGAGTCGCGCCGTAAGTGGCCTGCACGGCGTGACTGGGCGTGACTCTGAATCTCAGATTGCCCTCGTACTTGCGGATGTGGTCTTTGGTCGGCGCGCGGAAGTTGGTGACTGGCAGGACCCGTTCACCCTCCGGGTTGTTGGCTTTCGCAGCCGCGAAGAACCAGAGCCGATCCTTTTGGATCGGACCGCCGAGCGTTGCCTCGTAGGTCGGGAGGACGAGGTCGACATTCTGGTCGCCGGGAGCTGGCGACAGCGCGCGCCATTGGTCGTTGGCAAGCGACGTCCGGAACGATCCGCCGAAACGGTTGCCTCCGGACTTCGTGGTCACCATGGCGACGCCGCCAGAAAAGCGACCGTACTCCGCCGAAACGCCGGTGCTGGCGATTGTGACCTCCTGGATGGCGTCCTCGACGTAGAGCGAGAGCGGCTGTCCGCGGATGTTGTCGCTGATCGTCGCTCCATCGATCGTGAAGAGCGACTCTGACGACATCGCTCCGGCGATTGTGTAGGCGCCGAGCGGACCGGTCGGATGGACGTTAGCGGCTAGCAGGAGCGCCGCGAAAATGTCCCGGTTGGTCGGCAGAGTCGACAGGAGCGACTGCCTGAACGTGACCGCGGACTGCACGGTCCGAGTGAAGACATTGGACGACGTTTCGGTTACGTCAACGGTTTCGGCGAGCTTGCCAATCGACAGCGCCATTGTCATCGAGATGGTTTGCGACGTCCCGAGCGGGACGACCTCGGTTTCGACGGTGAACCCCGTGCGCGAGGCCGCCACGATATACGTGCCGGGCGGAAGAAGCGCTACGACGAAATCGCCCGAGGCCGACGTGACGACGCTCCGAACGCCCTGAAGAGCGGGCGAGGAGACACGGACCGCCGCGCCGGCGATACCGAGGCCCTGCGAATCGACGACTCGGCCGGTGATTGTCGCCGTTGTTGTTTGGGCCAGCGCGCGAGGTCCGGGAATGCCGGCCACGATGGCGAGCGCCGCGCACACCATTCGCAGCCTGACGATGACAATCCGCCGATCGTGGCAGCCAACCATCACGGACCCCAGACGCTCGATTGTATTCAAGGCGGCCACCGCATTGGGAGTGGCGGCGAACCGCTCGCGTCAGGAACAGCGCTGGTCGCTGACTTCCGTACGGAATCTGTACGACAGAATCTTGTAGAGCAGCTTGGCGCAGAGGAAATTCGGCGCGGCATTGCCGGGCATCGGACAGAGCTCGACGATGTCGCACCCGACCACTTCACGCCGCTCGATCACCCGGCGGAGCAGCGTGAGCCCTTCGTGCCAGCTCAACCCGCCAGGTTCCGGCGTTCCAGTCGACGGCATGATCGCCGGATCGAACCCATCGACGTCGATGGTGATGTAGACGACGTCCCCAAGCGAGTCGACAACGCGATCCATCCATGCCGGGTCCTGCCGCATGTTGAAATCGTAGAAAACCTTCGTCTTCAGCGAGGGGATGTCGGCGGCTTCCTCGCTCGAGAGACTGCGGATCCCGACCTGCGTCACCGGGGCGTACTCGAGTGTCCGCCGCATCGCGCAGGCGTGGTTGTGCGGCGTTCCCATGAACGAGTCGCGCAGATCCGCGTGCGCGTCGATCTGCAGCACGGAGAGTCCCTTGTGTCTGGCGGCGACGGCGGCGACGACCGGCGGCGTGATCGAGTGCTCGCCGCCGAGAATCACCAGGAATTTGCCGCGTTTCACGATCTCGCCTGCGACCCGGCGTATCTCGGCCGTCACCTCGTCCATGCCCGCGAACGGGAATTCCATTTCTGGCAGCGTGACGATGCCGATGCTGTGGACGTCGGTCTGCGTCTCTTCCTCCCAGAGCTCCATGTGCGACGACGCGACAAGGATTTCGTGCGGTCCCGTGCGCGTGCCCGGCACGTACGACGTCGTGCGATCCAGCGGGACCGGCAGAATCACAACGCGTGCTTTGTCGAAGTCTGAAGTGGTTGGAGTGGCGCCGCCAAACTCGCCGAGGGTGACTCGCTCGTACTCAAACGGCAGGTTCATTCATGTCCTCGAATCGGAGGGACGGAACGGTCTGGCCGTCGATAGTCATCACCCGTGAGGCCAGCGAGAAGACGGGTGGCTTTCTGCGCGCGAGAATCGGCGGGGCGGAGACCGCGAGCGCGCTCGTCAGGATCGGCAGGGCAATGGTGGCGTCGGCGTGGACCTCGGCGCGCGCCGAATCCGCAGCAAGCTTGCCCCAGCTTTCCGCCTCTTCGAGGCTCGATCCCGACGCGCCGCCGAAATGCGGGACGTCGGTCACGATCTGGATGGCGTACTTGTGGCCGCTGACGTCGGGGCTGTAAAACTCCGCCTGAACGCTCGCCTGATTGATGAAGTTTTTCGGCGTTCCGCCTCCCAGCACCACGGACGCCGTGCGGGGGCGCCGGATGATGAGGTTGGCCGACTCGACGATGTCCCCGATGATATCGATGTGGCCGCAGTCGGCTTTCTGCTGGCGGGCCTGCGACAGGCCCATGCCGATCGAGGAGTCGGCGATCGCGGGGCAGAAGATCGGCACGTTCGCGCGATAGGCCGCCGTGAGGATGCCGTCGCGGCCGGTGACCTTCCACAGGTGGCCGCCGAGCTGGTGGAGGAATTCGCGCGACGTATACGGACGGGGTTCGAGGGTTGCCGCGAAATCAGCGATCCAGCTGTCGTTCGAGATGAACTCCTCCTCGCTGGCATACGTGTCGTAGACGCGATCGATCCGATCCTCGGCCAGTGCCGAATCGTCCGGGTGCGGCGATCCGATGTAGTGATGCTGCCCCCGTGTCTCGTGGAGATCGTGGTACAGGTTGGCGCCCGTCGACACGAGGCAGTCGACGTACCGGTTGGCGATCAGGTACGCGACGATCATCCGCAGGCCGCCGGCGCTCAGCGCGCCCGCCATACCGAGGAAGATCGTCACGTCGTCTTCGAGCATCTTGTGCCACACGCGATGAGCGGTGGCGAGCATCCGCCCCTGAAACGAGATGCGCTCCATCCGGAGCAGCAGCTGATCGGCGGTGAGACCAGGTTCGACGGTGAATGGCTCGATCGGCGTCTGGAGGAACCGCGATTTCTTCCTCGCCATGCGCCGACATTATAGTCAGTCCGAACGCCGGACAACGTCTTTCAGGAAAATGAAGTCCACGGTCGGCGCGACGTGGCGGTTGGACAGATCCCGTTGAGCGACGACCGTATTCGTTTTGGACCAGAGGCTGATGTACGGCACTTGATCCGCGATGAGGCGCTGCGCGTCGCCAAACAGCCTGCGCCGTTCCGCTTCGTCTGTCGATCGGGAAGCGTCGTCGAGCGCGCGATCGACGCGCGGATCGCTGAAATGGCCGCGGTTGAAGCCCGCCGGCGGGACCTGATTCGAGTGGAAGACCCGCCGGAGGATGTCGGGATCCGCCATGGCCCCGCCAACCCACTGCAGGGAGTACATCTGGAAGTTGCCGCTCAGAACATCCGCGTACAGCGTGGCGAACTCGTAGGTGCGAAGCTCGAGGTCCACGCCAACGGCCCGGAGCTGTTCCTGAATCACCGAGGCCTGCAGCCGGAAGAACTCGTTCGTCGAGGTCTTGAACGTCAGATGCATTCGGGACGCGGGTCCGTCGCCGTCGGGATCCGGATAGCCGGCCTCGTCAAGCAACGCGCGCGCTCTGGCAGGGTCGTAGTCGAAAACCGGCACGTCCGGGTTGAATGCCCATGACTCGCGCGGCATCATTCCCACCGCGGGAATGGCGAGGCCTCGCCGCAGGTACTCGATGATGGCCTTTCGCTTGATGGCGTGGCTGAGGGCGCGCCGGACCCGCACATCTTTGAGAATCGGGTCGAGCATGTTGAAGCCGACGTATTGGTAGTCGGTGCCGGGCGATCGCTCAACCTTCAGTTTCGGGTCGCGGTCCAGCTGATACACGATGTCGGGCGGCAGGTCGTTGACGACGACGTCGGTGACGCCTTTGCGGAGCTCGAGACCGGCCATGATGTTGTCGGGGATGACCTTCAAGACCACCCCGCGGTTCCTGGGCGGCCCGCCGAAGTACTGATCGAACGCGGTCAGTTCGACACGCTCGTCCGTCACGTACCTGACAAACCTGTACGGGCCCGTTCCAACGGGATGCGCATTGAACGACAGGCTCGCGCCGTCCGGAACGATCATCGGGAACACGAGGTTCACGGGGAATGAGCCGAACGGCTGCGTCAGGGTAAACACCACCGTGTAGCGATCCCGCGCGTCGACGGACTTCAGCATCCGGAGCGCGCCGCGGTAGGGCGTCGGGAGCTTCGGATCAAAAATGCTGCGGAATGTGTAGACGACGTCAGCGGCCGTCAACTCGTGGCCGTCATGGAACCGGACGCCTTTCCGCAGTGTCGCCACGTAGACGGTCGGCTCTGGATTGTCGAGACGTTCGGCGGCGTCGGGCACGACCTTCAAGTGTTCGTCCACGCGCATCAGGGCGCTGAAGATGAGTTGTTGCGCGTTCTGCGAGACGGCGTCCGTGCCGATTCTCGGATCGAGATTGTTCGGCCCGCTCACCACGCCGACGACGACCACACCGGGATCCCGGGCAGGCGAGCGAAGACAGCCGGACCAGGCAAGCAGTGACAAGAGCAGGCAACTTACACTCCGTGCCCTCGACGAACTCATAACTGCTTCTTCAAGTCGGCCAGCAGGCTGAGTGCGTCGAGCGGCGTGAGCCGATCGACGTCGGCCGCGGCCAACGCATCGCGAATTGGATCGTGAGCCGGCGTCTGGAACAAACCAAGCTGACGGCGCGGATCGGTCGGCGTACCGCTCAGCGACGGACGTCCGCCGCGCGACAGCTCGTCCTGCTCGAGGGCCTGCAGAATCTCGCGCGCTCGTGCGATGACCGCGGCGGGGAGGCCCGCAAGTCGCGCGACCTGAATCCCGTAGCTGCGGTCCGACCGCCCCGGGACGATTTTCCTGAGGAAAACGATGTCGTCTTTCCATTCACGGGCCGCGACGTGGAAGTTCACGACGCCGGGCGTGGCGTCGGCCAGATCCGTGAGCTCGTGGTAATGAGTGGCAAAAAGCGTCTTGGGCCGCACGCGCGGGTGGGTCGCCAGGTACTCTGCAACCGCCCACGCGATGCTCAAGCCGTCGAAGGTCGCAGTGCCGCGGCCGATTTCGTCGAGCACGACGAGGCTGCGCGATGTCGCCTGATGAAGGATGTTTGCCGTCTCCTGCATCTCGACCATGAACGTCGACTGTCCGCGGGCGATGTTGTCGGACGCTCCGACGCGGGCGAACACCCGATCGACGAGCGGGATCTTCGCCGATCTGGCGGGCACGAACGATCCGGCCTGCGCCATCAGGCAAATCAGCGCCGTCTGCCTGAGGTACGTGGACTTTCCGCCCATGTTCGGGCCGGTCAGGATCATCAGCTGGCAGGTGTTGCTGTCGAGCGTGATGTCATTCGGCACGAACCCGTCGGTGCTCGCAGCCGACCGTGCCGTGCGCCGCTCGACCACGGGATGACGGCCGTCGACGACGGCCAGTTCGTCGCCGTCGTGGACGTGCGGCTTCGTGTAGTTGTTGAGCGAGGCGACGTCGGCGAGAGCGGCGAGGACGTCCAGCCCCGCCAGCGCTCGCGCGGATGCCTGGATGCGGGCGGCCTCGGCCGCGACCGCGCTGCGCAGCACGGTCAGGATGTCCAGCTCACGCTCGAGGATCCGTTCGTCCGCGCCGAGCACCTTCTCTTCGTATTCCTTGAGCGCTGGCGTGATGAAACGTTCGCCGCCGGCGATCGTCTGCTTGCGCTGGTAGTCGGCAGGCACGGCGTGCAGGTTCGACTTCGAGACCTCGATGTAGTACCCGAACACGCGGTTGTACCGGACCTTCAGCGATCCAATGCCGGTGCGAACGCGCTCGCGTTCCTCCATCTCGGCAATCACCTGCTTGCCGGATCGGCTGATCCGTCGAAGCTCGTCGATCTCCGGATCGCGGCCGTCGCGGGTGAATCCGCCCTCGCGGCCAAGTGCCGGCGGATCGTCGATGAGCGTGCGCTCGATTTCCGCGCGGACGTCGGCCAGGTCGTCGAGCTGGGCCAGCAGCGAGCCGACGAGCGGCGACCGGCAGCCGGCGAGCACCGTGCGAACGCGGGGAAGCACCGCGAGCGACTGCTTCAATCCGACGAGGTCGCGAGGCCCGGCCGTGCCGAGCGCCGCACGCGCGAGCAGCCGCTCGAGATCCTGGACGGACTTCACGGTTTCGCGAAACTTCCCCCGTTCGGTCGCGCGGAACGCCAGTTCCTCGACGGCGTCCAGCCGGTCGCGGATCGGCTCGATGGCGACCAGCGGTCGCAGCAGCCACGAACGCAGCTGCCGGCTTCCGATGGAGGTCATCGTGCGATCCAGCTCGGCCAGCAGCGAGCCGTCCCGTCCGCCCTCCGAGCCTTCGAGCACTTCGAGATGCTCGAGTGTCGTGGGATCGATGAGCAGTGCGTCGGCTCGCTGCCTGAACGCGATATGGCTGACGTGGGCGAGGTCGACCTTCTGTGTGCCGCGCAGGTGATGGACGAGCGCGCCGGCGGCGGAAATGGCGGCGTCGTGTCCGTCAAGCCCGAAGCCCTCGAGGCCGCCGGCTTTCAGCTGCTGGAGCAGAATCCTCCGGGCGCTTTCGGTATCAAAGTTCCAGCCATCGATGGTGGTGATGGTGATGCCCGCGCCGGAAACCGACTCAGGCAGTGACACGCCCGCGGGCGCGACGATCTCCCGCGGCCTCAGCACGGCAATCTCGTCGGCCAGCAGTTGTGCGGCATCGGCTCCGCCATACTCGGCGGCCGTGAATTCTCCTGTGGAGAGATCGAGGAGCGCGACGCCGTATCGCGCTGCTGCACCGGACGCTGCTTCACGGGGTGCGACCGCCATCAGGAACGCCGGCTCGCGCGCGTCGAGGACCGCCGCATCCGTCAGCGTGCCCGGCGAGACCACGCGGACCACTTCGCGCTTGACGAGGCCCTTCGCCTTCCGCGGATCTTCAACCTGGTCGCAGATGGCGACGCGGAAGCCCTTTTTCACCAGACGAGCGATGTACGTGTCCACGGCGTGATAGGGCACGCCGCACATCGGGATGCCGCCGCCGTTGCTGTCTTTCGATCGCGAGGTCAGCGTCAGATCGAGAGCTCGCGACGCGACGAGCGCGTCGTCATAGAAGATCTCGTAGAAATCTCCCATGCGAAAGAGCAGCAGCGAATCGCGATGCTGATCCTTGGCGTCCAGGTACTGCCGCATCGCCGGAGTCGCCGACGCTGACATAGACTTAAAGTCTAACGCATGCGTGTGATGGCGCTCGACACCACGAGCCGCGCGGGAAGCGTGGCGCTGGTGGACAAGGGACGGCTTGTCGACGAACGAGCGGGAGACGGGTCGCGCACGCACGGCGAGCGTCTGCCGGGCGAGCTTGCCGCGCTTGGCGTCGAGTGGTCGTCGGTCGACGTGTTTGCGGTCGCCGCGGGCCCGGGATCGTTCACCGGCCTGCGCATTGGCATCGCGACGATTCAGGGCCTCGCGCTGGTCCACAAGCGACACGTCGCCGCCGTCTCCGCGCTCGAGGCGCTCGCTCAGCTGGCGAGCCGCGATCTTGGGGATGGCGCTACGATCGCCGCTTGGATCGATGCGCAGCGTGGTGAGGTATTCTCGGCGCTTTATCGCGTGGCCGCGGCCCCAGTCTTCACCCCCGAACGGCTGGTCGAGCTCGAGGCGCCGGCGGTAGCGTCGCCGCCCGCGACGCTCGAGGCGTGGGTGCGACACGATTTACGGTCGACGGTGTTTGCCGGTGACGGCGCGGTCCGGTACGCGCCGGCGCTGGCCGCCGCGGACACGCCAATTCGCGTGGCAGGGCCGGCGCTTCTCGCCGGGGCCGTGGGACTCATGGCGGCGGTTCGTGCGGAACGGGGCCTGGCGACGACGCCCGATGCGGTTCGACCGTTATATATCCGCCGGCCGGATGCCGTGATTCACCGGCAGCGGCAGATGGGGCGTTGATGACACGATGGCGACGAGCTGGACGATTGAGCCGCTGACCTCGCGCGACGAGATCGACGCGGTGTTGGCAATCGAAGAGGCGTCGTTCACGAGTCCGTGGACGCGGGAGATGTATCTTGCCGAGTTCGACAACCACGGCGTCTCGTACTTCTATCTCGCCCGAACGCCGCAGGGAGACATCGCGGGCTTCTGCTCGTTCTGGCGAATCCTCGACGAACTGCACATCAACAACCTCGCGGTCGCGCCCGCCCATCGCCGGTCGCGTGCCGCGACCGAACTCCTGATGCGAGTCCTCGAGGACGGCGCCAAACTCGGCGCGATGCGAGCAACGCTCGAGGTCCGGAGGTCAAACGAGCCGGCGCAACAGCTGTATGAGAGGTTCGGTTTCTCGGTCGCGGGGGTTCGCCGCGATTACTACAGCAATCCAGTTGAGGATGCGCTTGTGCTGTGGCGGGAGGGCTTGCCCTGATACAACGTCAGCAGAGTGGCTTGCAAGGTCCCGTGCCTTGTGTTACGTTCCAACCACTTAGCACGGAGGTGGAGCATGAATGAGCAGTCAGAGAGCCTCAAAGAGCTCTTGCTGCAGACGGACGAGCAGTTTCACCGCCTCGCCACCCAGCATCACGACCTCGACCATCGCCTCAACGAACTCGCCGCAAAGCACTACTTATCAGACCCCGAACATTTCGAAGAAGTCAGGTTGAAGAAGGAAAAGCTGCATCTGAAAGACCAGATGGAAGACATCCTTCGTCGTCGGCGCGATCACGCGACCGACGATCACGTGCACGGCTGATCGAACCAGATCCCGGCGGGCGCGCGTCACGGCTGGCACGACCAGTTTGACTCGCGCCCGTCCCGTCTTCCAGTGTCCATCGACTCCTCAGGGTTTCCTTTCATCTTAGGCGCGCTCGCCGTGGCCGCTGCCCTTGGTGCCTGGCTCGGCTGGTTCGTTGCCGTACCGTTTTTCGTCCTCGCGGCGTTCTTCACGTTCTTCTTTCGCGATCCGGACCGCCATGCGCCGGCCGCCTTGAGCGCCGCGGCCGTGCTGTCGCCGGCCGATGGCCGGGTGCTCGTAGCCGGTGCACCTACGAGCGACGCCGCACCACCCGGCTCCTGGAAGCAGATCAGCATCTTTCTGTCGCCGATGGATGTGCACGTCAACCGTGTGCCGGTGGCAGGCCGCGTCACACGCGTGCTGCTGACGCGCGGCCGCTTCCTACCTGCCTATCACAACGATGCGGCGACGGTGAACGAGCGCAGCGAGATCTGGATCGATCACGCGGGACAGACGATCGTGGCCAGGCAGATTGTCGGCATCCTCGCGCGCCGCGTCGTCTGTCGCCTGCAGGGCGGCGAAACGGTCGAGGCCGGACAGCGCTTCGGCGTGATGAAGTTCGGTTCCCGAATGGATGTCTTCGTTCCGGATGACGCCGAGATAACAGTCCGAGTCGGTCAGTCGGTGCGCGGAGGAGAAACCGTGATCGCGGTGCTACACTCGGCCTAGAACATGCTGAGCAGTCCTGAGGGGCGTCTTCGTTTTTTCCGGCGCGCGGACGATCGCCCGCCGCAGCGCTTCCGGCGGGGCGTGTACCTGATCCCGGGCCTCTTCACCATGGGCAACATGTGGTGCGGCTACGCCTGCATCGTGAACGCCATGCGCGGAGATTACGAGACCGCGGCACCGTTCATCGGCTTTGCGTACTTGCTCGACGCGCTCGACGGCCGCATCGCCCGGCTGACGGGAGCTGAGAGCGAGTTCGGCCTGCAGCTCGACTCGCTGGCCGACGTCGTGTCGTTCGGCATTGCGCCTGCCGTCCTGGCCTACGCCTGGGGTCTCTCGTCACTGGGGCGGCTCGGGTGGGCCGTCGGCTTCCTGTTCGTCGCGTGCGCGGCCATGCGTCTCGCGCGCTTCAACATTCAGAGCGCCGGCGGTGGGGACAAGCGTTATTTCGTCGGCATCCCCAGTCCCGCAGCGGCCGGCGTGGTGGCCGCGACCGTGTTTTTCTATCCGTCCGGCCTCGACGACTATCGCGCCGCGCTCCCCGCGATCGCGGTGGTGCTGATTCCCGCCGTGATGATGGTCAGCACGATTCGGTACCGCAGCTTCAAGGATCTCGATCTGCGCAGCCGGCGGTCGTTCCGCGTGTTGATTCTGATTTCCGTCGGCATCGTCGCCATCTGGACACATCCTCGCGGCGTCCTGCTCGCGCTGTCGTACGCCTACCTTGCTTCCGGGCTGATTGGGTACGCGATCAGCCGCTTCCGGCGCTGATATTCAACGAGGGCACTCGAATCGTCACCGTCGACCCCACGCCGCGCGTGCTGGTCACGGCGATCGTTCCGCCGGTGAGTTCGATGTTCCGCTTGGCGATCGTCAGGCCGAGTCCGGTTCCGGTCGCCTTCGTCGAAAAATACGGTTCAAAGATTCTCGCGAGCGCATCCGCATCCATACCGACGCCGGTGTCCGCCAGTTCGACGATCACCCACGAGCCGTCGCTCGTGGCGTGAATCGACAGCTGGCCGCCGCCAGGCATCGCGTGGAGGGCGTTCTCGATGACGTTGGTGACCGCCCGCGAAAACAACGTCCGATCGATGAGCGCCGGCGGCAGGCTGGACGCCGCGTCGATCGTGATGCGGACGCGTCCAGCCAGCCCCGTGCGGTAGGGCGCGACGACTTCCTCGAACAGTTCCGGCAGGACGGTCGGCTCGGGACGCGCGGTCGGAGACGACGCGAAGCTCGAGAACTCCGACGCAATCTGCCGCAGCAACGACACCTGCGTCAGGATCGCGTGGACGCATTCGTCGAGCACCGGGGATAGCGGCCGTCCGCGATCGGCGTTGATGCGCTGGGCATGTTCGGCCGACAGCTGAATAGGCGTCAGCGGATTCTTGATTTCGTGCGCGACCTGCCGGGCCATGTCGGCCCACGCCTCGAGGCGCTGCGTGCGTTCGAGCTCCTTTCGCTGGCGTTTGAGATCGTCCGCCATCCTGTTGAAGTCGCCGACAAGACGCCCGAGCTCGTCGGCTGAAGAGGCCGCGGTCCGCGCGTCCAGATCGCCGCGCGCGATCCGTCGCGTCGCGTGGCTGAGACGATTGATGGGATCGGCAATGCGCTCCGCGAAAAAGTAGCCCGCGCCCGCCCCCAGGAGCATGAACAACACGGCTCCAAAGATCACCTGACGATCCAGCTCGTCGATCTGGTGATCGAGTTGCTGCTGGCCCAGAGGCAGCGGCACCATGACGATGCCGTCGCCCCTGTCGGCGCGGACCGGAGCGGACGCCACGCGATACGGAACGTTGCCGAGCTGTTCGACGCCGACGAACGAAGGCAGCCGCTCCAGGACGATCTTCTGATACACCGTCCCGGGCGTGCGCTTCGGGAACAGGCCCGACGCGAACAGATCGCGCTGGCTGGTGGCCTCGAGGCTGCTGCCGTTGAACAGGTTTACGTCCTGGTCGATCGCACGGCTGACGAGCACCATGATCTGATCGTCAATCGACGCGACGGCGGACGTGCCGCGCCCCTGAAGCGCCGCGTAGTCTTCGACGAGCCGCTGCGCGACGGTCGCCGTTCTCGCCGCCGTTTCCTCGGCCTCGGCCCTCGCCTGGTTGGCAAAGTACGTGCGCACGCCAAAGGCGAGCGCGACGACAGGCACGACCACAGCGCCGACGAACGCCAGGAACAGCTTGCGGTAGAAGCTCGATCGGAATTCGCGGAGCAGCGCACGCGCGTCGCCGGGAGCCGTCGTCGCGACGGCGAAGAAGACCGCGGCGCCGGCGACGAGTAGTGCGTACAACACCAGGACGAGGACGATGAGCTCCGCGAGATTGACGAGGTGGCCGAACCACGTCGGCACGGGATAGCCCATTGCATAGATACCACCGCGGTCGTTTGTCAGATACACCCGGAAGTTCGTGCCATTCCGCTCGAGCGTGGCCCAGAACGGCTGACGAGACGCGACGGCCTGCTCGAACACCGCGTCGGGCAGGGACCAGGGGCCCGTGCCGGAGCCGTTGACCGTCGCGCGGCTCCAGCTGTAGCCCACGAACTCGATGTCGTTGCCTTGCGAACCTTCGGCGATGGCTCCGCTGTCGGGCCGCAGCAGTTCCACGTACGGGTTCTGCGGAGAAATGAATGGAAGGGCTCGATAGTCGAGCATCACGCGCACGACAATCGAGCCACGGACGACGCCGCGATCACAGATGCCGCGGCTGGCCCGAGGCACGTCACGCTCGCTGGCGCCGAACGGCAGAACTTCTTCGAACACCTCCCACTCGTCGCAGCTCGAGGCCGTGTATCGCGGCGTCGTGTACTCCGGGAGGTTCAGCGCGAACCGGCTGACGAGCACGCCATCGGCGTCGTACAGCTCGATTGCCGACGTCAGCCGCGATGTCGCCAGCAATGTGTTGCGCCAGACCGCCAGCGCGCTATCCGTCGTCGGCGTCTGCGTGCTGCGGACGAAGTCGACGAGCGCAGGCATCGCGTCGATTTGGTCGAGCGCCTCGGTCAGCCCTTCCTGAGCCTCTGTCCGCTGGCTTGCGGCCCGTGGGGCGTATCGCGTCGCGATCAGCCGCTCCTTTGACGCCGTCGCGTACGAGAGAAGCGATGGGTACATCGCGATCGCCGGGACCGCGAACCCGGCGAACAGCGCAACCAGCCTGCCGGCCTGTGATCGGCGTCGCGCGCGGCGGGGAAGCGCCGTGAGCACGACGGCGCAACCCCCTGCGGCCGCGAGCGCGATGCTCAGAGGTGCCAATGGCAGAGACGACAGGCGCAGATTGAGAAGGGCGGCGGCGAATGCCGCACCGGCGAGCCACGCGAATGACGCGACGAGGCGAAGACGCAGTTCGCGGGGAGTACGCCAGTACACATGAATCGCCTGCACGAGCGTCGCTGTTCCCCAGATGACGGCCGCGTGCAGGAGAACCAGCGCGAACCCGATGGCGATTCTCGACGCGACAAGCGGGTGCAGGGAGAAGTGCAGAACGTCGAGGTCCGTCTGCTCGACCACTTGTCTTAGAAAGCGTTCGTAGGCGACGAGAATGGTGGCGGTCAGCGCGCCGGCGGCCAGGTACAGGGCGCCGAGGCGGAGATCCCCGAGCCCGCCAGCCTCCGCGACGCGCAGTTGCGGCCTCGGCATGGCGGTGCGGCGGCGTTCCAGCAGGTCGATGACCAGCCTCACGAGACCGGCCACCGTCAACGCAGACAGCAGCAGGTTGGTCG
>Ga0137395_10000402_pt1 | contig 17741 bp, 17 predicted proteins | sample czobulk216metaG_FD_108283 | JGI IMG/M metagenome (GOLD analysis project Ga0137395, IMG submission 108283) | Vadose zone soil microbial communities from Angelo Coast Range Reserve, California, USA - czobulk2.16 metaG | ecosystem: Environmental > Terrestrial > Soil > Vadose zone | place: USA...
CGTCACCTGCTGGCCGTCGCGGATGACGATCGTGTCTTTGCCGATGAGATCCATCCGGCTCACGTGGCCATCGAGATTCACGCGGACGCACGGCCAGTTGAGCCGCGACGCGACCTGCTCGACGTGGCTGGACTTGCCGGTGCCGTGCCGGCCCTGGACCATCACGCGCCGGTTGTGCACGAAGCCGGCGAGCAGCGCGAGGGTCGTGTCGCGGTCGAAGACGTAGTCGGCATCGCGCGGCGGCACGTGCTCGTCGGCGGTCGAGTACGCCGGCACCTGGAGGTCGGTGTCGATCTTGAAGAGCTCACGGGCCGGCAGGACGACATCCGGCAATCCGGCGGCGGTTTCCGATGTGCGCGGGATCACGATGACAGCCGCTTGAGGTCTGCGCCCGTCAGAGGCACCTGCCGGGGCGTGAAGAGAAACGAGAGTGCGAGCGGCAACAGAATGGGATACATCGTCATGTCCGGACGCGTTTCGTACCAGTAGGTCAATACGAGAGTCGCCACATACGGCGGAATCATGAGCGCGCTTCGCCGCACGAATGCGGGGGCGCGGCGAAACCCGAGGACCGCAAAGACCCAGAACGCGCCGAGAAACAGAAAGTTGTTCACGACGCCGAGCGCGACGTAGAACGGCTTCGTCGTGATAGCCCAGGTGGCCAGGACCTCGCTCCAGGAGTGAACAGCAGGAAGGAAGCCTCGCCAGAACCGCAATCCGATGAAGATTGCGGCGTAGATCCCGAGGTAGACGGCCGTCGTCACCACGGTCCTCTTCGACAGGCCGGCTGCAGCTGCGTACAGAATCACGAGAAACAACGCCGTCTCCCGGTTCAACGACGCGAGCGCGATGACGAAGCCGATGGCCACACGCCTGTCGTCGATGGCGAAGATCAGGACCAGCGCCGCAAAGACGGCCTCGAGCAGCGACCAGTCGCCATACGGTTGCTGGAGATTGACGGCCATCGTGCTGGCGATGACGAGACAGGCCAACACGGCCTGATGATCGCTGAACCACCGCCGCAAGTACGCAAACTGGCTCCACAGAACGAGTGTGACGGCCAGCAACTCGAACACGGCGTACACGCGATCGAACGCTTTCTCGTACGGCATGACACGAGCCGCCGCCCGGACCGGGACCTCCAGAACGTACGGGAGCAGCACGCGATAGCGCGTCTCGGGATAGAGGTTCAACTCAGGATGGAGCACGATGTGGTGATAGTCCCGCCGGGTCTTCAGGAAATAGTCTCTGGCGGTATCCAGGACCCGGAGACTCGAGTTGAACACCGGAACGGCGGACGCCGTCAGGAAGATGCTCAGGACCATCCAGCGAGGCAGGAAAGCGTCTGATGAAGTACTCAAGGCAGCAGTCGCTCTGCGATGTACACGGCACCGGGTGTCGTGAAATGGCCATAGTCCCAGCTGACAAGCTGATCAGGTCCGTCTGCAACCTGGGTCAGACAGCCGCTCCCATCGCACATGGCATCGCGAATCGAGAAATACGTGACCGGTTGGCCAACCAGTCGCTTCCGGAACGACGAATCGAGCCCGAAATAAGACGGATCGAGCCCGGAGTGAATCCTGTGTGGCACTCGATGGAGCGGGACATCCCTGACGGCCGCTTCGTAGACGAGCTTGGGCAGCGGCTTTTCCCATCTTGGTGAGGGCCCGACGACAATAACCATCGGGACGCCGGCGTCCATCAACGCGGAAATCGTCGCCGCCAGCTGTCGGCCGACACCCGACTGTGTTTCCCAATCCGCAGAGTACTCCCGCCAGGCCGCGAAGAGAACGACGACGGCCGGCCGCGTCTGCTGAACTTTCCCGAGGATGAACAGATTCCCATCCGAGCACCGTTGACCGCCGAATCCGATCAACGGCGGACAGCTGTCTCTCGTGAACTGCGCGAACCGGTACCGCTCCCGACGAACCTGGTTCATGCCCGCGTAGAGCCGCGCCGCATGTGAATCTCCCCAGATGAAAACGAGCGGTTTGGCGGTGCTCTGCGACGAAATGCGATCGATGCAGTCCTCTCCGTACTCGGTGGATGGCTGGACCGCATCCAGCCAGCATCGGCCCGGTCTGGCATTCACGCCTGGGGTGTACTTATAGTTCGAATAAGGTCGGATCGCCTGCGGGAAGCGAACGTCGAACCCGTCGCTCCTGAAGGTATAGACGCCGATGGACCCGATCGCCAGCATCAGCACGATCAGCACGGCAACGGGCCGCGCACCGCGGCTGCGCCGTACCGGACGTTCGATGAACTCATACGTCAACCACGCCAGGACGACGCTCGCGATTGCCAGGGCGATGCGTGTGGACCGCGGTTGTGTCGCCGATCCAATGATGCGGCCGAACGAGAGAAGGGGCCAATGCCACAGATAAAGGGGATAGCTGATCAGTCCGATCCATACGAGCAGCGGATGTGACAGCACGCGCCGATTGAACCAGGCTTGCGGGCCGGCGGATATCAGCAGGAATGCGCCGGTCGTCGGCAGAAGCGCCCACCAGCCCGGGAACGCCACGTTGCCGCTCAAGCCGAACACCGCGGCAACAATCAGCAGCAGGCCGACGGAGGCCTTGAGGTTCTCCACAAGGCCCGCGCGCTCCTCACGCCTGGCGTCAGTCGAGGTTGTGGCGACGAGTGCCAGGGAACAGCCGATCATCAACTCCCAGAACCTTGTGATCGGAGAATAGAAAGCCGCAACGGCGTTCGTCTGCGTCGTCCTGACGCCGAGCCAGAAAGACACGGCGACGATCGAGAGCGTGACCGCCAGCAGGTTGAACCGGCGCTTCCACGCCAGCCACATCAGCAGTGGCCAGACGATATAAAACTGTTCCTCGACGCCGAGCGACCAGAGATGAAGCAGCGGCTTGAGCGCTGAGGCGGTGTCGAAATAACCGGATTCACGCCACAGCACGAGGTTCAAGCTGAAACCTGCCGCGGCGGCGACGTGTTTTCCGAGTTGCGTGTACTCGTCGGCCAGGAGCGCAAGCCACCCGAACAAGAAGCACGCGACCAGCACCACCGTGAGCGCGGGAAAGATGCGTCTGATACGCCGCGAATAGAAGTGTCGCAGGCTGAAACGATCGTTCCGCAGGCCGCCGAGAATGATGCCGGAGATGAGGTAGCCGGAGATGACAAAAAACACGTCCACGCCGACAAAGCCGCCGCGGACCAGGCGTGGAAGGGTGTGGAAGCCCAGGACAGACAGAATGGCTACTGCGCGAAGGCCGTCGATGTCCGGACGGTACGCGATGCGAGATTCAGGCGGCAAGGATGTCGGTGAATTCTACCTTCGTGCAACGGTTTGACGTACCGCCACCTGGCGACCTTGATCTCGAGACCGCCTGGAGTGATTGCGGCGGACCTGGTCATCGGCGCGGCCGTTGGTCGGACGCAGATAGATATACTCGAACCGGCCGTTCTGTAGACGGAAGGCGATTCCAATAAAGCCGCGGGCGTCGCCGGAAGCGCCGGCGACGGGACGCCCCGCCAGTTCCACTTCAATCCCGCCGTTGTGAAAGACCGCATCTTTCACGATCGCGTAGGCTTCACCTGGTGCGGAATCAGCTGACTGAACGTTTGAGCGGACGCTGGTGACGCGAAGGTGACGAAGACCCAGAAGCCGTTCTCGCCGAGAACGTTCACGCGCGCAGCTCGGACGAGGCGAGGAACGGGAGATGCAAATGTCATCTGACGCGCCGACTAAAGCCGGTCCGTTGGGAACCTGCATCAGAGAGCGCGTGCAGCTCAGTTGGGGCTCTTATACTGACGCCGGCATTCCTCGCACACATCGGAAAGGACGCGCTATGAAACGGCACGCGATCGTCGTCGGGCTCTTGTTCACTGCGCTCTCTCTCTCGGGCTCGGCGCGGCCGCAATCGCTCGCGGATGCCGCGAAGCAGGCGGAGGCGGATCGGAAGGTCGAGAAGCCGGCCAGTCGGGTCTACGGCAATAAGGATCTCAAGCCAGAGCGCACGCCGGCCGCTCAGCCAACGTCGACGACAGCCACCCCGACACCGGAAGGCGCGAAGGCGACGACCGCGGTCGCAGAGCTGAGCGAAACCGATCGCGCGGCCGCGTACCGAGTCAGTGCAAAGAAGGACGAGGGCTACTGGAAGCAGCGGATGCAGAAATTGCGGGCGGTGCTTGACGCGGACGGCCTGCAACTCGCAGCGATGAAGGCGCGCGTCACGAAACTGACGGCTGATGCTGACGAGCCCGTCGGCCTGTCGCAGCGGATTGCAATTCGCAGCGAACGCGAAGCGGCCGCGACGGAAGTCGCGCGACTGACGGCTGCGGTCGCATCCGATCGATTACTCATCAACACGACTGAGGAAGAGGCGCGCGTCGCAAACGTCCCCCCGGGCTGGCTCCGGGCAGGGCCGTCGCGGTAGCGCCCGACGTACGCGTTGGGTTTTTGCTTCTATCGGCGGCTGAAGATCGCGCCGGGCCTGTCCGTGAACCTCTCGCGCTCAGGCCCGAGCCTCTCGGTCGGTGTGCGAGGCGCGCACGTCACCGCCGGCCGCAGAGGCGTGACCAAGACAGTCGGTCTGCCGGGGACCGGGATGTTCTTCACATCCCGGACCGGCTTTCATTCCGGGTATCACTCGGCCGCCTCGTTCACGCCGCGGACGCCGCAGGAACAAAGCACCTCCGATCGGCACGTCGAGCGCGCGATCGTCGTGGCTGTGCTGATCGCGCTCGCGGGGTTCCTGGGCTGGTGGCTCGCGCAATGAGCGACTGGAATTCGACGCCGCCCGGCTGGCGAATGGTCGCCCGGTTCCTGCGGAAGGTGTGAGGGCGAACGCGGAAGCAGAGAAAGGAAAACGACGATGAACGTTCTCGCGAAGCCGTCGGTCGCATGGGGATACGGTGCGTTCTTCTTGTGCGGGGCCACGTGCGCGCATTTTGATGAACTGGGTGCCACCCATTTCGGGCTCGTGAGCGATTGGATCGCGGCCATCATGCTCATCATCGGCGGCGTGGTGAGTGGTCGGGACTGGCTGCGCGGGCGGCAGTATCAGATCGTCGGCTGGGCCTTCGTGGTGAGCTTGTTGCTGCACTCGTTTCTTGGCAACCTGGAGGATCTGATCAACCACGCGCCGGATGCGGGCGGATCGAACGGATTGGTCGCCCTCCCGCTGGTGCCCTACCTTGTGATCGTGGGAATGCTGTGCGTGATCGCCATCGGCGGTTTGTGGACGACGCTCAGTGCCTCAGACCACAAATGACGACGTTCGTCTAGATGGAGGCGACTGATGATTCTGACAACCGCGAACGCGGTTCGAGGGATGGTGCCCGTCTTTGGCGTCGCCAGCGTGGCGCGGTCCGTGGCCTGGTATCGCGACGTGCTCGGATTCTCGTTCGAGACGTTCGGTAGTCCGACCGATCCCACCTTCGCGCAGTTCTGTCGCGACGGCGTGGAGTTCATGTTACAGAAACACGACACGCCACGGCCGGTAGATCGGCATGGGGGATGGGACGCCTACCTGCGCGTGAATGACGTTCACGCCTTCCTCGAACAAGTGCGCATCACGGTACCGAATGCCGGATCGATTGTGGCGACCGAGTATGGGTGTCAAGAGTTCGTGGTGGTCGATCCCGACGGGTATGTGATTAGGATCGGGGAATGTACGTAGGGGCATCGCGATGGCCGACTGCAGCGTGACTCTGGAGATCGCTGTCGATATTGAAGAGCTCGCGAGCCGAGCGGACGAGATCCGGTAGTCCGTTACTCTCTTGCATTATTGGTTTGGATCGAACGGCCTTGAGTGTTCAATTCTAGTTCATGACGTCGGGTCCGCTCGGGAAGAGCCGTCGCTGCCGATAACCTGATCGAGGTTCGAAGGGAGGCAGGCATGAAAGGCAGCCAGGCCGGAGTCGTGCTAGGAATGATGACCGTGTTCGCGGTGTCGCTCGGTGCTCAGCGAACGTCGCACACAACCCGACCCCTGACGAACGCGCAGCTGCAGGCGAGGGTCAACGCGCTCGAAGAGGAAAAGGCCGCCCTTGGGCGCAACTACGACCAGCTCCTGGCGTCGTGTCGGAGCGAGGTCGAGCCGGACGCGCGCCGGCCGCGGAACGCGGACGACGATCTTTTCTGGATTGCCTCCGTCAACTACGGCGTCACCGAGACCACCACCGCATTCATGCGATTCGGCTGGAAGGTGACGATTCACAACGGGCTTGGTCGCAACGAGACCTTCGACGTGACCGTGCAGTTCCTCACCAAAGACGATCTGGTGATCGACTCGGGCCGGCTCGGCGTGCAGACCATCCGGGCGTTCGACGAGCAGACGGTCACCGGCGACGTGATCATCCGGCTGCCAGCGGCGCTGAACGTAGCTTCAGCAAAAGCCGTCGTCAATCGACACCGATGAAGTGGGGAAATTGTCCAGCTACTTGGCAACCTTGATCTCGAGACCGGTGAAATAGCCTTCGGTGCCTGGTCCGATCCAGAGGGCCACGCCGCCCAAGGAATCACCGAGTTTGAGATCATTGACAATCAGACAGGGCTGGCTGGTCCCGTGGACATACAGGCGAGCCTTCGTCCCTTCGACCGTGATGCGGTAGCGGGTCCAGACGCCGGGCTCGAGGTCCACGTAACTCTCATATTTTTCCGGTGCCTGTTGGCGGGAGACCGCGAAGCTGAAATTTGGGTGAGCGCTGTATTGCGTGGAGTGATTGCGGCGGACCTGGTCATCGGCGCGGCCGTTGGTCGGACGCAGATAGATATACTCGAACCGGCCGTTCTGTAGACGGAAGGCGATTCCAATAAAGCCGCGCGCGTCGCCGCACCTGGCCGTCTTCCGTGATCTTGATCGCCCGCTTGCCGAGATAGTCGACGGACTCCAGTTTCACCTGGTGCGGAATCAGCTGACTGATCGTTTGAGCGGACGCTGGTGACGCGAAGGTGACGAAGACCCAGAAGGCCCGGTTGCAGGCTGACATCATCAAAGCCAGGTACGGAATAGGTCACAAAACAGGGGACCCCTCGTCCGGTTCCCCTGTTTTTCCGGCAGTGGTCGCGTTGTCTAGAAGAGGAACTTCACGCTGAACTGGCCCTGCGCTCCGGTCTGCCAGAGGTCAGCCTGGCCGTAGCGCGGATCGTACGCGCTCGCGCCCGACGGTGACGCGAGAATGAGCGCGTTGTAGTTGTAGCCCTTCGCCAAATCGATGCTCGACAGGTCGATGGCTGAGTCCGCACGCGCCTGACCCGCCCCTTTGTTCAGGTTGTTGAAGATGTGAGTGACTGTCTTCTGATTGAACAGGTTGATCACGTTCAGCTCGAGCCGTAGCTTCTGACTATGCGACATCCCGAATTCGTGCGAGACAAGCAGGTCGGTATGAGACAACACGGGCGTGCGGCCCATGTCGCCGCGGCCGTTCACGAAGACCGGAATCTGATTCAGCGTGTTCACGTAGGTGCTGATCGGCGTCCCGCTCCCAGCGTACTCGGACACTCCGATCTGCGTGCCGAATGTGAAGGTGTACGCGCCGTAGAACTTCGCCACCACCGGGCGATCCGTGGCGAGGCGCCCGAGCACGTTCAGGTTTCCGTTCGAGTCCCAGAGGATTTCGTCGAGGTCCCAGTCGCGGCCGACGCTCGTGCCCGGACGCGCGATGCTCCCGCCCTGCTGCTGAGCGGTCGCCGAACTGACGCCGGTTGTCGGCGTCAAGATCTCGTCCGACTTGCCAAGACCCGCGTAGTTGCCGTAGAGACGGCTGATCGTCACGTTCGCGTTGCCGAACCACCGCTGCGAGAAGCGACGGCTGACCGTCATTTCTAATGCGTCATATTGCCGCAGCGGAAGAGGCGACGCGAAGGGCTTGGTGGCGCCACTGACCGGCGTGATGGCCCCCGCGCCTTCGCCGGGGTTGCCAATGTAGTACACCTCGTCGCCATTCACGAGCGCGCCGAAGTCTTCGATCGTGCGCGTCAGCTTGTTGTGAATGTAAGTCGCGCCGAACACTGTCGTCGGATTGATCTGATATTCAACGCCGGCGTTCAACGAATCCTGATACATCGGTTTGATGCCCGGAACGACGGTGTCGAAGTTCGGAACGCGGCGATCGCGGACCGAGTTTGGTACTGAGGGGTCCCAGAGGTTGCGGCCTGGCATGTTCGCGAGGCTCAGGTTGAACACGTCGAGCGTATCGAGTGAACGATAGTTGATCGTCCAGTTGTCGCCGCCGAACGAGCCGCGCGCGAGCTCGTACTTGACCCAGTCGAAGTACCGGCCCCAGCTCGCGAATGCTTTGACTCTGCCGTCGCCCAGCACGTCGTACGTCGCGCCCAGGCGCGGCGCGATCTTGTCGCCGAAACCGAACTCGAACGCGTTCGCCTTGAGCTGCGGCTTAAACGACGGAATCGTCTCGCGTTCGGCACGGATACCGAGGTTGAGCGTCAGGCGGTTGCCGATCGTCCACGCGTCCTGCACGTACAACGACGGCATGTTCGCGGACACGAGGCCGTTGGTGCCGCGATCGTCGACCTCGTAATAGCCGTACGTGCCCGTTCCGGTTCCAACGCCAGGCACGGAGCTCCTGAACGACTTTCCCCAGTTGATCAGGACGTACCCGCCCGGATACGCCCCGGCCACGTCGTTTGTCGTGTGACGCACGCCGAACCCGCCCTTGACGAAGTGTGAGCCCGCCGCATTGAACGAGTGGTTGTAGTCGATCTGGAACAGTCCGCTTTTTGTGAGGTCCCGCGACGTGATCTGCGAGCGCGGTACGTTGTTGAATCCGTTCGGCTGTTGCAGGCTCGCCGGCACGCCGGCGACGTCGATCGATGGCGCATTCCAGTTCACGGACGTCGTCGTCGGGATGCCGGTGTCATAGTAGTTGTCGTAGAACAAACCGCCGCGAACGGTGAAGTAGTTGGCGGCGCCCAGCCAGAAGTCGACGTCACCGCTCACGTTGTACTGGTCAGTGCCGAATCCGCGGTTGATCTGCGACTGGTTCGCGGCCAGAGACGTGGTGACCGCGGTCGGCGTCAGGCCGTTGTACGCGGTCAGTGTCCCGGTCGAGCGCGTCGGCGTCGTCAGGAAGCTCAGGTTCGCCTGGACCCGGCGCTGGCTGTACGTCAGCTTGCCGAATGCCTGTGTGTTCGTCTGGCTCTGATCGATCCCGCCCGATTCTGCGCCGCTCGAGAATGCATAGGCATTCGTGCGCCGCACAACCTGCGGAGACACGGAGGCGAAAAAGAACAGGTGGTCCTTGACGAGCGGACCGCCGATCGAACCGCCAGGCTCATGGCGATTGAGCGGCTGCTTCGCGTCCTGGACGAAGGCGATGGTCTTGTCATCGATCGGGCTGAGGACGAGGCGCTGCACCGGGCCCGCGCTGATCGAGTTGGCCGAGTAGTAGTAGTGGCCTTCGCCGTGGAACGTGTTGCCTCCTGACTTCGTTACCGCGCTGATGACGCCACCGAGCGCGCCGCCGTACTGCGCGTCTACGCCGCCCGTCTTGACCTGGACTTCCTGCAGGTACTCGAACACGGTGTTCTGGCGAGAGCTTCCGTAGAGCAGGCTGGTCGTCGTGATGCCGTCGACGGTAAAGCTGTTCTCTGCGCCGCTGGCGCCGTGCACTTGGAAGCCGCCTTCAATCTCGCCCTGGTTGACGCCTGGCGCTACCAGTGCCATGCCCTGAAACGAGCGCGCCTTCGGAAGCTGATCGAACTCCTCGGAGGTGATATTGTGCGCGAGCGCCACGTCTTTGAGGTCGATTTGCTTCTCGATCTGTCCCGTGACGTTCACCACTTCAGTGACCGCACCAGGCATCAGCTCGGCGCTGATTGGAAAGTCCTTGCCCAGCACGACCAGTGCGTCGTTGACGGTGGCTTTTTGGAAACCCTGCAACTCGATCGTCACGGTGTATCGGCCGGGCGACAATTCCGCAATCCGGTACGTGCCGTCGCCGCCGGTGACGGCGGTGCGTACAGCTCCGGTTTGATTGTTGGTGGCCGTGACGGTGGCTCCGGGCACCGCCAATTTCATCGTGTCCGTAACGGCGCCCGTCAGTCCGCCGAAGCGTTCCTGCGCGCGGATTGGCAATGCCAGAATGACGAGTACGGCTATCACTACGCCGAAAATTCGAGCTCGCATCGGTATCTCCTTGTGGCCGTCTCGGCTCCAAAAACCAATCGAGCGCGAGCACGACTGCTAAGAGGGACCCTCGAGATCACCCGCTGCTGATACCGGCCGCCCCGTCCACGCTTCAAGACCGGCGCGTCTTCGACCGCGCCGGGGACGTATTCGCACCCGTCGCAATCCAAGCCTGAGAGGCGAGCGCCGCCAGATATCGCGAGTCTCGTGCCCGTATTTCGATAAGCACCCCTCTGCAGCCGCTTAACGTCCGCGACGCGCTATGCAACGCAGGTACCGCTGAGCTCGCAGACGCGTCGGGCGCCCCCCCCCGCACGTTGCGTCTGTCATCAGTCTCAGCGTAAGTCGCGTGTTTCTTGACGCAAAACTCCGCAATCGGTATTGCGAGTGGATCCAGATCTTGTCGTCGATGTTCAGTGGTTGGGGCGGACCGCCTCGGCGCAGTGGTGGTGGGCCAGTGTCGTCACACTAGGGATACCACACGACATCCGAGCAGCATCAGGTTTCTCATGCAGATTCCTTACTGACAGGGCCATCGAACGGGTGACGTAGACTCCGGCGGTCGTGGATGTCGCCGCGGTTCGATTCTTCGTGATGGCCATGGCGGGCGGGTGGGCCGATCAGCGCGAGGAAAACCGGGCACGAGCGCGGCCGGATCCCCTGACCGACGCCGAGCGCCGACGGTTGGCCGCCCGCGGGCATCGGTTGGGCCGTCGCGGCCTGTGTGACGTCGCTACGATCGTCACGCCGGACACGATTCTCCGGCACCAATTCACACGTTATCGAGCACTCGGCATCCGGCCGTCCAGTACTCGGATCGCCGAATTCGGGTCGGTGGATCGGGCACCGGCTGCCAGCGGTGCGGGCGTCGATTCGATCCGTGCTGTGAGTCCATGCTGCATCTGGCTGGCTTCCACGTTGGAGAACGACCATGCGATCATCGGTTCGTGCTCCAGCGCGACCCGGGACCAATGCGCTCTCATCAAGCCGGTGGTTGAGTGTGTCGTACTGCCCATCAGCAAATGCCCAATCTCGTGGGCGATGGCCCGTCCGAGGACCACGCCATTTTCCACGCCGGCCCCATGCGCCAGCGCCACGACGCGGTCGGCAAAAATAGTCGACAATGTTCCAGCGCCCATTTCAGTATTGACATAGGAAAAACCGAGCGAATCGAGCGACGCGTCGGCCATCTCGCGCGAGATGGCCACAAGGCGTACGACGAGTTCGCTCGCCTCCAAGCGGTCTTCACACGAATCAGCTAATGACCGCGATGGACCGTGCGCCGTCCGACACATCCGCCAGACCGTTTCGAAGCCTGCGCGGCGAAGAATGTCGCGAGCTGTGTGTTGCGCCGTCGGCATCTCGCTGAGCGGCATCCCAAAGGTGTTGTACCACCGCACCGTAATCGCAGAACGGGCTTCCGGATTCGCGTGGACCGTTGAGGGCATGATGAGCACAACCCACACGCCAACCGTCCAAGCGGCAATTCGCAAGCACACACCTCCGACAGAGACGTTCGTGGGTCGGTGGAGCCGTAGTGAAGAGGGAAACGGGTGGGATGGTAACGGGTCTTTAATGCCAGAGCAAGCGAAAACCGCGGTATCCGCCGTGCTCCGGAGCGACAGTGGAGATCGCGAGCACCACCAATGCTCTGATCGACCAGTAGATTCTCGCGACTGCCGAATATCGCGAGAAGGACTGGATCGAGCGTGCGTTGATTCCTCTTCACCATCGCGAGTACGCGGGATGTTTGACTTGTGAGATCGCTAGGGCAAGCGCAGCCAGCCCGGCGGCACGTTCGCGTGATGCGCTTCTTCTTCGGCGACGCCGATCGCCCGCGTGCGGTTGGTGACGGCCGCCGTGTAGCGACTCGATTCCGTCACCGCGGCCTGATAGGCGCCGTCGAGCGTTGCGCGCCGCAGTCCATTGCGCGCGTAGAGCACGTAATCCACGGGTCGGTGAACTTGGCGATCGAGATCGGTCAATCGTTTCTTCGCGGCGGTCAGGAACGTCCGATCGTTGTCGAGCGCCGTCTGCAATACTCGCATGCGCGCTTTCCAGTACTGTTCGTCCTGCTTCGCGCGTTGAATCCTGACGGTCGGCACGGCGTCGCCCTGCCGCTGTTGGCGGACCTGATCGAGCAGGGGTCGATGATCCGCCGAACGTCCTTTGCTCGATGAGCAAGCTTGTCCCGACACGACATGCACAGTCTGTAACGGGCGACTTCTACCGCCGGCACTTACTTCCGAGTTCAAACCGGCCTCTGGTGGCGATTACTTGTGTGTGAATTATGGTCGTCCGTGCCGCTGTGTCGGGACGCCGCCGAAGTTGACGATTGCTGACCGTCGTCGTCAACCAGAACAGAGAGGATGATGAGGTGGAGCGAGCGGAGCGTCCTCGACACTACATCATCGAACCGCGCGGCCCCTTCCAGCCATCTCGCGACATGCCGCTTTGTACTTCTGCTTGGCGCTTCGCCAAATCTTGGGCGTTCGAGAACGTCTCAACGCTGTAGGTTCCATCGGGCCGAATGACGCGCAACTCGAACGAGTCCGGCCCGAGTTCGAGCACTTCGATCCTGAGGAGTTCCCCTTCTCGTTCGAACCACCAGAACACTTGAGCAGTCTCCGGTTTCCTGCGTCAGCGCGAGCACATAGTGGCTTTATCTTGAAGAGGAAGCAACGTAATGCTGAGTCGGAAAGAAAACCGCGAATGACGCCCAAATCAAAGGATCTGGAGGCACCTTCGACATCGCCCACGGTCATCAGCCGACGGATCAATTCGGCAGGTTGTCCTGACTCAGGATCCCCATCCGCTCGCCGACCTGCGTCACCCCGACGTTCTCCGCCGCAAACACGTGGCTCAGATTGATCTGCGACCGTTGAAACAGATGCTTCCGCAGTGGGCGACGGCGATCGCCTGATCGTGAAACGGACAGGTGAGGTCCTTCAGGGCGAGATGCATCCGCTCATCACGGGCCATTTTGTTACGGATGGCCCGGTTTGATCTTTCGATCTGAATGCCGAGCCGAGCCACCAGACGGAGAGCTTGCTCAGGCCGTATCGCGCGCGCGGAGGCAAACGGCACGCCGTTGTCGGTGCGGATCACGTGGGGTAACCCAAACTCCTTGAAGATCAGCTCGAACACCGTGAACGCAAAGGTCTCCTGCCTCGTCAACAGGGCTTCGCATGTCAACAGATAGCGGCTGGCGAAGTCGGTGATCGGCAGGTGCGGGCCGGTGAACTGCTGCCACAGCTTTTCGCGGATGTTCGGCGCGCCACGAGCGGGGCCTCTGAAGTCCGACCCCGCCGTGCGTGCGCGACCTCCGAAGCGCGAAGACTGAAGGTCACGCGTCCTGTGAATGCCGTTCAGCGTGAATCCATCGTCGAGGAGCGACTCGATGAACCCCCGCCATTTCGATGGGTCCGTCCACTACATTGATACGCGACGGATGTGCCACGCTACCGTCGGAGTGGTAGGTCCCCTCAACTACTGCTGTATCTCCTTCTCAGCGCCAGGCGTCCACGTCTGGAGAGTCACCGTGTCGCGTGCTAAAAGGCGACGCCGCGCGCTCCTTTGCGGCGGTCGGCCTACGCTCGCACATCCATCAGCCGCAGGGAACCTCGCGTTTCCATTAGCGAGGCGCTTCGAACCCGCGAGTCGTCGCGTTGTGAATCGCCAGGTACCGGTATTGCAAAGCTTCGGCGCTTTTGCGGTCGTGCCGACACGTTCGACATCTTCCTCGATGACTGAGAGGAAAGGAGAGCTAATGGTTCATAAGATATGTAAGGTACGCGCTCGGGGTTCTTGCGCTGCTGGGGCTCTCCGCCGCCCCAGCACGCGCCCACACGTGGACGGTGAACATCACGCCGTCGTGCGCCTGTGAGTATTCGGTAACTATTTCTGGAAACACATTTGAAGGCGCTGGACCGGTGACGGTCTTTTATTCGTTCGACGTCACCGCCAACGGCCAGACGTCCACGGTTCAGAACGTCATCAACACGAACGCCGACAGCTCGGGAAGTTTTTCGGTCACGATTGACCACAATTCGCTTGGGACCGCTTGCGGCGACAGCATCGCGTTCTCCAATCCCACCACGAGCCTGAAATTCAACGGCGGTCCGATTGAGATCACCGGGGGCACGGTTAACTTCTTCCCCGAGACGCTCTTCTGCGGTCCGCCGCCGCCACCGCCCCCGGGCAAGACCTTCGATATTGGTCCGTCAAGCATGGAAGGGCACCTGCTCATCCGGCCCGGCGACTGGATTTCAGGTGGCTACAGCTTCAAGTTCGTGAAGGGCTGGGCATCCCGCCTCAACGGTGACTATCACGAGCACACTGACAATGCCATTCAAGTGCTCCGGTGGGAGCACGGGCCAATTCACCATCAATCTCGGTACGCAGAACATCACGGTGCCGGCGGGAAATACCGATTGGCAGCCGACCGGCGACGCGAACAGCGTGTTGTCGTGGGCTGGATCGGCGCAGGCGCCGAACGGCTGCGCCGACGGGAGCGTCATGGACAACAGCAAGGGCGCGATCTTCGAGTCGACGGTCTCGCAGAACCCCGACAACGGGGCGCTGCTAAACTGGCGCTTCAAGTATCGTGACCCGAATGCCAAAGGTAAGGGCAACGTCAATTGCCTGGATACGACCGATCCACGACGGGCCAAAGCGGACGTGTGCGGTGCATCCTGGAGTCAGACGATCACCGATCCCTAGTCCGGCTATTCTTCCAGGTGGCAAGGCAGGAACGCCGAAGGCTTGCGGGACCGCGAGCCTTCGGCGTTTCTGTTGATCCATGGATCTGCGAAATCCGCGGCTCACCCCAACGCGAACCCACGGGACGCTGATGCGTGCGACCATTTGGGTCCTCGCATCGATCGCCTGCGCGAATACCGCATCACTGGCTCGCAGTCCATCCTCTCAAGCGGACGACACGCGGATCGCGACGCTTCGTGTCCTCGACGACGCGGTCCGTGGGCTGGGACGCGTAGACGCCGATGGCCAGCAGGTCGTGCGCGACGCGATTGCGAGGCTCCCCTCGAACGCTGACTCGCGCGTGCGGACGCAGCTCGGCACCTTCCTGGCGCGCATCCCGCAGCCCGGCGCGGCGTTTCCATGCAGCGACGGCTTCATCCGCGCACGTGCCGAACAACTGCTGTGGCGTCTCAGAGACGTGGTCCTTGACATTCAAACACGACCCATCGAGCCCTCGGTGTGTTACGCGGTCCCCTTTGCCGTCGATCTGATGCGCGCGCGGACCACTGCCAGTGTCGTGGACATCTACGGCTACGATTTCGATGCGACAAGTCTTCAACTCGTGGTGGTCACACCCGACGGCTTTGTGGATGTCACGCCGAGTCTGGTCGTTGCCTCCCATACGCATCTGACTGTCAGGGTGGGCGAGAACGGAGTGTCGACGACCGCGACGAATCAAGCGCTCGGTCTGGCCTGGGGACACGTCATTCATTACCGAGTGCCACTGGTGGGTCCGACAACACACATCTGCTCATCACGCGTGGAAACGATTCCAGCGGGCAGAACGGTGCGGTACACCGATAGCCTCGGTATCACCAGCCGTCGTGAAGCGGACAGGACTGATGCGACGATGCACCTCGACTACTCGTCCAATCTCGTCCAGGCCGTGCTGTGTGTGACCGCCGCCAATGCAGCCGCGAGCGGGTGCTTCAGTGAGTTTCTCTACACGACCGACTCGGAGCGTGTGATCGAGGGTGTGTTGGGGCCGATCAGCAGTCAGATCTCGTTGCCGCGCGGCCATTGGCCACTGAGCGTCCGCGTACAACGTGGGCTCGTCCGCCACTGGAGTGCGGCCGGCAGTCCGAGTAACAGCGTAACGATAGACTCTGCATCGATCGTTGCACAGCTCGACTCCATCAAAGTAGTGTCGACCAACGCTGAGGCCTGTCTCTCTCCGATCGCGTACGCGGAGGCGAAGCGAGCGACGGCATTCTCTGTCGAGACGCGACAGTTGCTTGACGCCGAACTCCGCCGAGTCGACCGAGCGATTGTGAAGCTGCGACCGCGTTTTGCTCCGCCTGGCGCGCTACCGCTCACCAAGTGAGCACCAGGCGGCGTGGTTGATTCTCTCCAGGCACGACGGGCGTGCTGTCCTGTTGCGACAAGCAGCTGCTCCGGAATGGCACAGAATCGAATAAATCACTAGCTCAGCAGTAGTTGCGTCACGATCCTGCCGTCTCGTCAAAACTGGTTCGCCTTGTTCATGTTCCCATCCGTCACACGAGGATTTCCCGTACGCACTTCCGTAAGCGACTGTAAGCACTACTAATCATGGGAGTTGGTCCATAGAGTACGGCTATGTCATGCGTGGCATGGTGGTTGCGATGACAACTGTCACGCTGGGGCAGCCGTTCTGGGGCACGGGGCTCTTCATCGAAGCGGCGAAACTGGCGCGGGCGTTCGCGTTTGACACCCTCGGCGTGCACCGACTCGAAGCCCGGGTGGTGTTGGCGAATGGCCGCGGGAACGGCGCGCTCCGAAAGTTGGGCGCGTCTCGAGAAGCCCACATGCGCGCGTCGTTCTCGCAGGGCGGCCATCGCGTCGATCAGGCCCTGTGGTCCATTCTCCGGAAGGACTGGCTACGGACCAAAGTCATCTGGGGCGCCAGGGGCGCCTTGCATCGGAACACGATCGCGTTGGTGCATTGATCTCGTCGCGACGACACGAAGGCGAGTGAAGCAGGCTGCGAGCAGAGGCATACGATCGGAGGCTGCTGATGCGCATCGAAGATCGGGTGAATGACCGGCACACTAACGGCGGCTGTCCCGGCCCGTCCGTCGAAAAGCCACGTCGCGGCGCCGACCGATTCAAGCCTGGTGACATCGTGGCGCTGAAATCCGGTGGCCCGCTCATGACCGTCACAAGAGTAGAGGGCGGCCGAACGTGGTGCGAATGGTTTGACGGGAAGGTGTCGCAGGCGCGGTTTTTTGACGAGACCGTGTTGAGGCCCGCCAGCTTCGGTTAATTAACCAGAGCAACCATCGGCCCAAGTGCTGAACCTCGTGGACAGACGCTAGCATCCCGCTTTTGGCGGAGGAGCGATGCCGAAGTCCAAGCACCAGGTCTCCTCATTGAAAAGCAGTGCCTCGCAGCACTGCGCCGGACGCGGCGATTCAAACTCTCGGCAGAGTCTTCGCTGGTGGCGGCGATTCCGAGACGTCAGGCCACGCTTACCGCACGTTTACCCGTGCGCTGGGCGAGCTGAGCAATATCCATACCGCGACGCGCCTTCATTCGTGGTCACCGTTGCGCGTCCAGCAGTTGAAACGCAAACCGCTCGTGAGCGACGGTTGACGTGCGTGCTCGATGAAGATTTGTGGAGGAAGGCGCTGCGGCAACTCTAGAGACGGGGCGGCTTCGGAGGATCACGTGAGGCTCTCTCAGTACGACCCGCGAGGCTCAGCCGTATGTCTTGTAATGCCACGTTCTGCGTGTATGGTTTACTTCTGTTGCCGCGCGGATCGGCCTTCCCGGTCCACGAGTTCTGCGTAATCCCACACGAGGAGCACGTTCGCCGCTCGGGTGTCGAGCTCGTAGTCCTGACCTGCGCGAAATCCGTACGCGGACACATCGATGCCTTCGAGC
>Ga0137395_10000403_pt1 | contig 17703 bp, 14 predicted proteins | sample czobulk216metaG_FD_108283 | JGI IMG/M metagenome (GOLD analysis project Ga0137395, IMG submission 108283) | Vadose zone soil microbial communities from Angelo Coast Range Reserve, California, USA - czobulk2.16 metaG | ecosystem: Environmental > Terrestrial > Soil > Vadose zone | place: USA...
CGCGTCCATACGGTCGTAACTGATCTTGTCCTTGAAGGTATCCATGCACTGCCAGAAACCATCCCAGACAAAATTCACCAACATCTTCGCCGCGATCAGTCTCGCGAAAGGCTGCTCCACCAACTCCTCGCCTTCACGGATGAAGTCGAAGATCTCGCGCCGCAGCACGAAGAAACCCCCGTTGATGCGCATGCGCTGATCGTGCACGGCGCCCATCGAGGTCACCGTGCCGTCGCGAGCAGCTTGTACCGCGTGAAAGCTCTGCGGGCTGGGCACCGAGACAAAGCTCGCGACCGCCTGCTTGCCGCGGAAATCGGCGATCATCTGATCAAGCGGAATGCTCGCCAGTCCGTCTGAGTAGTTGGCGAGAAACTCCGCCTCGTGAGCCAAGTAATCCTGCACCCGCAGCAGGCGCTGGCCGATATTGCTGTGCAGACCCGTATCGACGAAGGTGATATTCCAGTCGTCGGCGTCGTGACCGTGGACCTCGATCCTGCGGCCGCCCTCGCGCAGCGTGAAATCGTTGAACATCGCGTCGTTGTACTTGAGGAAGTACTCACGAATCATGTCGCCGCGGTAACCGAGACAGAGCACGAAATCCCGATGCCCGAAGTGCGCATAGTAACGCATCAGGTGCCACACGACCGGCCGGTTGCCGATCGTAACCAGGGGTTTGGGTATCGTGTCCGAGTGCTCACGCAACCGCGTGCCGAGACCTCCGCAGAACAGTACGACTTTCATGGCTTACTGCGCCTCGTTTTCGCGGCACTTCTGAGCAGCCGTGCGCTCTCGAGCGTGCGCGCGGCTTCGCGCAGCGTCGTAAACGGCAGTCCCGATCGCAGTGCGATGTCGAGTAGCGAGCGTGTGCCGTCGGACTGGTTCAACACCCAGAGCATGGCATATTCATGCGCGGCGGGTTGGCTGCCGCCGAGCGCGCCGTACAACCCGCGGGCGCCGAGCCTGGGCTCGCCCTTGGGCTTGAGGTTCACGTATCGCTGGTTGGTCTCGATGAAGTCCACGATACGCTGGCACGCCTCAAGGCTGCTTTGCAGGGCTGCCGGCGTGATGAGCGACAGATCGTCCGCCGAAGTGTGGTACTGCGGATAACCGCCGTTGACCGAGCGGGTGAGTCGCCCTGCCGGAAGATCGAACCCCGGGGAGCACAGCTGCCGCTCGTCGTAGCCGTAGGGCGAGAACGGTATGACGGCCCCTTCCCCGGCAAGTACGTAGGCCGCAATCTCGTCGATCTGGCTGGTGTCGCGGCGACTGCGCTTGTAGGTGAGTGCGCCCGGATCGCCCAGCAGCGCCAGCACCAACGCGTGACGCACGCGCGACAGACGCGACTCATTGCGCTTGAGCCAGGTCAGGGACCCAATGGTCCCGGGTGCAAACACGAAGCGGTAGGTAAAGCGTCGCGGCTCGCGTGCGATCCATTCCGCGAGCGCCGTCGTGACCGCCATGCCACTGGTATTGTCATTGGCGAGAGAGGGGTGACAGACGTGGGTGAAAAAGAGGACCTCATCGCGCGTGCGGCCGGCGATCACCAGTTCCCCATACGTGAGTGAGCCCGGCGCAAGCGAGCTCTTCACCTCGATACGGTAACGTCCCGCGCGCAGCGCCGCGCGATCGCGCGCGCGCATGCAGAAGCCCCAGCTGCGGCGGTAGTAGCTGGTGCGGTATGGAATCCAGTCGGGGTGCTCCGGCAGTACATGCAGCCGGGCCGACAATTCCCTCAGGGACAGGGACGTCTGCACCGGCTCGGAGTAGCCCACGAGGTGCAGGTTGTGCGCCTGGAAATCGACTACCCGACGGCCATCCGCGTCGATGACGGCCGCATCCTCGACGTTCCACTCCGGCGGAATCTCCCAATCGAACACACGCGTGCCGCTCGGCACCTCGTGTACGAGCAGCGGCACGCGAGCGCGCACGAGCGCGAGCGTCTCTCGGACGCCGGCGCCGGTGATGCTCCTGCAAATCGGGTACAAGCGCGACGCAAACTCGTAGAGACTCTGACCCGCAGAGGTTGCACCCGCCGCTGACGACGCCTTCACGTCCATCCGGCCCTCGCTCCGGATCGCGCCGTGCACTGCGCCAACTGCGCCTCGAAACCCCGACGGTCGAAGTCGGCGTAGCTGGCATCGCGCTCGGCAACGGCGATGCCAGCGGTAATCGGCCAGCCGATGCCGAAGGCCGGATCGTTCCAGCGCAGCCCCGCCGCCAGCGCCGGTGCATGCACATCCGTCATCTGATACAGAACCTCGCAGTCATCGGCGAGTGTCTGAAACCCGTGCGCCACCCCTGATGGGATGAACACTGCATCCCGGTTCTCCTGGTCAAGCACCAGCGCACGATACCTGAGATAGGTGGGTTCGGTGGGTCGCAGATCGAGCAGCACGTCGTGAATCGCGCCGCGCAGACACCGTACCAGCTTGCCTTCCCGCGAGGGCGGCCACTGAAAGTGCATGCCGCGCACCGTGCCGCGGCGACGATGCCAGGAGACACTCGATTGCACGAACTCGGCCGGCAGGCCGTGGGCCCGGAATTCCTCGACGCAGACCGAGCGCGCGAAGAACCCCCGCTCGTCTGTGTGACGCTCCATCTTCACCAGGGCCGCACCGGAAAGTTCAAGGGCTTCGAACAGCATGTCAGTGCCAGTACAGTTCGCCATCGATCTGCCGCGTCGCCTGCAGGTACTGCAACTGCTTCAGACGGGTGAAGGCGCGGAACTGGTAGGTCTCGGGCTGCATTTGAATGCGCTCGAACAGCTCGCGCAGCTGCCGCGCGCCATCGCGCGCCGTGTGGCGGCAACTGAAGCCGGGTAATTCGCGGTGGATGCGGTCGAAATTCACGCGGTAACTGCGGTTGTCGCCGGCGGAACTGCCGACCGAAACCGTGCAGCCGGGAAACTCATCGGCGACGATCTGCGCCAGTTCCCGCACACGGTAGTTCTCGGAGTTCTGACCCACATTGAAGATCTTGCCGCGCACCGCATCCTCTGGCGCCACGAGACTGCGGTAGATGGCCTCGCAAATATCCTCGACGTGTACCACCGGGCGCCAGGGACTACCGTCGCTCGTCATGGCAATACGTTTAGTCGTCCAGGCGAGCGCACACAGATCGTTGACGACAATGTCGAAGCGCATGCGCGGTGAGGGCCCGAACGCGGTGGCATTGCGCAGGAACACGGGGGTGAAATTCGCCCCCGCCATCGCGGAGAGGTCACGCTCCACGAGCACCTTGCACTCGGCGTACGCCGTCTGCGGGTTCACGCGCGCGTTCTCGTCGAGAAACTCGCCCGCTCCCGCGCCATAGACGCTGCACGAGGAGGTGTAGACAAAGCGTCTGATGCCGGCGCGCGTCGCTTCCCCGGCCAGGGCTACCGAGCCCTGGTGGTTGATCTTGTGTGTGACCTGGGGATTGTTCTGTCCCAGGGGGTCGTTGGAGAGCTCCGCAAGATGCACCACCGCATCGCATCCGCCTAGGTCGGCCGCCGTAACGGCGCGCAGATCCTTGTTGAGCGTGCGCGGGGTGACGGCCAGGCGCTTGTTGTCGCTGTACAGCCAGCCATCGCGGTAGTAGCCGGTATCGAGGCCGACGACCGTCACGCCGCGCTCGAAGAGATACGGAGCGAGTACCGCCCCGATGTAACCGTTGACTCCTGTGACGAAAACGCGCATTTATTTGAGTACTGTCGCGCCGGGCTGCGCCGGCACGCATCCTTACTTCAAGCATTGGCCGCCGGGCTGACCTCGAGCGTGGGACCGCTCCCGATGCCATCGAGGCGCCAGCGCTGCGGAAAGAACACCAGTCCATAGCGGCTGTCGATGCGGCGGCTCGAGCCGTAGATGGGCGCCTCCTCGACATCGAGGTGTACGGCATGCTCAAGCGCATCATAGATCCGGCGGATCACGCAGGAATCCAGCCACAGCGACAGGTAATAGCGTCCCGGCAGAAGGTTGAGGCTGTCGATCTCGAGATCAAGATAGCCGTCGCCAGCCGGGACGAGCGGAATGTCCAGGCCGTGAAGCCAGGTGCTGCTGTCGGTCACCAGGGTGCCCATGTCGGAATACATTCTGACTCCGAAGCTCGGACGCTCGATGGGTTCATTCGCGCGGTAATGCAGGCGGATGACCAGACTCTTGCCGCAGCGCGTAACGGTTTGCAGATCCCTCTCGGTCGACAGGAACTCGACTCTGGTGTAAAGGATCTCGCCGCTGCCCCGCCTGCCGTCCACGCCGGTGATCTCGTTCGACGCGCTGTCGGCCGAAGCAAACGAGGCCATATAAGCCTCGATGACTTCGTGCGTCGGCCCGTCAAGCCGGATTTCGCCATTTGCAATCCAGATGCCGCGCGAGCACAGATTCTCTACGGCCGCCATGTTGTGCGACACGAACAGCACGGTCCGTCCCCCGCCACGCAGATCCTGCATCGCGCTGATGCATTTCTTCTGGAACGCGGCGTCGCCAACCGCCAGCACCTCATCGACGATGAGCACGTCGGGCTCGAGGTGCGCGGCCACCGCGAAGCCAAGCCGCAGGCGCATGCCGCTCGAATAACGCTTGATGGGCGTGTCGATGAAACGCTGCACGCCAGAGAACTCGACGATCGCATCGAGTTTGACATCGACCTCCTTCTTCTTCATCCCGAGGATGGAGCCGTTCAGGTAGATGTTCTCGCGCCCGGTCAGTTCCTCGTGAAACCCGGTGCCGACCTCCAGAAGCGACGCGACGCGACCCCGCGTGCGTACCCTGCCCGAGGTGGGGTAGGTGATTTTCGAGAGTATTTTGAGGAGCGTGCTCTTGCCGGCACCGTTGCGGCCGATGATGCCGACGACCTCCCCCTCGTCCACCTTGAATGACACTTCCCGCAGCGCCCAGAGGATTTCCTTCGGCGCTCGCTTGCGGAAAGGCGCCCGCAGCAGGCGCACGAGCTGATCGCGCAGCTGGGTCTCCTCTTGCAAGGCTCCGAGCTCGTAACGCTTCGAGAGGTTTTCGACGGTGATGGACTCAGTCATGACTCACGTCGGCATCAGACAATGTCGGCGAAAACGCGCTCGGCACTTCTGAAATGCAAGCTACCCAGGGCCAGCAGCAGCAGCGTCACGATCCAGGAACAAACCAGTACACTCCAGTCGACGTGTCCGCCAAACAGGCAGGCGCGGAACCCTTCGGTCACACCGGTCATGGGGTTCAGAGCAAGCCAGGCCTGGAAACGATGCGGCAGGAAGGTCACCGGGTAGATGATGGGCGTCACGAACAGACCGATCTGCGTCAGAAACGGGATGGTGTACTTGACGTCGCGGTAGCGCACGTTCAGGGCGGCCAGCAGCATGCCCACTCCCATGACCAGCAGCACCGTCTGGGCGACGAAAACGGGACTCAACAGCATCGTCCAGCGCGGAGTCACGTGGTAGTAGAACAGCATCCCGATCAGGAACACGGAACCCACGACGAGGTCGAGCAGACCTCCAAACGCGGCCGCCGCCGGCAGCAGTACACGCGGGAAGTAGATCTTGGTGATCAGACTCGAATTGTTGATGAGACTGTTACCGACCTGCGCAAGCGTCACGGAGAAATACGTCCACAGCAACAGCGCCGAGTACGAGAACAGCGGGTACGGCACCCCATCGCTCGGGATCCCCGCCAGCCGCCCAAAAAAGAAGGTGAACGTGACCATGGTGAACAGCGGCTGGAGCACCGCCCAGGCGACACCCAGCACCGCCTGCTTGTAGCGCACCTTCACATCACGCCAGGCCAGGAAGTAGAGAATCTCCCGGGAGCGCCAGATTTCAGAGAACCATTCGCCCACTGCACATCCACCTGAATTTCATGCTATGCCAAAATCCCTACCCGGGCGAGGCGCCCACCGGCTCGCGGCAGGACATCAAAGGGGCACCCCGGTCTTTGACTCTTATATTATCGTGACTTCGCTATGATAGCCGGGACCGGCCCCCCCCGGCTGCTGCGCGGCGAACCTCCGTGCGAGTCGCGAATTTGAGGCTCTCATGATGGATCATGTGGTGCGTTGCCGCTTCTGCGGCCATGCCATCCGCCATACGTTCGTCGATCTGGGCATGTCGCCGCTGTGCCAGACGCACATCACATCCGAGCAGCTCAATCACATGGAGCCGTTCTACCCGCTGCACGCGTATGTGTGCGAGCGCTGCTTCCTCGTGCAGCTCGAGGAATTCGTCGCCCCCGGCGAGATCTTCAGCGAGTACGCCTACTTCTCATCCTACGCCGACAGCTGGGTCGAGCACGCGCGTCAGTACTGCGAACTGATGTGCGAGCGCTTCGGTGTCGACCGCAGCAGCCGGGTGGTGGAAATCGCGAGCAACGATGGCTACCTGTTGCAGCATTTCGTGGCCAAGGGCGTGCAAGTCCTCGGCGTGGAGCCGGCCGCTAACGTGGCCGAGGTCGCACTCAAGAAGGGGATCCCCTCGGTCGTCAAGTTCTTTGGCAGCCAGACCGCGCGCGAGCTCGCAGCGGAATTCGGCAAGCCGGATCTGCTGCTCGGTAACAATGTGCTGGCGCACGTCCCCGACCTCAACGATTTCGTCGCTGGAATGAAGATCCTGCTCGGCGAAGGCGGCGTGATCACCATGGAGTTCCCGCATCTGCTCGAGCTGATGCAGCACAATCAATTCGATACCATCTACCACGAGCACTTCAGTTACTTTTCGTTCACGACCGTCACCGAGGTGTTTCGGCGCCACGGTGTGACGCTGTTTGACGTCGAGAGGCTGCCGACGCACGGCGGTTCGCTGCGGATCTACGGGAGGCACGCCGAAGACGGTTCAAAGCCGGTCAGCGCGCGAGCGCGGGAATTGCTCGGGCTAGAAGAGCGGTCTGGACTCCAGAAGCTCGAAACTTATGCGGCATTCGCCGAGCAGGTACGGGAGACCAAGCGGGCACTGCTCGAGTTTCTGATCGATGCGAAGCGCGCCGGCAAGCGCATCGTCGGCTACGGCGCTCCCGGCAAGGGCAACACGCTGCTCAACTACTGCGCCATCGGCACGGACTTTCTCGACTTCACGGTCGACCGCAATCCGCATAAACAGGGTAAGTACACGCCCGGCACCCATATCCCGATTCTGCATCCCGACGAGTTGATCAAAGCCCGTCCCGACTACGTGCTCATATTGCCCTGGAACCTGAAGGACGAGATTCTGGCGACGCTCGCTAGAATCCCGAGCCTCAAGGATGCTCAGTGCGTGGTGCCAATCCCCAGGGTCGAGGTGGTCAGCTGATGGCGCTAAGCAGGGGGGGTGGCGCCAGCACGGTTGCTGCCGACACATGACGACAGCGCTGGTTGTTTCGCGCTTCTTTCCGTTCGGCCCCCAGAGGGTGCACGCGGTTTACCAGCGCCTCGGCACCCAGATCGAGGCACTTGCCAGGGTCGCCAATCGCGTTGACTGCCTGTTCCTCGTCCCGGCCAGCCAATCCTACCCGCCGGATGAGCTCCGGGCGCACGAAGAGCGGCTGCGCCGCCTCTGGTCGTCGGCGGTGTCCCTGCGCCTTGCGCCAACGGTGCGGGAAGAGGAGCCATCGACGTTGTGGGAGCGCCTGGGCCGGGGGGTGTTCGACTTCCAGGCGCAACCGATCGCCCGCCCGGCAAACACCAATGCGGCCCTCGACGCGGTGAGTGCCGCATTAGATCAGCGTCCCGCCCTCGTCCTTGCGCATCGCCTGTCCTCGATGTGCGTACTCATGAGACTGTCCCGGAGACTGCGCGACATTCCCCTGTTCTTCGACATGGATGACATCGAGCATGTCTCGTCCTTCCGCCGCCTGCTGCATCATCCGGGCTGGCCTTTGGAGCGCATGATGCTCTTACAGATCCCGAGACTCATGCTCGCGGAGATCCAGGCCATGCGGCTGGCAACGGCGACCTTCGTGTGTTCCGAGGAGGATCGCCGCTACCTGGCGCCGTTCGTGGGCCCAGACCGCGTACGAACCATTGTAAACAGCGTCAGATTCCCCGCGCTCGCGGCAGCGGATGTGTCGGAACCTCTGGTGCTGTTCATCGGCAGCCTGGGGTACCGGCCGAATGCGCAAGCTGCCGACGCACTGGTGCAGAAAATCTGGCCGAGCGTTCTCGCCCGGATGCCGCAGGCTCGCCTGGTCATCATTGGAAGCCGTCCGGAACTGGCGGCGTCCTACCCGCCACGCGACCCGAGCGTCAATTTCGCCGGCTTTGTCGACGATCTGGATCCGTGGTACCGGCGGGCGCGCGTGGTCTGCTGCCCCGTTTACTACGGCGCGGGGACGCGCGTAAAGATCATCGAGGCTGCGGCCCACGCCAAGGCGATCGTGTCCACGCATCGCGGGGCAGAGGGGCTGAACTTTCAGGATGGCCGGGAAATTGCCTTGCGCGACACGACGGCAGACCTGGCCGACGAGTGTGTGCGCTTGCTTCGCGACGCCAGTGCCGCCCAACGGCTCGGCGCAGCTGCCCGGGATAGGGCTCGGGCCGTTTATGACCGCAGCGCGGTGGTCGAGCGGCTGGTGCGGATTTTCACTGAAGGCTGGAACCCGCGACACTGAGTGAACACTCCGGAGAACATTCGTGCGCCGCGCGCCATCGATGACGGGGCCACCGACCAATCGGTCGCCGAAGCCGCTGACGGCGTGCGCGCCAGCGTGGTGATGGCTGCCTACAACGCCGAAAAATACGTTGCACAGGCGGTTCGATCCGCGCTGGCATCTGACTTGCGCGATATTGAAGTGATTGTGGTCGATGACGGCTCAGAGGATAGAACGTCCCACATCGTTTCCGACATCGGCGATCCGCGCGTGATTCTCGTGCGATTGCAGCCGAGTGGCGGGCCGTCGCGACCGCGAAATGTCGGCATCGCACGCGCGAAAGCCCCCTATGTTGCGTTCCTGGACTCCGACGATCTGATCAAGCCCTGGAAGCATTCCGCGGCGGTGACCGCACTGGATCGTCACCCGGAGGCGGGATTTGCATTTGCAGATTTCGAGCGAATCGACGCCGACGGAAGAGTGATCACGCCCTCTGCCCTGGTGGGCTATCCCGTGTTCGGCACGCTCACCAGTGCCGCCGTCGGGGACAGCTGGTACCTGATGCCGCAGGCGGATCTCGCGCGTGGCCTGCTCTACGAGAACTTCATTGGGACGTCCGGTGTCGTCCTGCGCAAGCACCTGCTCACTGAGATTGGTCCTTTCGACGACTCGATCGCTTATTCGGAGGACCGGGACCTGTGGTTTCGCCTCGGCCATACCTGCAGCGCGGTGTATGCGAACCGCATCGGTCATTCGTATCGAATAACCCCAGACAGCCTGACTTACGGGCCAGCAATTCGCAACGCCCGTCACCGGATAACCGTATTGCGGCGTGAGAAGAATCGCTGGAAGGATCGTTCCGCACACCGGCAACTTAACCATCTGATCGCGGAGAACCTTGCCGCGATCGGCTACGAGCAACGCCTTCGGCACCGTCGGCTCGGATCCATCGCGATGTTCGCCCAAGCCTTTGCAACCTCCCCGGAGATTCGCTGGCTGCGGGGGCTGTTGGGCTCGAGCGTGTCTTAACGTGCCCTGTCACGCCATCGATACAGCGGTGGCAGCAGGCGACCTCTGAGCATCTGCACACAGCTCAGATCACGGTGCGTCTGACTTAGGCTGCGTTTGTAGTCGGTTCTTTGGCCCGGACCGGCCAGAAAGTCGTAAACAGTCACCCGGTGGTCCGCCGCCGCTTCCATTGCATAGCCAAGGTGCAATAGGCCAAGGGAGACCTGACTGCTAAACGCCGGGTCGAAGCCCATCTTGATGTTGTACTGGCGCGCTCCCTTGCGGATGTCATAGAGCACCGACACCACCTGGCCGCCGACCCGCAGGCGCGAGAATGCCAGTTCGCCGCGGGTGGCGAGCCGACGAGCGAGACTCGTGTGGAACAGTAACCGTTTCCCCGCGAACGCGGGCCTCTTCCAGCGTAGCTCGTGCAGCCGATTGAGGTCACTGAATCCACCGTCAATCTCGCCTTGGTCGAGGAACTCAAGACTGACCTTATCGTGCGCGGTGAGGCGTCGACGCAGGTTCCAGACACTGCGCCGCGTCGACTGTCCGAGATCGCGGAGGTACGCGACAAAGCCGTGGCTCAGATCTGCCTGGTAGCTGACCGAGCGGTCGAGCTCGCGCACGTAGTGTCCCCTGGAAGGGGCCCCCCGGACGAACGCGTCGCGCCATTGCTCCCCCGCGGCCGTAAACCCAATTACCAGTTCTGTCCAGACCGGCTCGTCCAGCAGGGTATGCAGGCACGCGTGCCGCGCCGCGCCGAGGTCCTCCGGCAACGCGATGACGTCAAGGTACTCCGAGATCAGCGGCTCGGGATCGCGCCACGAAAGCCCGATCATCTGCACGGAGCGCGCGGGCACCAGTCCACCGCGCATGACCGGGCGTTGATAGAGCGGCGCAAGCCCGACCAGGCTCTCACCCCGATAAAAAGCCAGGACTTCGGGAGCACGACCCAGGGTACCGCCGTAGCATTGCCACCAGCGCGTCTGCCATTCCCACGACAGGAACAGAGGGTCGGCGTTCGAGCCGGCGAGCAGCTGGCTCCAGGCGACCTCGTTGCTCAGCCATTCCTCAACGCTCCACCTGCGCAGAGTCAATGCGCTCACGTCGCTACCTCCTTGCGCTGTGCTCAGCGCCCGCGCGCCGGCAAGCCGCTTGCAAGGCGCAACGGATCACACACGGAAAGGTAAAGGCGCACGTGTTCCGCACACATCCGCTCGAGAGAAAATCTCTCTTCGACGCGTGTGCGCGACGCACGCCCCATGGCGTCCGCGCGCGCTCGGTTGTCGTGCAGGTCTATCAGCGCCCGCGAAAACGCAGCCGCATCCTGCGGCGGAATTACGCGACCATTTTCTCCATCGACGACGGCTTCGACGTTTCCGCCGACGTCGGTCACAATCATAGGCAAGCCGACTGCCATCTGTTCCACTACGGCATTAGAGAATCCCTCGCTACTAGACGTTAGGCATCCGACGTCCATCGCCCATAGACAGGGCAGCGTCTCGGATACGTCTCCTGCAAACACCGTGCGGGCGCCGAGCTCGGTTTGAGCAATCCGTTCACGGAATTGCGCCAGGAGCGGTCCGGCGCCGACGGCCAGAACCTTCAGTGACGGGATTGAGGGTGCCGCCTGTAACAGGCCAGCGAAAAACACATCATGATTCTTCTCGGGACGAAAGCGGGCCACTATGCCTACGACGAAATCGTCTGCCGCAAAGCCCAGGCGCGTCCTAGCGTCCCTTCTCTGCTGTGCAGATGGCACCGTAAAACGCGCGATGTTGACACCGTTGTAAATCGTTGTAATGCGAGAGGCCGGCAAATGATCATTCGCCATCACCGCGACGCGCACAGCCTCTGCAACCACGATGAACCCGTCAAAAAGAGACTTCAGGCGCCGGTTGAGAAAGAAGTGCCACGGCTTGCGGAACTGGCCGGTGTCCCGCTTGCTGGAAATCAAGTGCTTTGCGCCCGCCAGCCAGGCGATGACGGCTCCATACGTATCCGCCTTCTGGTGAAACGTCTGAACAATGTCGTATCCGTTCTTACGGATCAGTTTGAACAGACGCCAGGCCTGGACAGCCGCGTTGGGCACATACTCCCGCCCCACCGGTACTCCTACGATCGATACGCCGCGCGCGCGTAAATCGTCTAAAAGCGGGTTTGCTCCAAGATCAAATGCAACGACCGAGCACTTAAACGCCTCCGCCGGCAGACCCTGAATGAGCTGTGACAGATGCTTTTCGGTGCCCCCGGTGCGGTGGAAATAGTCGATGATAAAAAGGATCTCGATCCTCTCGGAATCCATATCGCTCTCGCCAGGAAATCACGCATCTCCTCCAAGGCGTCAGTATATCCATGTTGCTCCTCACCCAGTGCGCTTGCTGCTCGAGTGCCCATATCGCGGAGGCGACGACGCCACTCGTGCAAATGCCTCGCCACCCAGTTGCCCCGCCGACGGCTCCGCCGCAAGAGGGCTCCTTGAGGACGCTGTCACTACCGACTTTTCGGAACTATGCGAAACTAAGTCTTGTGCGAGCCGCGCCCGGCGCCTGGACGGGGCGCCGGCACATCAACCACGACGAGAAGGCTATGTACGTCTGCCCCGACTGCAAGGGTTTGCTAGTGGATTCGTATTGCTCGGCGTGTCATGCAATGTTTGGAACTCGTGCGGGTGTGCGCGAGTTCCTCTCGCGTGATGCTCGATTTGCCTCCGCGGCGCAGATCAGCTCCACCTACGACGGCATCTACACGCGGCGATCCCAAGTCTGGGAGGACCAAGGTCGCACGCTGCAATTTATCAGCTACTTCTCGGACCTAGCTGCCAGCTGCTCCACGGGCCGGCTCCTGGAGATTGGCTGCGGTGAGGGCTACCTGCTGGCGCAGCTCCGCGCGGCCGAAAAGGTCGCCGTGGATATCTCTGCCGAAGCTCTTTCCAAGGCCGGGCCTCGTACGGGAGCCGACTGCAGCGTGGCACTAGCCGAGCGCTTGCCGTTTGCGACCGCAAGCTTCGATATAGTTGTAAGCGTCGGAGTGATGGAACATTTTCTTGACGACCTCCAAGCCAGCGCCGAGATCTGCCGTGTGCTGAAGCCGTCAGGCTGGTACCTCGCGCTGATTCACGTCACGCAATCTTACGGACAGAAAGCAGGGCAAAAGCTGCGCGAATATATCTACCCGTCATTCCGACCACTCGCACTAGTACGTTGGCTGGGCAGCAAGGTGTATCGGCCTATCTACCAGCCAATCCAGCACGGCTACACAGCCACATCCGCAAGTGCCTGCCTGGCCGCGGGGGGGTTCGACGTCACTCGGACAATTTCCACCGCGACCGAACCGGCAGCCCCACTCGCAGGGCCCCACGTCGTGATCTATGTAGCCCGCAAGCGCGCCTCGTACGCTAGCCGCGCCTGAGTCTGACCGGCGCACACTGAACGGCTGCGCTCACACTCATGCATTCCGGGCTTTCCAAGGTCTTCTTCATCTCCTGGGAAGACCATCGGCGCACGCGGGAGATTTGCTCGGCGCTCGGAATCGAGCTGCACACACTCGTAACCTCGTCGCGAGGACTGCTGCGCTACCTGCGGCTCATTCCGCGCACGCTGCGGCTGCTGTCGCGGAAGCGCGCTCACACCGTCATCGTACAAAATCCGTCAATCGTGCTAAGCATACTGGCGATCCTGGTGCGCCCACTCTTCTCGCTTCGCGTCATCATGGATGCACACAATGAAGCCGTCCTTCCATACCTGAATCGTCATTTTGTGGTCCGGTGGGTCGCACGATGGCTGCACAAACGCTCTGACCACGTGATTGTCACCAACAAACAACTCGCGGACATTGTCGAGAGCCATGGCGGGCGGCCGCTTATCTTGCCAGACCGAATACCTGAGCCACCCGCCGGCGAAACGCCCATACCGATGCGAGGTCCCTTTAACGTGGTACTCGTCGCCACGTTCGCCCGTGACGAGCCCATTGGCGCAGTGTTGAAAGCAGCGGCGCAGCTGGGTCCGGAGTTTCAATTTTACGTGACGGGCAACGACCGGAACTTGGCTTCGGCGTTACGAGCGGAGAAGCCCGCCAATGTCACGTTTACCGGGTTTTTGAACGAGCTGCAGTACTGGTCGGCATTGCGAGCCGCCGATCTCGTCGTCGATCTGACTTTAATCGACAACTGCCTCGTGTGCGGTGCGTACGAGGCCCTTGCGGTGGGCACGCCTCTCGTATTGTCGAGAAATGCGGCATCGATCGACCTGTTCGCGGGCGCGGCCCGCTTCGCAGACAACTCTGCGAATGCGATAGCTCAGGCGATCCGTGAAGCGAAGGCCAGTGCGGCCGAGCTTCGGGCGCAGGTGGGTTCGGTGAGCGAGCGGTTGCGTACCAGATGGGAACAGCACGCGGCGATAGTCCGACGTCACCTGGTGCTGAGTCCCTCTCGGCGACGCCCCTAAATCCTCGCGGATTGCTTGTGGGACACTCAGGTGACACTCGTCAGGCCTTAGCACAGATCCCGTCACTATCTGTCGTGACGTTGCGACCACGAATTGTCTGCAATTACAATGAGTTCCAACCATTGCCCCCTGCGAGCGGTCATTACCGTCGGCAGGCGGCGACGTCTTGCAACGGCGGTTCGCTATGCGCTAGGGAAATTCTGAGAACAAAGCCTTCAAGCACAACGAGTTGAACGTGATCCCCAAGCGGTATCGGAGCGGCACCGATCTTGCATGTGAGCTGTAATCCCGCGGCGAATCGCGGTGTCGAGTCGATTAGGGGTCCCGCCGACCCTTGGTCCTAACCGTACGGAGTAGAGTAAACAATGCCGAAGGACCTGCCGCAGAGTCTGCGTATCCCCGGAACGCAGGCGCGCGTGAGAGAAACTGCCAACTACTGTGCAGGCGCGATTCACGTGGAAGGGAGGCCATCCAAGTGAACCGAGCAGCGTGGTCGAGGGCGCGAAAACTACTGGTCATCGAGCGACTCGCGGTTTCAGTGTTGGCAATCACGTGCGTTGCCGCTTCGCACGCGGCTGGACGCGTCTTCTCCGACGATTTCGAAAGCGGCAACGTGAGTAAGTGGAGCGCGGATGGAACGCGCTCCATGTGCACAGTCGCGCAAAGCGGTGTGGACGGAGGCGCGCCTCACGCCGGTAGGGCCATGATGGCATGCAACTGGAACGGAACGGTTGCATGGGACCACCCGAGCGCTTACAGCACCGTCGTGCTGCCGCAGAGCGAGTGGAAATACAACAGCGAATTCCTCATTCGCCTGTGGTTGAGGTACGACAGCGACGTCAGTCACAGCTACGGGGACAAAGTGTTGAGACTCGATCCCAACGACGGTCTGGATGGCCTGTACATAATCCCGCAGATGAATCAGCCGGGCGGTCCGGCGCAAATCGTTTGGGAGTTCCTCAACGGATCGCAGGGCCCCGTGTACTGGGGGCAAGGCACTACGGTTGGGGACCAAAAGTGGCATAAGCTCGAGATCTACATGAAGGCAAGCCCATTGGCCACCGGTACCGCAAGAGTATGGATCGATGGCACGCTAAGGCACGAACTAGCCAATGCGGTCACTGTCGCGGCCGGCCGCACGTGGGGTCCGCTGTATCTGATGTCCAACTGGTCCAACAACCCTGGCTCGGAGCACGGCGCCAATAACCATGTCTACTGGGACGACGTCGAGGTTTATACGGATCTCGGCACTGGAGCGAGCGGCAAGATGAGTGACGCGACCATCACCGCAGGACCGGCGCCGGACCCACCGCACGGCGTGACGGTGCACTAAGAGGGAGGTCCGCCGCAAAGTCAGCGCATGCGATCGTAGAGGTCGTGTAACGCGGCAAACGAGCGATCGGCGGAAAAGCGCTCCATCGCCGTGCTCTGGAATTGGATCGCGGCCTGCCTGTCCGGCCGCTCAATGAACCTTGCGATCGCTTCGCTCAACTGCACGGCATCATTCGCTCGCACGCTCACGGCGGGTGACGCGGCCAGCGTCTCTCGTAGACCAACGCAATCGCTGCCGATGACCGGCGTGCCGGCGACCATGGCCTCCATTGCCAGCAGTCCGCTGGCCTCCCACAACGAGGGCATGACGAGGCAGTGGATGCCCTTCAATATCGACGCGACGTCAGGCTGGTACGGCCAGAACGTGAAGAACTCTTCCAGGCCGAGCGCCGCAATCCGAGCCCGGTCCTCGCGCAAGTAACCGCCCGAACCCACCGCCAGAACCCGCGCTCGCGCAGGAGTCAGGCCGTGGATCCTGAGAATCTCGATCGCATCCATGAGAACGCGGAAGCCTTTCTGCGCCATGAACCTGCCAAGGAACCCAAAGATCACAGTGTCTGGGGAGCATCCGAGCTCCGTCGCCAGCTCGCGCCTAGCAGTCAGCCAAATCTTACGGGTGTCCACGCCATGAGGGACGACGAACGTCTTGCGTTCCAGGCTGGTCAGCCAGGGGTAACGGGCCAGCAGATTGTCACGGGAATCCCGCGTGACGCAGTGTATGCAGTCAGGAGAGATCAGGCTGATCCCCAAGCCCAAATGACGGATGCGTCCGCCGAGTCCTTTGAACTGCATATCCAGCAGCATATCGTGCACTGTGAGTAAGTGCGGGAATCCGCTCAACTGACAGGCGAGCCCTGAAAACACGCCCGCTTGGAAACCGTGTGAGTGTACGAAGGCGGGCTTCCATTGACGGCTCGCAGCCAAGACCGCTCGAGTCATTTCCACGATCGACGACCCCGAGACTATCCACTCACGGCAGGCGAGTCTGCCACCGGCCACGTACTCGTCGAGCCCGTCTTCGTTGGGAGCTATGAGAACGAACGCGTAGCCTTGTAACGCAGGCGCGGCGAACAAATCTCGCAGATACGTGCGGATACCCCCAACCGGCCAGCGGGCGACTGTCAGCACCACGGGTCTGACATCCGAGTCACTAGCCATTCCGCCGCCCGACTGGTGCTTACTCACTCTGGCCAATCACCTGGCGGGCCGTCTGCCCGCGAATCATACAACGGCGGAGATTACAGGGATCAGGCTCGCGCCTATCGAGTGCCTGCGCCCGGCGCCGCGCGTGAAGGCAGCACGCGCACGCGCCGGCGTCCACGGGTCTTGCTCGGGAAACTCTCGGGACCTCCGCCTGCGCGCTCGTTCACCGCTGGCGGCGCGAGCTTGACTGCGAGCCGCGCCGTCACTACCGACAGCCCGCCGATGAAGTACCAGTAAGGCTCCGACAGACCGAAAGAGGCAAAGCTGAAGAACAGATCCACCGCAACGACCACCAGCAACGAGTCCGCCACCCTGTGCAGGAACCTTAGCCGTTCATCGGTCGCAGAAGCGGCGTTTACCATCTGCCGCGCCTTCTGACAGGCACGCAGGAAACTCCAGATCAACGACAGCAACAGCGCCAGCCCGATATAACCTAGCTCCTCAGCGGCCTCGGTGTACATATTGTGGGACGGAATATCCACCCCCCGGAAATGGGCATTGGCCTCGCGGGAAGTCCCCAGCCCGTGTCCGAACAGGGGGCGCCGCATGGACACCTCGAAATCCTCGATGATCCCTGTAATTCGTCCCTCGGCGGTTGCCGCACCCGGCGCATCGTGCGAGACAATGGAGAGATAGCGCTCGCGCTGCAGACCCGTCATCAGCGTGGAAGCAATGATTCCACCAATGACCGCAGCCCCCAGCAGGGGCGCGCGGTACTTGCTGCGCCAGATGACGAACAGGCACAGGAACACGAAAGCCAGGAACCCGGACCGCGAGGCGCTGAGCACAAGCGCGTAGCACATCGCGCAGGCTACCCCGCCCCACAGGAATCGCCGCATTGTGGTGTCCGGTTTGATCAGGAAGTGCAGCAGCGGCAGCGTCATGATGATGACGAAGCCGAGTCCGTTCGGGTTGATGATGTCGTAGGGTGAGCCCGAGAGCCGGTCCATGTACTCCCAGTTTCCGAGGGAAGTGTATGAACCCCAATAACCGGAGGTCACATGCATGTACAGGGGCTCGAGCACTCGCCACAGCTGAGTCGCCACGTAGACCGCAAGCAGCACCTTCAGCTTGCGCGTCGTGTCGACGGTTGCGACGACGAAGAAGAAAAAACACAGGGACTTGGCGTAAACTTCGAGGTCGCGCACTACGCTGCCGGGCCATTCCACGAACGGAATGGTCACGAG
>Ga0137395_10000404_pt1 | contig 17679 bp, 17 predicted proteins | sample czobulk216metaG_FD_108283 | JGI IMG/M metagenome (GOLD analysis project Ga0137395, IMG submission 108283) | Vadose zone soil microbial communities from Angelo Coast Range Reserve, California, USA - czobulk2.16 metaG | ecosystem: Environmental > Terrestrial > Soil > Vadose zone | place: USA...
GGCAATTTGGACTGGATACGTTGCGCATCTCGAACTCGGCGCTGATCTCGAATGACTCGGATGACGCGACTTACACCCAACTGGAAAACAATCTCATCAGCCTCAACGCCCAGCGGGATGCGCTCGCCGGTCAGATGATCCAGATCCTGGAGGATGCCGCGTTCAACGGCAAACCCATCGACCCAGCGGTGGCATCGTCGCTGATACAACAGGCAAATCAGTTGCTGCAACAGGTTTCGCAATAAGCCAGCACGCACGCCAGAAGTGCCGGGGGGCTACTCCCGGCACTTTTTCTCTCTTCGTGTTGTGACGAGCCCTGCGCAGCGGGGGAGAGGCCTGGGAGCACCTGGCCATGGTCGGAATATGTGCTCGCTGCTACAGCAGTCCGCCAGTCTGTATTGCCAGGATGTTGAGCGCCATTTCCAGTTTTGTTATCGCCTCGCCTAGTTCGGGATGCGTTCCTGCCTTCTTCTGTAGTTCTTTCAGAAGCTTGTGTGCGCTGGCTACGTGCTCGGCAGCGTTGTTCTGGTCCTGGTGAGGCTTTGGTTCGGTTGGGGTGGGCATGTGGCTGCTCCCTTTACCGTTTCATTCTATGCGAGGTGTGCGGGTTGTGGTTGAAATTCCCTATATTGCGGGAGATGTTTGTGGGCGTAGGGGGCCCTCACTTTGTTCGGGATGACAAGGGTTTGACGGTTGGGTCACAGGGGTGGAGATTTGAGGAGAGAATCAAAGCCGTTACTTACGACGGCTTTTCCCTGAATGCCTGGGCTTCTCTTCGAAGACGGCGAACTGGATTTTCTTTTCTACGGGATCGATGCGGTCAACCAGGACGCGGACACGATCCCCCAGGCCATAGGTTTTGCGCGAGCGTTGGCCTATGATTTCGCGCGTGTCCTCGTGATAGGTGTAGCGGTCATTCTTATCGCCATCGCTTAGCGTGTTTAGCGGGACAAGGCCTTCTACGAAGAGGTCGGTTAGTTCCACGAAGAAGCCGAACTTGGTTACGCTAATGATCAGGCCGTCGAAGTCTTCTCCGATTCGGCGTTCCATGAATTTTACTTTTTTCCATTCCATGAGGCCGCGCTCGGCTTCGTCGGCGCGGCGTTCGTTTTGGCTGGATTCGTCGGCTATGCTGTGGAGTTCTTCGAGCTTGATGGGTCCGCCTAGAGGTTCGAGAGCCTGTTGATGCGCCTCACGATCGCGGCGCTTGGACCATGGGGATGGCGGCGGGACGTCGGCGGCTGAGGTTCCCTTTTTCTTATGTTGGGAGTCGTGCCTATGCGTGGACGCGGATTCGCCCCGTCCTAGCGGGGCAGAGCCCCGCTCCCACACGAGGTGGGGGGATTGCGACGTTCCTATTGGCACTTCCCCATCCATTTTTTCGGGCGAATTGCGCAGCACCGATTTCAATATGCGATGCACGATCAGGTCGGGATAACGACGGATCGGCGAGGTGAAGTGAGTATAGGTAGTGGCGGCAAGGGCGAAGTGTCCGCGATTTTCTTCGGAGTAGCGCGCCTGTTTTAGGGAGCGCAGCATCAGGAAACTTAGAATTCTTTCTTCGGGCTTGCCGGCAATTTTGTCGGCGAGTTTCTGATACATGCGCGGTGTGATGTGAACTTCTTTTGGCACTTCGATTTCTCGGACTCGCTTGCCGGTGCCGCGGGCGTCGCGGCGGTCGGCTTTTAGTTGCACGCGCTGAATCGGAAGCGCGCCGACTCCTAGCGAATATCCAAAAGTGGCCGCAATGACTTCGAAGTCATATACGCGCTTGGCGTCGGGCTTTTCGTGGATGCGGTACAGCGAGGCGATGCGTTTATTTTCCAAATAATGTGCGACGCATTCATTGGCCGACAGCATGAATTCTTCGATTAAGCGGTGCGCGACGTTGCGCTCGGAGCGCGTGATGCTCTTCATCAGTCCCAATTCGTCGAATTCTATGACTGCTTCGGGGAGATCGAAGTCGATTGATCCACGGCGCTTGCGCTTGCGGTTGAGAATCATGGCCAGGTCGCGCATGCGTTCGAAGTGCTCGATTTGAGTTGCGTATTCGAGGAGAGCATTGGCGTGACCTTCGGCCTCGGTGTCGATGGCCGCATTCACGGCGGTGTAGGTCATGCGGTTGGCGCTGCGGATTACGCCTTCATTGATTTCGTAGCCGGCGATTTCGCCCTGGTGGTCGATCTCCATGGTGCAGGAGAGTACGAGGCGGTCGACTTGCGGGCGCAGGCTGCAGATGTCGGTCGAGAGTTCGAGCGGCAGCATGGGGACGGCGCGGTCGGGGAAATAAACGCTGGTGCCGCGCAGGCGGGCTTCCTGATCGAGGGGCGAATTCGAGGTTACGTATTGGGCCACGTCGGCGATGTGGACCTGGAGTTCGTAGTTGCCATTTTCGAGTTGGCGGACGTGGACGGCGTCGTCAAAATCGCGGGCAGTTTCACCGTCGATGGTGACGATCGGAAACTTGCGGTAGTCGCGTCGGCGGGGCAGGGCTTCGGCGGGAATTTCGGAGGAGATGGCTTGCGCTTCTTCGATTACTTCGGGCGGGAAGCGGTGAGGCAGGTGGAACTTGCGGATCATGATTTCGACGTCGACGCCGAAGTCGGTTTCTTCGCCGAGAATCTCGATGACGCGTCCGCGGGGGCTTTGGGTGGCGCTTGGCCACTCGGTAATTTCTACGTCGACTACTACGCCTTCGAGATCATGCCAGTTGGTGTGGACTGCGGCTTCGTCGCCTATGACCCGGTCGTGGGATCTTTTGCCCTGCGATCTTTCACCCTGTGATTCTTTACCCTGTGATTCTTTCCCCTGTGATCTCTGTGTTCCGTGTGGTTGCTTTTGACTCACCACGTCGAGGGCTACCACAGAGGACACAGGGGAAACCGATGCTGCTGATGGCGGGATCTCCATTCCGGGCGGGATTAGAATTTCCTGCGTTACTTTTTCGTCGATGGCTTTGACGTAGTTCTGGCGCGCTCCGTAGTGGAAGATGCCGACTACGGTCGGATGGGCACGCGCTAACGAGCGGACGATGCGGCCGTCCGCTCGGCCATCGCTGCGGACGTTCGAGACTTCGACGATTACGCGATCGCCGTGCATTGAGGATCCAATGGCGTGCGGAGGAATGAAAACGTCTCCGGCCAGGCGGGACTTCAGGCTGGCATCGAGCGACGTGGCTTCGGGGATGACAAAGCCGTAGCCGTCGCGATGCATGGTCAGGCGGCCGACTAGAAGATTGCGCCCTTTAGCGGATTGCGGAATTTGTTGACGCCGGCTCAAAGGAGAGTTCTCAGTTCCCGGTTCTCAGTCCTAGATTCTCGATTTCAGTTACTGAGAACTGGGAACTGAGAACCGGGAACTTGCTTTGTCTCAGCGGAGGTATTTTTCTTCTAGAATTTTTCGATGATGCAGTTCGTGGCCGGCGATGGTGTAGGCCAGGGCTCGCACGGTTACTTCGTGCTTGTTAGCCACGCCGCGGCGCGTCCAGGCGGGCTCGTCCAGATTGCGAAAGAACGAGAGGGTGGCGCGGCGCACGGCTATGTAATCCTCGATCAAGTCGGTTAACGGACGCCGTCCCCAGGGACCGTTGCGGACATGGTCATCCTGCTCGAAGCCTTCCATCGGAGTGGCGTCGGCGCGCGAGATGCGCAGCGCTCGATAGCTCAAGATGCGCTCGCTATCGTTGATGTGGCCGAGAACTTCTTTCAGTGTCCACTTGTCTGGCGCATAGCGGAGGTCGCCATCGGCGTCGGTGCGTCCGGAGAAGAGCAAGAGCATTTGGCGGCGCTGTTCGTCCAATGCGGCGAGAATGTCGTTGCCTTCGACTAAAGAAATGTAGGCACCTGTGTAGGGAGCGTATTCTCCAGGCTGTGGGCGAAGGTAAGCCGCGGCGGTTGAACTGGTTGTGGAGGAAGGCATAGATTCACCAACTGAGAACTATATTCCATATTATCGTGAGGACGGTTGTGAGAGAACTCGCGATAGAAGAATTACCGAGGCAGGAGCAGGGGTTACACGATTGGAGGGCTAAACTACGGCTCTATGCGGGGCAGGGAAGGCTGACCGAAAATGGGAAAATCAACACAAAAAGCTAGATTTCCACAGCGCGGGAGGGACTATCGAGGAGTACAATTCGGTTTGGCAGCCGAAATGCGACGACGATTCAAAATCCCTTAATAATTAAGAAAAAGGAAAGGATTTCGAGACAATGTGGAAGCCCACGAATCAACCTGCGACACCAGGACGGCCGGGTGAGCCGGAGCGTCCGAGCACGTCTACGGGGAGCACGGCACCGATGTCTACGCCCAGCGGAATGGGCGGAAGCGAGCCTGCGGCTGTTCCACGCCCGGTTTCGAGCACGACGACGGCTTCGGACCAAGCCACGATTGGCAAGTCGCTGGTGATCAAGGGTGAAGTGACTGGCTCCGAATCTCTGTATATTGATGGTCGAGTTGAGGGTTCGATTAACCTTTCCGGCAATCGCGTGACGATTGGGCGCAATGGCGTCGTGTCCGCAAATATCAGCGCGCGTGAGATTGTGGTGTTGGGCAAGGTGCGTGGCAACCTCACCGCTAGCGACCGGGTTGACATTCGTAGCGACGGTTCGCTGACCGGCGACGTCGTGGCGGCGCGCATCTCGATTGAAGATGGCGCGTTCTTCAAAGGCGGCATTGACATCCGCAAGGCAGGTTCGGCTGGCGCGGCGGGCGTAGGCACTAGCGCCGGCGCAAAGGGCGATTCAAAGGAAGAGTCGAAGAGTTTGTCGAGTTCGGCGCCGGAACCGGCGATTGCCGCGAGGGCGTAACGACGCTATTCGTCGTTCGACGTTCGCTTTTCGGCGGTTGGGTGTATTGATTTTGGAAAAACGGATCTCTTTTGAGGTCCGTTTTGTTTTGTTCGCGATCGCTATTCTGGATTTATAGTTGTGCCGCTGCAAGCAGCTGCCGAGCTCGGCTTGGACGGGCGAAGCGCCCGTCCCCACACTAGCCCCTAGGGCTCTATGCCGGCGGTTTGATTTCCAGCTACTCCGGGGAAGGCTGTTGATTTTCTTCTGCGCAGGTCGGCTGGCAATTCTGAGCGCAGGAGCCAGAGTCCTGCGGCTACGGCGGCGGCCCACGTTAATGAGCCTAGCGCCAGCGCTAGGAGATCGGCTCGGCGGCTTCCGTTGAGTTGAATGCTGCGCATCACTTCGTAACTCAATCCTCCGGAAACGACGCCTACCAGCGCCGCTTTCGATAATTCTTTCCAATTCATTCCTGGGAGCGGCACCATGCCCCGAATATGCAGCAGCAGGGCGATAGCTATGGCGTTGGCGGCGATGCCTACGTCGGAGGCGATGGCCAGGCCGGTGACCGATAGCGTGCGAAAAAATAACGCGTATATCGGAATGGATGCGAGCGTGATCACGGTGGTGGCGATCATGGGAGTGAGCGTGTTGCCGGAGGCGTAAAAGGCGCGGGCATAGAGTGCCTGGCTCGACCATAAGGCCAGCGAAAGCGAGAACCAGAAAAAATAAATTGCGGTGGATTCCGAATCCGCAAAAGTGAAGTGGCCGCGGCGGTAGACGAGATCGATCAGCGGGACAGCGATGGCCATCATCCATCCGGTCATCAGCAGGGAAGCAGCGGTGATGCGGTAAACGGAGGCGTTTACCGTGGCGGCGAATTCCTCAAACTTTCTTTCTCCGAAGAGGCGGGAGAAAAAGGGGAGCGAGGCTTGACCGGTGGCTTGGCCGAGGATGGCGATGGGAACGGCGAAGAGGCGCTTCGCATAGTTGAGGCGCGCGATGTCGCCGATGCCGCTGGAAGCGAAGTAGCGGAGGATCCAGTCATCCGCTGTTACTAACGACACGCCCAGCATCAGTGGGATGGAGAGCCGGACCCACTCGCGAAATGCTGGGTTTCTTATGTCAAATGAGGGACGGTAGCCGGTGCCAATTTTGGCTGCGCCGATCGCGTTGATTAGGAATGGGCCGGCAATGCTGCCGATGAGAGCGCCGAACGCGAGGGATGCGATGCCCATCTGGCGGCCGGCGACGACTCCTCCGGCGATGATGAAGATGTTGTAGATCAGCGGGCCGAATGCCGGAAGCAGGAACAACCGGTGTGAGAGCAGCACCGCCGATACGACTCCGCCTACATAAAAGAAAATTTGCGCTGGGAGCAGGATGCGGGTGAGATGAACGCAGAGTTGCATCTGCTGGGGAGTGAAGCCGTGGAACATCCAGCCGGCGAATTGCGGGGTGAAAATTTCGGCCACGATGGTGCCGGCGATGAGCACGGTGGTCATCACGGTGATGATGATGGAGAATGTTTTCTGCGCATCCTGTTCGCGCTTCTCCGCCATAAACCGCGTATAGATGGAGATGAACGTGATCGAGGCAGTGCCGCCGGCGACGATGTAGTTGAGCCAGTCCGGCAAGGTGAAGGCGGCGACGTAGGCGTCGGTCTGTTGTCCGGCTCCGAAGGCGAAGGCGATGTAGGCCTCGCGGATGTATCCGATGACGCGGGAGAGGGTGATGGCGATCATCAGCAGCAGCGTCGCGGAGAACGCGGTGTGCTGGTGCGATGGACGTAAGAAGCGGAGCAGACGCATCCCTCGCAGATTAACGCATATGGCAGGGCGGTGGAGAGTTATTGGCGGGATGAATCGGGAATGGCAATTGGTTAGGTGAACGAGTTGGGATTGATTCACGGGTGGTGTAGCCGCTGATTACAACAACCGTATTATAGGATTTGATTTTCATCCCAGCTGGCAACAAATTGCGTGGCTGGACACGGAGACGGGCGAAACCGGCGAGCAGAGATTGTCGCATGCCGGCGGAGACGCGGAGCGTTTCTATTGGCAGCTGGCGGCCCCGGCACTAATCGGAATAGAAGCGACCGGGTACAGTTGCTGGCTGGTGGATCTGCTTTCGGAGTTGGGTCACGAGTTGTGGGTGGGCGATGCGGGGCAGATCCGGGCGAGCTACGTGGGGCAGCAGAAGACGGACAAGCGGGACGCGCAGCAGATTCTGAAGCTGCTACTGGAAGGGCGGTTTCCACGCATCTGGATGCCGACGAGTGAGGTGCGCGATCTGCGGCAGCTGTTTTTGCATCGCCATAAAGACAGGTTGTGATTCGGGCGCGGGTGAAGAACGAGTTGCAACACCTTTGTCTGTCCTTGACAGCGCCTTCGCTCTTATCGAGGGGGCACCCCAATTTGTTCCGTTCAAATCCTCGAAAAACCAAACTCCTTGAGGTCGTCGCCGAGACCAAGTAGGCTGCTCGTAGTTGGTTGCTCATACGGAAGCGCATGCGGTCCGGTGATCGTCCCGGTCTTCAAAACCGGCGGGCGGCATCTTCGATGTTGCCGGTGTGTTCGACTCACACACGCTTCCGCCAAAACAAAGGACTTGACTAGGGACGCGTGCTGTTTGCGTGCTGTTAACGGCCAGCTTGGCTTTCGCTTGTGCTTCGGCCACCTCGTTCGTGACCACATCGCTATATGTGTTCATCGTTGTCCTTATATCAGCGTGCCTCATCAGTTTTTGCATAACTTCTCCCTCAGAAGAAACTGGGTCTGAGTTGCCTGTGAGTGCCTTTCAGTTTTTGAAGGCACTCTCGGCAAGCCTGTGAATGGGTGTTGATGATCGAGAAACTTGCGACACCGGGTAACCGGCTCTCACGGGGCGGTGGCCGCGGATGGGATTGTATCGTCTGCGGATTCCATACCTGTTCGCGTCAGCGGCCTCCAAGCCATGTCACCTCGCAAGTACTGCCAGATACCTTGTAATCGCCAGATCATATGCAATTGCCGGTACGGGAAGTGTTCGACGAAGCAATAGGTCACAAGGCGCGCCACGTCCTGCCAGTCGTTGTACCGTTTGTAAGTAAGTTCTTCTTGGAGCACAGAGCCAATAGAAATCAGGGTCGCAAATCCGTATCCGAAGAGAATGAATTGCAAGAGGAACGTCCAGCTCAAAGCGCCGAAACATGCGGCCAGTATGATGGTCACGAAGCCGGCTACTTCGATGACCGGTGCAAAGAGCTCGAAGAGCCACATATACGGAAATGCCAAGGTTCCGATACGGCCGTACCGCGGACGATAGAGCATGTCCGTGTTCCGGCATAAGACGTCCATAAGACCCTTTTGCCAGCGAGCTCTTTGTCTACCGAGGGAACGCAAGTCCGATGGTACCTCCGTCCAGCACACGGGATCTGGCACAAACTCGATGCGATATCTCTCACCCGCGGCGAGTAAATGGCGGTGCAAACGCGTCACCAGATCGAAGTCTTCGCCGATGGCGAAAGCCCGATAGCCACCCACGGTACGCACAAGATCAGTTCGGAAAACTCCGAAGGCTCCGGAAACAATCATGAGCATGTTGCCTCGCGCCCAAGCCTCCCTTCCAATTAGGAAAGCGCGCAGATATTCGACGACTTGAATGACTTCAATACTCTTGCGCGGCAAACGCACCCGGCGCATTCGCCCCGATTCTATCTCGGACCCATTTAATACTCGGACAATCCCGCCAGCCGCCACGACAAGTTTGGGGTTTGCCAGAATCGGCACCATTATCCGCAGCAGGGCATCACGTTCGAGCACGGAATCCGCATCGACCACGCACACATAGGGCGATGCCGCCGCGTTCAACCCCGCATTTACAGCATCCGCTTTGCTTCCGGCCGTCTCCTTATCCACAACGAGGAGACGGGGGTCGACATCACTCCGGTACAACCCGCGAACCGGAGCACTAACTATCTGCGGCACATACACGGCTCGCACTAACCGCAGGCGGAACTCCACCTGCATTCTCTGCAGCGTTTTATCCACTGAGCCGTCGTTGATGACGATGATTTCCAGTTCCGGGTATTCCAGATCAAGCAGGTTCCGTAACGCCGTGCAGATTGATTTCTCTTCATTGTGCGCGGGCACCAGCAGGGTGATCGGCGGCACCATCGGGGAGCCTTTGAGCCAGTCGAAGCGAATGGTTTGCAAATGCCGGAGATGTTTTGCGCTGGTAAACAGCGCGATGACGAGCATTACCAAGTACGAAATATTCGAAACGAGATAATAATAGAAGAGCGCGTGATTGGCAGCTCTCAATAAGTAAATCATGATTGAGATGCCGCATGGGCCCGAATGTTTTCAGGTAGCGCGGGAGAGGGCAGTTTCCCTGTGCACAATACGTCAAGCAAAATCTCGTTCATCTCGTTGCCGTCTAGTCCGCTGGATCTGATCTCCGCGTCAAGGCTGGCTTGCAAACCCGCGTTCTCGATAGCGGTCAAGTACGCGTGCAGACCGTATTGGTCCCGAAGAGCTACCACCTTTTCGAAGATCTCTACCAACTGCGATTTAAACTCAATCAGCCCTTCTGCAGCCCGCAAACGGACCATCCGGTTCGAATCCGTCAACCCATGCAAGAGAAAGGGGGTAGCTGGCGGGAAGCAGAGTTTGCCCAAACTAACGATAGCGCGTAATCGCACAAACCATTCGGGGTCCTTCGCCAACTCAGCCAGAGCATGGATTGCTGTTCCGGGCTTTAGATAGGACAGTCCACGGGCAGCGGCGGCCCGCATCTCGGGCAGCTCGTCGTCTGCAAATTGCAGCAGATCCGGGCCGAATGAAGGAGTAGCGACTTCTCCCAGCACCCGTCCCAACACCTCGCGCACGGTTTTGTCCGCATGATGCAGATGCGGTAACAAAACTTGTGGACGTTCCGCGCAAGTCTGGACCAGCGCACTTTGCAATGGAAGCGCCGGCACGACCAGTCCGGCATCATCAACCCAATTCAGAATCTCCTTCGCGGCCTCTGGAGATGCCATCTGTCCAAGCCCACGTAGCGCGGCTATGCGGGTTTCCGGGTCAAGATCACGCAAACCTTCGGCCAGAGCCGGAATACATTCAGCTGCACGCGTTCGACCGAGCGTCACTAATGCCGTGTGGCGTCGCCATCCTCTATGGTGCCTCGCATCAGAGATGCGTTTTTCGACCAGTCCGCTGATGCGCATGAATTTCAGCAAGCGCGCGGATTCTTCCGGACTCGCGATTTCGAACGCATCAAGCACCATGCCCTCAATCAGTTCCAGGTCAGACTTCTTTGTACGCCATGCGGTAAACGGAAGCTCTCCTGAGATTATCGCCTCCCATTGCTGGCGGATGGCGAACATGCGCGCGTCGCGGATGGCGAAATATCGTTTGCGGTAAGCTCGGCGAAGTAGGATAAAACCCAACAGCAACACGTCTGCGACGATCACAAAAACGATCGCCCTCAGCACGAATGCGGCTGGACCTAGCTTGCGAAACGTATCAAAAGTGGATCCCATAAGTTAATCCAAAACTCGATTCTGCTCGATCCTGCGTTCGCCTCTGATATGCCGCGAAGCTCGTGACGTCCTGTCGGTCGGTGAATTGGAGGCGCAAGCCTCCACCGTAGGTCTGAGAAGAAAATTGTCCAATCTGATTGATCTGTGCGAAATTCTCGGTACCGACTGCAAAGAAAACATTTCCTCCGAGGTGGCGCTCCTCCCATCTCGTGATGGGAAATCCGAGTCGCGTCATTCCCGAAGGACGCCATTCCGTACCCGTCCCGGAGAAATGGCTCCGTGCTCCAGTCAACCCCAGGGACCACGTCCAATCGCGCGGAAGGTAGAACAGTGTCGTTTCATTAATGGTGAGAATGCGCGCTGCGCTGTACCAATACCAGTGCTGCCCATAAACGAACTCTAATCCACGCAGGAACGGGGACCCATGGACTTTGAATCCCCGGTCATAGTCGAAAAAGCCTTCATCTTTTGGAATCACGCCGTTGTCGTGCGCCGCCGCCCCTCCGACCGTTAGAGCACCCCATCGAGGCAACTTTCCTGTCAAGCTGGCCACAAATTTTTCCGCATCCGTGCCTCCCCAGTGGTAACCGTCGATGGCCACGCTAGTTCTCCAGCGCGATGTCCACTGGGAGATGAGTGTTATTCCTTCATCCTGATTGGCATCGGCGAAGCTGAACAAATCCGTGTTCGTACCCAGGAGTAGTTCATGTCTCGGTTTGCCGTGCAGCGAAAGCAGACCAGCGCGCGCTTCTGCATTGGTTGGATCCAAAGCCATTGCACGGTTAAATTCCAGTCTGGCCTCCTCCTCCGAACCAAAGGCTCGCAATGCTCCGGCACGGGCTGAACGAAGGTCAGCACGCTTTGGATCGAGTTCGACGGCGCAATCCAGCGCCTGCAAGGCCTCCTTGGTTCGGCCTTCGCGCGAATACACAGCCGCTAAGCCCATCCAGTCGTCAGGATCATTCGGGACGACTGTGAGGATCCGCTGATATTCAAGTTCCGCTTCGGGGAGTTTTCCGGACCACGTCAGAAGCCGCGCTCGCCATGCGCGTACATCCATATCCTTTGGCGCGCGTGCGACCTCTCGATCCACGATGGCGATCGCAGTGCTCCAATCCTGTGCTTGTGCGCACCTCCGGACGTCCTCTTGCCATGAGGTTAGCTGCTGCCCTCCGGCGAGAAAGCACAATAGGCAGATCCCGACCAGCGATCTGCTCAGCGCGCGCACCGGCGATTTGAAGCTTACGTCTAGACAATACATGTATTGTGAACTCAACAGCTTGCAGATAGTTTGCACTGAACTTTAGCGTGACGCACCATTTAGGCAGGAGAAGCCATTACATTGGTAACGCACGTAGGTCTGCATCATCGGCGGGTTGGTGGTCCAATTGGCAACGATTGGTAACGCCCGACCGCGCGACGGATTGGGTGGCTTGGAAGCTGGTCAACTTCGCTCTTCCAAATGACGTCTGCCGGGTGAGGACGGCGGCGCGCCAATTTTGCGGAGGCTTCTGCCGGACGAGGACGCCCGGCGCTCCAATGGAGCCTTGCCCCCGGGCAACCCACATTTCCCTCCTTGCAACTAAACTATTAGTTACTTTCTTTACCGGCAAACGTCTAATCATTTATTAGGAGGGGTACGTAGTGCCGCCCAAACAATCGGGAACTCTCACCGAAGCCGAGCTCCGGATCATGAACGTGCTCTGGCTGAAGGGATCGGGAACGGTGCAGCAAGTCCTTGATTCTATTACGCAGAAGCCGGCTCTGGCCTACAACTCGGTTTTAACCACCATCCGGGTCTTGGAGAGAAAAGGCTATCTGAAACATCTCAAGGACGGCAGGGCCCACGTGTATACGCCGTTGGTCGGGCAGCAAGAGGCGACGCGCTCTGAAATCCGCCATTTGGTAAGCCGCTTTTTTAAGAATTCTCACGAACAGCTGGTTTTGAACGTTCTTGAAGATCAGGGTATTGAGCCGGAGGAACTTGCTCGCCTGCGGCAAATGCTGGATCGGGCGGAGACGAAATGAACTGGCTCCTCGCGCAGACCGTGGCGCAGATTTCGGTCGAGCACATTTTCAATGTGCTTCCGGCGGGATTCGTAATCGCATTCTTTGCCTGGGGATTGCTGCGCGGTTTGCGCCGGCAGAATTCCGGGACCCGATTTGCCGTGTGGTTTCTGGCATTGCTGACCATAGCCGCGCTGCCCTTTCTCAGCGTCCTGCGCGGAGGCCGAGCGCTGCCGTTGCACTCAAGCCTGCATCCGGCGATAACGATCCCCGAACGCTGGGCACTTTTTATTTTTATTGCGTGGGCTGCTGGAGCATCGATTGCAATGCTGCGTTTAGCGGCAGGAGTCTGGCGACTGCGACGGCTACGGCAATGCTGCACCGCAATTCACGTTGAGGATCTGGATCCGGCGGTGCAGAAAACGGTCGATGCCATACGCGCCCCGGCCTCTTCGGGGCCTTACTCGTTTCCCTTCATACGGCGTTACTTCACGCGGCGGTTCGCCTCCAGACCAATCACGATTGCTATTTCGGAAGATGTTCGCGTGCCGTCGGCAATCGGTTTCTTGAATCGGATTATTGTTCTACCGGCGTGGGCGCTAAGTGAACTGTCTCCCGAAGATCTCAACGTAGTTTTGCTGCACGAATTCGCACATCTGCGGCGCGGCGATGACTGGACAAATCTCGTTCAGAAAATTGTGCGCGCTTTGTTTTTCTTCCATCCTGCTGTCTGGTGGATTGAGAACCGGCTTTCGGTAGAACGCGAGATGGCTTGCGACGATGCCGTGCTGGCCGAAACTGCTAATCCGCACGGATACGCGACTTGTCTGGTATCGCTGCTCGAAAAGAACCTGGCGCATCAGGGATTGGCAATGGCGCAGGCCGCTGTCCATAGAGCTCGCGAAGCTTCATTGCGGCTGGCGCAGATTCTCAGCAAGAACCGTCCCGTAGCAACTAAGGTCTGGACTCCGGCGGTGGGGATGGTAGGCATTTTTTCGGCGATCTGCCTCGCGGCATTGCCGCACGCACCGCAGTTAGTAGCATTCGATCACGCGACTGAAAATTCCCGCCCCGTGTACGTCGCCTCAGCTAGCCGGCAAAACTATTCAGGCTTTGCACACTTAGCAAACTTTGCCAACGGAGCGCCGGGCGTCCCCGCCCGGCTGGACCCTTCGATTTCTCTCAGGGCAGGCTCGCGAAACGCCCGGCCCTCCACGACGCGTCCGCATAATATTGCCGGACATGTTGCTGGGCGCCCGTCTGCTCCTGCTGCTGTGACTAATGCGCGAGTGAACGCGGCCGCGCCGCGCCAGCGATTCGTTGAGGCTCGCGGGGTGGAAGCGCGCGCAACTGCCGATCCAAAAATCGCTCCCCAATTTCAAACTCTGGTTTTTATCAACTTGACGCAATACTCACCCGATACGCCGGTGTTGGTGCGGGTGTGGCAAGTAACGTGGATCACAATGCCGCGCCAAACAGAAAGGATGCCTGTGGCAAATTCGATTTAAGCGCGCAAAATTTTTTGGCAGTACCAACTAAGTAATTAGTTGCAAACAGCTAGTCGCATGGAATAGCTAAGACCTCAATAGTCAATTTCAATCGTCAATAAGGAGAAACGAAAATGCAGAAGTGGATAGAACGTTGTAAAGCGGTAACAACAAGACGGGCGTTGGCGGCGGTGCTGGCCGTAGCCGCCGTCGGGTCAGTGGCGACACTGAATTTCACAAAATCGGCGAAGGCCGCAGTGGCAGCTCCGGCTGCGGCGGCGCTTGATGACAACAGCGTGGGGGCGCTCCTCACTCTTGATCGCGCGATGGAAACGCTGGCGGCGCGAGTTACACCGGCGGTAGTAAACGTTACGGTCGCATCGAAGTCGGATGCTCAGCAGGCGGGCGCGGAAGGCATGCCGGACATGCAGCAATTTTTTGGTCCGGACGGCCCGAACATGGGACCGAATAGTCCGTTCGGTGGTCAGTTTGGCCGTCAATTTCACATGCAGCCGCAGAACCGAATGGAGCATGGCCTGGGCAGCGGCGTGATCATTTCGCCTGACGGATATATCGTCACTAACAATCACGTGATCGATGGAGCGGCGGATATTCGCGTCACCATGAGCAATCGCGAAGTGCTGCCGGCGAAGCTTGTCGGCGCCGATCCTCTGACCGATCTCGCGGTCATCAAGGTGAATGGCTCCAACTTGCCGAGCGTGCCCTGGGGTAATTCGACGAGCCTGCGTCCCGGACAAACGGTGCTGGCCTTCGGCAATCCCTATGGATATCGCTTCACGGTGACGCGCGGCATAATCAGCGCGTTGAACCGTCCGAATCCCGATCCTAGCGATCGGCGGAAACCGGGCGAGTTTATTCAGACCGACGCGGCCATCAACCCCGGCAATTCCGGCGGAGCGCTGGTTGACGCGCGCGGCGAACTGATCGGCATCAATACGTTCCTGATTTCATCCTCGGGATCATTCTCAGGGATGGGCTTCGCGATTCCGACTCAGATTGTTGAGCCTACGGTTGAGACGTTGATTCACGATGGAAAAGTAACGCATGCGTTTATCGGGATTCAAATCTCCGATGTAACGCCTGACAATGCGAAGTTCTTCCACATGAACAAAGCTCAGGGAGCGGTGATCAGCGAAGTGGAGCCGGACGCGCCCGGAGCGAAAGCTGGCCTGCGCACCGGAGACGTGATTACCGAACTCGACGGAAAGCCAGTGAACGATGCCGGACAACTGCAAATGACAGTGGGACAGAAGCGGCCCGGCGAGACGATTCACTTGCAGGTGACGCGTGACAGCAAAACGGAAAATATCCCGGTGAAGCTGGAAGCGCTCGGCGGCCCGAAGGGCTCCGAAGTTGGCGGTACGGAACACGGAAAGGCGCGCTGGGGGCTGAGCCTCGGCGAGCTCACACCGGAAGCGCGGAATGAACTTCAAGCGCGCGGGCCGGTTCACGGCGCACTCGTAGAGGACGTCCAGCCTGGAAGCCCGGCCGACAACGCGGGCTTGCAGCGTGGCGACATCATCATGGAAGTCAACCGTCAGCCGGCGAAGTCGGCGTCCGATGTGGCGCAGGTGCTATCCAATGTTCCGAAAGGTCAGGATGCGCTTGTGCTGGTGTGGTCACAAGGAGGCAGCACGTTCCGCGTGTTGCACCCGGCGCAAGGCTAGTCGAGGATACAATGGAGCGACGGGCGTCTCGCCCGTCCGCCCTGCGCGGAGTCGAAGGATACAGCCGGGCGGGGACGCCCGGCTCTCCATCACTATTTCAGCTGGGTGCCCAACAAAAGCCGACTGAATGGGCTTTTCTAGCAAGGTTGGCCACCCGCCCGATTACCAAAGTCCAATAGGCGCTTTGCTTCTGTCACTTGCCCACTTTGTCCAGATATCCGAGGATTTCTATCAGCACCTGCCGCGATCCGGACCTTCGGGATTCTTGGAGACGGCAAGCTTGACGCACCCCAGCTTCAAACACGCGTTGCAATACCTGGCGCGATCTCACACAAGGGAGAACAGGATGAGAAAGCTTATCTGCATTGCCGTTTTAGTTTGCACGATTTCGATGTTGGGAATGGCTCAGGAAACTCCTAAGCCCGAGATTTATGGCGGCTACCAGTTCACCAGAACTGACGGCGGCTGGCATGCAAGTGGCTGGGACACAGCCGCGAACATGTACATCACTCCGTGGCTGGGCGCAACCGCGGATTTCAGCGGAGTCTATGGCTCTGGCTCGAACCTCTATACTTACACCTTCGGGCCGGTTGTCTCCACACATAAGAGCAGCTTCTCGCCGTTTGCGCATGCTTTGTTTGGCGGCGCGCATACCGCGGCTGGTTCCCTTAGCGAAGGCGGAATGGCGATGATGTTCGGCGGCGGTGCGGATTTCGGAAAACGCAAGCTGGTTTTCCGCGCAGTCCAGTTCGACTGGATGGTGCTCCGCTTTTCGGGTGTCAGCGACAAGAACAATATGCGGGTGAATACTGGTTTCTTGTATCGGTTTTAGGTTGCCGGAATGTTGAAGAAGGCGGCCTTCACAGGGCCGCCTTTTTCATTTGCCTGTAAGCAGGCAGGTGGCCCCGATCACCTCGGAGGTATAAACTCGGTTTCCTAAATTGAACGTGGCGCAACCTCACTTTGTATTTTGTTCAATGTTATAAAAACGGGGCTGGTTGAGCAGTGAGTTGTGCCGGTCGGCTCAGGCGCATATCACTGGCTAAATATCACTCTGGCTAAAGAAGACGGAGGAGCTATGGCACGAGATGGTTCTTTACGCTGCGAACTTGAGAAGTCGAAAGACAAAGATGAAAACGGAAATCAAGTGACGACAATCAAGTGTCACGGCGAGTTGGTCAGTGAGACGGCGGGTGAGATGAAGGAAATGGTGAGACCCCTCATTCCTCTTGGCGGCCACATCATTATCGATCTTGGCGATGTAAAACATCTGGACAGCGCGGGCCTCGGAGCGCTGGTGGGCCTCAAGGCGTCCGCCATCAAGCAAGGTCCATGCATCCTAGAACTCGCCAACATGACCCCAGGCGTAATGGAATTACTGCGCATCACTCATTTGACGCAGATGTTCTCGTCGTAAGGCCGACCCGATTTTACTTTCATCCCGCCGATCGACGGGATAAAACGGTTACTGCGGCAAGCCCATGCGTTTGACCAGGTCAGCGTAGCGCGGATCAGAGTGAAAGGGCTCAAGATATTCTTCGGTCTTTATGTATTCCATGCGCGACGACCGTTCCGCGTAACCCTTTTCCAGCCACTCGAAGGCATGATCGCGATCTCCCATTAGCCCGTAGTAACGCGCCATCTCGTTGGGTGAGACGTATTCCCTTTGCGATTCGTTTTTCAGTACCTCAATCATCGCTATGCACGCCCCTTTCAGTTTCGCCTTCCGGTATCCAGCCGCGAATGCCTCCGCCCATTCCGGGCGCCCATTCTTCTTCATCGCGGTGGCCTCATCCGCCACAGCTGCGTCCTGGTTTTTCAAGCGCCGGTACACTTCGCCTCGCATTCCATAGTTGACCGGGAATTCCGGATTCGCGGCAATGAGCCTGTTCAGCTCCGCTAGAGCATCGTCATAGCGGTGCAGATCAACCAGGATCCCCGCGTGATTCGCATTAGCCTGAGGAGAAGCAGGGTCGAGCGCCAGAGCCTTCTCGACCTCCGCCAATGCCTCGTTGAGTCGGCCCAAGTTCTCGAGCAAAAGCGCGTACCAATGGTGGGATGTGGCGTCGTTCGGGTTTAATCCAATTGCCTTGCGATATTCGTCTTCTGCTCCCGCCCAGTCCCAATCTGCCAACTCCCTCACGGCTGCCAGGGCGGCATGCGGCTCGGCCAGCGTCGGATCGAGTTCGA
>Ga0137395_10000405_pt1 | contig 17672 bp, 15 predicted proteins | sample czobulk216metaG_FD_108283 | JGI IMG/M metagenome (GOLD analysis project Ga0137395, IMG submission 108283) | Vadose zone soil microbial communities from Angelo Coast Range Reserve, California, USA - czobulk2.16 metaG | ecosystem: Environmental > Terrestrial > Soil > Vadose zone | place: USA...
GCGATCGACTACTCGCTCTTCATCGTCAATCGTTTCCGCGAGGAGCTGGCGGGGGGCGCGACCACCGAGCAAGCCCTGATTGCCAGCATGCGGACCTCCGGTCGCGCGGTGACGTTTTCCGGGATCACGGTCGCGATTGGGCTGAGCGCCATGCTCTTCTTCCAGCAGACGTTCCTGGCCTCGATGGGATTTGCCGGCGCCATCGTGGTCGCGATCGCGGTGCTTTATGCGCTGACCTTTCTCGCCTCCCTCCTGGCGATCCTCGGTCCTCGCGTCAATAAGTTACGGCTGCCATTCCCGCGGCGGCCGGCCGGACGTGGTCTGTGGCACGCTATCGCGATTCGCGTGATGCGCCGCCCGCTGCTGGTGCTGGTGCCCATCGTGCTGCTGCTGGTCTTGATCGCCTCGCCGATCTTCCAGATCCGGATCGCGAACGGCGACGTCGGGATGCTGCCGCCGAACGCGGAGACACGTCAGGGCTACGACCAGTTGCAAAAGTTTCCCGGACAGGGCTCGACCTTCTTCAACGTCGTGGTTCGCTACCCTACGGGCGGGCCGTTGACCTCCACCCGGGTCGGAGATCTGTATGACCTCTCCCAGCAGATGAAGCAAATCCCGGGCGTCGAAAGCGTTGAGAGCATGGTGAGTTTCGACGCCTCGCTCGGCCGCGCCGACTACCAGGCGCTCCTCACGCAGCCGGCATCGGCCCAGTCCGCCCGAGTCCAGTCGATCATCCACGGGACGACCGGCTCCCAGATCGCGGTGCTCTCCGTCGTCACCAAGTTCGGACCGGAGAGTGATGCCTCACGCGCCATCGTCCATTCGCTGCGAACCATGGCCGTCCCGCCGGGCAGCAGCGTGCTGGTCGATGCCTTCTCCCTCGACTTCACCGACTTCATCCTGCAACGGATACCGCTGGCGGTCGCCTACGTCATGATCGTCACCTATCTCGTCCTGTTCCTCCTGACGGGGTCCGTGGTGCTCCCGCTCAAGGCGGTCGTGATGAACATCCTGTCGATCGGGGCGTCCTTTGGCGCCCTGGTGTGGGTCTTTCAGCAAGGGCACCTCAGCTCCCTGCTCAATTTCACCGCCGCCCCGCTGGACCCGTCCGTCCCGGTGCTGCTCTTCTGCCTGGTCTTCGGGCTATCCATGGACTATGAAGTGCTCCTGATTAGCCGTATCCAGGAGGAATACCGAAAGACGGGCGACACCACCCAGGCGGTCGCGCAGGGCCTGGAGAAGAGTGGTCGCCTGATCACCGGCGCCGCCGCCATCATGGTGGCAGTCTTCCTGGCCTTCGGCCTGGCCGACGTCGTGCTGATCAAGTCGATCGGGCTCGGGCTGGCGCTGGCGGTGGCGATCGACGCCACCCTGGTCCGGGCGCTGATCGTGCCGGCGGTGATGCGGCTGCTCGGGCGAGTCAACTGGTGGGCGCCCCGCGGCCTGAAGCGGCTGCATCGGAAGATCAGTCTCGGCGAAGAACTAGCGGCGTAACGTCCCCGTCGTTTCGAAACCGGGCTTCACCGGTTCGTCGCCACCGACCCCGATGGGTCGACCGGGGCGGCGCGATATACGGGTGTGCTGTCCGCCCGTGCCCATGACTTCCGATCATCGGCGCTGGGCGGCCACCAACCCGAGACGCGCGTGCGGATCGACCGGGGCGGCTGGCTGCTCTTTTGCGCTCACGGGCTGTCCGGACTCGGCGCCGGGCCCTTCATCGCGTTTGGCGTCATCTACCAGCGGCAACTGGGCGCGAGCGCCTTTGAGATCGGCGCGCTGGCCGCCCTCGGCATGCTGGTGGCGACCCTCGTCATGCTGCCCGGGACCCGGCTGGCCGAGCGCCGCTCTCTGCGAAAGACCGTGATCGCGGGCTGGGCGCTGGCCGTGCCGGCGCCGCTCTGCTATGCCCTGGCGCCCCACTGGGGCTGGACCGCCGTCGGGATCCTGTTCCTCCAGCTCTCCGTCTTCAACACCCCGGCGATCAGCGTTTACCTTTCGCTGGGCATCCCCCGCGACCGCATCGCCGCCGTGATGACCACGGTCTTCTCCGCCTACTCGCTCGGACTGATCGCGTCCAGCGTCCTCTCCGGGTGGCTGGCCCAGGTTGTCCCACTGAGCGCGCTCTTCTGGGTGTCCTTCGCCTTCTTCTTCCTGGCCGCGATCTGCATCGCCTTCCTCCCGGCCAAGCAGCACCCCACCTTCACGGTCCCGTCCATCCGTTATCGAGACCTGATGCAGTTCCCTGCCTACCGGGTCATGCTCGGGCTCTTCGCGGTCGTGACCGGCATCATCTTCATCCCCTGGACTTTCACCGCGCTCTACGCCCACGAGGCAGCCCACATCGACAACTTCTGGATCGGGGTCTTGATGAGCGTCCTCTACCTGGGGTCGGTCTTGATGGGCCTGAGCCTGGGGCGGCTTCGCCGGACGCTCGGCAGCGTGACCATCGTCTTGTGCTTCGAGGCGGCCTACGTCGTCTCCGCGATCCTGCTCCTTTCCTCGATGGCGCTACCGATCCTTGGGTTCGCCTTCTTCCTGCGCGGTGCGTTCTGGTCCTTTCGTCAGGTCATGACCGCCGTCATCGGCGAGGTGCTGCCGGACTACGCCATGGCGAAGGGGTATGGACTCTTTGCGCTGGTCACGGGGGCGGTGGTCATCGTCGCCTACCCGATCGCCGGTCTGATGTACGGCCTCGAGGTGCGCATGCCCTTCTGGACCTCGGCCATCCTGATGGCGCTCGCCATGCTCATCACCATCGCCGTGCGTGCCTACTTCCATGCCAACTACCTGAAGCCGCCGCAGGTCGAAGTCATGCCCGACGACGCGCTCCCCCGGGCGGCTTAGCCGGTCGGCGTCCAGTTGGGCGCCTGGCCGGTATAGGGATAGTCCGCCTCCCACCCGGTCAGCTGCTGTGGCCGAGAGCCATCGCCGTTCATCACGTAGATCTGCGGCAGGCCGTCCACCAGGCTGACGAACCCGACGCGGCGATCGTAGGCCGGTGCGTTCGGCGCCGATCCGTTCGGTGCGTCCTTGCCGCCGGTGACCTTCACCACGCCGCCGGCTTCGCTGGCGGAAAAGATATTTACCCGGTAAAGGGCCGCCGAACTGCCGCCGCCGGTCGCGACATAGAGCGTGCTGTTGTCGTTCAGCCAGGCAGACCCGGTGATGTCGAGCGCGCCACCGCGCCGGTAGGCGTTGCTGCCGCTGGCGGAGAGGTCGTAGACCCAGAGTTCGGCCCCGGTGGCCGTCAGCCGTCGAAAGGCCAGCTTGGTCCCGTTCGGCGACCAGGAGGGCTGGTCGGCCGGGTCGTCGAGGCCGATCGGCCCGTAGCGCGCGTGCAGGTCAAGGTTCAGGATCCACAGGTGGGGGCTGCCCTGTGCATCCAGGGTGCTGTAGGCGATCGATTTGGTATCCGGGCTGAGCGCAACCGGGCCGATGACCCGGCCGTCGGCGGCATCGGTGAGGGCCGTGTCCTCCAGGGTCGTCGGACGAAAGCGCCGCAGGGTCCCATCGGTGAGGTAGATGACGGTCCCGTCCGCCGACCAGTAGACCGCCGAGCCGTTGATGCCCGGTCGGATCACCGTGCCGCTGCTGAGATCGACGATCTGGATCGGACCGCGGTCCGCGTTGCGAGGCGCCTCGACCACCACCAGCCGCTGCCCGTCGGGTGACCAGTCAAAGGAGAGGAGGCCATCCTGGAGCTGGCTCTGTGCGCTCAGCTGGTAGATCGTCTTGGGCGTCGATTGGCCCAGGAAGGGGTCGGCGTGCGGATCGACGATGCCAACGGCGAAGGCGGGTTGACCCCGCTGGCCGACGAGGTAGCCGATCTTGCGGGAGAGCGACAGCGGCCCGGTTCGAAAGCGAACCTGTATCCGTCCACTGATCGGGTTTTCGTGCACGTCGACCGGCCGGTCGACCGACACCGTATAGCTCTGGTTCGGTTGGAGAATGGCGGTCGGAACGATTTCAAACTGCGAGCCGTCGCCCCCGGGCTTGGCCCGCAGTAAGAAGGAGACGTCAGGGTTCAGCTGGATGGCCCCTTGCATGGAGTCGGCCCGCATCGGCCGGCTGAAGGTGAGGACGATGTTGCGGTCCGGAGCGATACCGGACGCGTTGTCGGACGGGTCGACCGAGGTCAGCACCGGCGGTCCTTCCGTTTTGAAACGCCACGAATGGTCGAGCGTGTTCTGCTGGCCGCTGGCGTCGGCGTATCCCGCGCTCATGGACACGGTGTACTGGGTGGAGAGGGCGAAGTTGACGTTAGTGTGGATGAACATCAGGTTGTTGCCGGTCCAGGCAAAGCGGCAATTCCTGGATCCGTTGCAGCCCGGAAGCGGCGGCGAAAGTTCGAAACGTCGCTCCACGGAGTCGTGGTTCATGGGCCGATCGAAGCCGATGCTGACCGTTTGGTTGCTCGGCACGTCGGTGACCTCGCGGCCGGGGGAGATGCTGACGATGCGTGGCGGGTTCAGGGCGCACGAGACCAGCGCCGGTGCCAGAACGGCCATCAGGAGGAGTCGCGCAACGAAAGTGGACGCGGCTAGCGCTGTTCTTCGACCAGCTGGCGCATCTCGTTCGCCAGGTTGGTCAGACGGGCCGGATCGACGAACATGATCGAGGTTTGTGAGATCCGGTCGATGGTCCGGTCGAGCCCGTCGACAGTGTGCTCGGTCGACGCGAGCATCTCCTTGACCTTCTTGGATCGGTTCTGGAGCGCAGCGTCCGCCATCTGGTTCAGCTGGCTCATCATTGCGTTCCAGTCGATATCGGGCTCATTGCTCGACGCCGGAGCCGGTGCGGGCGCCGGCGCCTGCTGGTAGCTCTGCGGACGCGAGGGGGTGGGCGCCGAGGGTGCGGGTGCAGCCGTGGGCTGCGCCGGAGCCGGCCGGTAGGAGGTTGCGGGCACGGACGGCGTCGTGGCCAGCATCTCTTCGAGGCTCACCGACTCCGGCTCCTCGAGGTCGGCCACCGCCTTGACCTCGATCCGGGTCTTGGAATCGGCACAGAGTCGCGTCACAATCTCGGGGTCCTGCATCAGCTGCGGCTGTCCGCGGGTGAAGGCTCCCAGCATGGCACCGTCACGGAGCAGCACGATGCCCATCTCGTCGGGTGCCCGAACGAGCAGGCTCCCATGGATTTTCTCCTCCTGCAGATACTGGAGCAGCGCCCGCACGTCGACGAAGCGCGCCAGCAGTCCCTGAAGGATGGTCGGTGCCGTCAGCAGCTGGTAGATGGCGGTCACGACCTCGGCCGACAGCTCGATCACGTCCATGCTGCCTTCGCCGCGGTCGACGTCGTTCTTGAAGAGTGAGAAGGCGGTCCGGCCGGTGGACACGACCGCGCCACCATCGTAGAAACTCTCGATCAAGCTGCCCTGGTAGAACAGGATCATGCCGCGTGAGGCCAGGCCGGTAAGCCGAAGATAGCCGGTCAAGTGGTCGGAGCTCAGCGAGCGCAGCAGTTTGGGGAAATCGACGAACGCGGTCTTCAATGACTCGTAGATGAGCTTGCCGACGGGCAGCGGGTAGAGCTCGGTGGCCGGTGGTCCGTCGTCGGGCGCGGGCTGCGCTGGCGCGGGCGCGGATTGCTGCTGGCTCACGACGGGTCGCTCGCTGACCTGGGGAGCCGGTGGTGCGGCCGGGGCTGGGACCGGCGCCGGCGCCGGCCGGACAGTGGCGACGCTCCCGTTGTCCGACGCCCCGGGGACGCCCCGGCGCTTGGCCTCGGCGAGGATGTCGGCCGTTGGCGCGGTAATGGTTTCTTCGGTGGGCAGCTTGGACTTCGGGTCAAAGGTGTAGTCACCTTGCCGCCATGCCAGCGGTTCAAAGACCGCCTCCTCGCCCTGGCTTCCGTTCCCGTAGGCATGAAAGAGGTGACCAAAGAGAAAAAACAGCGAGAACGCCTCGCCGCCGTTCCGAACCTGAAGCGTACCTGTGGCGCGCTGAGCTTGCATGGACTGCAGGAGCGATAGCAGGGGGGTCGAGCCTAACGATCCCTTGTAGTCCACAAGTCTCGGCGCCTGCTCGATGGAACTCAAAAAAAGCCTCCCACCGCTCCGAGATTTGGTTTCAATGCTAGCACAGGCCAAATACGATACCTCAACGGTCAGCAACGCGGGGTGGCGGCCCCTCCCGGGAAGCCGGCCGGTAAGCTGTGGGGGCATGCCCGAATTGAGGATCTGCGAGGACGCGTCCGCCTGGGACGCGTTCGTTTCGCAGGCACGTGACGCCTCGGTGCTGCAGGCATGGGGGTGGGGCAGCCTCAAATCGCGCTACGGCTGGCGGGTGGCGCGCTACTTATGGGTCGACGGTGGCACGCCGCTAGCGGCGGCGGCCGTGCTCCGGCGGAGCCTCCCGGGCGGCCTGGCCCTGAACTACGCGCCGCGTGGCCCGATCCTCGATGGCCACCTCGACCAGTGGCCGGCCTTCTGGCAGGCCCTGCGCGAGCGCCTCGCCCAGGAGGGCGGCACCGTGCTCAAAGTCGATCCGGAATGGACGACCGACGCGCAACGGTCGGTGCTCACGCAGACCGGTGCGCTGCCCAGCCGGCATCCCATCCAGCACCAGGCCACCTGGCTGGTCGACATCAGCGGCGGCGATGAGGCGATGGCGCGGCTCAAGGAGTCGACCCGGCGGAACATCCGGACCGGCATCAAGCAGGGCATCACGGTCGAGGCCTCGGACGCATCGGCTGCGGTGGACAGTTTCTACGAGCTGCTCCAGGAGACCGCCGCGCGCGAGCAGTTCACGGTTCGCAGCCGCGCCTATTACCAGGACCTGTTGAGCCTCTTCCGCGAACGCGGACAGGTCGCCGTCTACCTCGCCCGCCACGACGATCGATTACTAGCTGGCGCCGTCATGTTGTTCTTCGGCTCCAAGCTGGTGTACCTGTACGGTGGCACGAAGAGCGATGCGAAGAACTTGAAGCCCGGCTATCTCTTGCATTGGCGCGCGATCGAGGACGCGCAGCGACGCGGCTGCACCACCTATGACATGTGGGGCGTACCGTTGGATCCGCAACCCGGCCAGCGCGGCTACGGCTATTACGTCTTCAAGTCGCGGTTCAATGGACAGATGGTGCGCTTCATCGGCCTCTATGACCTGCCGGTCAATCGTGCGGCGACCTTGACCATCCGCCTGGCGGAGCGATTCGCGCGGGCCGGCCAGCCCGAATTTGTCTGAGGCCCGGCTCGCCGTCACGCCAGGCGAGCAACTCGGCCCGCAAGGCTGGGATGAGCTCCTGCTGGCGCAACCGGAAGGAAACCTCCTGCAGAGCTGGAAGTGGGGCGAGCTGCAATCCCGCTTCGGCTGGCGGGTCGAGCGCCTCGCCTTCCACGCGGGCCGTTCCGGGGTCTGTTCGCTGCAACGCACCGCCGCGCTCTTCCCGGGCGGCGCAACCTATTACGTGCCGCGCGGGCCGGCGGTCGCCGAACGCGAACGGTTGGTCGTGCTCGATACGCTGGAGCGTCGCGCGGCGGCCGGCGGTGGGCTTGTCCTCCGGGTCGAGCCGAACGATGTCGTCGGCGACGAGTGGCCGGCCTTTTTCGAGGGGCGCGGCTTCGTCAAGGGCAAGCCCGTCCAGCCGGAGGCGACCCGCCTGCTGCGCATCGACCTCGATCCGGATTCACTGAAGGCCGGCTTCAAGCCGAAGACGCGTTACAACCTGAACCTCGCCGAGAAGAAAGGTGTTCGGGTACACGGCTCGCGCGATGTCGCCACCTTCGCCCGGTTGGCGTTAGAGACCGGTAAGCGCCAGGGCGTTCACCTCCCCGGGGTTGCCTACTATCAGGCGGCGCTCGAGATCTTCGGTCCCTCCGACGAGGTGCGGCTGTACCTCGCCGAGCACGAGGGCGACACGCTTGGCGGGATCATGGTGTTCCGCTTCGGGAAGACCGCTTACTACCTGTTCGGTGGGTCCGCCGATCGAAAGCGTGAGCTGATGCCCAACTACCTGCTGCACTGGCAGGCCATGCTCGATTTTCGCGCCATGGGCTGCGATACCTATGACTGGTGGGGGATCCCGGAAGAGCCGGCCCCGGACCACCCATGGTTCGGGCTCTACCGGTTCAAGACGGGCTTCGGTGGGGAGACGGTCCGTTACGTCGGCCTCTACGAGCAGGTGCTGCGGCCCGGCCCATTGAAGCTGGAGCGGCGCCTGCAGCAATTGAAGGCGAAAGTTCGCCGCCCTATACTGCGGTGACATGGCGAGGGAGCGAACGCTCTCCGAGCAGGCCTTCGAGCAGTTCCCCCAGGCCCTGATCATCGTCGATCGCGAAGCGACCGTGATTTCCGTAAACGAGGTCGCCGAGCGCCTGACTGGATGGGCGCAGCGAGACGCCGCGGGCCGGCCGGCGGCTGACATCCTCGAGGTGCGCACCGAGACCGGGGTCAACCTCTGCGCGCCCAACGGGGCGCTTCGGCGCGCCCTGCGGCTGGGCACTCGCATCAACACCCACTTTGCCTACCTGTTCCGCCTGCGGACCAGCGACGATCCAGTGCGCGTCTCCTACTCCGTGTCGCCGTTGCGCCTCAAAGGCAAGACGCCGGACGGCGCCGTGATCGCCATCCACGACGTCACCCCCGAGCTGGAGACCATCGAGGCCCGCGACGCGCTCATGCTGGCGGCATCGCACGAGCTGAAAACACCGCTGACCACGCTCAAGGGCTTGAGTGAGCTGCTGCTCGACTTCGACCTGACGGAGGCCCAGCGCCGCGAGTTGCTGCAGGACCTGCACGGCCAGGCCGACCGGATGGAGAAGCTGATCGGCGACATCCTGGCCGTGAGCCGGATCGACTCGGGTCGGATCTCGGTCGATTTCTCTCGGGTCAACGTGGCCGACGTCGTCGCGCACGTTTGCGAAGAGGTGGGCCCGATGCTCAAAGGACGGACGCTCAAGTGCCGCGTCCCCGAAAATCTACCCACGGTCATGGGGGAGGCGCGCAAGCTCCACCAGATCCTGGTGAACTTGCTGACCAATGCCATAAAATATTCCGAACCCGGTACCCAGATCACCCTCAGCGCGCTTCGCGAACCGTCGGCTGTGAGATTCGAGGTCTCAGACCAGGGGGTTGGAATCCGCAAGGAACATATGCCCCGCCTCTTTGAAAAGTTCTACCGTGCCGACGATCCCGCCGTCCGGCGCACCTCCGGCACCGGGCTCGGCCTCTATATCGTGCGCAGTCTCGTGGCCATGCTGGGCGGCCAGGTCCATGTTCGGAGCCGGCACGGCAAAGGTTCCGTCTTCATTGTCACGCTACCCCGTGCCGAAACGTCCGCCCGGCCCCGAGCGCGGATTGCCGCGGTGGCGCACTGATGCCGCCCGCCAAGAAGATCCTGATCGTCGACGATGAGCCCATGATCCGCAAGGCGATCCACCTTGCCCTCGAGAAAGAAGGGTACGAAGTGGTGGAAGCCGAGACCGGCGCCGAGGCCCTTCGCCGGATCGAGCTGAGCAAGCCCGACCTGATCCTGCTCGACATCATGCTGCCCGATGTCTCGGGCTTCGACGTCTGCCGCGATATCCGTAAGGCCGGGCTGCGCGTGCCGATCATCATCCTCAGCGCCAAAACGGAAGAGATCGACGTCGTGGTCGGACTCGAAATCGGCGCTGATGACTACATCACCAAGCCGTTCCGCACCCGCGAGCTGCTGGCGCGGATCGCGGCTCACCTGCGCAAAGCGCGCCAGGAGGAGGAGGCGGTCAACCAGGGGCGGCTGGAATTCAAGGACCTGGTCATCGACCTCAACGAGCGCCGTGTTTTCCACGACTCCAGCGAGGTGATGTTGACCCACACCGAGTTCGACCTGCTCGCCTTTCTGGCGTCGAATGCCGGTAAGGTGCTGTCGCGCGAAAAGATCCTGAATCACGTCTGGGGTTACGAGTATCCGATCGAGACCCGCGTCATCGACGTCCACATCCGCAACCTGCGGCGGAAGATCGAGCAGGACCCCTCGCACCCATTCTTCATCCTCGCGGTCCCGGGGATCGGCTACCGGTTTACCAGCGCGGGCAAGCTCGGCTAGCTCACCGGTTTTGCGCGCGCCACGCCAAGCAAGTACTCCCAGCCGGGCTGCCAATTGAATGGCGCGTCGACAAGATCCTCGATAGCGACGCCGTTGACCAGGTGTTCGAGCGACCATCGGTTTGCGGAGTGACCAATCACGACGATCCTCCTGTCTTCGTATTTCCTCACGATGTCGCTAAGAAAGCTTCGGGTTCTCTCGACGACCCCGCGATAGCTCTCGCCGTCTGGAAATGGCGTGGCGATATGCCCTAATCGTTTGCCCGCGAACTGCGCAACCGCCATACCGTTCATCGCTCCGTAATTGCACTCGCGAAGTCGCGCATCAAAGTGGATCGGGATCTTCGTTTCGCGGAAGGCGATCTCGGCCGTCTCGACCGCACGGCGGAGGTCGGATGAGAAGACCGCGGCGATGTCGTCGTTTCGCCGACGTTCTCCAAGTTCCTGCGCCTCCCGCCGGCCGGCCTCCGAAAGGGCTCCTGGAAGCCAGCCAGTCGCGATCCCGCGTTCGTTGTCCGTGGTGGTCGTATGCGTTTCGTAGACGACCGTCACGCCCATTGCGGTCTCACGATGCGGCAGCGCCGGCGGCTGGTCGTAGCTCGCGGTAGACCGCCAGCAAACGATCGAGGTTGTCCGACAGGCTGTAGCGCTCGATGGCCCGGGCTCGCGCCCGGTGGCCGAGCTCAGCACGAAACTCAGGGAATTCGATCAGCGTGCGCAGCGCCAGCCGGAGTTGGCCATCGAGATCCTTGGTATCCACCACGATGCCTGCCCCCCGCAGGGCTTCACCATCCGAGCCCACGTCGGTGGCTACCGGGGCGACGCCACAGGCCATTGCTTCGAGCAACGATAGTGACAAGCCTTCGACCATGGAGGGCAGCACGAAGATGTCCATCGCGCGCAACATCGCAATCCGGTTGGCTTCATCCATCACCTGGCCGGTGAAAACGACGCGGGAGCTCCCGTAGCGTCGATCGAGGCGCCGTTTCTCGCTGCCACTCCCGACAACCACCAGCTTGATGTCCTCAGGGGCATCGACGTCCTGGAAGGCGCGGATGAGGATATCCACATTCTTCTCGGGATCGACGCGGCCGAGGTAACCGACGAGCGCGCTTGCCTCCAGGCTCTGTTTGAAATCCGACGCCCCAGGCGCGTACTTGTCGATGTCGACGCCGTTGGGAATCACGGCCACGTTGTCGGCCGGTACGCCGTAGTGCTCCAGCAGGCTCTTTTGCTGCTCGGAAAAGATGATGACCCGGTCGAAGCTGGCCAGCGATTGGGCATAGAGGCGGTAGACCGCGGTGCTGATGCCTTGCCAGAGCCCGAAGCGAGAGTCGTAGGGGACGTGGAAGGTGGCGACCACCGGCAGGCCCAGCTCGTGGCAGAGTTCGGGGAGTCCGAAGTCGATCAGGGTCGAGAAACTCAGCGAGACGTGCACCAGTTCGACGCGTTCGCGGCGGAGCAGGTCGGTGATGGTGCGTTTGGTCCGAGGCGACGAGATGATGTAGCGGTGGCTGCCGGTCAGCGACCGCAGGGTCAGCGAATCGTCGGTGAGGGCGGGCAACGTGCCGTGATGGACGAAGAAGACTTTGACGCCGCGCGCCCGAAGGCCGGCGACGATCTCTCGGGAATAGGTCAGCAGTCCGTCGCCGGCGCGACCGCTCTGGTGACCACGCCAGGCAATCCGAAGCGGCTCGGTCATGCGTCGATGTCCTGGAGGAGGTCGAGCAGGAACGGGCGATTCTGAAGCTCCGCGTGAGGGACGTGCAGGCCTGGCTCGTCGACGACGCGACCGTCGTAGCGAAGGATGTCGATATCGATCTCGCGAGGTCCCCAACGCTCGCGCGCGGTGCGGCCGAGCTCGTGCTCGATCCGTTTGAGGGCGTCCAGCAGGGGTCTCGGCTCGAGCGATGTCTCGACTTCGAGCACCTGGTTCAGGAACTGCGGCTGGTCACGAATACCGATCGGCTCCGTCTCGTCCACCCGCGAGGCTCGAACCACCAAGACGCCCGCCTCGGGTAATGCCGCACGTGCGGCCTGAAGGTATCCGGCGCGGTCACCGAGGTTGCTGCCCAGAGCGAGCCACACCCTCGTCACGCCTGCCGTATGGCATCGGCCATTTTTGCCACCCGAACCATTGGCTTGACATCGTGGACGCGGACGATGTCGGCGCCGCCGGCAATGCTGAGCGCTACCGCCGCGGCGGTGCCCTCGAGCCGCTCACCAGCCGGCAGGTCGAGCGTCTTGCCGATGAATGATTTGCGGGACGGGCCGATCAACAATGGAAACCCCAGCCGGCGCAGCTCGGGCAGGCGCCGGATGATCTCCAGGTTCTCCTCGCGCGTCTTGCCGAAACCAATGCCCGGATCCACGATGATGCGGTCGTCCGACACGCCGGCAGCCCGCGCCAACTCGACGCTTTCGCGCAGGCTGTCTGAAATTTCGCCAATCAGGTCGCGATAACCACCGCCCGGTTTATTGTGCATCAGCACGACAGGTACGCCGGCCGACGCCACCGTCTCCGCCATCTGCGGATCCCGATGGAGCCCCCAGACATCGTTGACCAGCGCAGCCCCGGCCTCGATGGCTCGCCTGGCGACCTCGGCTTTGTAGGTGTCGATCGAAATGGGAATGGCGACCGTGGCCGCCACCCGCGTGACCACAGGGATGACGCGTGCGATCTCCTCCTCGAGACTGAGCCCCGGTCCGGCCCAGGTCTCCGGCCGCGTCGATTCACCGCCGATGTCGATCAGGTCGGCGCCATCCCGCTCTATCTGCCGGGCCTGCGCCACGGCCGCCTCCAGGTCGGTGACGCCGTCACCCGAGAACGAATCGGGCGTGACGTTGACGATCCCCATCACGTAGGTGCGCGAACCCCAATGGAAGTCGTGGGCGCCGATGCGGGTCACGCGCATCGTGGCCGCCATCGGGCTGAGCGTAGCATCATGTCGTTTCGGTGACTGCCATCAACCTGAGCCGCCTCCTCGAGGGCGTCGACGTGCTCGAAGCACCGCCGACCGACCCCCAGGTCACCGGCCTTTGCTACGACTCGCGCCGCCTGAAGGCGGGCGACTGCTTCGTCGCCATCGCGGGCACCCACACCGATGGGCACCGCTACGTCGAGACGGCGCTGCGGGATGGCGCCATGGCGGCGGTGGTGCAGCGCCGGGCCGGCACCGCCTGGCCGCAGGTTGTGGTGCCGGACACGCGCCGAGCATTGGCCCTGATGTCGAGCACCTTCTTTGGCCATCCCAGCCGCGACATGGTCGTGATCGGCGTAACCGGGACCGATGGCAAGACGACCACGACGACGATGATCCACCAGATGCTGCTTGAGGCCGGCCGGCGCGCCGGCTCGATGAGCACGGTGGACATCCGCTTCGGCGACACGGTCGATCCCAACGACTCGCGCCAGACCACGCTCGAGGCGCTCGAGGTCCAGGAGCAATTGGCGCGGATGCGCGACGCCGGGCTTAAATATGCCGTGATCGAGACTAGCTCGCACGGTCTCGCCCTGCAGCGCGTGGTCGGGGTGGACTACGACGTCGCCGTCTTCACCAACATCGCTCATGAGCACCTCGACTTCCACAAGACGATCGAGGCCTATCGCGAGGCGAAGGCGCAGCTGATCGATCTGACTAGTGGCAGCGCTCGCAAGCCCATCGAGAAAACGGCGGTCCTCAATCACGATGACCCGAGCTACGCCTACCTGGTCAGGCGACCCATCACCCGTCAGATCACATACGGCATTCAGCTCGCGGCGGATCTCAAGGCTGACCGTGTCGACGTGACGCCCGACGGTTTGCGCGTGGAGGCATCGACGCCGCTGGGCCCACTGGCCTTGCGGTTGAAGTTGAGCGGTCGATGGAACGCCGCCAATGCGCTGGCCGCCGCTGCCGCGGGGGTCGCCGTCGGCCTTTCCCTCGACGAGATTCGTCAAGGCCTCGAAAGCTACCAGGGGGTCAGCGGTCGCATGGAGCGTGTCGACCTCGGTCAGCCGTTCGCCGTGATCATCGATTACGCCCACACCCCGCAGAGCCTGGAGAAGGTGCTTCGTGAGCTGCGGCCGATCACCAAAGGCAAGCTGATCGCGGTCTTTGGCAGCGCCGGCGATCGCGATCGCGAAAAGCGGCCCTGGATGGGTGAGATTGCCGCCCGTCTGAGCGACTACGCCGTCTTCACCAACGAGGATCCGCGCGAAGAGGATGCCATGACCATCCTCAGCGAGATCGCCGCCGGGGCCGCGGAGGTCGGATGGACCGAGGGCGAGCAGTACGCGCGGATCGAGGACCGGCGCAAGGGCATCGCTCATGCGGTCCGGAAAGCGAATCCGGGCGACACCATCCTGCTGGCGGGTAAGGGCCACGAGCGCAGCATCCTGATCGGTCGAGGAAAGGAACCCTGGGACGAACGCGCGGCCGCCGAGGCGGCCATCAGGGGGCTGCCGGCGTGAGCCGCGGCGTGGAGGAGACCAACCGCCGGATGCTGCGTGCCCGCGATGCGATGGACCGCGCCTACGCTGAGCCGCTCAATGTGCCGGCCCTCGCCGAGATCGCGAATGTCTCGGAGGCGCACTTCATCCGAACGTTTCGCGCGACCTTCGGTGAGACGCCACACCGCTACCTCCAGCGCAGGCGCGTCGAACGAGCGATGTTCCTGTTGCGTGCCACCGATCGCAGCGTGACGGATATCTGCCTCGACGTAGGCTTCAACAGCCTGGGTACGTTTAGCCGCAGTTTTCAGGCAATCGTCGGCGAGTCGCCAACCGCCTATCGTGCGCGCGGACCGATCACGGCCGTCCCGACCTGTTTCGCGATGGCCTGGACGCGACCGAGCAGTTTTGGAGAAGACCGCGCGAGAAACATGGTCTAGCGTGGGAGGCGACATCAATCGCCAATCAAGGAGGATTACGAAATGTTCAACGCTCTTCTGATCTCATCGATTTACGTCCTCGACCAGGACAAGGCCCTCGACTTCTACGTCGGCAAGCTCGGTCTGGAGGTCAATACCGATCAGGACCTGGGGTTCATGCGCTGGCTGACGGTGAACGTGCCGGGCGATACGCGCTACATCCTGCTGGAGCGGCCGGGCGCGCCGGGGCTCGACGAAAAGACCGCCGAGCAGGCTCGCGAGCTCGTGACGAAAGGCGGCACCGGCGGGCATCTGTTCTTCACGACCGCCGACTGCTGGAAGACCTACAAGGAGCTCAAGGCGAAAGGCGTGGAGTTCTCGGAGGAGCCGACCGAGCGACCATACGGAATCGATTGCGGCTTGCGGGACCCATTTGGCAATCACATCCGGTTCTCGCAGCCGCTTCCGGTCCCGACGACGACGGCGGGCGCTGCTAAAGCCAGTCGCTAAACTTTCGCGCCAAGGATCGAGCTCTCAGGCAGACCGCGACCGGTATCGGGTTGCCGGCCGCGGTCGATGCGAAACTGACGTCGGGCAAAGAGCCGGCTACCGCCGAGCGGCGAGGACCAGTTTCCGGTCCGTGAACGACTTCACTTGCCCGTCTGCAACCACGATCTCGAGGTCGCGCACCGCCGAGGCCGGAGCTTCAAGGAAGCGACTTCGGACCCGTTGCTGCGTCGCTTCGTCCTCGCCACCACGCTCGAGCCAGGGCTCGAAGTCATGAGCCTTGCGCACCACTTCCGACTTCTCGACGCGGAACCCAGCCTGCTCGATAAATGCCGTCCACTCTCGTTGCGTATAGATCCGTCTATGGGTAGGGTCGCGTAGCAACTCGACCTCATGCTGGTAGGCGGCGCTCTCCGGGTCCTCCGGTGCGGTCGTGTCGACAAAGATGAAGATCCCACCGGGTCGGAGCACGCGCGCCACCTCGCGCATCGCAACGGCTACATCATCGAAGTGGTGCGCCGCGAGCCGGGTGGTGACGATGTCGAAGCTCGCCTTGGGAAAGGGGAGTTGCTCAGCACCCGCCCGAACGAACTGCGCGTTCCACAGGCCAGCGGTCTGAAATACGCGACGGGCCGCTGCCAGCATGGCGTCGACCGGGTCGGTGAGGACGACTTCGGAAACGCGGGGCGCGAGCGCGAGTGCCGTGTGCCCGGCGCCGGTGCCGATGTCCAGCACTCGCTCCTTGCCGGTCGGTGCCGCGTAGTCAATAACCAGCTCGAGCTCGCGGCCGGCCTTATGCTCGCCGGTGGCGTAGGCTTCCGCGGCCTTCTCCCAGCGCCCGGTCCCGCTCACCCGATCAGCTTAAGGCGACGCTGTCCAGGACTTGCTTGACGATTGTCGAGTTGGGCTCGGCGGTAAAGAACGAGAACTGGTAGTTACGTCCCTTGGTGTGGACGTACGCCGCGCTCATGAAGGGCCAGCCCTGGTCGGGGCGAGCCCAGGCCGAATTGACCTTGCAGGTATCGAGGGCAACCCGGGAGACCTGCTCGTTGACGGGATTGACACTCCAGACGGCGATCGTGGCGGTGTGGTCGGCGACCGGCGCAATGTCGGCGCGGAGCAGTCCCGGCAGCTGCACGGTCAGGGTGTCTGACGTGGTCGTTTGCAGGACGAGGAAGGGCAGGTCATCGCCGGTCTTCGTGACGCTGGTGATCGACGCGTTGGACGAGGGGGCGACCTGGTATCCCTGCGGCAGCATCAGGCTCCAGCCAGGACCGCTGGCGGCGTGAAGCGCGGTCGTAACGACAAAGTCGGACCGCACCCAGCCCGCCTGACTACCGAGCGTGACGTGATACCAGGTGTTACCGGAGGCGTCCGGTGCCCGGCCGTCGGCGGTGGCCTGCGTGCCCTGGGTCAGGGTCGCCAACCTCGTGCTCGAGGCGCTGGCGGCCGACCGGAGATTGACGCCGAGTGGATCGTTGACCCAGATCGTGAATGGGAGGGACGGCGTCGACGGCGTGGTCGCCGCGGGCGCCTTTGGCATCGGCAGCGATGCCGGACAAGTCGTGGGTGAGGCGTGCGGATCGACGGTGGTCGAGGGTGATGGTTGAGGCCGGCTCGCCACGGCGTGGGTCTTATAGAAAGACGTGAGCGGCCCTGCCAGCAGGAAGGCCGCAACGGCGCCGATGACCATCAGGGGAATTAGGCGGAGAGCCGACCTCATGCCCATGGAACGCCCCAGGCGGGATCGCAGTTACGCGAGCGGCTTGCGGTTGGGGACTCCGATGCGACGCGGATAATCGGCCGGGGTTGGGCCCAACTTGGGCACGTGAAGGAGCGTCCTGGTATCGTCTCCCGGACGCTCCAGCCGCGGCGGCCCGCCGCCGAGCAGGCGTGCCGCGGCCTCGAGCAGGTGTGGATCGACGGGGCTGACTTGGGCAACGAGGTCTCCACCTGGTCTAACGAAGGGAAGGGCAAGCTCCAGCAGCACCGCCGGTGGCGCCGCCGCCCGCGAGATCGCCCGATCGAATTGCTCCCGAAGCGCCGGCCGGTGGCCAAGTTCCTCGGCTCGACCTTGGGCCACGGCCACGTTTTTCAGGTTGAGCGTGGCGGCCAGGCGCTCGAGGAAGGCGCACTTCCGTATATTCGCCTCCAGCAGGGTGAACTGCACCTGGGGCATGGCGAGCGCCAGCGGGATTGCGGGCAGGCCGCCGCCGCTCCCGATGTCGATTACCCGCTCAATCCCCGTCCAAGGGATCGCCAGCAGCACATCCCCAGCCGCAATCTGGGCCA
>Ga0137395_10000406_pt1 | contig 17646 bp, 8 predicted proteins | sample czobulk216metaG_FD_108283 | JGI IMG/M metagenome (GOLD analysis project Ga0137395, IMG submission 108283) | Vadose zone soil microbial communities from Angelo Coast Range Reserve, California, USA - czobulk2.16 metaG | ecosystem: Environmental > Terrestrial > Soil > Vadose zone | place: USA...
AGCGGAATCAATTTAGTTGAAAGCAAGCTTGACCCGGCAAAGGCCGTTTATAGCCATGAGATTCCGGCTGGAGAGCCCTGGATCTATCCCCTGAGGAAGGGGCAGTATTTCCGCATCATTGATCTCCACGGAAACCAGGCCGTGGATACTCTCTTTTACAACGAACATGATTACTCCGACCGTTACAGCGAGCAAGACACCATCCAACAGCAAGGCAATATCTATCTGACCACCGGCACGAAATTGATTTCGACCGCCGGCACGGTGCTGCTGACGATCGTGGCGGACACGTGCGGCCGGCACGACACACTCGGCGGGGCATGCGCCACCGAGAGCAACATGGTCCGATACGCTCTAGAAAAGCGGCACATGCATGCCTGCCGTAACAGCTTCATGAAGGCGGTGACCGAGTGGGACCACGGCATGAGCAAGCGCGATATCGCCAACAACATCAATTTTTTCATGAACGTGCCAGTGACGATGGAGGGCAAGCTTACGTTTGAAGACGGCATTTCCGAGCCCGGGAAGTACGTCGAGATGCGGGCGGAAACCGATGTCCTCGTTTTGATCAGCAATTGTCCGCAGTTGAACAATCCTTGCAATGCCTACAACCCGACTCCCGTCCAGGTCCTGATCTGGGATGGGACCGAGGCGTGATGTTTGAAAAAGTTCTGATTGCCAATCGCGGCGCGATTGCATGCCGCATCATTCGAACACTGCGCAAGATGGGTGTGCGCTCGGTTGCCGTGTATTCAGAAGCGGACCGCCATTCGATGCATGTGGAGCAGGCGGACGAAGCGGTGTGCATCGGTCCGCCATCCCCTGCGCACAGCTATCTCTCTATACCCACCCTGCTGGAGGCGTCGCGGAAAACGCGGGCAGAGGCTATTCATCCGGGTTACGGTTTCCTCAGTGAGAATGCGGGCTTCGCAGAAGCTTGTGCAGCGGATGGAGTTGTGTTTATCGGACCGACTCCCCAGCAAATGAAGGATTTTGGATTGAAACATGTAGCGCGCAGGATTGCCGCGGAGAACAGTGTGCCGCTCCTTCCGGGTAGCGAACTGCTCGAAGACCTACGAGCCGCGATCAAAGCCGCTGAACGCATCGGTTATCCGGTGATGCTGAAGAGTACTGCCGGCGGCGGCGGGATCGGCATTCGGTTGTGTGGGTCAGCAGAAGAATTACGCGAGGCGTTTGACGCGGTCGCGCGGTTGAGCCAAGCGAATTTTGGAAGCGGCGGAGTATACCTGGAAAAATTCGTCTCGCAAGCTCGACACATTGAGGTGCAAATTTTCGGGGACGGCCGCGACTCGGTGGCTGCACTTGGAGAGCGCGATTGCTCCGTGCAGCGGCGAAACCAAAAGGTTATCGAGGAGACGCCGGCACCTGGTTTTGGGAGCGCCGTCAGGGAACAACTCATCGGCGCGGCAATCCGATTGGGCAAAGCGGTGAAATACCAGTCTGCGGGAACTGTGGAGTTTATCTACGATAACGCGAGCGGCGACTTCTACTTCCTTGAAGTCAACACACGTCTGCAAGTCGAACATGGCGTCACCGAGGAAGTGACTGGGGTCGACCTCGTTGAATGGATGGTTCAGCAGGCCGCGGGCGAAGATCTCGCGCTTGAGAAATTCACCGTTTGCCGCGAAGGATGTTCCATCGAGGCGCGAGTGTACGCGGAAGACGCGGCAAAGAATTTCCAACCGAGTGTCGGGAGACTCTCACACGTCAAGTGGCCCGAGAAAGTACGCGTGGAAACCTGGGTGGAAGGCGGAACTGAGGTAACGCCGTATTACGATCCCATGCTGGCAAAAATAATTGTGCACGCGCCAAGCCGGGAGGCCGCCTTCCACAAGCTCCGCGTTGTCTTGCGTCAATCTGAGCTGTCGGGGTTGGAGACAAACCTACCGTACTTGCGGCAGATCTGCGAAGCTCCGGCTCTGAATCGAGGAGGTGTCACTACTTCGTTCCTGCGCGATCTCGCTTACGTCCCACTAAATATTGATGTGATTGAGCCGGGCACGCAAACGACCATTCAGGATTTCCCGGGCCGCATGGGGTACTGGCATGTTGGCGTGCCTCCTTCGGGCCCGATGGATTCGCTGGCATTTCGCTTCGCGAACCGTCTCGTGGGCAATGCCAGCGATGCCGCCGGACTTGAGATGACACTTACTGGACCGACCTTGCGTTTTTCCTGCGACGCGACGGTTGCGCTGACGGGGGCGGATTTCGGCGCGCGGCTAGACGGTCAACCGATTCCCCTATGGCAGGCCGCACTCGTTCGCAGAGGCGCAGTGCTTGAGTTGGGAGCAGCGCAAAGACCGGGGACACGCGCTTATTTTGCGGTTGCTGGAGGGATTGAAGCTCCGCCGTATCTGGGCAGCCGCTCGACTTTCATTCTTGGAAAATTCGGCGGTCAAGCTGGCCGCACACTTCGCGCGGGAGACGTTCTACACATAGGCGTCTCTCAAAGAAGTTCACCAGAAGCCGCTAAATTGCCGGAACCATTGATCCCGCGATATGGAAACGAGTGGGAAATCGGGGTCCTTTACGGCCCGCATGGCGCGCCGGATTTCTTTACTCCAGAAGACATCGAAATATTTTTCACCACAGCGTGGAAGGTTCATTACAACTCTGACCGCACGGGTGTGCGACTCATCGGTCCAAAGCCGCGATGGGCACGTAGGGATGGGGGAGAAGCAGGCCTGCATCCTTCTAACATTCACGACAACGCTTACGCGGTCGGGACCATCGACTTCACCGGCGATATGCCCGTGATTCTGGGACCTGACGGCCCGAGTCTGGGCGGCTTCGTGTGTCCGGCGACCATCGTCGACGCCGAGCTTTGGAAGATCGGGCAACTGAAGGCTGGTGACATCGTGCGGTTTCGCGCACTGTCATTGGAGCGGGCGTTGGAGTTAAGCCGCGGGCAAGAAATGAACATAGAAACGCTCTCCGGAGAGACGGCATCACTGCCGGAGACCCCTTTTCGTGAAGATGCGGTCCTGCGGCGATTCGAATCGGACGGCGCACCGGCGGTGGTCTGCCGCGCGGATGGCGATAGATACTTGCTCGTAGAATACGGACCGAACGCGCTCGATCTGAATCTGCGCTTTCGCGTGCATGGATTGGAACAACAATTACGTGAACTGAAACTTCCTGGGATCATCGATATCACTCCGGGAGTGCGCTCACTGCAGGTGCACCACGATTCCCGCCTGCATCGTGAGGGTCTGCTCGAGGCCGTGGCGTTTTGCGAGCGCCGCATCCCGGATTTGGACAACATTTCCGTGAATTCTCGCGTGGTTCATCTGCCGCTGTCCTGGGACGATCCGGCTACTCAGCTGGCCATCCGAAAGTACATGCAGGGCGTGCGGCCGGACGCGCCCTGGTGTCCCAGCAATATCGAGTTTATTCGCCGCATCAACGGCCTCACTTCCGTCGATGAGGTACACCGCATCGTGTATGGTGCCAGTTACCTGGTGCTGGGGCTAGGCGACGTTTACCTGGGAGCGCCGGTAGCCACACCGGTTGATCCGCGCCATCGCCTGGTCACTACGAAATACAATCCGGCGCGAACCTGGACGCCCGAAAATGCCGTGGGAATTGGCGGCGCATACCTCTGTGTGTACGGCATGGAAGGCCCAGGCGGCTATCAATTCGTTGGCCGCACCGTGCAGATGTGGAATACATTTCGATCCACGGCCGAGTTTGCGCCAGGGACGCCATGGTTGCTGCGCTTCTTCGACCAAATTCGGTTTTTCCCGGTAAGCGCGAACGAACTTCTGGACATCCGCGACGCTTTTCCGCGCGGACGGTATTCGCTGCGCATCGAGGAATCGGAATTCCGCCTGCGTGAGTATCACGCGTTTGTGAAATCGATCCAGGCCGAGGCGGCCGGAATCAAAGCGAGGCAGCAGCAGGCTTTTGATGCCGAGCGTGAACGATGGACCGCCGCTGGCCAGGCTGACTTCGCCGAGCCTCCGGAAACGCCCGGGACATCTCGAAACGAATTGGAAACTCCTAAGGGATGTAAGCCGGTGCGCTCTCCGATTGGTGCAAGTGTCTGGACGATTGGCGTGGAAATGGGGCAAAGAGTGGAAGCCGGACAGAAATTACTGGTGCTCGAAGCAATGAAAACGGAGATCGCGGTAGTGGCGCCGAGCGCGGGTACTGTTGAGAGATTGCATTGTGCGCCGGGATCGCTGGTTTCCTCAGGACAGATATTACTGGCGTTTCGTCCGGAGGCGGCCCCATGAAGATTTCGGAAAAGGTCGCGGCAATTTATGACCGTTTGGATGGAGAGCCACTCAACCCGGTTTGGATTTCCCTTGTGCCACGAGCGAATGCGCTGGCGCGAGCACACGAAATCGAAAACTCGCCAATGTCCGTTCTCGCTGGAATGACTTTCGCGGTGAAGGACAACATTGATGTCGCGGGGATGCCGACGACCGCGGGTTGTCCGGCTTACGCCTACACCCTGGCGTCCAGCGCGACGGTGGTGCAGCGACTGGTGAACGCGGGAGCGATTCCGATCGGCAAAACCAACATGGACCAATTCGCCACCGGATTGGTAGGGACGCGCTCGCCGTTCGGAGCCTGCTCGAGCGTGTACGACGAACGATATATTTCCGGTGGATCAAGCTCCGGTTCGGCTCTCGCCGTGGCGAAAGGTCTTGTCACATTTGCGCTTGGCACGGATACGGCAGGTTCGGGCCGCGTGCCGGCGGCCTTCAACAATTTGATTGGCCTAAAACCGACCCGGGGACTGCTGAGCACTTCAGGGGTGGTTCCAGCCTGCCGCACGCTCGATTGCGTCTCCGTCCTGGCATCGAATTGTCTCGATGCTCACAAAGTATGGAGCGCCGTCAAAGGCTTTGATCCGCTCGATCCATTCTCGCGCGAGCCTCGCGCCGGTGAAGATGCCGCGCCCTGGTTGAATGCCCCTTTTCACTTTGGCGTGCCCCGAACTGAGCAACTCGAGTTCTTTGGCGACGAAGAAGCAAAGGCGCTGTATGCAAAAGCGGTGAGCAGAATTGAGCAAATCGGCGGCCAAAAAGTGGAGATCGATTTTTCGGTCTTTCGCAGCGCTGCCGAATTACTTTACGAAGGACCGTGGGTGGCTGAACGTCTCGCAGCCATCCATTCCTTTGTGCAGAATCATTCCACTGAGATGAACCCGGTCGTGCGCGGCATTATTGCCGGCGGGAATCGATTCACTGCTGTCGATGCGTTCCAGGCCGAGTATCGCTTGCTGGATTTGCGCCGAGACGCCGCAAAACAGTGGTCCACAATGGATGTTCTTGTGTTGCCCACCACGGGAACTATTTACACCCACGAGCAAGTGGCCGCAGACCCCGTCAAGATGAATGCAAATCTTGGCTACTACACGAATTTTGTGAACCTGATGGACCTTGCGGCTGTCGCAGCTCCGGCGGGATTTCGTTCGAATGGCCTGCCCTTTGGAATTTCTTTCATAGGACCGGCTTTTTCGGACGAAGCTCTTCTTGCGCTCGCGCATCGCTACTTGGGCGAACAGGCTCCACTGCTTGAAAGAACGCCCGGGTGTGCGAATTTGGCCGTTGTTGGGGCACATCTCAGTGGTCAGCCACTGAATTCGCAGCTAACCCGGCGCGGCGCGCGCCTGAAAAAGACCTGCCGAACCGCACCGGGTTACCGGCTTTATGCGCTGGCAGGTAGCAAGCCAGCCAAGCCCGGCTTGGCGCGCGATGACGAATTCCAAGGACCGGGGATTGAAGTGGAAGTTTGGACAATACCGGAGGACCAGTTCGGCAGTTTCACGGCGGAAGTCCCCAAGCCTCTCGGCATCGGAAACGTCACGCTAGATTCCGGCGAGTCTGTCAAAAGCTTTATCTGTGAGCCTTACGCGCTAGCCAGCTCCACTGAAATTACACAGTTCGGAGGGTGGCGCGCCTACCTGGCATCATCCAAAAAGTGAATCCTAGAGATAGAAATAATGACTGGGGGTGTGGCCGCGCGGCGGGGCTAAAATTTCTCAGCCTATGACGAACTCCAGTCCCTGCCTGGAATACATGCTGTGGACGATTGAATGATAGCGCGTATTCTTTGTTTCTTCTTGTTGCTTACGACTTCCGCGGCCGCTCAGAAACCGACGTTTACGGTTGGGTGGTCCATCTACGCAGGATGGACGCCGTACCACTACTTGGTAAAGTCCGGGATCCTCAAGAAATGGGCGGACAAATACGGCGTCACCATTAAAGTGCAGCGGTTCGACTATGCGCCGTCGCTGGACGCCTTCGTCTCTCGCAACATTGATGCCTGCGCCATGACCAACATGGAAGCATTGGATATGCCCGCCGCTTCCGGCGTCCCCACCACGGTGCTGATCATCGGAGATTATTCGAATGGGAACGACGCCCTGCTGGTAAGAAATGGCCTGCAGATCAAAGACCTCGCCGGTAAAAAGCTGCTGCTGGTGGAGAAGACGGTCTCGGAGTACCTGTTAGACCGCGCCTTTACTCTGAGCGGAAAGACCGTCGAGATCAAGCAGGTACGGAAAATCAACACTTCGGATTCGGACATTCAGTCGGCATTCATCAGCGATTCCAGTGCTTCTGCCGTGGTCACGTGGAAACCGATGCTTTCGCAGTTGTTGAAGCAGAAGGGCGTGACCTCCTTATTTAATTCTTCGCAAATACCGGGCGAAATTCTGGACCTCACGGTAGTGCGCACGGATGTGCTGGAACGTGCAGACGGCTCCGGACAGAAATTTGCGAAAGCGCTAGCAGGCGCCTGGTACGAAATGATGGGACTCATGTCGCCGCAAGGCACCGCGGCAGACAAGGTGCTGACGGCCGTCGCTGAAGGATCGGCCGATTCCCTGGCCTCGTACAAGGAGCAGCTCAGCACAACGCGGATGTTCTATGAGCCCCAGTCCGCGGCGGAATTCGGCAGTTCGCCGGTGCTCAAGCAGAAAATGGCTCTGGTAAGGCAATTCTGTTTTGACCACGGCCTGCTGGGCGAGAAGAGCGGCACGGCAGATGACGTAGCGATTCGCTACCCGGACGGTTCGATACAGGGAAAGCCAGATCACGTCCGTTTGCGATTCGAGAACCAATTCATGGAGATGGCGGCGCAAGGCAAACTCTAAAAACATGCGCGGTGGATTCCAACTCGTCCATGCGAAACCCAGCCGCTCGGCGACGGCGCTGCTCTCGTGGTTCTTGTTCGTGCTGGGAATCGGGCTCTACGTTAACGCCGCCCAGAAGCGCCATCAGGAAAATGCCGAGGACCGCGTGGTGCCCACCATTCCGCACATGCTTCACAGCACCTACGACGCGGCGTTCAAACCGGCGGAAGACGACGAATCGACCATCGGGGATAATGCAAACCTGTCGCAGCGCTTTCTTGCGAGCATGCTTTGGAAGGACACCAAGGCCAGTGCGCGGCGCTTTTTGTATAGTTTGCTCTTGCTGATTCCGGCCGTCTTTCTCGGCCTGCATATGGGACTGTTTCCTTACGTGGGATTGTTTTTCTCCCGGTTCGTGCTCTTCTTCGACAAGATCATTGCACTTTCTCTCTTACCGATTCTGTTCATCGCCTTTGGCATCGATGAGCTGTCCAAAATCATGCTGATCGTCATCGGCGTGACCCCGACCATCATCCTGGATACCTTTAACCTGACGCGCAGCGTGCCGCAAGAGCAGGTCGTGAAGGCTTTCACGCTGGGGGCGGGAGATTTCGACGTTGCCTACCGCGTCATCCTCCGGCAGATTGCGCCGCGCGTGCTGAATAGTATTCGGCTGAACCTGAAGGCCGTCGTGCTGTTCCTCTTTGCGGGGGAAATGATCGCTTCCACCGACGGGCTGGCCTATCGCATTGCTTTGCTGCGCCGCCACATGGGAATGGACGTGATTATCCCTTACGTGCTGTGGGTGGCGTTGCTGCTTTTCCTGGTGGACGTAGCGATGCGACTCATCAACCGCAAGCTTCACCCCTGGTTCCGAGAGGCATAGCAAATATGGCGATGATTCAATTCGAAAATGTTTCCGTCAACTATGGTGCGCCGTCGCACCCGGTGTTGAGCAACATCGATCTGAAAATCGAAGAGGGCGAGTTTGTTTGCCTGCTGGGCCAGACGGGTTGCGGAAAATCAACCTTACTGCGGCTCGTGCTCGGTTCGGAACGACCTGTCGCGGGCAGCGTCCTGATTGCCGGCATCGAACACAACCAGCCGGACCCAACCTGTGGCTACGTGCCACAAAAATATTCTCTCTTTCCGGACAAGACCGTGATGGGCAACATCACTTTTGGGCCGGAGGTCAGTGAATTCAACCTGTTCACGCGCCTGACCCCGCGCTATTTCCGCCAGCGACGGGAGTTTCGCCAGCAGGCCATGCAGTATATCCGCCGGATCGGTTTACAAGACGCGGATGCCCGCAAATACCCCGACCAACTTTCGGGCGGCATGCAGCAGCGGGTCGCCATTGCGCAGGCCCTGGTCAATCGCCCCAGGATCTTGCTCTTAGATGAAGCCTTCAGCGCGCTTGACCCCGGGACGCGCAGGGACATGCAAGTTTTGATTCGCCAATTGTGGCGCGGAACTGGCGTAACACTGCTGTTTGTAACTCACAATACACACGAAGCTGTTCAGATGGGAACAAGAGTTATTGTACTGGCTCGGGAAACGCCGAATCACGGTTCGCGTGTTGCCATGGACCTTGCGATTCCCAGTTCTTGCCCTGCGGATGAGGTCTCCCGGCTAGCAGCACGGCTGGACAGCGCTGCCGGAAGCACGCGCGAACCCGAGGAGTTCACGTCGGGCATCGGCGATTCCGGCGCGCACGACCTAGCTGCTGCCCGAAATCTACTGCCGAACGAGATCTAGCCACGAGTGCTGTCTTAGAACCAATAATTTCTGACTTTCCAGTAAGCAGGCTGTCTAGACTTTGAAGCAAAGTGCTGGGGGATCTCCCCCCAGCACTCGTGCCACAGGCCGAATCGGGCAGGTTGCCACGATATGATCAGAATTCGTACCGAAGTGCGAACTGCATTACCCGCGGCTCCATCACACCCTGAAATTCTCCAAAAGTACCTGGCGAGGTTAGGCTGAGGCTCGGGTTTGTGAAATTGACATTATTAAAGACGTTGAAGGCCTCGGCACGGAATTGAATTCGCTGGCTTTCCCAAGGCAGCTTGAACAGTTTGGTCACTCCCATATCTGTGTTGAAAAACGAAGGAAGGCGAACAGCGGCGCGCTTGCCGGTGTGACCCGGCAGCTCGTCGGCGAAGGAGTTCGAAGTGCTGGTATTCGCGAAGAGGCTGGGGTTGCCGTTCTGATTGATGTGCACGCCCGCCTTGACGGGCCCGGTGACGATTGCCAGAGAACTCAGCCAATAGTTGGCGTTGTACTCTAGCCCTCCCGCCACAGTTGTTGGCAAACCGGTGCGGAAGCGGGTCAAGCCGGAGGCCTGCCAGCCGCCAACGATCATGTCTAACCAACGCGGGACATCCTGGAGAAGCGGTTTGCCGCGACCGACCGGCAGCTCAAACAGCGCATTGCCGGAGATATTGTGCCGCATGTCGAAATCCGAGGAGCCGCGGAATTCTTTGGTGTTGTAAATGTTTTGTATGGCGGCCCCTTGCTCGCCGGCTCCTGATTCGGCGGCCGAGCCGTCATCAACCGAGTGCGACCACGAGTAGTTGAAGTCAAAGGAGAGTCCGCCGCTGAATCTCCTCCGTAATGAGACGGTGAGGCCGTGATAGGCCGCAGTGCCGGAATTCATCCACGTGGGCAGTGAGCTACCCTGGATGGGAAAGAAGGTATAACATCCGGTGACCGTGAGACATTGCCCCGGATTGTAAGAACTTGTCACGTTGCGATCGAGGGCGTGAAGACAGTCAAGATAGCTGCCGCCGTAATCGTTATACACGCACATGAAGTAGTTGGCTGAGGCACTTCCCGGAACGTCGACATTCGCGAGCGTGGGCCACATGTCCTCGACGAACGGAAGCGTCGGCACCAACCCTGGATTTGCTTTGACCTGGGCCGGCGTCAGACCCGAATCAAACAAAGCCCGCACCTTAGCTGCGTTTTGTTCCCAAGTGATTCCCGACTTCGGATCCTTGAAATACTCCAGGGGCGTATAGACATCGCCTTCCATGAGCAGGCGGTGAGAGAGGCGCCCGGCATAGCCGATCTCCAAAGTCATCTTGCCGGGAATTTCGCGAGCGAAGCTAGCGGTGAAAACGTAGGCGTACGGGGGCTTCAGGTTCGGTGAAATACCCTCGAAGTCGCCGATGATGGCGGCAATGTCTGGAGGTTGATAAGGGAAGGTTTCCTGCGGAGGAGCAGGCAGTGTGGGGGAAGAACCCAGGTACCGCGGGCTTGTGCTGAAACTATAGGAATCCGGGAAATTCGCTTTGTAGGCGAGGCCGATCGAGCCGAATTGATCGTACTGCGTGATGAGGTCACTGCCGAATCGATCATAGACCATGCTAGCACCGACTCGGAACGCTCCACCCGTCCCGAACATCTTTCCGAGCCAGCCGCCGTGGCCCGAAGGAGAATAGGCAAGTCCAAAACGCGGTGCAAAATTTAGATTGGAAGGTTTCCACCACGTCGGTTTGCCATTGACAGGGCCATCCAAGGCCCACTTCAGTCTGGCGTTCGGCAAAGCATTCTGCGGCACACCTTGCATTTGCCCCGCATTGCGTTCCGCAAAATACTGATTCAGCGGGACGGTGGGCATTACCTGGTATCCGTTTGCTTCGTATGGAGGCCTGAAGTTCTCCCACCGCAAACCAAAGCTCAGGGTCAACTCGCGCGAGACGCGGTACGTATCACCAGCATAAAGCCCATAATCTTGCTCGATAAACCTGCGGGCTTGCACCGTACCTTGCGGCAAGGAAGTTCCATTCTTCGAAAACAGATCGGTATGAAAATCGTCGTTCACCAAACCGAGTATCGCGCCCATGCCATTGGTAACGGAAACGGGATCTGCCAGCCCGACGTTTGGCCCGAAACGCACCGGATCTGTGGACATGAAATTTGTGAGCGCATTGTCAATATCCGCTCCGAGGCCGATTAGTTCCGTGGCGCCGTACCCATAGCGGGCGAACGAATTGGCGAACGAGCGGGTGTTGTTGTGAATGAAGCGGGCGGAAAATCCTGCTGTGATGGTGTGCGGCCCTTTGGTCCAGGCGATATCCTCATTTGGATTTAAGGTTGGCAGGCGCTGCGAGAGGGGACGCGCGTAAGGATTTTGCAGAGGGTCGAGACTCGTCTGGAAGAGAGCAGGGCCCGTCACACCAGACAAAGCTTGACCAAATCGCGTGTAACTGAGATTCAGGACGCTGACGAGATTGGGCCGCAAAATTGCTGTATATTGCGCCGCAAAACCCTTGCTGTTGTCGCGAAGAGTGGAGGCCGGCGCTTGACCCGGGAACTGGGCGAGAATCTGGTCGTCGGTATTGTCAGCAAGGGTGCCACGAAAACTGACAGTATGCTTGCCCGCGCGGTCTAGATGAAGATCAATCTTTCCGACAATGGCGTGATCGCTGCGATGACTCGGCGCATTAAATCGGAAACCGCTGAAGTTTAGCCCGCCATCCTCACCGAAAGAGGGGGCATTGCCACTAGGATACTTGTTCAAGATAGGGAGCATGCTGGTATCGACTCCCTTGCCGAGGGGATCCACCGCTTGAATGTCGTTCGCGGAGATAGATTGCACAAAAATCTTGTCGCTTACCGGATCACAGGTACCACCGGGACCGGTTGGGTTATTGCACATCCTGTATTTGAAGATTCCCTGGCGCAGAGAGTCGGATGGCACGGCGCGAACTTGGGCGACGCCGCTGGCATCTTGGCGTTGCTCATAGTTGAAGAAGAAAAATGCCCGGTCTTTAATTATTTTGCCTCCTGCGGACGCACCGAACTGGTTGCGCACCAGCGGCTGCCTGGGAACACCAGCCTGATTGTTGAACCAGGTATTCGCGGCGGTAGCCGAATTCCTGTTATATTCGTACACCGACCCGTGAAGGTTGTTCGTTCCGCTTTTGGTCACGAGTGCGACTTGCCCTCCGGAGGACCGCCCCATGTTCGCGCCCTGGCCAGCCACGGTGACACGGAATTCCTCTACGGAATCCAGTGGAATCGGGAGCACGGCATTAAACCCGGAATTGATATTTGCCCCATTAGCGTTTGATCCCTGATATCCGCCCAGACCAGTGGTGGTGTTTTGCGCGATCAATCCGGAGTTCTGGTTGTTATTTACATCGGCACCGTCGAGGGTGACGTTGTTTTGGTCGCGGCGCGCTCCAAGCACTTCTCCATTCGAAGTCACCCCGGGCTGCACGCTGAGCAGCTCCACCACATTGCGCGTCTGTAAAGGAATTTGTCTCACCTGCAGTTCGCTGAATGGGTTGCCGAGACTCGCGTCGGTAGTGTTTATCTGCGAGACATCGGACTGCACATTCACCACCTCTCCTGTAGTGCCTATGACCATGACCAAGTCGAGGGTGCTCGGAGTATTCACAAGGAGAGTGATGTTGTTTCGGGTCATCTTAGCGAAGCCAGTTTTGGTCGCAGTTAGCTTGTAAGTTCCTGGGACAACCTGAGGGAAATTATAGACTCCGTTCGCTTCGGTAACGCTTGTGCGCACGGCGCCGTTTTCCGTGCTGGTCATGGTTACCGCAGCTTCCGGAATAACTCCGCCAGAAGAATCAGTAATGACTCCTCTTAACGATGTTGTGGACTGTGCATACGAACTACATGTGACTAGGAACACCACGAGGAGGCCCGGTACGATCCTCTTCATTATCATTTCACTCCTTAAGTTAGGACCACTGCGGAGATGCATGAGTGCAGCCATTAAGACCAGCGCACGCGGTGGAGTCAAAATCAATCTTTGGATTGAATCAATGAGAATTCTCTATTGTTGTCAGCTGTTGGCAGAATGATGGAAGACTCGAAGCGGGCCAAGGAGCGATATCAGGTCAGAGTGGAAAAACCCAGGAAGTGGCCGAGAGTGGTGGGATACTCACCTAGCCGCTTTTGCCATCCTACCATGTTTTCAGCAACTTGCATGACAACCGCATGAACATTGGCAATTTCTACGGTCTCGCCTTTTTCAACTCTTTCAATCCTTTCGCATAAATAGCAACCAATTTCGCGCCGAAGACACCAAACAAAACACCGGGAGCGCGCCGTTTTCTTGGTGCACTCTTGGTGCTCTATAACCTGCAAATGAGCCCGTCTCAGCGCAACTGAGAGCAAGTTAAATTACTGAAAACACGTGAAAATCGGCGAGGGCAAACAGGGCAGGAAGGTTTAGCAAACGGGTGATTGCGCGCAGGCTCGCTGGTAAATTGCTGAAAACTAAGGACGGCGTTCGGCTCTCTTTGGACGGTTTGGGCACGGTTGGCAGCGTATTGGGATAAATTGGGATAAAGACTCTTACCTTGTGGAGTGGTTGCGGGGGACTGCAACCATCCGAATTTGTTATTGCTGCCCATCAGTTTTGAATTCGTCCGCCCCGCAGCCTAGCCAGGATGGAAGGTCAGAACTTCACGATCACTTGCGGATTGGCGACAATCCAGGAGTTGGCCGGTTCGCCAGAGAGGAGTAACAACGTGGAGTGCGGCGGATGGAGTACGCGGCGTCCCGCCAACGCTCTGGATTGTCGTCGGGTGGAGGCTTCTGCGGTATGATCGTTCCCTTCGTCAAGCCGGTTGCGGAACCTAGTTCTAACGCATGAAGGGTCGGGTTCCAAACCTCCGGGAACCGGAGAAGGGGTTGAAGGACTGGGTCGCCCCCCTGTTCGCTTTCGAATTTGAGTCCATCACACATTCAATCGGGCGCCTCAGAGTCGCAAGTGGAACGAGCGGACCCTTGCGCTACCGCCTTCCGCAGCCACCTTGGGTGCACAAGATGTCGGCACCTGCCTTCTGTGCCGAGGCTGCTGTTGTCCCTTTTGTATCTGAGCCTGTTGTCCGGCGCGGTCACGAATGGAAGCGCGAACGATCGCCGACTCGGACAGGGCGCAGTCCCACAAGCGAGCGTGGAGTCTCGACAGATTCGGCTGCCCATCATCGATGGGGCCAACATCCGCTTCGCGCGCTTCTACACCATCGAAGGGCCTTCGAAATCCAACGCTGGACCCTTTGTGCAGGACGATCAGGGGTTTGTGTGGTTTGGCACTCCGTACGGTTTGAACCGCTTCGACGGTTACAACTTCAAGGTTTTCACCCACGACCCGGGTAATCCCAAGAGCATTAGCGGGTCATCCATCACTGCGCTATTCAAGGACCATAACGGCTCGCTTTGGGTCGGATGCAATCAATTCCTGAACAAGTTCGATAGCAAAACAGAAACGTTCACTCGATATCGAGTTTCCTACGTGTTCCACATCAGTCAGGACGCTGCCGGCACACTGTGGTTATCTACCCCTAGCGGCTTGTATTCGCTGGATCCGGCGAATGGAAATATTCGACGGTATTTCCACGATCAAGACGACCCGGCGAGCCTCGAGAGCAATGACGTTAAGTCCAGTGGTGAAGACAGAGAGGGCGGATTCTGGGTTGCCACCAGCGAGGGCGTCGATTCATTCGATCGAAGAACTGGCAAAGTTACACTGCATATACCCCTGTATGAACCTTCGTACCCATTCTCTTTCTACGAAGATCGCTTCGGAGTGTTCTGGATCTATCATGTTTCTGCCAATCCATTGTCCGTATTTGACCGGAAGACACACACCCTAACTCACTTTTCATTTCACGAAGAAAATTCGCCAAGCCTGGCTTTGACGGGCATCACGGCCATGTTAGAAGACCAGAACGGGGTTCTATGGCTGTCATCCAACGGTGCCGGCCTGCTTAAATTTGACCGGGAACATCGGAGATTCATTCGCTATCGCAATAACCTCGCTGATCCTGAGAGCCTGGCCCAAAACAGTGTCCGCGAAGTGTTCGCAGATCAGGAGGGGATCATTTGGGCTAGTTTGGGCGGCTTTGGACTTACACGATTTACGTCCAGGCCCCTGCCATTCCAGCGATATCGACACGATTTTGGCAATCCGGCCAGCCGGGATGAACCTTTCGTTGGGGCGATTTACGAGAACCATCAGGGGATCCTGTGGATCGGCGCCCACGAAGCGCTTAATCGAATCGACCGCAAAGCAGAGCGATACGATGCCTTTACCCTCACCGCCGCTGGAGAGGGAAGCGATGTCATCACTATTTGCGAGGATCGCTCAGCGTACCTCTGGGTGGGCACGTATAGTCATGGACTCTTCCGCTTCGACCCTCGAACAGCGCTTTTCAAAAGGTTTCAACACAATCCCCGAGATCCGCACAGCTTGAGCAATAACATTGTCCCCCGTCTTCTCGTTGATCACAATGGAACGCTCTGGGCAGCCACTCATGATGGCTTAGATCGTTTCGATGCGGCGACGGGTACCTTTACAACTTACAGAGCCGGGTTGCAAGGCGTACACCCGGATTATCTAGAACTGGTCGAGGACCGGAACGGAATACTGTGGCTCGGTACGGAATCTTCCGGTCTGCTACGTTTCGACCCAGAGACGGGCCAATTCATGATTTATCAACACGACATAGAGCGTCAGGGAACATTAAGCAACCCCCGCGTGAACTCGGTCCACTTTGATCGCTCGGGCACCATGTGGATAGGTACTCAGGAAGGCCTCAATAGATTTGACGTAACAACTGGAAGGTTCACCATTTACTCGCAGCGGGAAGGCCTACCGGGCAACGTCGTGGGATGCGTTTTGGAAGATAGTCATGGCTACCTGTGGATGAGCACTGACAATGGGGTCGCAAGATTCGATCCACAAGCAAAGACATTCCGGACTTACTCGACTGCGGACGGACTCCCAGGCCCCGACTTGACCGGCTGGGGCACCTGCTTCAAGAGTGCAAACGGCGAAATGTTTTTCGGTGGATTCGGCGGCGCAACCGCGTTCTTCCCCGACAAAGTAATGGATAGTTCGTACGTCCCTCCTATCGTTCTGACAGACTTCAGACTGTTCGGGACTTCGGTGATGCCCGGAGTGGACTCGCCCTTAAAAATAGCGATCAATCACACAAATAGTATTAGGCTTTCCCACAAGCAGAACAGCTTCTCGATCGGATACTCCGCGCTGAGCTATTTAAACCCGCCAACAAATCGCTATCGGTACATGCTGCAAGGGCTGGATCGAGAGTGGAATGAGGTCGGACGGGATCAACGGTTCGCCGCATATACAACGCTGCCAGCAGGAACGTACACCTTTCGCGTGGAGGGTGCTACAAACCGAGGTCCCTGGGACGAACCCGGTGCCACTCTCCTCATTGAGATTCTGCCCGCATGGTGGAACAGTTGGTGGTTTCGACTCACGTACATCACCGCCCTTCTTCTGGTGGCGGCAGCCATTTACATCTACCGCAGGCGCCAGCAAAAGCGGGAGGAGGAGCGTAACGAGAGATTGCGCCAGGCACAAACGGATCTCGCGCACATAAACCGGGTGAGCACTATGGGAGAGCTGACCGCTTCTCTGGCGCACGAAATCAAGCAGCCGATTGCCGCGGCGGTCACCAACGCCAAGACCTGCTTGCGGTGGCTTGGACGCGATCAGCCCGATCTGCCAGAGGCACGGGAAGCAGCCGCGAGAATCATCAAAGACGTAACCCGCGCGTCTGATATCATCAGCCGCATCCACCTGCTTTTCAAGAAGGGGCCTCCGCAACGTGAGTCGCTGGATGTGAATGAGCTCATTCAAGAAATGATCGCCTTACTGCGCAGCGAGGCGAGCCGGTATTCGATTTTAATTCATGACGAACTCGCTAGCGATCTTCCCAACATCATGGCGGACCGCGTGCAACTGCAGCAGGGGTTCATGAACCGCATGCTCAACGGCATCGATGCCATGAAGGGAATGACGGGCGGAGGCGAGCTTACCATCAGGTCGGAAACCTGCGATGCTCAACTGCTGATCTCGGTCAGTGATACCGGTGTGGGATTTGCCCCGGAGCAGGCAGAACAGATCTTCAATGCATTCTTTACGACCAAAGATACCGGGACTGGTATGGGGCTGCCCATCAGCCGTTCGATCATCGAGTCGCACGGCGGCCGCTTGTCGGCCACGTGCGCTCCCGGGCGCGGTGCCACGTTTCAGTTCACCTTGCCCGCCACGGTCGCGCCCCATGTGTAGACCTCTCCGCACTGCTCTCACCTGATAGCGAACCTTCGTTCTGAGAAGCATCCGAACCTGCCGCCCCATTGCGGAACCGGCAATTCTGTAGCGCTGCTGCTGATTTTGGGCGAGTCACGAGCAACTCTGACGTAACCAGATTATCATAGGTAAGGGTTGCCAACAACTCAGGAGTCGCATGGAGAGGCTGGAATTTGACTAGAAGCTGTTGCACAACCTTGAACAATCCATTGAAATGACTATGGTTGATTAATCGGAAATGGGAGATAAGCAGAGTCAGCAGCGCCGAAGGAGGGCCGATGGCGCGGTCCGGTCCGTTGCTGACCGAAGCGCAGTGGAAGAAAATCGCGCCCTTGCTCCCCAAACCGCCCAAACAACGCAAGGGCGGTCGTCCGTGGATCGAGAATCGCCGTGTGCTGGAAGGAATTCTGTGGATTTTGCGGAGCGGGGCTCGCTG
>Ga0137395_10000407_pt1 | contig 17605 bp, 15 predicted proteins | sample czobulk216metaG_FD_108283 | JGI IMG/M metagenome (GOLD analysis project Ga0137395, IMG submission 108283) | Vadose zone soil microbial communities from Angelo Coast Range Reserve, California, USA - czobulk2.16 metaG | ecosystem: Environmental > Terrestrial > Soil > Vadose zone | place: USA...
TCAGAAACACTCGCGCGCTTGACCGCTCTGCTAGGCGCCGATCGCGTCGGCACGCCCGTTCTGGAAGAAACGCATCTGCCGGATGCATTTCATCTCGAACCATTTTCCTGGCAGGCTAGAGGGCCGACCTTCGTGTCGTCCCATTATTCATCGGACGCGACCCATTCGGCTGGCTCAGGTCACGCTCCGCGCGTCCCTCCAATTGCGTTGCGTCGATTTCGACCGGCTGTATCTGCATCTGTTTTTCTGTCAGGAAATGTTCCGGCTCATGTTCGAAGTGTGAACATCAGTAGCAAAGTCGCAGAGCGACGCGGCCCTTATCTCGCTTCGGGGAATTGGTGGGATGAAACAGCCTGGGCTCGCGCAGAATGGGATCTGCAATTGGAGAACGGCAGTTTGATTCGGTGTCACGAGAACGATGGAACTTGGAAGATTGATGGGATTTATGATTGAATTTTTTGGGAGGGCTTCTGTGCCGTTGCAAATTTTAATGGACGCGACGGAGCGCGTCCCTCCACCGATGTAACGCTTTAACGCTTCAACGCTTTAACGAAACACAATGCCTTACATCGAGCTTCATGCCTGGAGCGCGTTTAGCTTCCTGCGCGGCGCTTCATTTCCAGAGCAATTGGCTGAGACCGCCGCCGAATTGGAAATGCCAGCGATGGCGTTGCTTGATCGCAATGGTGTTTATGGCGCCCAACGGTTTTCCGTTGCAGCACGCGAGCAAAATATTCGCCCAATCATTGGCGCTGAATTATCGATGGAAGACGGTTCGATTTTGCCAGTGCTCGTCGAAAATCGCACCGGCTACAGAAATCTCTGCGAACTGCTGACCCAGGCGCATTTGCGCAGCGAGAAAGGAAAGTGCGCAGTGCGATGGAATGAGCTGCCGCAATTTGCGGAAGGGCTGGTTGTACTTCTGGGGAGCGCACGCCCCCACCAGAATGTGCGTGCGCAGTTTTTGATTAACATTTTCGGGCGCGACAATGTGTTCGTCGAAATTCAGCGGCATTGTTTACGCGGCGAAGAGCGCGTGAACCGCGAATTTATCGATCTCGCCGGGCACTATCGATTGCCGATCCTGGCCACAAACGGCGTGTATTACGCGGAGCCTTACGGCCGTCAGGTTCTCGATGTTTTCACCTGTATTCGCGAACACACGCATCTGGATGCCGCTGGGAAATTACTGACGCAAAACGCCGAGCGTTATCTGAAAAGCGATCGTCAAATGCGCGAACTTTTTCGCGATCTGCCGGAAGCAATTGAAAACACGTCGCGGTTGGCTGAGCGCCTCATGTTTTCTCTGGAAAATCTTGGTTATGAATTTCCGGAATTTCCGGTGCCGGACGGTCACTCGATGGATTCGTTCCTGCGCGCGATCGTTTGGTTCGGCGCGCAGCAACGTTACGCCGCAATCAACAGTGCGGTGAAACGCCAGCTCGAAGAAGAGCTGGCGCTCATAACCAAGCTCGGATTCGCGGGGTATTTTTTGATCGTCTGGGACATCGTAAATTTTTGCCGCGAACACGACATCATGGTGCAGGGTCGGGGGAGCGCCGCGAACAGCGCGGTTTGTTATTGCCTCGGCATTACTCCCGTCGATCCGGTGAGCAATCATTTGGTCTTCGAACGATTTCTAAATGAAAGCCGCAAAGGGTGGCCTGATATCGATCTCGATCTTCCGAGCGGTGATCGGCGAGAGGCGGTGATCCAGGAAATTTATCGTCGTTACGGCAAACATGGCGCTGCCATGACTGCGAACGTTATCACTTATCGCGGCCGGAGCGCCGCGCGCGAAATCGGCAAGTCGTTAGATTTTTCGCCGAGCATTCTGGATCGCTTCTCACATTTATTCGCGAACGGCGATTTTCCGCACACGCTCGATCTCCAATCGCAAATCGAGCAGGCTGGTTTGCCGAAGGAACATCCGCGGATGCCGGCGTTCGTTAGGCTGTATCAGGCGATCTACGGTTTGCCACGACATCTTGGCCAGCATTCCGGCGGAATGATTATTTGCCAGAACAAGCTGAGTTCATTTGTGCCGCTGGAAAACGCGTCGATGCCGGGACGCGTCGTCGCCCAATGGGACAAGGACGATTGCGAAGATCTCGGCATCGTGAAGGTCGATCTACTCGGGCTCGGGATGATGTCGGTGATGCAAGATGCCTTTGAGCTGTGCCGCGAGCGCGGGCGCCCGCTCGATCTTGCACACATTCCAAATGATGACGCTGCCACGTTCGAGATGATGCAAAAGGCAGACACGATTGGCGTTTTTCAAATCGAGAGCCGGGCGCAAATGGCGACGCTTCCGCGGACGAAGCCGGAATGTTTTTATGATGTCGTGATCGAAGTGGCAATCATCCGCCCGGGGCCAATTCAGGGCGAAATGGTACATCCTTATCTCGCGCGCCGCGCCGGACGCGAGCCGCCAACCTATTTTGATCTGCGACTCGAACCGGTGCTTGGCCGCACGCTCGGCGTGCCGTTGTTTCAGGAACAAATGCTCCAGATCGCCATGATCATGGCCGATTTTTCTGGAAACGAAGCGGAGGAACTGCGGCGCGCTCTAAGTTTTCACCGCTCGGAGGAACGAATGCAAAAAGTGAGCTTGAAATTGCGCGCGGCGATGGAACGCAAGGGCGTCGCGCCGGACAAGATCGACAAAATTATTCACTCGATCACATCATTTGCGCTTTATGGTTTTCCGGAATCGCACGCAATTAGCTTTGCCATTCTGGCCTATGGCAGCGCCTATTTGAAAGTGCATCGCGCGCCAGAATTTTACGCCAGCCTACTTAATAATCAGCCGATGGGTTTTTACACCTCGGCGACGATTGTCAAAGACGCGCAGCGACATGGAATCAAGATCAAACCGGTATGTGTGATGCAATCGAACTGGCGCTGCATTGTTATTTCGGATGACACCGTGCGACTCGGATTTTGTGTCGTAAATGGGTTGCAACAGGGACACGTAGACGAACTTGTGCGGCAACGCGAAGATCGACAATTCCGTGCATTGGACGATTTCAAGCGACGCGTGCCCCTTTCAAAGGAAGAACTGCGCGCGCTGGCCGAGCTGGGCGCGCTCAATTGTTTTGCCAGACATCGGCGCGCGGCAATGTGGGCAGCGGAAGAAACCATTCATGATGATCTGCTGGAGAGCGCATGCGCCACGCTTTCGCGGACTTCCGCCGCGCCGTGCAACACGCGAGACGCGTGCGCTCCCCGGAAACCGGAATCACCGCTTGCGCCAATGACTTTGCCGGAGCGCGTGCGCGCCGACTACGAAACGATGAACTTAACGACTGGTCCGCATCCGATGAGACTTTTGCGCCCAAGTTTGCTGAATATTTGGCGAGCGATGGATCTCGTGCAGGCGCGTCATGGGGCAACTGTCCAGATTGCCGGCAATGTTATTTGCCGTCAGCGTCCAGGGACAGCGAAGGGATTTGTTTTTATCAGCCTAGAAGACGAAACCGGCGTCTCAAATGCGATTGTCGAGCCAGACTTGTTTGAGCGGTTTCGCCTTTTAATCACCGAAGAAACATTTCTCCTTATCGAAGGTGAAGTGCAAAATTCGGATGGCGTGGCTTTAATCAAGACGCGCGACATCAGACCGCTCATCCACGAAGCACTCGTCGGGAGCGAGTCGCACGATTTTCACTGAGGCAGTGACGGCGCGCTGCGCCGTCCGCGGACATCGCAGCGCGATGTCCCTACCTATTCTCCCGCGTGATGCGGCGGGGGCGATTTCGGTTCGGTCGCTTTCTCGGCGGACTTGCCCTCAGATTCGATCCATTCAGTATGAAACACACCCGGTTTATCAATGCGTTCGTACGTGTGCGCGCCAAAGAAATCGCGCTGCGCTTGCACGAGATTGGCAGGCAAACGTGCTTGGCGATAACTGTCGAAGTAAGCGAGCGAAGCAGAAAACGCAGGAACGGCTACGCCGTGCTTAATGGCTGTTGAAACCGCCGCGCGCCAATTGCGCTGCGTCTTCCGGATGATCTTCGTGAAATAGCGATCCAGCAGGAGATTTTGCAGGGCGGGATCGCGCTGATACGCCTCTACAATACGATTGAGAAATTTCGCGCGGATGATGCAGCCGCCGCGCCAGATGGTGGCGATGTCGCTGAGGTTGAGGTTCCACTTGTATTCACTGCTTGCTGCATGAAGAAGCTCCATTCCTTGCGCGTAAGAAACAATTTTGGACGCGTAAAGCGCGTCACGCACTGCATTGATCAGGCGCGTCCGATCGCCTCTAAACTTTCGCGCCTTCGGTTGCGGCAGAATTTTCGACGCAGCTATGCGCTCCTCTTTCCGTGACGAGATAACGCGCGCTTCGACGGCAGCGTTGATTGTCGAAATTACTACAGATTGTTTGATGGCGGATTGAAGCGTCCAAATGCCCGTTCCTTTTTGTCCGGCTTTATCAAGAATCATATCGACCAGCGGTTTGCCCGTCTCAGCATCGATCTTCTGAAAAATCTGCGACGTGATTTCAATGAGATAACTGTCGAGTTCCCCTTTGTTCCATTCTGCGAAAGTCTCGGCAAGTTGTGCAGCGTCCATTTCCACGATGTCTTTGAGGATGGCGTACGCTTCGCAGATCAGCTGGATGTCGCCGTACTCGATGCCGTTGTGCACCATCTTGACGTAATGACCGGCGCCGTCCGATCCCATGTAACGGCAGCACGGTTCGCCATCCACTTGTGCCGCGATTTTGCGGAAAATTGGCGCGATGTTTTTCCATGACTCGCGCGAGCCGCCCGGCATAAGCGACGGACCTTTGAGCGCGCCCTCTTCGCCGCCCGAGACGCCGCAACCAACGAAATGAATGCCGAGATCTTCCAATTCTTTGCCGCGCCGTTGCGTGTCGGTGAAAAGAGAATTTCCTCCGTCGATGATGACGTCGCCTTTGTCTAACAATGGCGCGAGTTGGTTGATAACGGCATCCACTGGCGCACCTGCTTTGACCATGATCATCGCTTTGCGCGGTCGTGTGACCGCACCGACGAATTCCTCCATGGTGCGCGTTGACTGAATTTTTTTGTTTTTCGCGCGCCCGGCCGCTAATTCTTCTGTGACTTTGGTCGTGCGGTTGAAAACGGCGACCGAGAATCCTTTTGATTCCATGTTCAGGGCAAGATTTTCGCCCATCACAGCCAAGCCGATGAGGCCAATATCACATTGATTCGGGGTCATTTTAGTATCTTTTTGCCTGACGGCTTAAAACAGAGGTGACTCACTGTAGCGAGCACTTAGACCGCATGGCAAATCCCGTTTGCGAAGTTTTAGTGACAGAAGCGCGGCTCAAAGCGGCGCGGAATGGTATCGATTTTGCCGCCGGCGCCGTTGTAGATTTTTGGGGCATTGTTCGCGGCTCCGAGGACGGGCGAGAAATTGACGGGATCGAATACGAAGCGCATCGGGAAATGGCTGAACATCAACTGAGGCAGATTGCGCAGCAGGCCATCGAGACGTTTGCGCTCAAGCTCATTGTCGTTCACCATCGAATTGGATTTATTGCGGCGGGCGAGTCGTCGCTTTTTATGCGGGTGGCGAGCGGGCATCGCGCTGAAGCCTTCCGTGCAAGTCAATGGGTGGTGGATGAATTGAAAAGAAAGGTTCCGATTTGGAAACGACCGAAATTCAAGATCGACAAGATGCCAGCAAAGGCTGTGACGGGCGATCAGCAGACCGAAACCCGTTTGATTTCAGGCGTATGAATTGGGCGAACCGAATCACCTTGAGCCGTCTGGTGCTCACGGTGCTTTTTGTTCTCGCGCTAAACTCTTCGTGGCCGTATGCGCGCACTTCCGCGCTTTTAATTTTTCTCATCGCAGGGCTGACGGATTTTATCGATGGGGAAATCGCTCGGCGCTACGGAGTCATCACAAACTTTGGCAAACTAATGGATCCGCTCGTGGACAAGATCATGATGGCAGCGGCATTTATTTCACTCGTGCCTCTCAAAGCTGTCCCGGCATGGGCAGCCACAACCGTCGTAGCGCGAGATTTTTTGATTACGGGGCTGCGTCTTATGGCCAGCGCCAAGGGCCGGGTTCTTCCAGCGGAGCGGCTGGGCAAACAGAAAACCTCCTGGCAGATCATTACCGTTATTTTCTTCCTTGCCCTTTTTTCAATAGCTGAGCTGCAGCATGCGACTGAAACATCGATATGGTGGTTGCGGGCACGAGACGAAGCAGGTCCGGTATTGGTATGGATTACAGTGGCGCTAACGATTTACTCCGGTTTGGGTCTCACCTGGCGGAATCGCGGGTTGATTGCGCCGGATCAATAGCGGGCAACGGGAATCGAACCCGCATGGCCAGCTTGGAAGGCTGGAACTTTACCATTAAGCTATGCCCGCGCGGAAATTAAAGTGGCGCGCCAACCTGCGAATGCCAACTCATTTTTCGAAGAGTCGGCCATGATCCGCGCGGAAACGCTATTTCTCAAACGCGGTCACGATAAGCGTGGCGTTGTGGCCGCCAAAACCGAAGGAGTTATTTAACGCAACGCGCACTTTTTTTTCGCGAGCGACGTTTGGCGTATAATCGAGATCGCATCCTTCTCCGGGATTTTCCAGATTGATCGTTGGCGGGATCACGGAATCGCGAATGGCGAGCGCGCACGCCGCAATTTCTATTCCACCAGCCCCGCCTAGCAAATGGCCGGTCATCGATTTGGTGGAGCTGATGGAAACGTTGTATGCTTGCTCGCCGAACACTTCTTTGATCGCGCGCGTTTCGCAAAGATCGCCGATATCGGTGGAAGTTGCGTGCGCATTGATGTAATCAACCTCGTCGGGAGGAACGCGAGCATGATTGAGCGCGAGCTGCATGGCGCGCACGGCGCCTTTGCCGTCCGGAGGCGGCGCCGTCATATGGTATGCGTCTGCAGAAACCCCGTACCCTGTCAGCTCGCAATAAATCTTCGCGCCACGCGCCTTGGCGTGTTCGAGCTCCTCGACCACCACGATCCCTGCACCCTCGCCTATGACAAAACCGTCGCGGTCTCGATCAAACGGCCTCGAAGCGCGTTCCGGTTCGTCATTGCGTTTGCTGAGCGCTCTCATAGCTGAAAATCCTGCAAGGCCAATTGCGACGATCGAAGCTTCCGAACCGCCAGCGAGGAAAATATCGGCATCGCCAAATTTGATGGTCCGCCAGGACTCACCGATGGCGTTGTTCGATGTCGCGCAGGCGGTAACGATACACATGTTGGGTCCTCGCAGGTCGTACTCCATCGAGATGAGTCCGCTGGCCATGTTGCTGATCAACATCGGAATCGTGAACGGTGAAGTTCGCGACGGTCCTTTCGTCAAGAGGATCGTCAACTGATCCTGCAGCGTTTTCAGTCCGCCGATTCCGCTGCTAACAATGACACCGAAGCGATCTCGGCGCCTCAGATTCTCGACATCGACCCCGCTGTCGTCGAGCGCCATTTTTGCCGCTGCCAATGCGAGCTGAGCAAATCGGTCCGTGCGCCGGACATCCTTGGGATTTTTAAAGAATGCTTTCGGGTCGAAGCCGCGTACTTCGCCGCCGATCTTGCAGTCGTAAGCGCTGGTATCGAACGCTTCTATCTTGCCAATACCGCTGACGCCGTTCTTCAGATTCGACCAAAACGTCTCCACGTCGTTGCCAAGTGGCGTGATGGCGCCCAATCCAGTGATGACGACTCTGCGATCGTTGTTCATTGAGTGGTTTAACGATTTGGCGATTTAACGCGCGAAGTTCTGGTGCTGATGGTTCGAGGTCAAAGCACAATCGCTCAATCTCTAAATCGCTAATGCCCTAAATATCGTAGCTTGTCCCCATCCCGACACTTTGCACTGTCTGGAAGAGTTTTCCTTCGGTCTTGATGGAAGGCGCGATGATAATCTCCGTTTGCTGAAATTCGGCGATACTGCGAGCACCGACATTACCCATGCAGGTGGTAATTGCACCGACCAAATTTTGGCTGCCATCATCAACTTCCGCCGGACCGAAGAGGATTTGCTTCAGTGACCCGGTTGTGCCGACTTTGATGCGCGTTCCTCGTGGGAGATTTGCGTGCGGAGTGGCCATGCCCCAATGGTATCCGCAGCCGGGAGCTTCCTGCGCCTTGGCAAACGCGCTGCCAACCATTACAGCGTCCGCGCCGCAAGCGAGCGCTTTGCAAACGTCGCCGCCTCTACTCATCCCGCCGTCCGTGATGATCGGTACGTAACGCGATGTTTTTTTGAAATAAGCATCGCGCGCCGCGGCGCAATCGACGGTCGCCGTTACTTGCGGGACACCGAGCCCAAGCACGCCGCGTGAAGTGCAAGCCGCTCCGGGCCCAACCCCGACCAAAATCGCAGCCGGCCCGCACTCCATGATCTCGAAGGTCACGTCGTAACCAACTGTGTTTCCGACGATCACGGGGATGCGCATTTCGCGGCAAAATTTTTCTAGGTCGAGGGATTTATACTCCGACGAAATATGCCTGACGGTGGAGACCGTGCTCTGCACAACGAAAACGTCTGCGCCTGCTTGCTGCGCGATCTTGCCGAATTCAGCCGCGCGCTGGGGAATGGAGCTCACCGCAGCCAGCACACCCCCGTCTTTGATCTGGCGCACGCGCGCCGCGATTAAATCTTCCTGGACGGGTTCCTGGTAAATTCTCTGCAGCAGCGCAGTAATGTCGGATTTGTCAGTTTCGACGATTTTTTGTAGTACTTCCTGCGGGTTTTTGTAGCGCGTTTGCACTCCTTCAAGGTTCAGAACGGCCAGCCCGCCCAATTTGCTCATGGCGATGGCGAAACCGACATCGACGACTCCATCCATTGCGCTGGCGAGAATTGGAATTTTTAATTCGAGCGGCTCCACCTCTTTGCGCGGCAAAGGGAAGGCGATATCGACTTCGTTCGGATTAATCGTCACGCGGCCGGGCACGAGCGCGATTTCGTCGAACCCGTAGGTTACCCGTGCTTTGCGATTGCGGCCGATCCACATTCCCATGTTAAATTTGGTCCATCCTAAATCGTTCGTTTAAACTTCCACAGCGTGGGCACCGGGGAAGCAATGCGTCCGTTCGATCCTCAAATTGAAACGCGCAGATCACGCAGCGCAACCGATGCTGTAAGGCCCGTCGCTCTCGCCGCCGGCGATTCCACTCTCCCACTATCCAGAGGAGAAAAACTGCCGCAAGAAAAAGCAGCAAATAAATCGTGACTAGGGCGGCGAGACTGACGCGGATCACGGGGTAGCTGGTTCCGTCGGGATTGGCCGCGGGCGCGTGACGTCCCTGTCCCATTGGATCGTCGCAATCCCCCAGGTGAGAAATTGATCGACTCTCCCAGCGCTTTTCGGGTTTTGGGAAAAACGGCAACGCGTGAGATAGCGGCGCGCCTGTTCATCCAGCGCCGGGTCCCCCGAGGAATTAAGACGAAAGCAATAGCGAATTTCTCCGAGCCCGCTCACGGCGACCCGAAAGCGGATCGTTTCAGGCGTCTCTCCGTTGGATGCGGCAAAACTCGGGTCTGGCCACATCGGGGCGCCAAAGGCCTCGAGCTCTTCTGAAAACGAGACGGATGTTGTGATCGGGCCAAGGGTTTGGGGAGCTTTTCGATGAACAAATGGCGCGGCGCCCGGTGGCTGGGAGCTCGGGATGCGCAAATCGAGAATCAGCGGTGGAACCTCTTTTAGGACTGGCTCTACCGCGAGGTAGGAGGGTACGTGCTCAACCCTGGGTAGGGCGCGCAGTCTTGCTTCAGGTGGACGCTGCGTTGTGAAGGCGAGCACAGGATCTTCCGCATCGATCCAGCGAAGCAGTGTGCGGCCTTCTTCCGAGGCGGGCGTGATCAAACTTACACGGGCCGGGGGCGGCAGAAGCGCCACCGTCGGTGGGTAAACGATTTGGAAAATGTAGAAACAGAGAGCATGTCCGCAAAAAGAAAGCGCCAGAAAAGCAGTGATCGCTACTTTTCGGCGTCGAGGAGGTTCCCAGCTAAAAAGAAGGGGCTCGGTAGCAAATCCAGGGAGAGACGTATTCATCGGGACGCAGTTGCAGCCAGCGCGACGGAGGTGATGCCGTGTTCAAGCGCAGCGTTTGTCACCTCGGCAACTGTTTCGTAGGGAGTCAAACGGTCGGCTTTAATGATAATCGATTGGCCCTCGCGCTTGGCCGCAGCCAGCAATGGCCCGAGTTGCTCGATTGTGACTCTCTGGTCCCGGAAATAGATGGCCGGGGCTGCGCCGCCGGTAATGCTGATGATTTGCTGGTTAGTTTGCGGGCCAAGCGTAAAACGCGAGAATGGCATCGAAACTGAAATCCCTGGTTGCAAAATAAAATTCGAACTGAGCAACAGGAAAAAAACGAGGAGAAAAACGACGTCCACCAGCGCCAAGAGGACGAGCCAGCCGAAGTTATATTCCTTCGTCCGGCTGAGCTTCATGAAGCGCTGCAGTAGTTGTCAGTTTACCGAATCGTCGGTTTAAGAATCAATTCGTGCCTCGGATTCGACGACCTGGTCAGGTGGTTGGAAGGTGATGATACCGCTGAGGGGCCTGCTCTCCGTCAACATATGGACGACCTCAATACCCGCGCGCTCCATATCGTGGAGCATGGTGTTCACGCGCGAAGAGAGATAATTATAAGCGACAAAGGCTGGCGTGGCCACGACCAAGCCCGCCGCAGTCGTCAGTAAGCTCTTGTACACGCCGCTGGAAAGCTCAGTTACCGTCGCATAGCCTCCGCTTGAGGCGATCGTGCTAAAGGCGTCGATCATTCCGGCGACGGTCCCAAGCAATCCGAGCAACGGCGCGAGGAACGCGATGGTGGCCAGCACTCCGAGAAATCGTTCCAGCTTCGGTACTTCGAGTTGGGCGGCCTCCGGAACGATGTCACGCAATTCCGCCCGCGGCGCATCGTGTCGGATAATCGCGGCATGAATCACGCGCGCGACTGGACCCGGTGTACCAGCCGATTCATGCAACGCCTCAGCGAAGTTGCGGCGACGAATAAGATTCGAAAGTCCTTTCAAGAATTCGCCCACGTGGATCGTCGCACGGTGTAAGTAGAGGAGCCGCTCGGCAAAGACGGCAATCGAGATGATGCTGCAGGCCAGAATTGGCCACATCAACAATCCGCCTTTTTGGATGTAATCAATCACGCCAGTTTTTCTAGCTCGCTTTGGCGACTGTCGCAAGCCAACAACACTGGGAGCATTCAAGTCCGGTCCGCTACCGTGGACTTTTCTCGCGCGATTTTGGTGAAACCGACGGGCCGGTGATTAGCGGAGTCGTCCGGCCCAACAATTTGCCGGACGCATCGAAAATGGAATAGCCTGTTCGTTTGCCGTTTTGATCGTAGCTGTAAACGATCTTATGCAGAAGGCTGCCGTCTTCTGCGCTTTGGGTTTCTTCCTGCAGACGGCCAACGCTGTCGTAATTGTACCGGCTCTTGAACCAAAGGCGGCCATCGGGTCCGAAAATTTGTCCGCTGGTAAAACGTCCCGCATCATCCAGTTCATAACGAATTGTCTGACGGAGTTTGCCATCTTGATCGGTGATCGTTGCAACAGCCTTGTGCTGCGCGTCATCGAATTTGTAGACGGTGCGTGAGCCGTCCGCGCTAATCGAAACGGTTACTCGAACGGCGTCGTTCTCAGCCGTCTCGGGAGCCTGGCCAAATCCGATATTAGCGCCCCACACAAAAACAGCACAGACGATTATCGTCCCCACCTAAAAAAGCTTCATGGCTTGAGGAGCTTACGGTTAAGGGGAGGGGCTGCAAATGAGCATAATTTTTTTATTGACCGCCGGTTCGGGAAGTGGTTAAAGGTGGGGACAAGTGGGGCAAAATGGATTAATCCTCCACGACGTATGGATTTCCTTCCTCTACCTGAACGTTTTTACGCCGGAGAGTTCCGCCATTCCCTTGACGAGAAGAATCGCGTCACGATTCCGTCCCGCTGGCGGCGGGACCAGGCGGAGGAGTTCATCCTTTTGCCCCAGGCAAATCACCAATTTTTGCTCGTGATCTCGCCGGAGGATTTTGCCCGGATGAGCTCAGCGGTGGAATCGAATGAAGGTGTTTCCGCGCGCGATCGTCGGGTTTTCCTGCGCCAGTTGCACTCCCGCGCGCAGCACGCCGTTGCGGATCGACAAGGGCGTCTTGTCTTGCCGGAAGAGCTTTGCAGGAAGGTTGGACTGAAAGGTGAGGTCGCTCTCGTGGGCGGCCGCGGGCGTTTTGAGATCTGGAATTTGCAACGCTGGAAACGGGCGCACGAGGAGGAAACGCCTACTTATGAGCACGTCGCGAATGTAATTGGTTTGTAAGCGGATGATTCGATCAAACGTTATGAATACATTGTTGTTTGAGCGGCCTATCTGGTTTGCCACTGATCCGCTCATGGCCGCAGAGGAGGCCCACGAAATGGAGGATTTTATTTATCATCGTCCAGTGCTCGAGAGGGAAGTGGTGGAGTTGCTCGAGCCGAAGCCAGGTTCTCTCATCGTCGATGCAACCTGTGGCGGTGGTGGCCACACTGAAGCGCTTTTGGGAAGCGGTGCCGATGTTCTGGCCTTGGATCAGGACCCCGATGCAGTCCGACATGTGAGCGAGCAACTGGCACGCTTCGGCCGGCGCGTCACGGTACGCAACGTGAATTTTCGGCACGCGGCGAAGGTTCTCGACGAGCTTGGAATTCGCGCCATCGGTGGCGCGCTTCTTGATCTTGGTGTCTCGTCCCGGCAGCTCGAAAACGCGGAGCGCGGCTTTAGCCTGGTCCGCAGCGGTCCACTCGACATGCGCATGGATCCGCGGAACGAGCTTACTGCAGCGACTATTGTAAATGAGTACGGCGGAGAACAACTGACCGGATTGTTTCGCGAACTGGGAGAGGAACCGGCTGCACGCCGGGTCGCAAGCTTGATCGTAAAGATGCGCAAGACATGCCCGCTCCGCGAAACTCTCCCACTGGCGCGTGCGATCGAAAAACTTGTTGGCCGGCACGGTCGGCGTCATCCGGCTACCCAGGTCTTTCAAGCGCTGCGCATGGAAGTGAATGACGAGCTTGGTGCGCTCGAAGAGGGCCTGCGTGTTTTGACTGCGCGACTCCAGCCCGGTGCGCGCATTGCCGTCATCGCTTTTCATTCACTGGAAGATCGGATCGTGAAAAACTTCTTTCGCGATCACAGCCGGGGATGGCTCGACAAACCGGAGTGGCCTGCGCCGCAGCGCAACCCCGATTACGACCTCAAGTTGGTTACACCGAAACCGGTCGAGCCGAGTGAAGATGAGCAACATGCTAATCCCCGCTCGCGCAGCGCAAAGTTGCGCGTGGCTGAGAAAATTTAAATGAATCGTTCGCGCCGAAGAAACTGGAATGCAGTAAACGCGGCCTCGCTCGCGCGCTGGATTGTTGTAACTGTGTTTCTCGCACTTATAGGATTGAGCTATGTCTATTTGACGCTGCAACTCTATCATCTCGGTGACCGCAGGAAGGCGATCGAGAATGAACTCGTCAGTCTCCGCACGCAAAATGATGTTGCCGGCGTGCAAATCGCTGCCTTGACCTCACGCTCGGCGTTGCAGCGCCGATTGAAGGAAGGCTACTTGAAAATGGTCCCGATTTCCGAGAACAACATCGTACGGCTTACAATTCCGGCCCGAGCAGCGGACGAAGACGCAATTCAACCTGTGGCAAATCCGTCTGGCACAAGATGAACGCGAATAGCCGAAGCCGCTGTGCCTTGGTTTGCGCTGCTTTTATCGCGCTCTTCAGCGCCTTCTCGTTTCGTCTGATTTACCTGCAGGTAGTAAAGCACGACGAATACGCCGGTCTGGCTGCTGAAAAACACGTTTACAAGCAGGTTATCTATGCAGAGCGCGGCACGATCCTTGACGCGAACAATGAAGTTCTCGCGCACAACATCCCAGTCGAAACGGTAGTGGCTGACGCCACACATCTTAATAATCGGCAAGCGGTTGTGGATCTTCTCAGCAATGAACTCGGCATTCCGGTTGAGCAGCTCGTGGAAAAATTAAACAGCGAGCGTCGATACATCGTGATAAAGCGTGAAGTGCCCGAAGCACTAGCGACCGCGCTGGGCCAAAAACTCCGCGTCAGAAGTTTGCGTGGAATTTATTTCGAGCATGACGCCGCGCGTATTTACCCGAATGGCTTGATGCTTTGCCACGTCATCGGATTCACCGACTTCGAACATCACGGTATTCAGGGCGTGGAAGCTTCGATGGAAGAATACCTTCATGGACAGGACGGTTATCGCTTTATCGAACACAACCGCGTTGGCCAGGAGATCGTGCCTTATCGAGGACAGGAGCGCGCGCCGCGCGACGGCTACCAGGTACATCTTACTGTCGATCTTAGTTTACAGAACATTGTGGAGAACGAAATCGACGCCGCGATGAAGGAGTACACTCCTCAAAAAGCTACGATTATTCTGATGCGGCCGCAGACGGGCGAAATCCTCGCGATAGCTAATCGCCCGAATTTCGATTTGAATCGTCGCTCCGAAGCGAAGCCCGAGGAAATGAAAAACCGCGCCATCATCGATATGATGGAACCGGGTTCTACTTTCAAGATCGTGGCAGCGGCCGCCGCGCTCAATGAACGCAAGCTTCGCCCCGATTCGACGATCTTCTGCGAAAATGGTCTCTGGAATTTCGGCGGCTCCGCCCTGCACGATCATCGCGCGTTTTCGTATCTAAGCGTGCGCGACATTCTCATTAAGTCGAGCAACATCGGGGCAGCCAAACTCGCGCTCAGCGTCGGAGAACAAAAGTTTTATGAATACATTCGCCGCTTCGGATTTGGCGAGCGCACGGGAGTTGAGCTTCCGGGTGAGATCAACGGGCTCATTCGTCCTCCGCAATCGTGGAGCAAAATTTCGATCACGCGCATCCCGATGGGGCACGAAATCGGGGTCACGCCATTACAAATGACGGTGGCAATGGCGGCGATTGCCAACGGCGGCAAATTGATCACACCGCGCATTGTGAAATCGATTACCACTTCGGAGGGCAAAACCATCAGCTCGCCTTCCCCGGTCGTGTTGCGTCAGGTGATTTCCCCTGAGACAGCCAGGGAAATTGGTGATGCGCTGCGTGGCGTCGTGAGTGATCGCGGCACGGCGGCCGCCGCTGCCGTTCCGGGTTTTACAATTGCTGGCAAAACCGGAACCGCGCAGAAGGTTGATCCCAGAGGCGGATATGAACAGGGAAAGTACGTTGTTTCTTTCGTCGGCTATCTGCCGGCCGAGCGTCCCGAGTTTGTCGGTCTTGTGGTGCTCGACGATGCGCACACGAGCAAACCGGAGTTGAATTACGGCGGACTCATTGCGGGACCGATCTTTTCCCGGGTCGCCGAGAAGGCTGCCCAGTATCTCGATCTTTAGCCGCATGAGGAGATTCGCAAAGCGATTCCCGTAGAGCGGGTCGAAAAACCCATGCCGGCGGAGCGAGTTCGCAAGGCTGTGCCAGCGGAACGAGTCGCCTTAACCAATGCTTCACACCATTGAACGCCTTGCCCCGGAATGTTGAAACCTCATGCAGCTCAAAACTCTCATCGCCGCGATTCCAATTCGCCACGTCATCGGGACACTTGATCGCACGGTGGAAAGCATCGTGTATGACTCGCGGCGCGTGCAAAGGAATGGCTTGTTCGTGGCACTGCGGGGCGAAACCAGCGATGGCCACGAATTCATCGGCCAGGCTGTCGACAAAGGCGCATCGGTGATCGTTACGGAACGCGACGAACAACATTCGCGCGTTACCTGTCTTCTTGTCGAAAACACGCGCAATGCGCTCGCTGATCTTTCGGCGAATTTTTACGGACATCCCGCGCGGAAATTAACACTGGCGGCAGTTACTGGAACGAACGGAAAAACCACGACGACATTTCTTATCAAGCACATCTGTGAAAAGGCCGGCTTGCGCTGCGGATTGATTGGAACGGTGCGCTACGAAATCGGTGAACGCATTCTGCCTGCCATTCGCACAACGCCGGAATCGCTCGATTTACAGGAACTGCTGGCACAGATCGTCAACGCGGGTTGTAGAGCTGCCGCGATCGAAGTTTCGTCGCATGCGCTCGCGCAGGATCGCACGCGCGGTCTCGAATGGAACGTGGCTGTCTTTACCAATCTCACGCAGGACCATCTCGATTTTCACGGGACGATGGAGAGCTACTTCGATTCCAAGGCGAAGCTTTTCGCACACCTTGGCAGCCAGCGGGAAAAGCCGAAGCCGGTCGCAATTGTGAATATCGATGACCGCCATGGCGAACAACTGCTCAACAAGATCGACAAACGCGTCGCGGTCGTCACTTATGGCATGAGTGCGCGCGCGGATTTTCGCGCTTCAAATTATCGCGTGGAGTTCAGCGGCACTTCTTATCAGCTCGATGCGCAAGGCAAGAGTTATTTGGTTCGTGTTCCGTTGATCGGCCGGTTTAACGTCGCAAACTCCGTGGCGGCGCTGGCAGCGGCCAACGCTTTGGGAATCAGTCTACGCGACGCGGTTCTCGGCCTCGGCAAATCGCCGCAAGTGCCGGGACGCTTGGAGTTAGTTCCGGCGAAGCGACAATTTCAAGTTTTCGTCGATTACGCGCACACACCGGATGCGCTCCGGAATGTTCTTAAAACTTTGAGGGAACTCGAACCGCATCGCTTGATTGTCGTTTTTGGCTGCGGCGGCAATCGCGATCGGCAAAAGCGTCCGTTGATGGGCGAAATCGTGGATCGACATGCTGACTACGCTATCGTCACCTCCGATAATCCGCGCAAAGAAGACGCGAACGCGATCATCGCGGAGATCGAAAAAGGCTTTCGATCGAGTCGTTATGTGAAAATTGCCGATCGAACGCAAGCGATTGGTCGCGCAATCACGCTCGCACAGCCGCGCGACATTGTGTTGATCGCGGGTAAGGGCCACGAAAATTATCAGGAGTTCGCGGATTACACCGTTCCGTTCGATGATATTCAAGTCGCGCGGCGCGCGATCGAGGACCATCCAGTGGAGTTTTAATGAATCGATTGTCGATCTTTCAAATTTCTGAATTTGCGGGGGCGGCAATTTTTTCCGGAGACCGCAAACTTTCGATCGACAAGATCAGCACCGATTCGCGCACGCTGAAACGCGGCGAATTATTTGTTGCCCTGCATGGTGAAAATTTCGATGGACACAATTTCATTGAATCCGCCGCCAAAGCCGGTGCAGCCGGGGCCGTCGTGGATTCCAGTTGGAAAGGGAAAGTTCCAGAGAACTTCGCGCTAATTCGCGTCAAAGATACCTTGCAGGCGTACCAAAAGCTCGCTGGCAACTACAGGAAGTCGCTGGCGCTTAAGGTAGTCGCGATTACTGGAAGCAATGGCAAGACAAGCACGAAAGATTTTGCCGCGGCCGTACTAGCGCGCTGCTTTCGAGTCGCAAGAACAGAGGGAAATTTCAACAATCATGTTGGCCTTCCTCGAACAATTTTGGAGGCGACGTCGCAGGATGAAGTCGCTGTTTGGGAGGTCGGCATGAATCATCCCGGCGAAGTTGCCGCATTGGCGAGGTTGGCCGCACCGGACGTCGCCATCATTACAAACATTGGTGTCGCGCA
>Ga0137395_10000408_pt1 | contig 17599 bp, 16 predicted proteins | sample czobulk216metaG_FD_108283 | JGI IMG/M metagenome (GOLD analysis project Ga0137395, IMG submission 108283) | Vadose zone soil microbial communities from Angelo Coast Range Reserve, California, USA - czobulk2.16 metaG | ecosystem: Environmental > Terrestrial > Soil > Vadose zone | place: USA...
AGGCACCGGCGAAGCCGTCGATGCGCAGCAGCCCGGGGAGAATAGACAGGCGAAAGAGCTCCTCGTAAGCCTGTGCATGCTGGGGCGTTGCCCAGCCTCTCCAGAAGCGTCCAATCATGGGTATCACCTTTGCTCAACGCCCTGGACGAGCACCGCTCGCGCAGTAGAGGCTTTGAAGCGGATGGCGCGGACCTCGGCGTATTCCGGCGAGTCGTACCAGGCTCTGAAGCGTTCTATATCGGCGAATTCGAGAACGACCAGCCGCTGCGGCTGCCAGTCCCCTTCTATCGTCGAAGTTACGCCTCCTCGCACCAGGAATCTTCCTCCGTAGCGCGCAACCATTGGCCCGACTTGTTTGCTATATTCAGCATAGGACTGCGGATCGTCTATGGTGACATCCACGATGAAATAAACAGCCATAGGTTTTACCTTTCTTCTCTGGTTCATGTAGCTTCATTGCGACGAACTGGATCTCGAAATGATCAGCCTGCCAGCCGGAGCTCGCACAAAGCGAACGGCGTTCTTATGGTGCTGTTGCCAGGGTTTTTGCCTGGCGGACCGAGGCAATGCGCTGCTCTGCCAGCCGATCCGCCGCACGATAGGTCGGAATCGCCTCTTCCCTGGCTAGAGCAAAGACGCGTTGCAGCGTGTCATAAATGCGCGTGACCTGTGCCAGCGCACGCTGGCGCACAAAGCCCTCTGGGTGGCGACTATCTGCATACGCGATCATCCCGCCAGCATTGACAAGATAGTCTGGCGCATACAAGATGCCGGTTTGTGCAAGGCGGTCGCCGCAGTACTCATCAGCCAGTTGATTATTGGCGGCACCACACACGATCTTACAGTGCAGTTCGGGAATAGTACGCTCATTGAGGACAGCCCCTAACGCGCAGGGACAGTGGATATCAACCGGGCGCGTGTGAATTTCCTCGGGAGGACACGTCGTAAGGGCAGGATATGCGGCGACAAGGCGCTCAAGCTTCTCCTGGTTCGTATCGGTCACCGTTACGACTGCACCTTCTTCGAGCAGGTCTCTCACGACTCGGCTCCCGACAGCACCGACGCCCTGGACAGTTATGGTGCGGCCCTGCATTTCCGCACTGCCATAGACGTTCTGCAAGCAGGCGTGTATCCCCTGCATGATCCCAAAGGCTGTAAAATGGGAGACCTCTTCTTCGACAGGCAGGCTGACAACGTGAGGGGTTTCCAGGCCGATCATCTCCATATCGTGTGCATTGGTGCCGACGTCTTCCCCAGCAATGTAGAGGCCGCCAAGCCGCTGGATGAAGCGCCCAAGAGCGCGAAAGAGTGCTTCACTCTTCTCTCTCTCAGGATCGGCTCTCACCACACATTTGCCACCGCCGAGATTCACCCCAGCCGCGGCACCCTTATAGGTCATGCCGCGAGCAAGTCGTAGAACATCGTCAATCGCCTCTTGCTCCGAGGCATACGGCAGCATGCGCACACCACCAGCGGCGGGCCCCAGAGTCGTATCGTGAATGGCGATCATCGCCTGCAGGCCAAGAGTTTTCTCCTGGCAAAAAACCAGCTGTTCATAGTTGTAGGTCTGCAAAACCTCGAAAATTGTGCTGTTCATGATCATGGGTGACCGCACACGGTCATATCGCTCTCCCAGTGCGCAGTCTTCTCCTTTCTTTGCTTCTTCGCAGAGCTGCGACGATTACCCCTCGATGGCCATGCGCAACCGCTTGTTGATGCGCCCTTTACTCTCGTGACCTACGACCCGAATTGGGCAACCTCCCCGGCCCGTGCGACGTGCGTGCCGCCATCCGCTTGCAGGTCCAGGCCGGCGATCTCGCAGACGCGCACCACATCGATCTCCTCCGGCAGCAGGTTGACCTTGGTGCGGATCAGGTCCGGATGGGTAAAGGCTTCGGCACGTGACAGGAATCGGGTACGAACCTCGCGGTTCGCCTCGATCTCGGCATTGACGCGCCGTTCCACCTCGGTCACTAAATCAAGGGTTAACCGCTCAAGCTCGAAATCCTGGCGCGCTTGGCCTGGCTCCATCGCACTGCTGGTGACATGCGCTTCGTAGTCGCGCCAGATGACGCCACATAGGATGCGGAGCGCGGTATGAACGCGCATTAAGGCATACCGGCGGGTCCAATCGAGCAGGCCATGAACGCAGATCCCCTCCGGCGGCATTGGTCCCTCCACCTGATGCCAGAGGGTCTCACCCTGGCGACGAACATCGATGACTGGTGTTTGGGCACCTGTCCACGAGAGCGTACCGTGACCCGCGGGCTGTCCTCCGCTCTGAGCATAGAAGACGGGCTGGTCCAATGCAATGTGATTTCCCTCGACGAGCACGACCGCTGCCTCCATTTCACGCAGATAGCTGTCACTATGATAAAGTTGATAGAAGTTCACGCCACTCATCTCTCCTCGATGGTATTCCTCTGCGCCACATCAGACATGTTCCCCACCCCTCCGCCGATCGTGGTCCCAGTCTGTGCTGCCTCGCTCACCTACCTGCCCAAGCAGGAGGAAATTCGCAAAGTCTGCGGCTCTGCCGATGAAGTTGCCCGAGTGGGAGATGCCGGCATCTTCTACCAGCAGCGTTTGCATCCGCAAGGCGGACAGGTGCTTCCGCACTTTCTTGAGATCGGTGCCATAGTGCAAGTCGCCAAAGGCTTCAGGAGTCCAATGCATCTTATGCGCATGCGCATCGATGATGAGTACATAGCCGCCGGGGCGTACCACGCGACGCAGTTCGTCGAGGACGGTGCGAGGACTCACGACGTGATGCAGCAGCATATGGCACATCGCAACATCGACGGAGCCAGTCGCCAAAGGCAGTTCCTCGGCCATCCCCTCTTTGAAGGAAACATGCTGGTATCCGGCCTGGGCCATCTTCTCCCCGGCCCGTATGAGCATAGCAGGCGCACAATCCACGCCGATGATGTTCCCCACCAATGGAGCTATCATGCCCGTAAGGTAACCAGTGCCTGTACCCGCGTCGAGCACGGTCATATTCTTGTGCCAGGGAAGGAGCCTGGTGAGCCGTTCTTGCAGGGCAGCCTCATAAGCACTCGCAACATACTCATCCCAGGTGGGAGCGATCCGATCAAAATAGGCTCGTTGCTGGGTTTCGAGATGGCGCAGTTGCTCCTCTGGCGAGGCAGTCAGATTGAAGCGAAGCAAGGCATCAAGATGTTCAAAAATCTCTTCGTCGGCTGAAAGCCAGTCCTGGAAGCGCCGACGCAGGTACTCCCTTTGCAGGCGCTTGCGTGCTCGCCACAGCTCAGTGGAGAGGACGGGCTCCGTTGTGCCAGTACGCAGAGCGATCTCCTGCAGGGGCAACCGCTCGATTTCACGCCAGAAGAGCAGGCGCTGGTCCTTCGCTGGCAAGGCGTGGAAGGTCTCCACGATGATCTGCAGCATCTCCGTGTGTTCGAGGAGTATCTTGAACGTCGTAGCATCGCTGACGAGCATCGCCAACTCCTGTGACTCCAACGGAAGAGGTGCCTCAGCCGCTCTTTGATGGCGATAGGTGTCAATCAACAGGTTCTTGGCCACACGCAGCAACCAGTGCTGTGGAGCGTGGAGCCGTGTGCCGGATGCCAGCGTAATGAGCAGACGTACAAACACTTCATGGCACAACTCCCAGGCAGCTTCTCGATCAGCAAGATGCCCCGCAAAGAAACGCACGATATCCTTATGGTACAGGGCATAAAGCTCCTCAGCAGAGTTTGTGTGATTATCCATCAATCGGTTCACCTCTTTCATTCCTCTCTAGTAATAGACGTTTCTCCCTGTTCCATCTCAACACTCCATGCAACTGCCAGTCATTCATGTCCGCGGCTTGCACAACGAGCAAAGAGAAAAGCCGAAGCCATCGGTTCATGCAGGCAAAGCTGCGCTCGATAATCCAATCCACAACCCTCGGAAGTCGTTTGCTGTCTCTGAATGGTTGCCATTAGCAGGTGTCAGGACTCGACTTTCATCCTTCAACCAGAAAGCCCAGGCCAAGCGCATCACGAGGATCGATGAGCAACTCATGGTATCCGGTGAGAAACGGGTGTCCAGTGATCCGAGGGATTACAGCGGGATACGAGCCAATCTGCGTTCGCCCTACAATCCGACCCGACAGCGTGCTGGCTTCTCCCAGAATACTCTCAATCACCAGTTCTTCATGTTCTGCCAGTTCGTTTCTGGCGTCATGCAAGGCCAGGCGGGCGGAGAGTCCTACTCCCGTTGGAGAACGGTCAACTTGCCCGCGACCGAAAATGGTCACATTGTGGCTGTGATGCGCCGGATTCTGTGGGATGTCAGTGAAAATTATGCTGTTGAGCGTATCGGGCCCTTCCAGTGGATAATGCAAGGCCATCTGTGCGTTCACGGCCTGCTTGACCTGCTCTGCTAGGGTGACGAAGGTCGAAGCGTGTTCGGGGAGCACGCGCAGCCCAAGTTGGGAGGCTGACAGGATCGCGCAAAAGTTGCTGCCAAAGGCAAGATCCAGGGTGATGTGGCCTACTCCCTTGACCTCTACGCCAACGTCACGGGCATAGACAAAAGAATGAACGCTAGGATGGCAAGCAAGTTGATATAGATCCGAGTTTCACGTATAATGGAGGAGCCGAACGAGATTGAGAAGCCGTTAAGAGAAGACGATCTCACCCAAAAGGAGGTGTGACCGTGGTCGGCCGCGTAGGAGAGCAGCTTGGCAACTATCGCCTCATCCGCTTGCTTGGTCGGGGAAACTTCGCTGACGTTTTCCTCGGAGAGCATGTCTATCTTCATACTCAGGCGGCCATAAAAGTACTCCGTGAGCAGTTGACAAGCTCTGACGTTGATCGCTTTCTTATCGAGGCACGCACCATTGCTCATTTACGACATCCCCATATCATCCAGGTCCTGGACTTTGGTGTGGAAAATGCGACACCTTTTCTGGTTATGGACTATGCTTCCAATGGGAACCTGCGCCTACGACACCCCAAAGGGACACGACTCCCGCTCGATATTGTTGTCATCTACGTGAAACAAGTCGCCGATGCCTTACAGTACGCGCATGATGAAGGGCTGATACATCGCGATATCAAGCCGGAGAATATGCTACTCGGGCGTAACCACGAGATCTTACTGAGCGATTTTGGCATCGCCATCCTTGCACAAAGTGGACACTCCCAGCAGACTCAAGAGACGGCCGGAACTATCGCCTACATGGCACCGGAGCAGTTCCAGGCACAAGCGAGTCCAGCCAGCGATCAGTACGCGCTGGGTATCATCGTCTACGAATGGCTGAGCGGAGATCGTCCCTTTCATGGGGCGTTTCCTGAGATCGCTATCAAACACACCTCGCTTCCTCCCTTTCCTTTACGCGAAAAAGTTCCAACCATCCCACCTGCGGTTGAACGGGTGGTAGTGATCGCGCTCGCAAAGAACCAACAACAACGCTTTGCGAGTATTCAGGCTTTTGCTATGGCCCTGGAGGAGGCCAGCCGGGCGGAAACGGCTGAAGGAACTCTTTTTGATCCAGTTTCAGAGCATCCGGTCATAGCTGGACAAATCCTCACACGCAATCTACCAGAGGGGACGGTTACGCTGCTCTTCACCGATATCGCGGGATCCACGCAACTCCTTCAGCAATTGGGTGACCGCTATGAGCGCATACGCACAACATGCCGTCAACTGTTACGTGCCGCTTTCCAGCAGTGGAACGGCTATGAAGTGGACACCCAGGGAGATGCCTTCTTCGTCGCCTTTGCTCGTGCCAGCGATTCTGTTTCGGCGGCAGTAGCTGCCCAACGCAGCTTTACCAACTACTCCTGGCCCGACGGTGTGGAGGTGCATGTCCGCATGGGCTTGCATACAGGTGAGCCGGAGCGTTCCTCCGAGGGCTACGTCGGCCTGGACGTGCACTTTGCGGCACGGCTCCTGAGCGCCGCGCACGGTGGGCAGATACTCCTTTCTCGGACGACCCAGGAACTTGTCGCACATGACTTGCCTGAGGGTGTGAGCCTGCGCGATCTGGGAGTATATCACCTCAAGGATTTTCGTGACCCCAAACGGCTCTTCCAGGTGGCCATGGCGGACCTACCTGCTGATTTCCCGCCTCTGAGGACGCTCGATGTCCGGTTGAACAATCTGTCTGTGCAACTCAGCTCACTGATTGGACGTGAACAGGAGGTGAAGGAGGTCTCCACACTCTTGCAACGCGCCGATGTGCGGCTGGTGACCCTTACAGGGATGGGCGGCATTGGCAAAACACGCCTTGACCTTCAAGTCGCGACTGAACTGCTTGATACGTTTGCCGATGGAACCTATTTCGTGTCACTGGCTCCAGTCAGCGATCCTGTGATGGTCATTGATACCATCGCCCATGTGCTCGGTCTGGAACATCAACATGTCGGACAACTATTGTCAACGGAACATATGGAGTATCTGAAAGCATTCTTGCACGATAAATATCTCTTGCTGCTGCTGGACAACTTCGAGCAGGTGGTGTCTGCCGCACCAGAATTAACGGAGTTACTGATTGCCTGCCCGCATCTGAAGATCCTCGTGACAAGCCGCGCCATGCTGCACATCCAGGGAGAACACGAGTTCCCCGTTCCCCCGCTGGCGCTGCCCAAACGCACGCAGCTTGCAGCTAATGAAGACCTTGCCCAGTATGCAGGGGTTGCACTCTTCCTGGAGCGGGCGTTCGCGATCAAGCCTGACCTGGCCGTGACGGAAGCGAACATCCAGGCGATTGCTGCCATCTGCGTTCACCTGGATGGTTTGCCGCTGGCGATTGAACTGGCGGCGGCCCGTAGTAAGCTGTTTCCACCAAGAGCCCTCCTCCAGCGGATGACCCATCGGCTGGACGTATTGACGGGTGGCGTCCAGGGTGTCCCGGCCCGCCAGCAGACGCTGCGCAATACGATTGCGTGGAGCTACAATCTGCTAGATGAAACGGAGCAGCAGCTCTTCCGGCGGCTCTCTGTCTTCGTCGGGAGCTACACGTTAGAGGCAGTTGAGGCGCTGTTCAGCGCATTTACTGATGGAGCAGGACAGGTTCTGGATGGAGTCGCATCGCTCATCGATAAGAGCTTACTGCTACAGATCGAGCGGGAGGGAGAGGAGCCAAGGCTCGTGATGCTGGAGACGATCCGAGAGTATGGCCTGGAGGTTCTCGCCGCTAGAGGGGAGGAGGAGATCACCCGGCAGGTACATGTCACCTACTATCTGGCCCTGGCCGAAGAGGCGGAACCAGAATATGGGGGACCGCAGCAAGTTGTGTGGTTGGAACGGTTAGAGCGCGAGCATGACAATCTGCGTGCTGCGTTACAATGGTCTATAGAGCCAGGCACAACTCAGCAGCGCATCGAGATAGGCCTGCGCCTGGGAGGCGCACTACGGCGGTTCTGGCTGGTGCGTGCGTTTGTGAATGAAGGCCGGGCCTTCCTGGAGCGAGCACTGGCAGCAGGCATCGGAGTCGCCATACCGATACGTGCGAAGGCCCTCGTTGCAGCAGCGAATCTGGCCATTGTCCAGAGCGATTATCCTTGTACGGAAACTTTGGCTCGAGAAAGCCTTGTATTGTTCCGAGAACTTGAAGATCAGGAGGGAACAATATTCTCACTCCAACTCTTGGGGTCTGCTCTCTATCAAAGGGGTGATCTGGCAGCGGGAAGCTCTCTCATAGGAGAAGCTTTGGCATTATCCAGAAAGCTGGGTCAAACTGACTCCCTCGCCTGGTTGCTCTACCAACAAGCACAATATGACATTGGCCAGGGGGAGTATACCAGGGCGTGTGACCTGTTAGAGGAGAGTCTAACACTGCATAGGAAGAACGAGCATAAGCGAGGCATTGCCTTTTCGCTTATCCAACTGGCTAAGGTACTCTTCGTTTCCCAGGGAGAACAGGTAAGGGTACACTCCTTGCTGGAAGAGGGCCTGGCACTCGCCAGAGAATTAAGTGACAAGGGTAGCCTCGCCTCTGCAAACGCACTCCGTGGACAGATAGTATTCAACCGAGGCGATATCGCTACATCGCGTTCGCTGCTTGAGGAGAGTGTGCGACTCAGCAGAGAGGTAGGATCTCGGCATAGCACTGCCGAGTCACTCTCTCTACTAGCTCGGGTGGTCAGTGTTCACGGCGATCATACAACAGCCTATGCCCTTTACGAGGAGAGCCTGGCGATTGGTAGGGACTTGAACAATGCGTGGCTGATAGTCCCTTGCCTGGATGGATTGGCAAGTCTGGGAGCAATGCAGGATGAGTTTGTCCGGGCGGCACGGCTCTGGGGTGCAGCAGAAGTTCTACGTGAATCGGTCGGTATGCACATTTCACCTATCGAGCGCGCCGACTACGAGCATAGGGTCGCTGCTGCACGCGCCAAATTGGGTGCAGAATCCTTCGCGAGTGCATGGGCACAGGGACGCACCATGACACCTGAGCAGGCCCTCACTATGCAAGGATCGCTATCAACCACAATAGTGAACACTCCATCATCACCCTATCCTGCCGGGCTGACAACCCGAGAGGTGGGAGTGTTACGCCTGGTAGCGAAAGGACTGACCAATGCCGAGATCGCTCAGGAGTTAGGACTCAGCGGGAAGACGATCGCCCATCACCTGACACATATCTTCAACAAGACCACCAGTGAGAACCGGGCAGCCGCAGCAGCCTTTGCAATCCATCATGGTCTGGCCTGATATCCACACTGCATCTTCTATTCTCTCAGACATCTCCAGACTGAATGGGCATTTCTTCGCATAGCGGGCAATCCCTGTCTTCCTACAAGAATTTGTAGATTCGGAGGTTCTTCCGATGCTGAAGATGGTTTCTGCCAGTTACACTTCTACCATGATCGAAGCGTTTGAAGAAATGTATTATGGAAGAAGAATCTATGCAACACTCCTCACCAGCACAATTTGCTCCTCTGGATAAACAGACGTTTCAATCGTTGTATCGAGAGAATCTTGGCCCAATTTATCGTTACGTGTATAGCAAAGTGGGAAACCGAGAAGAAGCTGAGGATCTGACATCACAAATTTTTATCAAAGCCGTTCGTAGCCTCGATTATGCGTGCAATCCACAAAGTACACGCAGTTGGCTGTTTCAAGTCGCGCGCACCACGATCGCTGATTACTGGCGAGCCTTCTATCGTACATCGACAAGTTCGTTAGATGCGCTGGTAGAAGCTGGTTGGGAGGGTCAGGCTGAAAATGAAGATGAAGACAAGCTTTTCGAGTTCAGCAGTTCAGCGGATCACGTGCAGCGTATTCTCCAAGCACTCCCTGAGCGTGATCGAGAGGTTCTGACCTGTCGTTTTCTGCTCGGTCTCTCAGTACGAGAAACTGCTGTACGGATGGGGTTGTCAGAGGGAAACGTCAAAACATCGCAGTTTCGTGCTCTCAAGCATGCTGCTGATCTTGAATATAGTGTCAGTAATATGTGATTTTCTAACTAATAGAAAAGTGATGAAGCCAATGATGGAACTCATCGTTGCCCTGTTTGTAATCTTGGTATTCGATATAGTAACTTTACGTTGGGGCTTTAAAAGTGGAGACAGTTGGAACAACCCAGAATGGGTGAGACGACAGAATTGGAAAGATTTCCTTTGGTATCGCTGCTGCAAGGATTCGGACTGGGTGCCGGATTGATCATTGGCAAGCAATGCTTTGCTAACTGTAACCAGGGGTAAAAGTAGCAAAGCTGCCACTATTAGCAATAGAAAAAATGCTAGGAAAACAAATATTTGAGGCAAATTTCTAAAAAGGGATAACGAAAACGAACGTTCGCGTTGGCCCAGGGACGCACTATGACACCTAAGCAGGTGCTCGCCATGCAAGGACGAGAGACGGCCTCAGCACCAACCACAACAATAGCCTCCCCAGCAGCCGTTGCTATCCGCAACGGCCTGGCCTAGTCCCTCATTTTACTTTCCCAAATTTCTCGTCGCCCACTCGCGGCATGGGCATTTCTTCGCATACGCAGCAACTCGCCGAACATAAAAGCTCCCGCATATTCGGATGTTCTTCCGATGTTATGGGCATCCCCTTGAGAGTATCCTTCCATTATAGATGAAATACCTGCAAGCTCTTGCGCCACCAGGATAAACAATCCCAATGTTCGCATGAGGCTTTCAGAACCTTCGCCAAAAAAATTACGAAACTAGCTTGAAATAGAAAAGGAACATTCCGTGGTAACCATTAGTTAACTGCTCACGGGAGCAACAACGCGTAAATTTCCTCACCGCACTGGCTGCGGGCGTCTGGACGGGGAACAACAGGCTCTTTGAAGTCGTTTTCGTCTCGCTATGGTATATAGGTGCAATCAGTCATGTTCCGGTACTGGATTTTATGCGGGCGACCAGTACAGCGGTTGCGATGCATATCCCGCTCTTGTATGGAATGGTAGCAGTGGCTCTGCTCCTTCTGGCATGCGTTGGAATGCAGCGGCAACTTCAGGTATGAATGGTAATCATAATCTGTCACCACTTTGGTGGTGAAAGACGCAAGGCTGAGCGAGAAAAAATGAGCACCGGGAGATTTCTATCTCCATGGAGGACCATTGGCAGGAAGGAAATGCACAAATGCTGAAGCGACCACAAATTAGGATAGGCATCATCATCACGAAAGATGACCAGGTGCTGCTGATGAAGCGCAGGAGCGCGAATGAGGACGGAACATGGTCAACGGTTGGCGGGCACCTGGAATATAGAGAGTCCCTACAAGAATGTGCCATCCGTGAGACGCAGGAAGTGATCGGCGTGATCATCACCGATGTCACGTTTCTCGCGATCACCAACGACATTTTTGAAGCGCCTGAAATGCATGATGTCACTATCTGGATGGCGGGAAGATATGTCTCCGGCGAAACCGCGATGCATACAGGGCATGAAATGTCAGTCATAGACTGGTTCTGCTGGGATGCCTTGCCTGAGCCGCTTTTTTTGCCGTTCGAGCATCTACTGACAGGTCGATGTTACCCTGCTCTCTGGGATTTCAGTGGAGGAGAGAAGCCGTGATCGTTTACTGTTGTGATGCGCCTGTTCCACTTCCAGGAAAAAGTAGGGGAAAATGAAAACAGAAGAATATTACCGAGCTTGAAACCAACGGAGGAGCTCATGAAACCTTTGCCCCAAAACGCTGCGCTCATTCTCATCGATATCCAAAAAGGCTTTGACGATCCCCTGTGGGGCCGTCGAAACAATCCGGATGCTGAGGCAAACATCGCCACCTTGTTATATTCATGGCAGGCAATCTCGGCTTCCACACGTATCTTGTTTCTGATGCCACTGCGACCTTTGACCGTCAGGGACCCGATGGCGTTCTCCACAGCGCAGAAGATATTCAGGCAATGACCATGACAAATCTGCATCAGGAATTCGCAACCATTGTGACGACTGATGATGTGCTTCGAAACCTTGTGTGAAGAACAAGATTTCAATGAAGAAGAATGTTTTGCTCACACTTTCATTATTGGCTCTAACTCTTGCAGGATTGCCACCTCTTCCTCAGAATCCCAACAGTGACGATACTTCTTTGCCATATGGACAGATGTTGGTGGCAATGCTTAACAACATCAGGAAAAGTGCTCCAGACCACCCTGATCACCATGCTAGACGAACAAAGCACGAGGAATATTCTTGATAAGGCTCTCGGTGAACAAGGGAAGATAAAGCAACAGAAGGATGTCGTAGAGAACAATATGAAGAGAAGATTGAGTCTGGTCAGATTGTCGAATCTGATCTACCACATTCAGAAGACAGTCCCCTTGAGACTATTCAGTTACAGCCAGCCGTTGCTGGCAGTGAATAAAACACTTTCCGTGGCCTATTTGTTGATCCATGCATTTGCGTTCTATTAATAATAAATAACAGATTCTCCGAGATAGCCAGCGTGACTGGCAGACATGTTAGGCCACTTATGCTTCTCTGTTGGAGGATGCTTCAATCTGCGAAGAAAATAAAGAGTGATCTTTCCTGGTACTCAAGGTAGCAAAGCTCTTCCCAGGCTCATGAAGATGGACGATTGAAGGTAATCAAAAAAGAATATCGCTCCTTTCCTATCGGCGCTACTTGGTTAAGTCGGATCACACCACATAAAAATAGTGTAATTGACTATGTATAGTCAATTACACTATTGATCGGCGGAACCGACGGGTTTCGGCTCCCCTGTCACCAATTTTCTCCCTCTTCCTTGTTCCCTCTGGCAAACTGTATCTCAAGGTGCAATACCTTCTGGCAGAAGATGAAAAATCTGCTGGAAACTATCCTCCTGTGATTGAGAAGCAACGGCGACCAGGGCCAAAACTTCCGGTATATAGTATTCCTGCTTCCCAGTGGTCGACTGTGTTGCATCGTGTAGTGGAGAAGAAAGAGCCTCTCCTTACAGTGGCAGCAGTGTATGGTGTCTCTCATGAAACGATCCGTCGCATTATGCTTCATGTCCAGAAGCAGCGTGAACAGCAAGAAGCGTAACTGTACAAGTACTGTTCCTACGACAGAGGCGCGATGACGTCCTGGAAGCAAGAGAGCTTGTGGATGTGGATGGTCCCCACCTGCACATCGACCTTTCCTTGCATCTTCCCTGCGCAGTGTCTACAGGTGCAGGGAGGGGACGCAGATGGTCCACTGTGCGCTGCTGATCTCATCGGCACACAACAAGCGTAGCACAGGAAGGCGGTACAACAACGGGTAGTACCTGGACCGGGGACGGGAAAAGGCGGCAAGCCGGATCGATCGTGGGTTTCCGCACACGATACGCCTGCACTCCAGGCAGAAGCGGGGCGGTTTCCCATCGCCTGGAACAACAAGTTTGCCCGCAGAGTGTGACACATGAACCATCATCTTCGTGGATAGCCCACACGAGCCAGCAGTGTGCTTTCCAGCAAGAGTTGGCAAGGTCGGACCTGGGCAGGATACGTCGGAAAAAGGTGGGAACCATCTAGGAAGCACCTGATAAAGGGCTGGGAAGCAGCCGAGAGTGCAAACGAGGCACCACCGGCCCGCTTCTCCCTCCAAAGGATAATCCAAGTAGCTAGTACTCGGGATACGAACCCGCAACACCCTGCTTGGAAGGCAGGCTGTCACTTGTTCGCCGTACGCTCGCTGTCAATCGGCTCCGCAAGTGCGTCTAGCACTTGTAACTATGTTTCTCGCACCGCTGACATAGTATGTTACATGCAATGTTAGGCAGTATGTTTAACTATATCAGTGGCTATTCCAACTATATCCCAGGCCAGCGGAAAAGGCAAGGGAGGCAGTCTGTCTACCACTCTTAGCCACTACTTTACTTGAAGAGAACTGCCCCTCCGGGTAGGCGCATGCCGGGCCACGCAGCAGCGGAGAAGGCCTCTGATTGAGATAAGTATCGAAGAAGGCGCGCACCTATGCACGGGTGATCTCGAGCCCGCGCCCCATCGATGGAGCCGAGGAGCCCGAGGAGCCCGAGGAGGCGCCTGATATCGGCTTGTTGCTCCCGTACAATGTCGTCATGCACGCAGAGGGCCTGGGAAGCCTTGCCAAAAGCGCACGGGAACCGGACCATCAAAAGAGGTCATCGCCGTCTGCCGCAGCGTTGATTGCAGGGTGCGGAATTCACGCGGGTAAGCAGCCGGGCCGGAGGCATGATACGCCGGACGAGACTCCGCCTCCCGATCAGTCGATAATAAGGAGGCGAACGCTTCCGTAAGGAGGGGGGATGCACGGCCAGGCCGTGCATCCCCCCTCCTTTTATGGCTGTTTTTGCTGCGGCTCTATCGCTTTGAGCACCTCTTGCAGAAAGCGGGGCTCGGGCAGCGCGCCCATAATCTCGATGCGGTCGTTCACCACTGTCTTGGGGACGCCCTGCACCCGGTAGAGCTGGGCCATATCAATGAACTCGGAGACTTCGACCACATCGGCGGTGATGTGCTCGTTTTCGATGGCAAGCTGGTGGGCCAACCTGGCCGCACGGGGGCAGTAGGGTCAGGTCGGGGTGACGAAGACCTGGATGTGCAGGTCCTGATCGACCGTCGCTAGGATCTCTCGGGTTTTCTCGCTCAGCCTGGTCGTCCCCTTCGAGACATCGATGAGGTCTTCGACCAGCGTGGAGAACTCGTAGCCTGCCGGGATGCCGAAGTAGCGCACCGCGCCCTTGGTATGGCCTTGCAAGATGAAGGCGGGAATGCGCGTGATGCCCAGGCCCTGTGCCTCCTGCTCATCGCGCACGAAATCTTTAACAGTCAGGTGCAGCTTGTCCGAGGTCTGCGTCAATTCCTCCAGCAGTTCGCGCGTCTCCTTGCAGGAGGAGCACTCGTGGCCCGGGATGATGAGCACCGACTCGCGCTGGGTGAAGTAGGTGATGGTCACTTCGTCCTGTAGCTCTTTTGCGAAGAGCGTTTGCAGCGTTTGCCGGTCTTCCGGGGAGATGTTGGCCATCGGCTCTTCCCTCTCTTTCTCTTTCTGACATGTGCTGCGTTCAACAGACATGCCGTGGCTCTCTGCACTCAATCGATCATCGGCTGACCGAGTGATCTTCTTCATGCAGTCTATCCCATTCCGGGCCTCGGATGCAAGTGAGATTCACCCGTTTTTGTGCAGGCCCGAAACATTCGGACTAGCCCATCAATTGCTCACATGCAACTGGACTGACAGAACCGAGTGATGGAGAGCCCTATGAGCGAGTTGGCCCCTGCTACTCGGAGGCTTTGCCCAGGCGCAAACCAAGGAACTCTGCCATCGAGCGAATGTGCAGGCGAGCAACAGGCATTTCATTGTCTGGCACAAGACTAGATAGGCAGGCCTGAGCCAGATTCCCCAGCACACGGACTGCTCTTGGAGTATCCAGATCGTTTTCCAGCGCATTGAGAAAGGCTTGTTTCGTCCATCCAGTGAGGGAGTCAACTGACGGCGTCCCGAGGCTAACATCCCCTCGCGCTGCTTCAGCGATCTGGTCTGTCAATCGCTGAGCATTTTCCATATCAGTAATAGCGAATTCCCAAGCTTGCCGGTAGTGATGTCCGGCTAATAGCAGCCGTATCGCATCAGCAGAATAGGTCTTAAGCAGCTTGTGGACGACGATCAGGTTACCGAGGGACTTGCTCATCTTCGTCCCGCCCAACTTGACTAACCCGACATGCATCCAGTACCGCACACACGGACGTATCCCGGTCGCATACTCTGTTTGCGCGATTTCGCAGCTGTGATGCGGAAAAATCAAATCTGCTCCCCCGCCATGGATATCGATTTGCGGCCCCAGGAAACGCGTCGCTGTGGCCGAACATTCAATATGCCAGCCGGGCCGTCCTGGCCCCCAGGGGCTCGGCCAGGCTGGTTCATCAGCAACAGCGCCCCTCCAGAGGAGAAAATCCAGCGGATCGCGCTTTCGAGGGTCACGGGGATTATTCCCGTTCATGTTCGCGCTTTCCAGGAGCTGGTTGTAGCCCATCAGCCCGCTGGCAAAGGCCAGTCGCGCAAACTGCGCATCACTGCGTACGTCGAAATAAATCCATCCATCATTGAGATAGGCATTGCCGCTTTGCAAAAGCCTCTTAATGAGCGAGAACATGGTCGACAATTGCTCAGACGCACGGACAAAGTGATCGGGCATGACGACGTTAATGGCGTGCATTTCGCGCACAAATCTCTCCGTCTCTTGCTGCGCAAGTTGATCCCAGGAGATGTTTCCCAACTCACGCGCCCTTTCAAACAAGGGATCATCGATATCGGTGACATTTTCCACGTACACCACGCGCAGCCCCTGCGAACGCAGATAGCGGACCAGGATGTCAAATGTCGCGAAGACGAAGGCATGCCCAAGATGGGCAGTATCATATGGCGTTACGCCGCACACGGAGAGTTTTACTTCGTCATTACGCGCAACGAAGGTCTCGATTTGCTGGCTTAAGCTGTTGAACAGCTGCATAGAATTACGCCTCATTTCTTACTCACCAGGCACCGATGGGGTATGTGAACTTTCAGATAATTACCTGCCATCCCGACGAGATTCTATCTTTCAAGCCCTACTTGAGTTCCCACGTCGATCCTGTAGGTCCATCCTTTACGATAACGCCGAATCTCTCATCCAATTCTTCGCGGATGCGGTCGGCTTCCTGCCAGTTTCTGGCTTGACGGGCCTTAGTACGGGCATCAATAAGGGTCTCGATCTCAGCACGGGTGGCACCATCAATGGTGCGGTGGATATCCAGAGCCGGATCGAGAGCAATGCCAAGAATGCCAGTCAACTCATCGAGCACAGCCAGCCCGGCACGTGCCAGTTCGCGCTGCTCTCGCTCTTTCCCTGGCACTGGTTTGCCGGTGATTTCGTTGAGACGCCGCACGAGCGTATCGACGACTGCCATACCGGCGGACGTGTTGAAGTCATCGTCCATTGCAGCAATAAACTCCTCGCGATAGTGGGTAAACTCTTCGGGTTCCCTTTCCAGCGCAGGAGTGTCGCCCACGAATCTGGCAGCCGCCTGCCGCGTTTCTACCCAACGATGCCAGCGCTTGACAGCCGCACCAACTTGCTCAGGAAGATAGGTGAACGGCGTGCGGTAGGACTGCGACAACAGATACAGGCGTAGGGCCGGAGCCGGTGTCACCTCCAACGCAGACTTGACCGTCACGAATATGCCGGAATGGGCCATTTTCTCCTCCGCCATTTGCAACAGACCGGTATGTACCCAGTAGCGTGCAAATGGTTTGCCGGTGAGGCTCTCACTCTGGGCGATCTCGTTCTCGTGGTGCGGGAAGATCAGATCGGCACCGCCGCCATGGATATCGATCTGTTCACCCAGCGTTTCCATGGCCATCGTAGAACACTCGATATGCCAACCAGGACGTCCATGACCCCAGGGGCTATCCCACCACGGCTCCCCCGGTTTCGCCGCTTTCCAGAGGGCAAAGTCACGAGGGTTACGCTTGCGCTCGTCTGGCTCGAGACGCCCTCCGGCCTTCATCGCCTCCCGGTTTCGTCTGGAAAGTTTCCCATAGCCGGGAAAGGAGTCAGTGGAGAAATAGACGTCGCGGTCGCCTTCCCCCTCGAGAACATACGCGTGCCCTTTCTCGATGAGCTTTTGCACAAATGCGATAATCTGGGGGATAAACTGGGTCACATAGATATAGGCATCCGCCGGACGGACTGCCAAAGCGTTCATATCACGGAAGTAGCCCGCTGTATAGCGTTTAGCGGCCTCAGAGGCCGGGATACCCTCACGCAGACCGGCCTGGATAATCCTATCATCAATATCCGTGAAGTTTTGGACGTACTTGACCGGATATCCTCGGTATTCCAGGTAGCGCCGCATCACATCACTGGCGACGAATAGACGTGCGTGACCCAGATGCGGCTCGTTCTTGGGGGTCAGGCCACAGACATACATACGGACGGGGAGGGAAGCCGGAACAAATTCTTCTTTTTCACCGGTGAGGGTGTTCGTAATTCGCATCGTTGGGATGCTCCTCTCTGCTAAAAGATGGCTTCCCCGCTCGCGGTATCGAAGAGGTGCATGGACTCGTTGTCGACGTGCAGGCGCACCTGAGCACCGGCTTTCACCTGGGAACGCGGATCGCGCTTGGCCACAGCCCTCCTGCCCGCCACTGTCAGGTCCACCAGCATCGCGTCGCCCTGGTTGTCGATCACGTGGACTGTCCCG
>Ga0137395_10000413_pt1 | contig 17544 bp, 11 predicted proteins | sample czobulk216metaG_FD_108283 | JGI IMG/M metagenome (GOLD analysis project Ga0137395, IMG submission 108283) | Vadose zone soil microbial communities from Angelo Coast Range Reserve, California, USA - czobulk2.16 metaG | ecosystem: Environmental > Terrestrial > Soil > Vadose zone | place: USA...
GCCGAGCCGCCGAGCCAGGCTCTGGAGTCCGCAACGCCGACTCCCGACCCGGCGCCGAGGCCGACGGGCCCGATGGTCGAAGGGAACAAATCGGCGTTCCAGGAGTGGCTCGACCGCCTGGGCGGCAAGAGAGGCTGATGGCCCGCGACGTCTGGGTGCTTCACGGACCGAACCTGGGTCTCCTCGGCCGTCGGGAGCCGCGTCTCTACGGCAAGGAGACGCTCGAATCGATCGACCGCCGCCTCGTGAAGCTGGGCGTGGCCCTCGGCCTCCGGGTCGCATCGTTCCAGACGAATCACGAGGGCGCGCTCATCGATCGACTCACGATGGCGATGGACGAAGTCGACGGCTGCCTTCTCAATCCCGCCGCGTTCAGCCACACCAGCCTCGCGCTGGCGGATACGCTGCGATCGATGACGATCCCGGTCGTGGAAGTCCACATGACCAACCTCTACGCGCGCGAGCGGGAGCGGCAGGAGAGCGTGACCGGGAGCGCCGCGACGGGCGTGATCATGGGATTCGGCCCCGCGAGCTACGAGCTCGGTCTCCACGCGCTCGCCGCGATGGTCGGCGGCGCGCGCGGCCAGGGCAAGCGCCGATGAATCTCCGGCGTACAATCCAGGAATTAGTCCAGATCATGCGCGAGGAAGACCTCGCGGAGATCGAGGTGAGAAAGCTGTTTTCCGCGGTTCGCGTCCGGCGCCCCGGCGGCGAGGCCGTCCACGCATCGGCGCCGGTTTCCGCTGCGCCCGTTGCCGCTTCGGACGACCACAAGGCCGCGAGCGCCGCGGCCGCGGATCTCGTGCCGATCAAGTCCCCGATGGTCGGGACGTTCTACCGCTCGCCCGCGCCGGATGCCGACCCGTACGTCGAGGAGAACAGCACGATCGACGTCGGGCAGACGGTTTGCATTGTCGAAGCGATGAAGCTGATGAACGAGATCGAGTCGGACGTGAAGGGTCGGATCACCAGCATCCTCGTCGAAAACGCCCAGCCCGTCGAATACGGGCAGGTTCTGTTCCTGGTTGAAGCCGACAGCGCCGCGTAGCCAGCGTCGCGGGGGAATCGAATGAACGTAAAACGCGTCCTGCAGAAAATGGTGGAGTTGAAAGCCTCGGACCTGCACCTGAAGGTCGGCACCAAGCCGACCGCCCGCGTGAACGGGGAGCTCGTCGCGCTCGAGGAGCCGGCGCCGACGCAGCAGGACCTCGAGGCGATCGTCGACCAGATCCTGACGCCGAAGCAGAAGAAGGTCTTCGAGGATACGAAGGAGGTCGACTTCGCGTTCGGCGTGACCGGGCTGGCCCGGTTCCGTACGAACTTCTTCCAGCAGCGCGGCACCTTCGCGATGGTCTTTCGCCAGGTCCCGGCCACGATCCCCGCGTTCGAGGAGCTGAACCTTCCCCCGGTGATCGAAGAGCTGGCCAGCCGCCAGCGCGGGCTCATCCTCGTCTGCGGCACCGTCGGGAGCGGGAAGTCGACTACCCTCGCCGCCATGATCGACTCGCTGAACCGGCGCGAAGCGAAGAACGTCATCACGATCGAGGACCCGGTCGAGTTCCTCTTCCGCGACAAGAAGAGCACGATCTCGCAGCGGGAGATCGGCCTCGATACCGCCAGCTTCTCCGAAGGGCTGAAGCACGTCCTGCGCCAGGACCCCGACGTGATCCTGATCGGGGAAATCCGCGATCCGGAAACGATGCGCACCGCGCTCATGGCCGCCGACACGGGGCACCTCGTCCTTTCCACGCTCCACACGGTGGACGCGCCTCAGACCATCAACCGCATCATTTCCTTCTTTCCGCCGCACGAGCATGACGAGATCCGGTTCATGCTCGCCTCGACGCTCCAGGCGGTCGTGGCCCTGCGGCTCATTCCGCGCTCGGATCAGCCGGGGCGGGTTCCGGCGGTGGAGGTGATGATGGTCACCGCCACGATCCGCGAGTACCTCCAGGACCGCGACAAGATCTCCCTCATCCAGGGCGTGATCTCCGAGGGCGTTTCCCAGTACGGGATGCAGACCTTCGACCAGTCGATCATGAAGGCCTACACGGAGGAGAAGATCAGCCTCGAGAGCGCCCTCCGCTTCTGCACCAACCCGACCGAGTTCGAGCTTCGGGTGAAGGGGATCCACTCCACCTCCGACGAGTCCTGGAAGAGCTTCGAGCGGCAGAAACAGGAAACGACGTAGCGGGCATGTTCCGGAAGATTCTGGTCGCGAATCGCGGCGAGATCGCGCTCCGGATCATCCGGGCCGCCCGCGAGCTCGGGATCGAGACGGTCGCCGTATTCTCGGAGGCCGATCGCGATTCGCTGCACGTGCGCCTCGCCGACGAAGCCGTTTGCATCGGGCCGCCCCCGTCCTCGGCGAGCTATCTCCACATCCCGCGGATCATCAGCGCGGCCGAGGTGACGGCTGCCGAAGCGATCCACCCCGGCTACGGGTTCCTCTCCGAGAACGCCCACTTCGCCGAGGTGTGCGAGTCGTGCCACATCCGGTTCATCGGTCCCACGTCCGAGATGATCCGCGCGATGGGGGACAAAGCGGTCGCCCGGAAGACCGTGGCCGCGGCCGGCGTCCCCGTCACCCCCGGGAGCGAAGGGGTCCTCTCCTCGGCGGATGAAGCCGTCGCCGTCGCCCAGAAGCTCGGCTTTCCCGTGATCATCAAGGCCTCGGCCGGCGGCGGCGGGAAGGGGATGCGGATCGCTACCGACGAGGCTTCGCTCCGAAACGGGGTTCTCACGGCGCAGGCCGAAGCGGAGGCGAATTTCGGCTCGGGCGAGGTCTACCTCGAGCGGTACATCGAGCGCCCTCGCCACATCGAGTTCCAGATCTTCGGCGACCGGCAGGGAAACGTGTTTCACCTGGGCGAGCGCGAGTGCTCGATCCAGCGGCGCCACCAGAAGCTGATCGAGGAGTCGCCGAGCGTGGCGCTCACCCCGGAGCTCCGGGAGCGGATGGGGGCCGCCGCGATCAAAGGGGCGCGCGCGATCCGGTACGAAGGCGCCGGCACGATCGAGTTCCTCCTGGGACCGACCGGCGAGTTCTATTTCATGGAGATGAACACGCGGATCCAGGTGGAGCATCCGGTCACCGAGGAAGTGACCCGCCTGGATCTGATCAAAGCCCAGATCGCCGTGGCCGCCGGAGAGCCGCTTCCCTGGAAGCAGGATGAGATCCAGATCGACGGCCATGCGATCGAGTGCCGCATCAATGCGGAGCGCCCCGAGCAGAATTTCCAGCCGTCGCCGGGCACCGTGCGGTATTTCCACGGCCCCGGCGGACCCGGCGTCCGGGTCGACAGCCACCTCTACTCGGGGTACGTGATCCCGTCCTACTACGACTCGATGGTCGCGAAGATCATCTGCTGGGGTCGCGATCGCGACGAGGCGCTCGCCCGGATGCGCCGCGCGCTCCAGGAGACGGTCGTCGAAGGGATCGACACGACGCTCTCGTTCCATCTGCAGGTCCTGGCCGACGAGAAGTTCCGCCGGGGCGAGATCCACACAGGCTACCTGGACGAATTTTTCGCGGCCCGGAAGCAGGCAGCGTGAAGGCGGGCGCCGCGACGCCTTGAACCGGATCGATCTCTACTTCACCCCACCGGAAGCCGAGCGCGCGTCGATCGACGGGCGCCAGATCGTCATCATCGACGTCCTCCGGAGCTGCACCTCGATCGCGGTCGCGCTCTCGAACGGCGCTTCCAGGATCATTCCGGTGGAGTCGGTGGAAGAGGCGGCCCGCCTCGCCTCGTCCCTGGGCGCCACGTCCCGCCTCCTCTGCGGCGAGCGGGACGGGCGAAAGGTGAGCGGCTTCGATCTCGGGAACTCGCCGAGCGAGTACGCGCGGGAGCGTGTCGAGGGAGCCACCCTGATTTTCGCGTCGACCAACGCGAGCCCCCTGATGGCCGGCCTCCTGGAAGGTCGGGAGCAGCTGCTTCTCGCCTACGTCAACGTGGGCGCGGTGGCGGACGCGGTGCGCCGTCGCGGCGAGGACCTGGTCGTCGTCTGCGCCGGGAAGAACAAGCGCTTCGCGTTGGAGGATGCGGCCTGCGCCGGCGCGCTGATCCGCAGGTTTGAAGGCGCGGGAGGGGCCGTTGCCTTGAACGACGCGGCCGAGATGGCACGGGAGTACGATCGCGCGCGCGGCCGCGACCCGGAGGCAATTCTGAGAGGCAGCGAGCACGGGCGGGATCTCATCGAGATGGGGTTCGAGGACGATCTGCCCGTTTGCGCCAAGATCGACAGCGTGCCGGTCGTTCCCTACCTTCGCGAGGGACGGATCACCGCCCTGTCATCCGCCCCGTCTCGCCCTTCGTAGGAGCTCCACCGCAAGCGCGCCGAAGAAGAAGTTGCCGATCCATGCCGCCACGATTGGCGGGAGCTGGCCGTTGTGGCCCAGCGCCTGCCCCAATCGGATGAAGGCGTAGTAGACGAAGCTGATGAAGACCGAGAGCCCGAAGCTCACGGCCAGCCCGCCGCGGCGCACGCGGAGCGCCAGCGCGGTGCCGATCACGACCACGATCAGGTTCGTCAGCGGGAACGCGACCTTGAGGTAGAGCTCGACCAGGTACTTCTGCACCCGGCTCCCGCTCTGCTTCAACCGCGCGATGTAATCCCGCAGCTCCCAGTACGAGAGGGCCCGCGGATCCTCCTCGGCCTTCGCGAAATCGTCCGGGGTCTCGAGGAGGCCCGGGATCACGAGCTCGTTGAACTGGGCCGCGTGCTCTCCCTCGCGGTCGAAGCGGCGCACGAAGCCGCGCCGGAAGACCCACCGCCCGTTTTCCCATCGTGCTGTCTCGGCGTCGATCCGCCCCGTCAACGTGTGCTGGCTGATTTCCTGGATGACGACCTCGCGCATCTCCTTCGTGGGGATGGCGTACGTCCTGATGAGGAACGTGCGCCCCTCCCGCCCCAGGTAGGCCAGATTCGTGCGGACCGTGGCCCCTTCGGGGCTCTGCTTCTTGATGTTCACGCGGTAGATCTGGAGCTTGCGGGCGTTCAGGTGGGGAAGCGCGACCTCGTTCGTGAGGAAGACGAGCGTGCTGACCGCCAGGGCGAGGGCCCAGAGGGGGAGCGCGATCCTCCCGATGCCGATCCCCGCGGCCTGCATCGCGGTCAGCTCGTTGTGGCGGCCGATCTGCCCCAACGCCACGAGGCAGGAGAGGAGCATCGCCATCGGAAGGACCTGGATGATGATGCCGGGAACGGAGATGGCGTAGTACGTCGCCACGAGATGCACCGGCACCCGGTTGTCGAGGTAGGTGTCGAGCTTCTCGAACACGTCGATGATGATGAAGACCGAGACGAAGAAGACGAGCGCGGCGAGCAGGGAGAGGAGCTGCTCGCGAAGGAGGTAGCGGTCCAGAATCCTCACGCGGGGACGGCCCGCCGCCGGCGCGGCTTTCGCCGCGGCCGGCGGATGATCTCCGCCGCCTCGAGCGTGAGCAGGACGCCGATGGCTCCGATCACGAGATTCGGCGTCCACATGGCGACCCACGGCGCGAGGAGGCGTCGATCGGCCAGCTCCTCGCCTCCCGCGAGGCAGAGGTAGTAGAAGATAAAGAAGAGGATCGAGAGAAACGCAACCGAGATTCCGCTCTTTCGCGCGCGGATTCCGAGCGGGGCGCCGACGAGCACGAAGACCAGGCAGGCGGCCGGAATCGAGAACTTCTTCTGCACCTCGACCTCGAGGCTCTGGGCCCGCCGCTCCAGCGCGTCCACCTCCAGCTGGCGCATCTGGATGATGTCCGCCGTGACCGGAGAGACGAATCGTGATGGGCTAAGCGGCTCGGGCGCGCTCTCGCGGATGTCCACGGAAGAGAACGCCCGGAGGGCGTTCCGGAGCCACGCCCGGATGCCGCTGGGCGGGCGGTGGGGGACGACCGCATTCACAAACGAGTCGTAATCCTTGAATCCGGCCGCGTGCAGGACTTCGTCGCGGCGCCTCGCCGCGTCCCCCAAGTCCTGCCTGAGCTTATGGATATGGTCCTGCATCATGCCCAGGCTCATCTCCCGGTCGCCCCGGGTCTCCCGGTCCCGCCGCTCCAGATCCCCCCCATCTGTCCGAATATTAATGACATGCGTCTTGAACATGAGGCGGCGGTAGGTCCGCTCCGCGTCGTTCGGAGGCACTTCGTGGATCTCGCCGTCGTGGAGCTCCAGCGACATCACCCGGCCGTCGGGCGAGTTGTGGATGACGCCCCAGTCGGCGAGAATTGTGGTCGGCCGGGCGCCCGAATTGAGCTGGTAGATCTTGACGCCGCGGATCTCGTTGGTCCGGTCGTTCACCTTCTCGACGAAGATGCTGTAACCGACGAATCCGTCGATGAAGACGCCCTCCGTGATCTGCGCCGTGGGGCGCTTTCGTCCCACGTCGGCCATCAGGTTCGCGAGCGCGTGGTTCGACTCGGGGAGGACGTGGTTGTTGAAGAGGACGAGGAGACCGGCCAGGACGCTGGCCGCCAAGAGCGGCGCCCCGATGATGCGGAGCAGGTTGACTCCATTGGCCCGCATGGCCGCGATTTCATTGTCCTGCGAGAGCCTGCCGAACGTGGCCAGGCTGGCGATCAGCACCGAGCAGGGAAACGCCAGAGCGACCATGTAGCCGAGCGAGAGGACGAACATCTCCAAAACGATGCCCGCGCTCACGCCTTTTCCGATCGCCAGGTCGACCAAATCGAACAGGAAGTCCAGGCTGAGCAGGAAAATAACGATGCTGAACCCGATGAGGAACGGGAAGACGTGTTCTCGGAGAACGTAGCGTTCGAGTATTCTCATGCGCTCTGAGCGGCGGGCCCGCCCAAAGGGCACGCGTGCCGCCAGTATAGGGAGGGGAACGGCCCTGGAGCAAACTTTCCGGGGGGTCCCCAAACCGAGGCCCGAAAACCGGTTGGCCGTCGAACCACAACCCGTCCACGGGGTTCAAGTAGAGGCGGCCCCTTCCCCAGATCGGGCCTCCCCGGGGACTCAGCCACCATCCATGGGATCATGCGCCGACGCCTGAGGCTTCGCCTCCTCATCCTGCTTTGCCTCGGCTCCCAAATCTGGGCGGCCGCGGAGGCCTCGCAATGGCACTTCCGCGCGATGCCGGATCCCACCGCACAACTGACCTCCATTCCTTCGGATGACGCGTCAAGCAGCCTGCCTCCGGGCTGGGGATTCCACCCCATCAGTCCCACCGGTATGTACCCCACCGGGCAGGGCGACATCGATGTTTCGATCAATCCGGTAACCGGAAAGATTCTCGAGAGCTACCGCGAGGGCGACGTCGAGGTTCGCGAGCCGCTTGTCATCACCTCGGAAGAGTACAACCAGATCCTCTCCGGGCGGACCGTGCGCCGACTCTGGAACGACAAGACGCGCCAGACCCGCTCCGTCGCGCGCGGGCAAGGGCGCGGCGGCAGCCTGTTCCGGGTCGAGCTCCCGGTCCAATTCCCAAAGCTGATCCGCTCGATCGTCGGTGACGGGGCCCCCAACATCGAAGTGTCGGGCAGCGAGTCGATCACCTTGAGCGGGACGAGCGACTGGGTCCCGGGCCAGGCCGTCCAGACCGAGCGCAAGAAGCAGAGCGGGTTCCCGAGCCTCGAGATGAAGCAGGAGCTGAACGTGAACCTGACCGGCTCCATCGGGGACAAGATCAAGGTCGACGTCGACCAATCGAGCAACGTCCAGACCTCGGTCGACAACAAGGTGAAGCTCCGCTACGAGGGCGACGAGAACGACATGGTCCGGTCGGTCGAGCTGGGCAACACGAACCTTTCGGTCGAGGGGGCGTCGTTCCGCCAGGAGGGTCTGTTCGGCGTCAAGACGGTGATGAAGATGGGCAACGTGGATCTGACGACGATCGCGAGCAAGCAGGAAGGGAAGACCGAGACGGCGCGATTCACGCCGTCCGGCGACAGCAAGAAGGTCCAGATCCGGGACCTCGATTACATCCACCGGACCTACTTCCTGATCGCCGGCAAGCCCCTCAAGATCACCCCCGGGAGCATCAGGCTCTACAAGGATGATTACATCAACACGCCGGGCGAGCCCGAGGGGCTCGCGCGCCTGGACCCCACGGCCGTGCCCGACAGCGCCTCAAATCCCGAGATCCCCGGACACTTCACGCTGCTCTCGCCGGATGACGCCTATACCATCGAGTACCCATGGGTCGTCAGCGGCGCGCCGGCTGGGTTCGCAATTCCGGTGATCCATCTGAAGTTCCAACTCGGCTTGACCGAGGTGCTCGCGGTGGCGTACTCGGACGAGTCGAGCGGGACACCGGTCTCGGTCGGCACGACCAACACGGCGGAGTACAGCTCCGAGGACCTGGCGCTCAAGAAGGGCCCCAACCAGCTCCTGCTCAAGATGCTCAAGCCGCGATTCGACGATCTCCAGGACGACTCCACCGGCTACATCGGTAAGACGGCGCCCTGGTATCCCGCGCTCCGCTACGAGCTCCGGAACTATTACGACCTGGGCGGACGGGACATCGCGCTCTCGACCCTGAACCTGACGATCCGCCGGCTCCAGTCGGGCCTGGCGACCGATCCCGAAACGGCGACCGACCCGCGCACCCAGAAGGATGTGAAGTTGATCGAAGTCCTCGGACTCGACCAGCAGAGCCGCGCCGGGTCCGCAACGCCGAACGCGCCGGACGGGAAAGTCGACGACCAGTTCATCGACCCGGTCTCGGGGATTGTCTTCTTCCCCGACCTTCACCCGTTCGCGCCGGATTCGTTCCCTCCGGATCCGTTTGCCACCTGCGCGGCCGGCCATGGGGGATTCAACTGCCTCGACAACTTCGACAGGAACTTCCTCGGCGGGGCAACGGCGAATCGGAAGGTCTACTACACGAAGAATCCCGATGCGTTCCAGGACACGCGCTACTACATCGACGCCGACTACAAGAGCAGCCAGCAGGGCTTCTTCCTGGGGCGCTTCGACATTCTCGAGAACTCCGAGCAGGTGAAGGTCGACGGAATCCCCCAGCGCCGGGGCACGGACTACAGCATCGATTACCAGACCGGGCAGCTGACGTTCATCTCTCCTCCCAAGCCGGATCAGACGATCACCGTCGACTTCTCCTTCTCCCCGGGGTTCGGCACGACGCAGCTCACGCTCCTCGGCGCTTCGGCCTCGTACGTCCCGGGGCCGAACCTGAGCGTCACTTCGAGCGTCCTCTTCGACAGCCGCGGCGCCCAGGAGAAGAATCCAAAGCTGGGAGAAGAGCCCGCCAAGTCGATCATCGGCGACCTCTCCTCGGTCGTCACCTTCAAGCCTGTCTGGATGACCGCGCTGGCCAACGCCATCCCGGGCGTGCGGACCACGACCCCCTCGACGCTCAACATCCAGGGACACGCGGCCATGAGCGTTCCCAACCCGAACACGGCGGGCGAGGCCTACATCGACGACATGGAGGGGAACCGCGAGTCGAATACCGCCTCCATTTCCCGCACGCAGTGGTTCTGGTCGAGCACGCCGCTCGACGCGACCGGGCAGCCTCTGTTCGCCAACGACGTCTCGCAGCACGCACGGATCGCCTGGTATAACCCCCCGAGCTCGCTCAAAGACAATCACCCGAGCAAGGTCAAGGAGCGCGATCTGAAACCGATTCTCAAGAACGAGGAGGGGGGGGACGCCATCCACCACGTGCTCGAGATGACGGTCACGCCGCCCACGGGTCAGACCGGCGTCACCACCACGAACTGGACCGGAATCACCCAGTCGCTGGGCGCCGTGGGGCAGGATTTCTCGAAGCTCCGATACGTCGAGATCTGGATCAACGATTTCACGCCCGTCCACGACACGACCCAGGCCAAGCTCCACATCGACTTCGGCCGGGTGAGCGAGGACGCCTTCTGGGAGCCTAACAAGCCACCGGACGGGGTGATCGAGACGGAGGACAAGAACGGGGATGGAAAGCTCGACCGGTCCCCGACGGACGAGGACACCGGGATCGACGGCGTACCCGACGAGCTGGAGCCTGGATACGACCCGGTCACGAATCCGGATCCCAACGGCGACGATTACGCGTACAGCCTCGACCGCCCGGACGACTACAGCCGCATCAACTACACCGAGAAGAGCAGCGTGAACGACCCGAATGGCCGCCCGGATACCGAGGATCTGAACCACGACGGTTTCGGGGACTTTGGGAACGACTACTTCGAGGCGACGCTCGACCTCGCCGATACCGCGTACGTGGCGATCGATGTGCCCAAGGACTACGCGAACGACCCCAAGGTCATCGGAACGATCAAGCCGTACAACGGATGGCGGCTCTTCCGGATTCCCCTGTCGGCGGTGGCATTCAGCCGGGTCGGCTCGCCGAGCTGGGGAAGCATTCAGCACCTTCGGCTTTGGGTCGACGGCCTGAGAGCCACTCCCTTCAAGCTGCAGGTGGGCGGGATCGAGCTGGTGGGGAATCGATGGCTCGTCCAGGCGATCTCTACCGACGCGGCATCGCGCGGCGTCGAGCTGGGGGTCGGGGTGAGGAACAACAAGGACGACGCCGACATCTATCAATCTCCCTACCAGGTCGGCAACGCGGTCGGCGGGACCGCGCAGCGGCGGGAGCAGTCGTTGGCGCTCCGCTACGCGGGGCTGGCGCCCGGCGACACGGTGCTGGCGTTCAAGACCTCGAGCCAGGACCGGAGTGGGCTGGGCTGGACGCAGTACAGCCAGATTCGTTTCTGGGTGCACGGGGAGACGGGCGTGGAAGCTCAGAATATTCGGGCCGTGGCCCGCTTCGGCGCAGATACGGTGAATTACTACGAATACTCGGTGCCGGTGCGCAGCGGCTGGCAGAACGTGATCATCCCGATGGAGCGCCTCTCGGGGCTGAAGGAAACCGGTCGGGCGCAGGTCAAGGTCGACTCCCTCACCGCGGCCGCGACCGGCGAGTTCTTCACCGTCGTCGGAAACCCGAGCTTCACCCGGATCTACCGCACGAGCTTCGGCTTGGACAGACACGGCGGAACGGGCACCGAGCAAGGGGAGGTCTGGGTCAACGACCTGCGGCTCTCAGGGGTTCAACGAAACCGGGGGACGAGGGGCGACGTGACGGTCCAGGCGAATTTTGCCGACGTCCTCGCCATGAACATCACCCATGAGAGTCAGGATGAGAATTTCTTCCGGGTCGGTACGGGCGCCAATCAGGGCTCCGGATTGAATCACGTGGCCACCGGGTTCTCGACGACCCTCCAGGTGGACCGCCTCATGCCCACGTCGGGGCTCCAGCTGCCGTTGCGTTTTTCGATCCAGCAAGCGAGCGACGTGCCCAAGTTCCGAACAGGCTCCGACGTCATTCTGAGCGGGGCCCGGTCGGACCTCGAGACGCGGCAACAGAACCAGCAGGCGGTCGATCTCTCCTATCGCCGGTCGGGATCCCGAAAGGGACTCGCGCGGTTCACGATCGACGCCGTGAGCGGCGCGATGGGATTCACGCGCCGGAACAGCGTCAACCCGACCTCGAAGGACTCCTCATGGGCCTTCAACGCGTCCACGGGCTACGACCTTCCGGTCGGCGGCGGAGGCTTCAGCCTGGGGTCGAAGATGAAGGTGAACCTCTTGCCGGACGTTGTTGGATTTTCCTCCGCGTGGCAATCGACCCGGGACGTCTCCTACGGTCGCTCGCTCGAAGATCAAACCGACTCGACGGGGCAACAGGTCGATTCCACGTTCCTACGCTCGGACGTCAAGGTGAGGCAGCTCACCCTGGGCAGCACCTCCTCGTGGACGCCGCTCAGCTCGATCCGATTCCGATACAACGTCACCTCGATCCGCAACATGCTCCTCCACGAGGTGGGGCCCTTCGGCGTCAACAAAGGCACCGAGATCGATCAGAGGCGCGGCATGGAGCTCAACTACACGCCGCGGTGGCTCGCGATCCTATCGCCCAACGTGACCATGAGCGGCCGCTATCACGAGTCGTCCCGGCCGGAGCTTCGGATTCTCTCGGACGACCCGGCCGGCCTGAAGAGCATCGACAACGGAGGGACGGCGCGGGTCACGGCGACCCTGCCGATCGGACGATTCGGGCAGAAGATGGCCTCGAAGCCCGGCACCAAGGGCGGCGCCGACGCACTGAGCCCCCTTCGATTGATCTTCTCCCGGCTCCAGGATATTCAGGGCACGTTCAGCTTCGAGCGCGGGACCGTGATCACGCGCGTGGCGGGGGATGCCGGGTTCCTGTTCGAGACCGGATTCACCGAGGCCCGGTCCTCCCGCCTCGTGGCGCTCAACAACTCGGTCTTCTCCTCGAATCGGGCGTACACCACCGGGGCGAACACCACGATCCGCCCGACGTCGAACATCACGGTCGACGCGCGGGCCGATCACCGCCTCACCTTCACGGACGGAAACCAGGGCTCTCGGCGCCAGCTCCAGCTCACGCTCCCCGATCTGAAGGCGCGTTGGCTCGATCTGAACCGCCTCCTGGGCCTCTCGGGCTCGATCAACTCGATGTCGCTCAACTCCGGCTACAACCTCCGGAGGGAAGAGATCGGCCCCCAGGACGGACCCCTGGATCAACGGGTCAACACGACGACGTGGCAGCCCCTCATCGGTTGGGATCTGGCCTGGCGGAACGGCCTCCGCGCCAACATCAGCACGGCGGTGGTGCAGGCCACGAGCCTGGATCAGCGGAGCTTCGGGATCGTAGGGGAGCGCCAGTCGGTGAACACCGACATCCGGTTCACCAAGATCTTCCCGGCCTCGCGCGGCATCAGGTTCCCGTGGAGCAAGAAGGCGATGAAGCTTCCGAACGATTTGAACCTGAACCTGACCGTCGCGCTGGCCTCGGACCGCAAGATCACGAAGCAGCCCCAGTTCCCCGACCTGGTGGAGCTGGACAACCAGCGCCTCAGCGTGACGAGCGGGACCACGTACAATTTCACCCAATCGATCTCCGGCGGGTTTAATCTCGGCTTTCGCAACAACAAGGACTTGAAGACCCAGATCACCACCCGCGGGATCACGGTTGCCTTCAACGGCCAGTTCCGTTTCTAGAATTCCAAGGTCCCGCGTTCCGGGCGCTCTTCGGAGCGGGCTCCGGGTCGGCTTCGTCACCATCCTCCTCGGATTCACCTCGTGCGATCGTCCCGCCGCGGCCTTCGAAGGGAAACGGGCGTTCGGATGGCTCAAGCAGCAATGCGACTTCGGGCCCAGGGTCCCCGGAACGGCCGCCCACGATACCTGCTTCGCCTTCCTCATGAAAACGCTTCAGGGCTACGCGACCGAGGTGGAAGCCGACACGTTCTTCTACGACTCGCCGATCCTGAATTCCAAGGTGCGGCTCATGAACGTCGTCGCGCGTTTCCGGCCGGACCTCAGGCAGCGCGTCCTGTTCGGGGCGCACTGGGATACGCGGCCCTGGGCCGACCGCGATCCGGAGCCGGCGAAGCGCCACTTGCCGATCCTCGGGGCGAACGATGGCGCGTCCGGCGTGGCGGTGCTCCTCGAGCTGGCCAGGCTTCTCAAAAAGAGCGGGCCGATGGTGGGCGTCGACATCGTGTTCTTCGACGGCGAGGATCTCGGGACGCAGGCGGATCCAAACGGATATTTCCGCGGGTCCAATCGGTACGTGGAGGAAACCTCCGGACAGAAGCCGCCGCTCTTCGTGGTCGTCCTGGACATGGTGGGGAAGAAGGACCTCGACCTCCACTGGGAGGGGAACTCGCGCAAGCTCGCCTCGAACATCGTCGACCTGGTGTGGGGTCAGGCCAACGACCTCGGTGTCCGAAGCTTCCGGTCGGATGTTCGCCATACCGTCTTCGACGACCACATGCCCTTCTTGAACGCCGGGATTCCGGCCATCGACGTGATCGATTTCTCCTACCCTGAATGGCACACCACCCACGACACGCCCGACAAATGCTCCCCGGAGAGCCTGGAGGGGGTAGGTGAGGTGCTCCTAAACCTCGTCCGCAAGCCCAATTTCCTGTCTAACTGAAATTTCCGCTTGATCCTCCGAGGCGACCCCGGTAAGTTGAGGGGTCCGAGTGGGCCAGGGGTCCACTCGTACTTTTTCGGCCCTGGCCCGCGGTCAGGGGGGGCCCCAGGGGCGTCATCCGATGGAACTGAATCAGCTTCGGGAGGAGCTAGCGGGACGTTTCCAGGCCCTCCTTCAAGAGGAAGCGTTCGATCTTTGGGACTTGGAATTCGCCTCGCAGGCGGGCGCGACGGTCGTACGGGTTTTTGTCGATCGGCAGCCCGGCGTGACCCTCCAAGACTGCACTTACTGGAATAAGAAATTCGGCCGGTACCTGGAAGAGGAGAACCTGATCCAGGGACGGTACGTGCTGGAGGTCGGCTCGCCGGGCATCGAGCGGGTGCTCCTCCGTCCGGAGCACTACGCGCGATTCGTGGGCTCGACCCTCGAGGTCAAGCTTCACGACCCGCGTGACGGGCGCCGGACGTTTCGGGGAGACCTGCGCGCGGCGGGACCGGACACGATCGTCCTGTCGGATGCGGATGTGGGGACGGTCTCGCTGCCGTACGCGGCGATCCGGAAATCGCGTTTGATCATCGACCCCTGGGAAGGGATGCGCGGCCAGGAGCGCCGGCGCAAAGGATGAACACTTTGGCAAGGGAACCTCAGGTCAAGAACATGAACTACGAGCTGATGGAAGCGATGGCTCAGATCGCGCGCGAGAAGAGCGTGGATAAGGCCATCCTCGTCGAGACGCTGGAGGCTGGGCTCCTTTCGGCCGGCCGGAAGCGCTTCGGGCCGAACGCCAACATCGAGGTCCGCTTCGACGAGGCGAGCGGCCGCATCGTCATGCGGCTCAAGCGCTCGGTGGTCGAGGACGCGGACGATCTGGGCCTTGAGGTGGATCTCGCGGAGGCGCGGACGATCGAGCCCGACATCACGATCGGGCAGGAGCTGGTGCAGGAGCTTTCGCTCGAGGAGCTCGGCCGGAACGCCATCGCAGCGGCCAAGCAGGTGCTGGTCCAGCGCGTGCGCGAAGCCGAGCGGGAGCGGATCTACGAGGATTATCACGACCGCGTCGGCGAGATGGTGCGCGGCACCGTGCAGCAGGTCGATCGCGGCAACATCTACGTGAAGCTCGACCGGTCGGAGGCGATCCTGCCCCCGCGCGAGCAGATCGCCCGGGACCGCTACCACCAAGGGGACCACATCAAGGCGTTCATCATCGCGGTCGACAAGCTGGCACGCGGTCCGCAGATCATCCTCTCGCGGACGCACCCCGAGTTTCTCCGGCGGCTCTTCGAGGCCGAGGTGCCGGAGGTGGCCGAGAAGATCATCGAGCTCAAGGGAATCGCGCGGGAGCCGGGCTCCCGGGCGAAGGTTTCCGTGCTCTCGAACGACGACAAGATCGACGCGGTGGGCGCCTGCGTGGGAATCAAGGGCTCGCGCGTCCAGGCGATCGTGAGGGAGCTGGGCGGCGAGAAGATCGACATTGTTCCCTTCAGCCAGGATCCGGTGGTCTTCGTGACGCGCGCGCTGAGCCCGGCCAAGGTTCTGGAAGCGCAGGTGGTCGAGGCCGATCAGAAAATTCTGGTCACGGTGGCCGACGATCAGCTCTCCCTGGCGATCGGCAAGGGCGGCCAGAACGCCCGGCTGGCCGCGAAGCTCACCGGCTGGAAGATCGATCTGATCTCGAAGAGCGAGCGCGAGCGCCAGCGGGAGTTCGAGCGTAGGGTTCGAATCGACATCGAGGAGCTTCAGGGTGCCGGCCCCAAGCTGCGCGAGAAGCTGATCCGCGAGGGGATCGAGACGGTGCAGGATCTGCTCAAGACCCCTCTCACGGAGCTCCTGGCGATCCAGGGCGTGGGCGAGAAGACAGCGGAGAAGCTGCTCGAGGAGGCCCGCGCGCTCGAGGCGACGCGGAGCAAGGAGCTGGAGGTCGAAGCCGTGCGGGCGCAGGAGGCGGCCGCGGCCGCGGCTCTGGAGGCGGCGACAGAGAAGGCCGCGGCTCTGGAGGCGGCGACAGAGAAGGCCGCGGCGGCCGCGGCGGCGCAAGCCCGGGCAGCGGCAGTCGCGGCGGAGGAGACTTCCGCATCGAACGACGACGAAACCCCCGGCGCGCCGGAGCTTGCGGCGGAGCCGGATGAATCCAAGGAGACGCCGCCCCAAAGCTAAGGGGCCGGAAACGAGGAGCGATGCCAGGAACGAAACGACGGGTATACGAAGCGGCGAAGGACATGGGGATGTCGAGCGAGGCGCTCGTCAGCATCCTCAAGTCGCTGCAGGTGGACGTGAAGAGCCACATGAGCTCGATCGGCGAAGAGGTGGTCGAGCAGGTCCGGCTCAAGCTCGGGCGCGAGAAGGAGGCGGTCAAGGAGGAGGAAGCCCGCAAGCGCGAGAGGGCGGTCCTGGCCGCGAAGGCCGCCGCCGAGGCGCAGCGGCGCACGGCTCCCGCGGGCGCTCTCGCCAGCGCGAAGAACGCGAAGATCCTGAAAAAGAAGAAGCGCGCCGTCGACGAGAAGCTGATCCGGGCCTCGGTCCGGCGGACCATGGCCGAGATGGAGGGAACCAAGCGCCGCCGCCACCACCGCGAGCGCGAGGAGGGAGCCGCCGTCGGCGTGGAGGAAGCGCCGCGCGTCATCCGCGTCAGCGAGTTCATCTCCGTTGCGGAGCTCGCGGGCCAGCTCGAGGTGAAGCCGCAGGAAGTCATCGCCACCTGCATGCAGCTCGGCATCATGGCCAACATCAACCGCCGCCTCGACAAGGATTCGATCATGGCGGTGGCGGACGAATTCGGCTTCGGGGTCGAGTTCGTCTCGGAGCTGGGCGAGGAGGTCGAAGAGGCGGAGGCGGTGGAGACGGGAGACCTGAAGCCGAGGCCCCCGGTGGTCACGATCATGGGGCACGTCGATCACGGAAAGACGTCGCTCCTCGACTACATCCGGAAGACGAACGTCATCGCGGGGGAGGCCGGCGGCATCACCCAGCACATCGGCGCCTACGAAGTCGAGCTGCCCCGCGGCGACAAGATCACGTTCCTGGACACGCCCGGCCACGAAGCGTTCACCGCGATGCGCGCCCGCGGCGCGCAGGTGACCGACATTGTCGTGCTCGTCGTCGCGGCGGACGACCAGGTCATGCCGCAGACAGTCGAGGCGATCGATCACGCCCGCGCGGCGAACGTTCCGATCATCGTCGCGATCAACAAGATCGATCTCCCCGGTGCGAACGTCGAGAAGGTCCGGCAGGACCTGTCGAAGCACAACCTCCTCGTCGAGGAATGGGGCGGGAAGACCATCGCGGTGTCGATCTCGGCGAAGGTCGGGACGAACATCGAGAAGCTCCTCGAGATGATCCTCCTCCAGGCCGAGCTGCTCGAGCTGAAGGCCGACCCGTCCAAGGCCGCGCGCGGAATCGTCATCGAATCCCGGGTCGAGCAGGGCCGCGGGATCATCGCCACCGTGCTGGTCCAGAAGGGGACGCTGCGCGTTGGGGATGCGTTCGTGGCGGGATCAACGAGCGGGAAGGTCCGGGCCATGCTGAACGAGCGCGGCGGCCGCGTCCCGGAAGCGGGCCCATCCACGCCGGTCGAGGTGCTCGGCTGGAGCGCGGGTCCGCAAGCAGGC
>Ga0137395_10000414_pt1 | contig 17539 bp, 16 predicted proteins | sample czobulk216metaG_FD_108283 | JGI IMG/M metagenome (GOLD analysis project Ga0137395, IMG submission 108283) | Vadose zone soil microbial communities from Angelo Coast Range Reserve, California, USA - czobulk2.16 metaG | ecosystem: Environmental > Terrestrial > Soil > Vadose zone | place: USA...
GCTTGGGGTGAGGGGTTTTGCGATCCGCTGCCGCAGTGTCTGCCCTTCCAGAAACTCCATCGCAATGAACGGCTGCCCTTCGAATTCGTCGATGGCGTAAATCGTGCAGATGTTGGGATGGTTGAGGGCTGAGGCGGCCCGAGCTTCGCGGCGAAAGCGCTCGAGAGCCTGCGCGTCCCGGGCGAGATCTTCCGGGAGAAACTTCAGTGCGACGAAGCGGCCGAGTTGGGTGTCTTCGGCTTTATAAACGACACCCATGCCACCGCCGCCCAACTTTTCAGCAATGCGGTAATGAGAGATTTTCTGGTCGAGCATGGCGCGATGTGAAATTTCCAGTCGCCGTATGGTAGGGCTTGGCTGAATCGAAGTCAAAGACTTGTCGTAGATTTTGGTGGCGGGCTCAGAGGCAAAATCACTTACGCCAAGGGCACTAAGGTACACGAAGGTACATTAAGGAGAAGCCGGGGAAGTAGAGCTTCGGTAATGCTCAAATGTGTAGGAGTGAGAACAAATCGCTTTGAAAATTGGGGCTTCCGTGGCATCTTTCTACAATCCATCCTCGCTGGGAGGGCAAGCCTGGCGAGGACCAGACCGACCATCCATCCAATTCCCGCATTCCAGGAGGCTTTACCGTATGAACAAATTTGTTCTCTCTGGGTCGCTACTCGCCCTCATGGCATTCAACGCGTCAGCCCAGGACGCACCTAAAAAAACGCAGAATGAACCACCGAAACGAGGAATTCACTGGGCTAAGGGCCATGTTCCGGCAGCCCGCACGGGCGGAAACCCAGATATGACATGGCACAGTGGCGCGATTATGACTGCTGCCGCCACGAATGCGATCTTCTGGGGGCCCGGCTGGGGGACAAGTCCCGGTGACAAAATCAGCGGGATGGACAAGTGGTACTCAGGTTTTGGAAGCTCCCATTATGCAGGCACCTCCGACGAATACACCGGCACCAACGGCCAGGTGACCTCTACTGTGTCTTATGGCGGTCACTTTGTGGATGGCACCACGGCGAGTGGTGGATCCAGCACTTCGGCCATTTTGGCAGAGGTGTGCAAGGTGATTCCAAGTCCAGCCGCGAATGGATTTTACGCAGTCTACACGGACATTCCACGCGGCAACTCCGGTTACTGCGCATACCATAGCTATGGATCCTGCGGATCGACCCCTGTGCAATTCGCGTTCTTCTGGAAGTTGGATGGAGATCCGGGATGCGATCCACAGTCCACCGTTTCTGGCGAATCGCAAGGCTTGGCCGCGCTCGCTAACGTCAGCGGACATGAGCTCTCGGAAGCCCGCACCGATCCGCGTAACGGCGGATGGTACGACCACAGGGGCCAGGAGAATGGGGACAAGTGTGCGTGGACGTTTAATGTTCCTTATGTCACGTTCGCGAACGGCTCGCAGTGGAAGATACAGGGCGAGTGGTCGAACAACGCCTATAACACTGGTACTGGGTATCCCAACAGCTCGGGGCAGATGGGGTGTCTGGACGGACACTGATTGGACGGACACTGATTAGTTGTCTAAAACCTTATTTTTAAGGACCGAATTCCTGGCAGGGAGTTCGGTCCTTTTGTCGTTACGCGATGCGATGAACGATAAAGATTGCGGCGCTCCTGCCTGAGGTTGTAACGTACTCGGCTTGGACTTAATTCTTACTAGGGGTATGGAATGAAGCACCGCCGTCTTTTGATCGCGCTGATTTTTTTGCTATGCCGTCTCAATTTGTTGTGGGCGCAAGCGGTGCCTACGCCAAAAACGGTGGTCATCCGCGCTGGGCGCCTTCTCGATGTTAGGACGGGCAAGACGCTCGCCAACCAAATCATTATTATTCAGGACGACAAGATCGCGAGCGTGGGTTCTGGCACGCAAATTCCGGCTGGAGCGCAGGTGATCGATCTCTCCAGTGCGACCGTGTTGCCGGGATTGATCGACGCGCACACGCACATCACGATGACTACTAATTTTGGCTATTCGCGTCTCGGGATATCCATTCCGCGCGAGGCTCTTAATGGAGCGCGCAACGCTCGGGTTACGCTCGACGCTGGATTTACGACGATCCGCAATGTGGGCGCTAGCGGATTTACCGACGTTGCCCTGCGCGATGCCATTAATGCCGGCGACGTGCCTGGACCGCGCATGCTGGTCAGCGGGCCGGCTCTAAGTATTACCGGTGGCCACTGCGACGACAATCTGCTGCCATTTGAGTGGCACGCGCAGAGCGACGGTGTGGCGGATGGCGTCGAAGGCGTCCAGCGCAAGACCAGGGAGATCATCAAATACGGCGCTGACCTGATTAAAATTTGCGCTACTGGCGGTGTTTTGTCGCATGGAGATAATCCGCAGGCCTCGCAATATACGCTGGATGAGATGAAGGCCATAGTGGCGGATGCCCACCGTCTCGGGCGCAAGGTGGCGGCCCACGCGCACGGAGCTCAGGGCATTCGCTGGGCATCGGAGGCCGGCGTGGATTCGATTGAGCATGGGTCTTACATTGATGATGCGGCTATCGCCGAGATGAAGAAGAACGGCACTTATCTGGTGCCGACGCTTTACCTTGCCGACTGGTTTCTGGCAAATGCGGAGAGGATCGGCACTCCGCCTGAGCTGATTGGCAAAGCGCGCGAGGTGATGCCGGCGGCACGCAAGAATGTTGCTCGCGCGTTTGCCGCCGGAGTAAAGGTGGGATTCGGCACCGATGCGGCGGTGTATCCGCATGGGCTGAACGCGCACGAATTCGCCGTCATGGTGAAGCTGGGACTGACGCCGCTGCAGGCGATTCAGGCGGCTACTATTAATGATGCAGACCTTTTGGGATGGTCTGACAAGGTTGGGACGGTTGAGCCGGGGAAATGGGCCGACGTTGTTGCTGTGGATGGCGATCCGCTGGCCGACGTGACGACTCTGGAGCGGGTGAAGTTTGTGATGAAGGGCGGCGAGATAATTAAGAATTTGTACGTGAAATGAGGTTAGAGGTTCGAGGTAAGATTGCAGAGGTGGAGACGGACCCCTTCGCACCGGGCAAACTGTGGCAGTAATCGAATCGAATGAAAAGAGCGTTGAAATTTGCTTCAGGCCTAGGTTGCCTAATGTCGGTTGCGGGGCCGTTGTTGGCAATTGTGCTCTACCCGAAAGCCAAATGGCTGTTTGCGTTTGTTCTAATCGGATTCGCAGTGCTTTGGTTGAATCGCCGATTTGCCAAAGATCCGACCCCCAGCGCACTTGCCGATCAGATCGAACGTCTCTTGACAGGCAACTATGCCGGATGGGACGTTGACGATTTCGAGATGCAAAGCATTCGAGATCCTAAGCTGCAAGACCTTCAGCGAAAGAGTTTGAATATCGGCGGTCTTCCGGAGGAATGGGTCAAACTAGATGAAGAGCGGAAGAATCAATTGCGAGGGATCATTGTGGAATTGAGGAAATTAGATTCCGCCTCTGCAATCTGACCTCTGCAATTCCTTATAGAATCCTCCGCAGTGTCTTTTCAACTTCAGATTGAAGCTACTCGCGGCTCGGCTCGCGCCGGCAGGCTTATCACTCCTCATGGAGAGGTTGAGACGCCGGTTTTTATGCCGGTTGGAACGTTGGCTTCGGTCAAGGGCGTGTCGCAGGATGTGCTGGAGGAGCTTGGCGTCGAGATTCTGCTCAGCAATACCTATCATCTCTATTTGCGGCCGGGAGTCGAGACGGTTCGCAAGATGGGCGGACTGCACCGCTTCATGTCGTGGGATCGGGCGCTCCTGACCGATTCGGGCGGCTTTCAGGTGTTCAGCCTCACCGAACTGCGCAAGGTCACAGAGGAAGGCGTGGCGTTTCGGTCGCACATGGATGGGTCGTCACACTTTTTAACTCCCGAAAAAGCGATGGAGATTCAGATCGGGCTGGGGGCGGACATCATCATGGCGTTTGATGAATGCACCGAGTTTCCGGCGGATGGGCAGCGGGCGCGAGCTTCGATGGAGTTGACGCTGCGGTGGGCGGCGCGGTGCAAGAAATATTTTGAGGAGCATAAGCACGAGGTGCCTTGGGCGGATACAGATTTTGCGGAAATGCGGGCTGCGGAGCTTCGCTCCCCTACGCGAGCCGGGGAGATGCGGGCGACTGCATCCGCCCCTACGCGAGCGAGGACGACGCGGGCGACCGGGGCTAATCAGGCATTGTTTGGCATCGTGCAAGGGGGGATGGACTTTGAGTTGAGGCGCGAATCGGCTTCGCGGACGCTTGATATTGGTTTTCCGGGATATGCAATTGGCGGGCTGAGCGTTGGCGAACCACGCGAGCTTACTCTCGATGTCGTGCTATCGACACTTGAGCATCTTCCTTCCAACCAGCCGCGGTATTTGATGGGGGTGGGGACGCCGGACGAGATCGTGCAGTATGCTCAGTCGGGCGTGGACATGATGGATTGCGTGCTGCCGACGCGGGCGGCGCGCCACGGGCTGCTGTTTACTTCAGAGGGCAAAGTCTCGATCAAGCAGGCGCGGTATGCCCAGGATGAGAGCGCGCTTGATCCGGCATGCGATTGCCGCGTATGCCAGCGTTATTCGCGAGCCTATCTACGTCATCTTTATGCTGCTAACGAATTGCTGGCTCAGGTTTTGAATACGGTTCACAATCTGCACTATTATTTGGCGACGATGCGGACAGTCCGGACGTGGATACGGGCTGGGCACGCGCGAGCCTAGCGTAACTCTCGCGAATGTAATTTCAGCTTCAATTCGGTGGACGACCTTGACACGTAGCGAGCCGTCCGGCATTCTATTTAGCTTAGGGATAAGGTGCGTTTCTTTCTGTGCTGTTCCGGTCGAAATTGGGGCGCTGCATCGCCGGTTCTAACCTGCAAGTATTTTAGGAACCTCCGGCCATAGAAGAATAAGGATTCCCGCAGCTGGCAGACCGACTTAAAGGAAAAGTCTGTAGCAAGGGAAATTCAGGCGGCAGAAGAAGCAAACTTGTGCCGTGTTGCGCCGGAAGCGGTGACGAACGCCGCGCAATTGCGCACTTTTGATTCGCTATTTCGTTCTATATTTCGCTACCTATTTTGTTACCTATTTCGTTACATAGAATCGACTTGGCCTGGGAAATGATTTTGTCTGGAATGATGTTGGGGATGGCTCGGGGAATGGCGTTGTGGTTGCAGCTACCCGGCGGATCCAGTCTACTCAGTTTGGCGCCCCTGCTGTTTATTTTTGCCATTTTTTACTTCCTGCTGATTATGCCGCAGCAAAAGAAGCAGAAGAAATGGCAGGCAATGCTAAGCGAATTGAAAAATGGGGACAAGATTGTAACCAGCGGCGGACTGCGCGGGACGATCATCAGCCTCAAGGACGATGCGCTGGTTTTGCGCGTTCCTCCAGATAATTTGAAACTTGAAATCAGCCGCGCGTCGGTCGTGTCGGTGACGACGGCGGATGAAGGGAAATCATAGAGGGCTGCTCGCGGCTCGAAGCGCTTTAGGTGTTTGTCTTTCATGAATAAGAACCTTACCTGGAAGTTAGTGGTTGTTGTCGGCATCCTGCTCGTCTTCCTGTTCGGCATCTTCGGCATTCCGAAGGATTTGTCGGGCAGGGGCGTCGTCGCCGCAATTACCGATCGCATTCATTTAGGACTTGATTTGCGGGGCGGGACGCACCTGATCCTGCAGGTGCAGGTCAATGATGCGGTGAATGTCGATTCCGACAATGCGATTGCGCGGCTGAAGGAAGACATGCGGTCGCGCAAGATCAATTACGCCGATATAACCAAGCCCGATCCGGTTAACCATCCGGAAGCGGTCGTCGTTAAGGGCGTTCCGCCGGACCAGACCAGCGATTTCAAGAACATTGTTGCCGACCGGTTGCCCGAGTATGACGCTATTTCGGGCGCGGAAAATTCCTGGACGGTTTCGATGAAGGCGCAAAACCTTGCCGACCTGAAGAACCGCGCGGTTGCCCAGGCGATTGAAACCATCCGCAATCGTATCGACCAACTGGGCGTGAGCGAGCCGGTGATTCAGGAGCACGGCCTCGGGCAGTATCAGATTCTTGTGCAGTTGCCGGGCGTGGACGATCCGGCGCGGGTCAAGGAGATCATGCAGTCGACGGCCATGCTTGAGATCAAGCAGGCGTTGGGCGGCCCCTATCCGAGTGAACAGTCTGCTTTGCAGGATAAGGGTGGCGTGCTGCCTCCGGACGCGGTGCTGATGCAGGGCAAGAGCATCGGCTCCCGAAATACGGAAGGCGGCGAGCAGTGGTATTTGATCTCGCGCGCTTCAGCCGTCACTGGCCGCGATCTTCGTACAGCTGAGCCGACAACCGATGAGAATGGCCAGCCGGCGGTGCGCTTCATTCTTACAAGTGAGGGCGGCCGCAAATTCTATACCTTTACGAGCGGGCATGTCGGCGACAACCTTGCTGTGGTGCTCGATAACCGCGTGCAGGAAGTAGCGGTGATCAAGGAAGCGATTCGCGACACCGGCGTTATCAATGGCCGCTTCACCCAGCAGGAAACGCAGGATCTTTCGATGACGCTGCGTTCGGGCGCATTGCCGGCGGGTATTAAATATCTTGAAGAGCGCACGGTGGGGCCGTCGCTCGGCGCGGACTCGATTCGTTCCGGCGTGCGGGCGGCTATGGTGGGAATGCTGGCCGTTCTAATTTTTATGCTGGTCTACTATCGCTGGGCGGGGGTCAATGCCGATATCGCCCTGGTTCTGAATCTCGTGATTCTGCTCGGGTTCATGGGCTATTTCGGTGCGGTGCTTACGCTGCCGGGGATCGCTGGCGTAATTCTGACGGTCGGCATGGGCGTCGATTCGAACGTGCTGATTTTCGAGCGCATCCGCGAAGAACTGAGGAATGGCAAGACGCCGCCATCGGCGGTGGAGCAGGGCTTCAGTCATGCCTGGATTACGATTGTGGATACGCACGTTACGACGATTGTCTCGGCGGCGATTCTGTTCATCTTTGGAACGGGGCCGGTAAAGGGTTTTGCCACAACGCTCGTATTTGGGTTGTTGGCGAACCTGTTTACGGCAGTATTTGTGTCGCGCATGATCTTCGATTGGGTGCTGAGCCGGAAGCAGCGGGGCGAAGCGCTGAGTATTTGAGTTGTGAATTAAGCTGCGAGCTACGAGCCGCGAGCCCGAAAAAGAGCTAGCTCGAAGCGCGCAGCTCGCAGCCTGAAACTTGGGGTCTGAACTTGGAATTTTTTCGCAACACCAACATCGATTTCCTCGGGAAAAAGTGGTACTTCCTCACGTTCTCGCTTATCTTCAGCGTGGCGGGAGTGCTTTCCATGGCATTCTGGCATGGTATTCCTCTCGGCGTTGACTTCCGCGGCGGCACGCTGGTTTACGTCAAGTATTCACATACGCCCGATCCCTCCGCGATCCACAATGAGATCGAACGCGCCGGGTTGAAAAATGCCCGCGTGCAGCGTTACGGACAACCCTCCAACAACGAAGTGCTGATCGCGCTCGATATCCAGGAGACGAGCGAACAGGCGTTGGATAAGGGTAAGACGCAGATTATTCAAGCGCTCGAAAGTCATGCCACTCCAGGCAAACAGGATCTGAACAATTCCAGTTCATTGGCAATCACTAATTCTCTTTTAGAGAAGGACCCGCTCCACGTTGGTTCTGGCTCCGACGCCAACACGCGTTACACTTCCATCGCCCAGGCCATTGTCGATTATCGCGACAAGGCAAAGGGTGGAGTGCTGGGATCGATCGATGAGCTGAAAGGTGTGGCCGCCCCTGGGGTTGTCGCCTCGCTGCAGGACAACTTCTTCGTCTCCGATTTTGGAATACGCAATGTCGAGATCGTGGGCCCGCAAGTCGGACAGCAGCTTCGCAAGCAGGCAGTTCTAGCCACGTTGTATTCGCTGGGCGGGATGCTGATCTATCTGGGCTTCCGCTTCGAATGGATTTACGGTGTGGCCGCCGTGCTCACCGTCTTCCACGATACATTGATTACTGTAGGCGCCTTCTCGCTTTTGAATTGGGAAATATCGCTGACGGTGATCGCCGCCATCCTGACGCTGATTGGATATTCGAACAATGACACGATTGTTGTGTTCGACCGAATCCGCGAGAACATTAAACTGCTGCGCCGTGAGAAGTTGGCCGACATCGTAAATAAGAGCATTAATCAGACCCTGAGTCGAACTATCTTGACAGCGGGGCTAACTTTCCTTACCGTGCTTGCTCTGTTTCTTTTTGGCGGCGAGGTGCTTCACGGGTTCAGCTTCGCCCTGGTTATCGGTATTGTGATCGGGACCTATTCCTCGATCGCGATTGCCGCTCCAATTTTGGTCGCTTACCAGGAATGGCGCGCCGGGCGCGGCAAGAAGCCGCTCGCCATGCCGGTACGAACCGGCAACACGGCGCAGCCGAAAGAAAAAGTAAAAGCCTGAACCGGCCTATGTGTCGTAAAATCATTGACCTGCCCGCAGAGGCAGAGTTCTAGGGGGTTCGCCCTAGTGTGAGCCGCTAAAGATAGGGAGCAAAGCGGATGGTGTCGGTGTCTAAGTTGACGTAGGGTCTTGGTGTAGGAGAAATCCCATGTTTGAAGACAGCCTGATTGAGTCCGGCAATAGACTGAGTACCAAGCGGTTCAGCACAACCATCTTGTCGTTCCTGCTGCAGGTGGGGCTCATCGGGGTCCTGATTTTGATCCCCCTGATTTATACCGACGCGCTGCCCAAGACGCAGCTGATGACTTTCCTGGTAGCTCCACCGCCACCGCCACCGCCGCCCCCACCGCCGGCAGCCGCGGTAAAAGTGGTGAAGGTCCAGAGTGAAGTCATCAATGGGCAGCTTCGTACGCCGACCAAGATTCCACAGAAAGTACAGATGATTAAAGAAGAAGAAGCGCCCCCCGATCTGGGAACCGGCGGTGTACCGGGCGGCGTACCGGGCGGTATTCCCGGGGGCTCAACCGGAGGCGTGATGGGCGGCATTTTGAGTTCGACCCCGGTTGCGGTTCCGAAAGTTGCGACGCCGCAGCGCGTGCGAGTGTCGACTGGCGTAGCGACCGGTCTTTTGCTCCGGAAGGTGCAGCCGAGTTATCCGCCGTTGGCTAAGGCGGCGCGCATTCAGGGGCATGTTCTGCTGCAGGCGGAAATCAGCAAAGATGGCACGATTCAGAATTTACAGCTGATTAGTGGCCATCCGATGCTGGCACCGGCAGCGATTGAAGCCGTAAAGCAATGGCGTTACAAGCCTTACCTGCTCAATGGCGAGCCGGTGGCCGTGGAAACGCAGGTAGATGTGATCTTCAGCTTGTCGGGAGGCTAGACTCTCCGGTCAAGCTTTAATTTTGCGTTGAATCAGGCCGGGATAGCGTGCTCTTTGGGAAGTACGTTTCAAGGCTGAAAAGAGGTCTCCGCCCGACCTTTTTGAACTGGGATGGAGGGAAACAAAGTTAGTTCCAGCGTCTTAGGGCGATTCTGCCTGTTGGTTTTCTTGCATCAAACGTTGCTGACCCTCCGCGAATTGGGGTGTGGGTTGCGCGATAAAAGGGCAAATTGCCGTAGCAATCGCCGATTGCGGCGAACTGGGGCGAGATGTCAGGGTTTTGCAAGTTTAGACTAGGCCGCTAACGGCAAGTTTCAATGCAATGGTTTTAGTACACGGTTTTGAAAAAGTTCCGAGGAGGAGAAGCAACTCATGGTAGTTAATCTGGCAGCAGTAGCACTCAGCAATTTCCATCTTTTCGCCGCTTGGCTCTTACAAGAGGGCTCGGTCGGTTGGGACCCGATTTCGCTATGGAAGCAGATGGGGCTTCTGGCGAAAGCCGTGGTCATCATTCTGTTCATCATGTCCGGATGGTCGATTGGCGTGATGATTGACCGCTGGATGGCTTTCAACGCCGCCCGCAATCAGTCCCGTTCGTTCGCTCCCGCAGTTGCAGGGGCATTGCGAGAGGGCAAGATTGACGAAGCGATCAAAGTCGCCGAGCGCAACAAGAAAAGTCACCTGGCTAAGGTGGTCACCGCCGGCCTTATGGAATTCAAGGCTCACCAGGACAGTCCTGGCGAAATTCCGGGCGAGACCATTGAAGCGTCCAAGCGCGCACTGGAGCGCACGGAAGCGATTGTTCACGCAGAACTGAAACGTGGGTTGGGCGGTTTGGCGACGATCGGATCGACGGCCCCCTTCGTGGGACTGTTCGGAACGGTGGTCGGCATTCTGAACGCCTTCAACGGTATCGCTAAGGAAAAAGCAACCGGCTTGGCAGCGGTCGCTGGCGGTATTTCCGAAGCGCTCGTGACGACCGCAGTCGGCCTGTTTGTGGCGATTCCGGCGGTCATGATGTTCAACTATTTAACCGGTCGCGTGGAAGCGTTTGACGTGGAGATGGATAACTCGTCGAGCGAATTGATTGATTACTTCCTGAAGCGCCGAAGCATGCGCCGCTCTTAATTGTTTTGAGCGGCAAGTAGAACCCATGAGTTGCTGACGCTTGGAACGGCCGGGCGGGGACGCCCGGCTCACCATCATCGAGTAGCGATCAAACCGGGCGATCAGGTAACGTGGGTTGCGGCGCGAGGTAAGTCGCACGCAGGAGACAGAATTCAATGGCATTAGCAAAGCGGAACGAAGCAGCGAACGTAACCTCCGACATCAACGTCACACCGATGGTGGATGTGATGTTGGTGCTGCTGATCATCTTTATGGTGGTCACTCCCATGCTTCAACATGGCATGCCCGTCGATATGGCGAAGGTCAATAATCCAACCGACATGCATGACGCGGACAAAGAAGACGCGTTGCAGGTTGCAGTTACTCGCGATGACAAGGTCTTCTTCGGCACCGATCTGGTCAAGCCGGAGGATCTGACGCAAAAGATCAAAGATAAGCTAACCAATCGGACCGACAAACGGGTGTTTCTTAAGGCCGATGCTCGAGCGAAGTATGGCTGGGTGGTCGAAGTGGTGGACAATGTACGCGCCGCAGGAGTGGACCAGTTGGGTCTTCTGACGGATCAAAAGAAGCCTGGAAGTATTACTCCGCCGTCCGGGACCAACCCTCCACCGACCGGCGGTCAATAAGTCAGCAATAGCAGTACAGGAGATCGATTATGAGTATGGCAGTCGGCCCCAAAGGGGGCCAGAACGCAAATATGAACGTCACGCCGCTGATTGACGTGTTGCTGGTGCTGCTTATCATTTTCATGGTGATCACGCCCCTGACGCCAAAGGGGTTGGACGCGCTGGTGCCGCAGCCGCCGCCGAAGGATCAGAAGCAACCGCCACCCACGCCGGATCGCACCATCGTGGTGCAGTTGATTGACCACGGCGCCGGCAATCCTCCCGGACTGAAGATCAATCAGGACGACGCGACTTGGGAAACTCTGCAGGGACGGTTAGAAGACATTTTCAAGACGCGCGCCGAGAAAGTTATGTTCGTGAAGGGCGACGATAATGTGCCGTTTGCCGATGTCGCCGGCGTCATCGATATCGCGCACTCGGCCGGCGTCGACAAAGTCGGTTTGATTACGGCGAAAATCGAAGCGGGCGGTTAGAATACTCACGGCTTCGGAACGACGAAGCGGAAACGATCCGGCGGAAATCTATTAACCAAAAGCGCGGAGGCGGCGATTGCGCCTCCCGCACGCGGTTTGCTGATGTGGTTTCACTCCGCGTCGAGGGAGATTTATAAGCAATGAAAATGACTCAGAGGTTCCTGGTGGTGTTTGCCGCCGTGCTGGTTATTCTTTGCGGCACGGGCTGCAGTAAGCTTCAAGCGCGCGACCATCTGAATAAGGGCGTTCAGGCGTATAAGAATTCGAAATTTGAGCAGGCGATCGATCATTTCCAGAAAGCCGTCGCGCTCGACCCCACGCTTATTAATGCTCGCCTTTATCTGGCTACAGCCTTTGCGCAACAGTATATTCCGGGCGCAGATACGCCGGACAACAACCGCTTTGCCGAGCAGGCGATCGATGAATACAAGATAGTGCTGCAAAAGGATCCCAGAAACATCAACAGCATAAAAGGGATTGCCTACCTTTATCTGCAGCAGAAAAAGTTTGACCTGGCCAAGGAGTACTACAAAAAGGCGTCCGCGGTAGATCCGAATGACCCGGAGCCTTACTATTCGGTTGCGGTCATTGACTGGACGCAGACTTACGTGCCGCGTCAGGAGGAGCGAGCGAAGCTCGGCATGAAGCCCGAAGATTCGCTGCCGGCCAAAGATAAGAAAGTCTGTGCCGCTATGAAAGATAAGAACACTGCCGACGTTCAGGAAGGTATCGATAATCTGAATAAGGCGCTGCAGCTTCGCCCCGATTATGACGACGCTATGGCATACATGAACCTGATGTATCGGGAGCGTGCCGACATCCAGTGCACAGATCCCGCTGCTCGCTCTGCCGATCTGAAAACGGCGGATGAATGGGTCGATAAAACGATGGCCACTAAAAAGGCCAAGGCGGAAAAACAGCCTGGCGGCGCGATTGTAGTTGACCAGAACAAGTAAATTTCTAGCTTGTGCGGGGCGGGGCTCTGCCCCGTCTCTTTTCTTCCAGTGGCACCCCTTCAAAAACTGGGAATTCACAACCGTTCGCTGATTTGTGCGCTGCACAGTGTCCGGCCTCGCATGTAAAATCGGGTCGGCACAACGCGCTTGCCCGCTGCGATTGCCAACATGTTCAAAAAGATTCTGATCGCCAATCGAGGAGAGATCGCGGTGCGCATCATTCGCGCGTGCCACGAGATGGGCATCTCGACCGTCGCTGTTTATTCCGACGTCGATCGTGCTTCTCTACACGTCCGTAAATCCGATGAAGCCTACGCCATCGGACCGGCGCCGGCGGCCGAATCCTATTTGAGAGTGGATAAAATTCTCGACGTGGCCAAACGGTCCGGGGTCGAAGCCATTCATCCGGGCTATGGCTTTCTTTCGGAAAATGCGAAGTTTGCTCAGGCGTGCGCTGATGCAGGTGTGAAATTTATCGGTCCCACTCCGCACTCCATGAAATTAATGGGCTCGAAAACTAGCGCCCGTCAGCAGATGGAAAGGTCCGGTGTGCCTTTTGTCCCCGGAACGTCGCGCGGCTTAGCCTCGTCCGAGGAAGGCGAAGAAGTCGCCGAACGCATTGGCTATCCTGTAATGCTGAAGGCGGCCGCTGGCGGCGGCGGCAAGGGCATGCGATTGGTACAAAGCCGCCAGGAGCTTCGCTCCGCACTTGAATCTGCCCAAAGTGAGGCGCAGCGTTCTTTCGGCGACGACGAAGTTTATATCGAAAAGGCGATCGTCAATCCCCGTCACATTGAGATGCAGGTGCTGGCGGACGAGCATGGCAGCACTTTATGGCTGGGCGAACGCGTGTGCTCCATAACGCGGCGCCACCAGAAAGTTTTGGAAGAGGCGCCATCGCCGATTGTTGACGCCGACATGCGGCGGCGCATGGGCGAAGTGGCGGTAAAAGTAGCGCAGGCAGCCGAGTACACCAATGCTGGCACCGTCGAATTTCTGGTCGATCAGAAAAAGAATTTTTATTTCCTCGAAATGAATACGCGGCTGCAAGTGGAGCATCCAGTCACGGAACTAATCACCGGCCTCGACCTGGTGCATCTGCAGATCAGGATTGCGGCGGGCGAGAAGCTGACTTTCAAGCAATCCGACGTGACCATTCGCGGGCATGCCATCGAATGCCGGATTTACGCCGAAGACCCGGAAAACAATTACTTTCCCAGTCCGGGGAAAATTACGGTGTTACTACAACCTTCGGGACCTGGGATTCGACGCGATAGCGGCATGTACGAGGGTTGGAGTGTGCCCATGGATTATGACCCCCTGCTGGCGAAGCTGATTGGCTATGGGAGCGACCGCCAGCACGCGATCATGCGACTGGAGCGGGCGCTCGATGAATATTTCGTGACCGGCATTAAGACCAATATCTCGCTATTCCAGCGCATTTTGAGCGACGCCGATTTTCGGGCAGGAAAGCTTGACACTGGCTATCTTGACCGGCTGCTGGCGAAAGCTAACCCGGACATTGTGCCCAATGCTGCAGAAGAGAACATGCAGGGCATGGAGATGATCGCGGGGATTGCAGCGGGCATGTTCGCAGTGCTCGATCAGGCTTCGCCCACAACAAGCGATGGCGATACTATCGGCCCTCGTTCTGGCGAAACGACTGCCGCCCCATCGCGATGGAAACGGCAGGGACGCGCGGAAGGATTGCGCTGAGAGTTCTCGGCTCGCTCGTCGTATTTTTCAAATCTGGTTTTTAAATCTGGCTTTTAAACCTTATGATTTATGAAGTTGTAGTGGGCAATAAGTCAGGGAATAAGCCGCATCGGCTAGAGCTTGAAAAAGCTGAGGCCGGATGGAAGTGCCGGCTGGATGGCCAGTCCATCGATGTCGACGCCCTGATTCCGCGGCGCGATGTTTTGTCTTTGATAGTCGATGGACGCTCCTACGAAATTAAGCGCGAGCAGACTGCGACTGAGCTTCACATGTGGGTAGGCAGCAACCGCTTTGCGGTGGAGTTGCGCGACCCCCGCTCCCTGCGGTCGCGCCGGAAAGCGGTTGGGGACGAAAAGGGTCCTGTAAAAATTGTTGCTCCCATGCCGGGCCGTGTGGTTCGCATATTGGTAGCGGAGAATGAAACGGTTGAAGCTGGCCAGGGGATTGTCGTTGTCGAAGCGATGAAGATGCAAAATGAAATCAAGTCGCCAAAAAAAGGAATCGTCAAGAAACTCTCTGCGGTTGCGGGCGCCGCGGTTAGCCCGGGGGACATCCTTGCCGTGGTTGAGTGAGCACTGCATAAAATATAAGGTGCAGTGTCCTTCTGCGAGCTGAGGATTCAGCGATGACGTAAAAAAACCTTAGGCGACAGAAAATGCCGACGGCCTACGAATCCATCTGCTTGTAAAGCAAAATTTGCCTCGCTGGCTACACCGTCGTTTCATTCCGTAAGAATTTTTTAATCTCTAACTAATCTCCCTCTAACCGTACCTGTTTCAAATGAACTGCATGACGAGTCATCCCATAGCGCATAATTTCCCTTCTTCGCCAGGCTACGGCAATCACGTGCTAATCGCCAGTCCCAGCACCGTCGTACGGCAGCGCGTTCTCGAAAGCCTGCGCTCTCCGGTTCGGCGCTTCGAACAGGCAACGGGCGGAGCCGAGGCGCTGGTTCATTTGGAAAGCGGCTCATGGCAGGTGCTCTTTCTTGATCGCAAACTGCCTGACCTTGACGCCGAGGAACTGAGCCTGACGGTTCGGCAACGCTATCCGGGAATCCAGGTTGTCATGCTCGACTCAGAGCAAAGGGCAGAGCAACCGTCAGAAGAAAATGCCGGAGCAGTGGAGCCCTTGGCTGAGAATTCCTTGCTTACCCCGGCCTGGCGCACGTGGCCGGACGAAGCTTTGCGGAAGGTCATCTCGCAAAACGCCAGGATGCCGGGAATGTCACCCCCAGACTCAGCGCCAGACTCGCTTCGAGAACCAGTGCCGCCGAACGCTACGTTGCTCGGCGAAGCGGAACGCGGCGAAAACCCGGAGTGTGAAGGCGCTCTTGGCCATTCGCCCCTCGAAGCTTTTCAGATGCTGCCGCTAAATTATGTGGCCTCTAGCAACACGCTCTATTTGGCTTTCGGCGAGCGCGTTGACCATGCGGCCCTCTATGCCATCGAAAAAATCCTCGATTGCCGCACCGTGCCCTGCGTTGCTGGACGTGAAGGTATTGCGCGCAAACTCGATACCATGCGCCAGTTATCCCGCCCCAGTGATGTCGAATTCGGGCCGACGAGCGGTCTTTCCGAGATGGCGCGGATCGCCTCCAGTTACACTGCGAGGCTCAGTCCGGCGCAAGTTCGTCTGAGTCGCGTTGGGCGCTTCATTTGGCTGCGCCTTGATGTCAAACCCAACACCCGGTCGCACGTGCGGAACCTGCATCGTGGCGTTGAGCAAAGTAGCATTGAGCGAAGCCCGCGCGGAATGGTCCAGTCGAAGCCATACCCAATAACTACTAATCTTGTGTTTCGCTTGCCCAACGATTCTCCGCGACCGTTACTCACTCGCGCCTTTCGCGATCTCTATCCGGTGAACCCGTTACAAACAAGGTGAGACGGGAGCTTGTAGGGCTGGACGCAATTTGAATCTACAGCGTCCGCTTAAATAAGGGCACCGCCGCCACCAGCGTTATCACGGCAAAAATCGATAGATAGATTATGTCCGGAACAATTGCCGCGAGCCCTGCCTCTTTGAGCAGCAACGACTTGAATCCATGCACCGCATAGGTGAAGGGATCCACCTTGGCAATCGCCCTCAACCATACCGGAAACGCTTCTACCGGATAAATTGAGCCGCTGGGAAAAAACAATAGTGTATTGAGAATTCCGAAAATTGCGCGCGGCACCAGTGGATCTTCAATCCTGACCATCATCAAAAACATCATCGTGTTGAAGGCGATCGAAGTCAGAACGATCATCACCACCAGCCCTAGAAATGTCAACGGATTGAAAATCGTTCCGACTCCTGCGAGCAGCGATCCAACGAGGCTAATTACTACACCAGTCATCACTGCCTTGATTGCGCCGGCTCCGTTCAGGCCAAATACCAGTTCAGCCTTGGTGATTGGAGTTACCAGATATCCTTCATGCACGCCGCGAGCTTTGTCGTCGATATAAAGCATGCCGCCGCCGATCATCACCGATACAAACATTGCGAGCGTGATTGAGCCCGGCAAAAGGTATTTCATGTACTCGATATAGGGGTATAGTTCGACGACCTCCAGTGCCGTCTGCTGCAAGAGACGCGGCGAGACATCGGGCTCATTCAATGAGTTCGTCACTTCCGTCATCTTTTCTTCGAACGTCGAACTCATAAAGTTGTCGCTGTTATCGACAATCAGAGCGATCCGCGGATGATTTTTCTCGTACACCATCTTGGAATACTGGGCGGGAATAATCACCGCTCCCTGAATCTTGCCGTTGCGCACATCTTCCCGCGCCTGCACCTCGTTGTCATAGGGAATCGTAGTGAATGTCCCTGCATTCGCGCGCACCGCGTCGAACGCCTCCTTGATCCGGATGGCCTGCGTTCCGTGGTCTTCGTCAACCAGGCCCATCTTTGCGTCGCGAATTTTTCCGCCAAAGGCATTGCCCAGCACAATCAACTGCACCAGAGGAAAAATCATTGACGCCATCATCAATGCGGGCGAACGGAAGAACTTGCGCATCTCGCGCTCGATAATAGCCATCATCCGGTTCATGGCTGCAATCCTGGCCTTTGCGGCATCGTGAAGGCGTGTGCTTTCACCAGTTCATCGCGCAGTTGCCGTCCGGTGTAATGGACAAACACATCGTCAAGTGTGGTGTTCTGCACGGTCAACGTCTTCAGCGGAATTTTCATTACAACGGCCATTTCCACCAGGTCGGTAGTAGTGCCAGATCCATTTGCCGTCAGCACGCGAAACATCCCCGCGCTTTCGTTCTGCACTGACGTTACTCCTGGCAACGCTCGCAGCCGGTCTTCCCAATCGGCTGGTGGATTCTCGAAGTGCGCTTCTATGACGTTCGAGCCTGGCA
>Ga0137395_10000416_pt1 | contig 17523 bp, 12 predicted proteins | sample czobulk216metaG_FD_108283 | JGI IMG/M metagenome (GOLD analysis project Ga0137395, IMG submission 108283) | Vadose zone soil microbial communities from Angelo Coast Range Reserve, California, USA - czobulk2.16 metaG | ecosystem: Environmental > Terrestrial > Soil > Vadose zone | place: USA...
CCGTGTCGAATATCTCGAGCCGAACGCGGCCGGAGGTGGCGAGCTGGAATTGGATGCTCGTGGCGGGATTGAAGGGATTCGGCCGATTTTGGGCCAGCTCGAAGCGGCGGGGCAAGCCGTTGCCTCCGGGCACGCTGGTAACGGTACCGACCACGCGGATGATCGTCGTCTTGGAACCAGATAGGAAGTTGGTCGCCGTGAAGGGCACAAGGTAGTTCCCGGAGTCGTTGGCAGTCGGAGTCCAAGTGAGCGTGCCGGCCGTGTTGGAGCCGTTTGCAGTGAAGACTCCGTTGTGGCCCGCTGGCAACGCTGAGAGATTCGCGGTCAGGCTGTTGATCGGGTCGGCGTCGGGATCCGAAGCGGTCACGTTGACCGTGACCTGTGTTCCGTCCTGCGGAACGACGATTCCCGGCGCGGTGACGAGCGGAGGTTGGTCGATCGGGGCGGCGAGCCCGTCCATGTCGAACCAGTTCTTGCCGAACCGTTTCATGTGGTCGTGCTCGGCGTTGGCCTCGCACTCGGAGCCGAACGACGTCCTCCCCAGCTTGTTGGTGATGTGCTTTTCCACGATATCGATGTGGGGGCTCCCGGTGGCCACCGTAATTGTCAGGGACGCCAATTTGTACAGGCCCGGCGGCTGCGGGGTACCGCCGCCGTATCCGTTGTGGTAAGAAGCCGGGTTCGTGAGATCGCGCGAATCCCGGGCGAGGTTCGTGCCGAAGGCGGTGATGAGATTTGTCATCGGCCCCCACGTGACGGTACCTCCGACGGCCTGAAGCACAAATTCGTAGTGGCTCATGTCCAGCAGACCCGGGCCTGTTTCGCAGACGCCGGCGGAGCCGTCCCGATTGGAATCTGTATCCAGCCACACGTCGACGGGAGTCGCAGCGCTCTTGTTCATCCGGTCGCCGGTGTCATGGATGCCGTTACCGTTCGAGTCCAGGTACATGTACTGCGCTGCCGCGGGCGTGGCAAGAGCTGCCAATCCCGCAACAGCCAGCGCCAGAGCCCCAATTCGGGACTTATGGATTGTTCGGCGTGTCGCAATCATGGTTCAAATGTCCCACCACGAGATTGAAATCCAGTGAGGACACCATGCCATCGCTGTTGAAGTCGAGCCAATAACTGATCGGGCCCGAAACGCCAATGCCGCGCGCGACCGCGGTAAAGTCAGCCGTTGTGACCGCTTCGCCTTCGTCGAGGTCGATTCCGAGCCCCTCCATCGTGTCGAGGTTCTTAATGCGCAAAATGTAGGTCCCGTTGGGAGAGGCGGTGGTCAGGCGGCCGACCAACTTGAAACCCATGGCAAAAACCGGAAGCTCCGAGTCGTAGTGCCCCCATTTTCGATTGGGATCGCGCGTTCCGATTCCGGGGCTTCCGGGGGTCGCGCCGGTGAATGTGATGTAGGTCACGCCGTTGGCATCGGTGGGCGCATCGGCGGGGATGCATCGCACATCGGGACAGGCCGGGTCCGTGTTGAACGCCGCGTTTGCGATGATCGAATCGGCTCCAACTCCCGAGAACCCCTGAGCCGGAGTCCCACCGTTAAGCAGGATACAAATGTCCGCCGCAGCAATGTCTGGAATGCCAACACCGTTCACATCTCGGATGACGACCTTGATCCGGGCATTTAGAGCGGGACCAGTAAGAGCATCATTGTTCGGACACGTGCGGAAGAGCGTCAACGCGCTCGTACCTTCTATCGGAGTGCCCACCGAGCCTCTCTGCGGCACATAGAACGAATTCGTAACGTCCGGGACTCCGCAAACCGCCGATTTGGGCAGGAGGGTGAGAATTGCGAGGACGCTCGATCGCATGATCCGACCGAACACACTTATGGCGCGAGAGTGACGCCTGGTGGGACTAGGTTTGGTGCGGCCCCCGGGGAGAGGCGAGTAGGGTCTGCAGTTGGGCCGCCAGGTTCGATTCCGGGCCACGACCATGGATCCCTCCGGTCATGCCGCCTGCGCCTGGCGAGACAAACGAATGGTACGCGATATCTGCAGCGTTAGTCAAGCATAAAGGCTCATTTGTCGTTCACTACGCTCCAAAGTTTTTCCTCTCTCACGGATTATTCGGATAGCCGCAGTCGTGGTCCATGTGTGCCGTCACGATATTAATGTCGGACAGATTCAAGACGCCGTCACTGTCGAGATCGCGCCAGTAAGCGCTCGACGGCCTGTCTCGCCCCACCCTCAAGCGCCGCGTAAAAACAGAAGACCCCGGCAGCGCTTGTCGCCGGGGTCTCGCGCTACCTATTTGTTGTCGTGCCTAGTTCACGCGGCGCAAACGCGGCTGGAAGTCGACGTTGTCCTTGACCCATGAAAAGAACTTCTGCTGGTCCGCGGGAGCCTTACCCGGAACGAGCGTCTTCGGACTCTTCCATTCGGTCATCACGATCGCATCCTGCGTCCACACCTTGACGCGCTTGCGCGGCACTTCGTCCCGCCAGCTCTTTGCCGTGACCGCGTCCGTGTAGAGGATGCGGAGCGTGATGTTTCGGGAGAGGTTCTCGAGTGGCTTGAGCTTGATGCTGCGGAACTTCGCCGCCCGGCTTATTCCATCCAGGTCAGGCCTGCCGTCGGTGATCAACACGATCGATATCGGCTTCAGGATGAGCTTCTTCGCGTCGACCATCTCGGCGACCTGCGCGAAGTAGGCGTTGAAGTCGGTGAACGGATTCTCCTGCTTCCTCGGGAAGAGGGCCCGCAGCTGTGCCTCGATCTCCTCGATGCTGCGGTCCTGGAACGTCTGGATCGGGAAGAGGGTCTTCGCTTCGCCCTTCTTCACGCCGCCGATCGATCCGACAAACAGGGCGTTCGGAATCTCCATGCCGCCGAGCCCGTTCAGGTGTGCGTGGATGTAATGCGCGAGGAATTCGATCGAGTCCTCGAAATCCTTGCCGCTCATGAATGAGCCGCTGATGTCGACCCCGATGAACATGACGAGCCGGCCGGGCTTCGGGGCGTCCGCCGCATCCTTGATGCCGGCGGGTACGTCGGCGGCCAAGCACGTCGGCGCCAAGAGCATTGCGATAAGAACCGCTATGGAGACGCTGCGCATGTCAGGCCGCCTTCCTGGGGCGCGCGTTGCTGAGCTCCACGGCCAGGGATCGCGCGTCCTTGAAGTCCTGAACGGAATGGAGCGGCAGCTCGAGGAGATGCCGATTGCCGACGAGTAGAGTGACGAAGTTGATCGCAGCCGCGACGACCTGCATCGGCGGCACGAGGAACGCGTCCAGGAGGCGCTGCCCTTCCGCGCCGACCCACTGAAATTCCTTTTGCAGCTGCCCCGTGAAACTCTCGGAGAAGAACCTGAATCCGGGCTGAGCCTGGCCGACGATGTCCCGGTTCCCGACTCCCTGGCCCTGAATGATCGCCATCATCGTAGGGGTCCCGGCCGAGGCGAACAGGAACCAGGTCAAGCTGCGGAGGCCGAGCCAGGTGACGCCCGCGATCCCCAGCGTCCCGGCGATTCCGAGGTCGAAGTTCCCGTTGGCGTGCTGAGCGAACCAGGGCACCAGCGCATCGACGAATTCCCGGTACAGGAAGACTACCTCGACGAACATGGCGACCAGCTCGACGACGCCGATCTTGATAATCGTGGGCCAATCACGGCTTCGGAGCGCCGCGGCCCACGTGGACAGCACCGCGTAGCTCCCGAGCACGATGAAGAGCATGAAGAGGAAGAGCGGGATCCGCACCGCGGTCTCGGTCATCTCCGTTCCCGCGAGATTCGAGAGCGTATCGATGACGAGGGACGTCATCACGTAGGTGAAGATCGTCGCTTCGAACACGCACCAGAAGAACGTCATCGCCACCGCGATCCAGGGGACGCCCGGATTGAGCACGTTGCTGCCGACGCTCCGGATCATGCGGATGGGCAACGCGATGATTTCCTGGATGATGGCCCAAGCGCCGACCAGGAGAACTTGAACCAGACCCAATACCGAGACGACCAGCTGCATCAGATAGCGGAACACGCCGCCCCAGAAGGTGAAGATGGCGCGCGCCAGATCCCACCACGTGACGAGCAGGAGGCTGACGAAGGTGCGGCGCTTGTGGCGCACGATGATTGTGGGCAAGCTCAGGACGCTGGTCCAATAGCCCAGGACGATAGCGGCGAGCGGCATGAGGAGAAAGATCCGCTTCAACACCTGAAGCCAGAGCGGGTCGCCGGCTCCCCAGGCGAAGAGAAACGCCATCTTCACCGGCTGCCAAAGCGCGATGGTCTCGATCCAAAATTGTGTCTCTAGGCTCATGGAATTTCCTTTCCGGTAAGGGCCCCCGATACCTAAGGTTTTATCGGCGCCGCGGGGCTCTCCCTTTAGCCTCTTGCGCGCGAGCGTCCGCGCCAATCCAGATGTCGTCGCTGTACGCGAAGGTATTGCCGTGTCCGGTGTTAGGGACTCGAGTGGTCCCGGGAAGGGGCTACCGCACGCAGGGTCTCCAAATCAAGTTGACAGGGCCGGACACGATTCTGCGTACTCCCCTCGAGTGAAGGAGAATCGAAGCAAGCGACGCCAAACGAAACCGATCACCGTCAAGCGGCGGCCCGTCCGCGCGGAGATGCTTTGGCTCGCCGGCATCCTCCTTCTGACCTTCGCCGCATACATCCCAAGCTTGAGCAATGGCTTCACCAACTGGGACGATCCCCTGTTCGTGCTGGATGACGCGCTCCTCGCCCATCCGAACGCGATGGCCGTGCTGACAACCCCCATCGCGAACAACTACCATCCGCTGACAATTTGGTCCTTGGCGCTGAACTACCGCCTCGCCGGATTCAATCCCGCTTCCTATCACTGGCTCAACCTGCTGCTGCATCTGGCGAACACCAGTCTCGTGTTTGTCTTTATCCGACAACTCTCGAAGGGGAGGCTTTGGGCGGCGGTGGTCACGAGTCTCCTCTTCGGCATTCATCCGATGCACGTGGAGTCGGTCGCCTGGATCGCGGAGCGTAAAGATGTCCTCTATGCCCTGTTTTACCTCTTAGGTCTGGTCGCATATCTTCGGTACCTCGATGGTCGAGGGTCAGCATGGCTTGGGGCCACCCTGCTCGCGTTCGTTCTGTCCGCGGCATCAAAGCCGGCGGCCGTGGTGTTTCCGCTCACCCTCGTAGCTATCGACTTCTATCGCCGACGCCCCTTCGGTTGGCACATCGCCTTGGAGAAAGTGCCCTTCCTTGCTCTTTCTCTTCTGGATGGCGTTCTAACGCTCCATTCCCAGCAGGCAACCGGGGCCATCGATCCCCAACGATGGGGTCCTTCCTTCCAGAAGGTTCTGTTCGCGTCCTATGGCACCATGATGTACGTCGTGAAGCTATTTGTGCCTGCGCAGCTCTCCGCAATCTATCCCTATCCCAGGGATTCCCAGCGTCTCGCACCGGAGTTCTACCTCGCCTTCGCGCTCGTCGCGATCGCTCTCCCTACGATCATCTATTTGTGTCGCCGGAGACGACCGGCACTGTTCGGCCTGGCGTTCTTCTTCATCAACATCGTCCTCGTGCTTCAGCTCTTCACCGTTGGCCAAGCGGTGATGGCGGATCGCTATACCTATTTGCCCTACATCGGGCTGTTCTTCGCCCTTGCCTGGTGGCTGGACGAGCGTCCGGCGGCCGGGTCGATCGGGAGCATCTTCAGGCTCGTCTTGGTCGGGAGCCTTGTGCTCCTAATTCCCTTTTCCCTCTATCAAACCTGGAAGCGCTGCGAAGTGTGGAAGAACTCGGAGACCCTCTGGAGCGATACGATTCAGAGATACCCTCGCCGGATCGTCGACGCCTATTACAACCGTGGCCTGTACTACTATTATCAGAACGGCACGCGACTCGACGCCGCCCTCGCGGATTTCGATCAAGCAATCGCACTCAATCCCAGAGCCGCCAAAGCCTGGCTCAACAAGGGCCTCGTGCTCTCTGAGCGGGACCAGGTTGACGCCGCTTTTGTGTGCATCGATCGCGCTTTGCAGATTCAGCCGGACCTATTCGCCGCGTGGAGCAGCCGGGGCAGAATAAAGGCGCGGAAGGGCGACTTGCCGGGCGCGGTGGCCGACTTTTCACGGTCGATCGCGATCAATCCCCGTTATCGGGACGGCTACAGGAATCGGGCGCTCGTATATACCATGATGGAGGAATACGAGAAGTCGATCGCTGATAGCCGCCGCGTCATCGAGTTGGATCCGAACAATCCGGACAATTACGTCCAGATCGGCTCCATCGGCGTGGCCCTACAACAACTGAAGCGCCACAGAGAAGCGGTCGCGGAGCTCGACGAGGCGATTCGTCTCGCCCCGCCGGGAAATTGGCGGTTGGGAGTCTATTATCTCTACCGCAGCTATGCGAAATGGGCGCTGAGTGAGCGAACCGGCGCGTTGGACGACGCGCGCGAGGCGCTCCGCCTGGGAACCAAGATCGAGCCGGCATACCTCCACGAGATCGGAATCTGATCCGTCGGGTACGTAACTTGCCCCTCCTCGCCGCGACTTTGGTGGTCCAGGAAGGTTCCGAAGCCGCCAACCGACTTGAAATCCGTCGGGTGGCCCACTCAGGGGGAATCATGAAAAAGGCACTCATCGTTCTAGCCGTCTTCGTGTTTTGCATCGCGTCGTCGCAGAATGCATTGGCCAATCCAGCCAAGACGACCAAACCCGCCAAGGCCGCCAAACCGGCCAAGGTCCACAGGGAATCCAATTCGGGGCTTGGATTGACCGCGCTCGGTGTCGAAGCCGGGCTGGTCGACCCCGAGGCGGCGGGCAGCACGATCGGGTTCGGCGCGTTCGCGAACCTCGGGAACATCACGCGCGACGTTCGGCTGTCTTCGCACCTGGGATATTGGTCGAAGTCGGAGAACGCGTTCGGCGCGGAAGCCTCGATCCGGGACCTCTCCGTCGGCGCACGGGCGAAGTATATGTTCCACGTCTCCTCGCCGAAGCTGCAGCCCTATCTGGGTACGGGCCTCGGGCTTCACTTCTTCCACATGAAGGCGGGGATCCCTGGTTTCACGGTCGAGGATACGGTGACGAAGCTTGGCTGGGATCTGGGCGGCGGCGTGCTCACGCCGGTGAGCCCGAAGACCGACTTGTTCGGTGACATGTGGTACACGGTCTCCGACATCAATGAGTTCACGATGAAGGTCGGGTTGGCGTTCCGGATGAATCGGTAGGGCGCCTCGCGGCAAGGCAAGACCTGACACTCGTAAATGAGAGACCCCGGTGGCAGCAAGCCCGCCGGGGTTTCCACTTTCTGACGGCTAGAGGGGCCGGGCCGCGCCCGAGGGTGCGTGGCCGAAGTAGATCGTGAGCCCAGCCTTGCTCATGAATCCGCTCCAGTCGATCTGTGACTTGGAGCCGTCGGCATTGTGGAGCGTGGCGCCCGCAAGCTCGACGTCCGTGGTCTTCGCGCGGCGGTAGCCCGCCCCAATTTCGGCGTGAAGCCGGTGCGTCAGTGGGATGTCGGCGACCCCGAGGGCGTGGAAGCCCAGGCCCGATCCATTCAATTCGGAGCTGTAGGTCTGGCCGGAGCCGGTCGCGGTCGCCTTCCCGCTGGAGACGTAGTAGCCCCCGCCGGCTCCCACCCCGAGTCCTAGCCGGTCACTGACGGGGAAAAGGTAGCTTACCGTTCCGGTTATCGCCGTGGCGGGAACGCTCAATTCCCCGTCGTACGGAGTCCCCGCGAATACGGCCGACCCCGTGGTCTTGGCAAGCAATCGCGACCCGTCGAATGACAGCAAGATCCGCTCTGATGGCCAGAGGCGAAGGCCGAGGCCATATCCCCCGCCACCCTTGATATCGTCGGTCTTCGCTGTGGCACCCGCGAAGAAGGTGCCAGGGGTCGCGATCGCCTCGTTCACGTCCGACATAGAATACGTTTGGTAGCCTCCGAACGTCGCCAGTCCGACGCGCGCCGGCCCCCTCGATGAAGGCTCCCCTGTCGGTCGAATCTTCTGTCTGAGCCGGATCGGATCCGCGTAGACGGTGAGCCCGTCCCGATCGATCGTCGTTAGGAAGTCCGACTGAGGCACGGTCGCTCGGTCGAAGCGGACCCCAGCCGCGTCCCCCCAGTTCAACCCCAATCCCCAACCGGAGGTGCGGCCATGAATCGCGTTCTCCGGATCGTCCACGCGGCCGCGCCAGATCGAAACGATGTTCGCGATCGTGAGCTCCCACCCGGTACGGACGGCCCTCGTCCTTTCCATGCGTGCTCCGGTGCCGAGATCGTGCACTGTGGGGATGATTCGGTCCCAAGCTTTGCTCCATGAAATCAGGGGCGTCACGAAATCGAGTGCCCACCCAAACACTCCGGCCCGAAGGTGCCGGCGCAACTCCCCCGGAAGGTCCAAGGCCATACGAGATGCCCATCCGCGCCGCGAGATCCTCGCCACCGGATCGGCCTGGGTTGGATCGCCATAGGAAATCCTCGCCTCGTTATAGTTTTGCGTCGATCTGCCGTGGGTCACGTCCACTCTGACGGCAGCGATCCGATCTACCCCCGGGATGATGCCCGGATAGTCGATCGAGTTGTAAGGGGTCGCTCGGAAGAGGACTCCCGAGTCGTAGGTCGTGACCTTCCCGCGCGCGTCGCGACCGTCGAGCGTGACCGAGGCCGGTGCGAGGAAGACATCCGTGGTCTTCGTGGTCCGACCGATGGAAACGTCGCCGTATCGGGTAATGGAGCTGAAGCCCGGAATTCCAAAGACCTGCCCGACAGTCCGCGCCATTTCGAGTGGGCTCAAGCCGATGCCGAACGATTCGATGTCTTCGTAGGACGTGAACGTTCCGATCGCATTCCCATCCACGTCGGTCGCCTCGCTGGTGCCGTAATCGAGTCGCTGGCTACCGACGCCACCAAGAGGCTTTCCGGCGAGGGAGATCGTCACGCCGCCGTACCCCACGAGTAGTCGCTTCGTCTTGAAGGACACCTTGGGAGAGAGGTCCGGAACCAAGTGCGTGCGGCCCCACTCATAGCGGATGCCGTGTTGGTAGGCGAGGAGAGCGGGGTTCGCCCAGTAGTTCGGGTCCCCACCCCAGATGACCGCGGTCGAAGCGCCGCCCATCGCCGATGCGCGGATGGAGGGATCGATCAGGAGCGATTGCGCGCCGCTCTCGGACTGTGCCGAGGCGCGCCTTGGTGATCCGCCGATCGAGAACACCACGAATGCGGCGGTGCAGACGGTGATCGCCGATCGCATCGCTGAAGCGGTCAAGTCATTGCCCCTCTACCGTGCGAGTACCAATCTCCCCACGATCACTTCTCCACCTGGCATCACGAGCTGGTAAACGTAGACCGAGCTCCCGACCGGGAATCCGGCGTTGTTTCGACCATCCCATGTCAGCTCTTGCGTGCCAGCCCCAAGGGTCACTTTGATGACTCGAACGACGTGACCTTCCATGTCAAAAATCCGCAGCGTCAGGGAGCCAGGATCCGGCAGCACAACTGGAAGGCTCAGGGCGACATCGGGAGTGACGGGAGCTGGGGCCTTGTCGACTTCGGAAGTGCTGGGGGATGGTTTTGTAATGTCGCCGGCGCCACAACCGGCCTGGAAGAAGACTATCGGAGCCAAAAACGCAAGCGCTCGGCATAAGCCGGCGCAGGTGGCACGCACGGAGCCCCCCTTCCAACGACACCAGACCGTCAACGTAGAGTGTACATCCGGGGTCTTCAACATCCCACCCCCTCAGCAATGACCTGTTCCGCCGTCGCCCCGGTGGGGGTAGAATGGGGCGATCCAGGGAGCCATCCCGCTTGCTCCTTCGCCACTCGGTTCTCTACCCTGTCGTCGCCCGAAGCTCACATAGGGAGCCACCATGCTGCGTCGTCTGATAATTCGGAACCGGTCGTTCTAGGAGTCCAGCGGCCAAGCTACCCGCGCCCCGTGCCCGCGACTGCCTCCGGAGTTCTCGAAGTTCTCAATCGGAGTGGCGGCTATCTCCGTGACCCGGCCCGTTCTTTCGAGCCTGGGCCGGCGGATGCATTTGTTCCCGACCTAATTATCAAGCGCTTCGCCCTCCCAGCCGGCGCACTGGTCTCTGGCCCCGTCCTGCCCGGAAAACAGGGCCCTCGGCTCGAAGACGTGGAGTCGATTTGTGGACTCTCGCCCGATGCGTATCGCCAGCGCACGCCATTTGCCGATCTCGTGGCCACGAACCCCGACCGGCGCTTCCGCCTGGGCGGAGCGGGAAACGTCTCGATGCGGATCGTGGATATGATCGCGCCCATCGGTCGGGGAACGCGTGGTCTCATCGTGTCGCCGCCCAAAGCCGGCAAGACGCAGCTGCTCGAAGACCTCACGATCGCGATCCACGCGGACGCGCCCGAAACGCGCGTCGTGGTCCTGCTCATCGACGAGCGGCCCGAAGAGGTGACGCATTTCCGGCGCAGGGTTCCGGCGACGGTGTTGGCCAGCAGCAGCGATCAATCCCTGTCGGATCACGTCCGCGTCGCGAACATGTGCATGGCCCAGGTGCGGTGCGAGCTCGAGTGCGGCCACGACCTGGTGGTGCTCGTGGACAGCATTACCCGCATGGGCCGGGCATTCAACTCGCATGGATCCGATTCGGGGCGAACCATGAGTGGCGGATTGGACTCGCGCGCGTTGGAAATCCCACGCAAGTTTTTCGGAATGGCGCGGAAGGTGGAAAACGGCGGATCGGTCACCGTCTTGGCGACGGCGCTGATCGAAACCGGGTCTCGAATGGATGACATGATCTTCGAAGAGTTCAAGGGAACCGGGAACAGCGAGATCGTGCTGGATCGATCGTTGGCGGACCAGCGGGTGTTCCCGGCAATCAATATCGCCAAAACAGGCACTCGTCGCGACGAGCTGCTCTATTCCAAAGAGGAGAACGCCGCGATCAATCGCCTGCGCCGCCGGCTGCTGGACATGCCGCCGAGGCAAGCCATCCAAGACTTGCTGAAGGCGCTGGAGCGATGGCCGACGAACGAGGAGCTGCTGCAGCACGCTGAATGAGCGTGGGGCCCCTTCGCCGCCGGGGCCCGTCTCGATTACCCGCTCTGAGCGATGGCTTCCGCGCGCGCGAAGAGCTTCGGCCGGCCCCATTCCGAGGCGAGCGCTTCGAAGGCCGGCTTGGGCCCGCAATACCGCAAGTCATCCACCTTCACAACCGGCTGATCGGTCCGGAGCGTCGCGAGCGTCCTGAAGAGGAAGGCGTCGTCCCGGCGCTCGCGAAGGGTCTCGGCGAGCCGCTCCGCGCCGCGCAACGTCACCTTCCAGTCGGCGGCCGACGAGGGAATCGTCTCGAGGTGCTGATACTTCGCGAGGACCGCGGAGGCTGCCTTGGGGCCCCAGCCCGGCAGCCCGGGATAGCCGTCGGCGCTATCGCCCACGAGGGCGAGGTAGTCGGGGATGGAAGTCGGCGGCACGCCGAATTTCTCGATCACACCGCTCTCGTTCCGGATCTCGCCTGTACGCCGGTCGAGCTGCACGACCCGGTTGCCGCGAACGGATTGCGCTAGATCCTTGTCCGGCGTGCAGACGAACACCTGCTTGACCCGCGTGTCCGCCGCGGCAGCGGCAGCGGCAGCAGCGAGCGCGTCGTCCGCCTCCACCTCCACCATGGGCCATACTACGACTCCGAGCGCCGCGAGGGCGGCTTCCAGCGGCTCGAATTGCGCCCAGAGCAAGGGATCGATGCCCTCTCCCGTTTTGTACCCCGCATAGAGGCTGTTCCGGAACGACTCGATTACGTGGTCGGTCGCGACGCCGACGTGCGTCGCTCCTCCTTCGAGCATTCCGATGATGGACTGCGCGACACCGACCACGGCGGCGCGCTCACTCTTCCTCGCGTCGGGGCCGCCGTAGAAATGCCGAAAGAGCTCGTACGTACCGTCGACCAGGTGGACGCGCATGGCGGAAGATCATAGACGAAAATGCGCCGGCGCCGGGAATTGGCCCCGGCAACCGGCGCTCGTGCCGAGCAAGGCGCCCGGCGTTGCTCTGCCTGTTCGGCTACTTATTATCGTGTTTGTCTTTATCGTGTTTGTCGTGGTGCCGCTCGTCGCGGCGAGCGTCCCTCCGGTCCTCGCGGCGGTCTTCGCGCCGATCCTCGCGACGATCGTGCCGGTATTCTTGGATCGCCTCGCGCCGCTCGGCCTTGTAGTGACCGTACGCGTGTCCCGGTGGCCAATCTCTCCAATGCCGGCGGTATCGGACCGGAACCGTGTAGACCTCCCTGGGCACGTTCGAGTATTGGATGAAGAGGAACGGGCCGTTGTACGACCGCGCGCGATACCAGTTCACGCCGTCGCAGTAGTACCAGCGGCTCCCATAACGATAGAGATCGTGGTCATAGTCGCGGACGTAGTAGACCCGGCTTTCCGGGACCACGACGACGTCCGGCTCGCGATGGAACACGATGTCGGTGCCGGGATATCGATCGCCGACGTGCAGCTGGACGTCGACGCTCGTCCCCGCGCGGGCCGGCGCGACGGCCGCGAGCGAGCACGCGGCGACGAGCCCGGCGATGCAAATGGGCAAGCGTTTCATGGGTTCCTCCCTGGTTGGTCTCATCTCGATTTTGGACCCCCTGCCGCGTTACCAGATACGCAACACGCGTGCCAGCCTGCCCGGCTGGGATCGAGTTGCTAAGTTCCTGTAAATGTGTTCGTTATAGAGTGCCCAGCTCTCGACCGGCGCGCCTTTAGTGCGGTTCGCTGTCCTCACCTGTGGCGGGCCGGCACCTTTCGGATCACTGCCGCTTGAAACTTGCGGGGCCCGGCTCCCCGGCTGGATGTAGTCTCGCGCTGGCTGGGCTAGCGTCGTCCTCAGCCAACACCGCTCATCGCAAGGGGGGCATGATGAAGCTCGTGTGGTGCATCGCAGGAATCGTCCTTTGCATGTCGACACCTTTCGCTGCTCCCATCGCGTCGGCGCAGCCGGCGACGATCACCGGTTCGATCGCCGACACCACAGGCGAAGCGCTCCCCTCCGCGGTGATCCGGGTCGACGACACTTCCCTCAGGGCCACGAGCGGCGCCTCCGGTTCGTACCGGATCGAAGGAGTCCCCGCTGGGACGCACACGCTGCGCGCGGTCCTGATCGGATACAAACCCGCGAGTCGTGAGGTCACCGTCGGCGCGGGCGAGACTGTGACCGTGGACTTCGCCCTTTCGCGCGCGCCCATCCTCATCCCGGCGACGGAGATCCTGGTCGGATCGCGCGCCCCGCACACGGCGGCGGATGAGCTGGCGGTGCCTGTCGACGTCTACACTTCGGAGCAAATTGCGAAACAGGGCTCCAGCGAGACGACCCAGATCTTGCAGGCCCTCTCTCCCTCGATCAACTTCCCCCATCAGAGCGTCACCGACGCGACCGATGTCGTCCGCCCGTTCACGCTGCGCGGCTTGAGCCCGGATCATACGCTGGTGCTGGTCAACGGCTCGCGGCGGCACCAGACCGCTCTCGTGAACACGTTCGCCTACGGCACAGGCGCGGGCTCGAGCGGCGTCGACATGAACGCGATCCCGGCGAGCGCTATCGACCGGATCGAGGTCCTGCGGGACGGGGCGTCCGCCCAATACGGCTCGGACGCCATCGCCGGCGTCGTGAACGTGGTCACGAGGAAAGGGCGATTCACGCCCTTCATGAACGTGGCGGCGGGGCGATACACGGCGGACGAGTACCCGGACGACGGGACGACGGTGGACGTGAACGGCGGATGGGGCCTGGCGCTCGGATCTGGCTCGCTCGCGCTCTTCGGAGAGTTCCTCGACCGTCAGCCGACCAATCGGGCCTGGGCCGATCGATTCGACTTTAGCGGGAACGGCCTCGCCGATTCCGTCAACAGCGAAGGGCAGGTCGTCATCAAGCGAAACCCCGTTCCCCAGCCGAACCAGCACTGGGGTGACGGCCTCGAGAAGGACGTGCTCACCTACGGCGACCTTCGCTTGCCGCTGAACAGCGCCGCCTCGAGCGAGGTTTACGCCCACGGCGGGTACAGTTTCCGCAAGGGGACCGGCGACGGTTACCGGCGCTATTCCGACAGCGATCGGAACTGGCCCCAGATCTATCCCCTAGGGTACCTCCCGGAATTCGACCCCAACGTGACGGACTACTCCGCCGCCACCGGAATCTCGGCTCGACTTGCGGGTTGGGCGGTCGATGCGGGCGCCTCGCTCGGGCATAACGATTTTGAGTACAACTTGCGGAACACGCTAAACGTTTCCCTCGGCCCGTGCCTCGACGGCCCGTGCGCGCCGGGCCCGGACGGCATCCTGGGCAACTCGGACGACCCGGGGATCCCGAACAAGACCTCGTTTTTCGCGGGGAGGTTGAAGCGTGACGAGGCCATAGGGTCGGTCAACGCATCCCGTGCCCTCAAGGTGGGGCTGCCTTCGGAGCTCAACCTCGCGGTTGGCGCCGCCTATCGGCACGAGAAATGGCAGATTCAACGGGGAGAATTCGCGTCATATGTCGACGGCGGAGATACCACGCAAATCGGCGGAGACGCGCCGGGAGGCTCGCAGGTCTTTCCGGGCTTCGCGCCCTCCGACGAGTCGAAGTCGAGCCGCAATAACGTCGGCGTCTACACCGACCTGGAAACCAACATCACCTCCAAGCTCCTCGCGAACGCGGCGGGGCGGTTCGAGAATTACAGTGACTTCGGCTCGGTGGTCACGGGCAAATTGGCCGCGCGTCTCCAGCCGTCGGAGCGAATCACGTTCCGCGCGGCGGCCAGCACCGGATTCCGGGCGCCCGGCCTAGGGCAGATTCACTTCAGCAAGGTCGTGACGAACTTCATCGGTGGGGTCCCCGAGGAGATCGGTGTCTTCCCGGTCGATCACCCCGCCTCGCGCCTGCTCGGCTCCAAGCCGCTCAAAGAGGAAACTTCGGTGAACTTGAGCGCGGGCCTCGCGGTAAGTCCCCGCGACAACCTCACGATCACCGCCGACTACTTCAACATCAAGATCAGCGACCGAATCCTGCTCGGAGCGACATTCGACGACGACTCGACGCGCGCGATCCTGACACGCGGGGGTTACTCCGATATCGCGGGCGTCCAGTATTTCACGAACGGCCTGGACACGCGCACCCAGGGCGTCGACTTGACCGCCGCACTGCGCGTCCCCCTCGGCGGCGTCAAGAAGATCGGGATCACGGCCGGCGCCAACTACACGAAGAACAAGATCACCCGGGTTGATCCGCTTCCCGCCGTTCTCGCGAATTCGGCCGAGACCGGGCTGCTGGACGTTGTGACGCGGGTCGCGATCGAAGAGGAGCGGCCGGACTGGAGAGGGACGCTGACGGCCGACTTCTCAGACGGAGAGTTTCATGCGCTCGGGCGGGGCTCCTACTACGGCCGCTTCGCCTCGGCCCAGCCCGGCTACTGCGATGATTGCCGCGAGACGTACGGAGCCAAGACCCTCTTCGACGCGGAGGTGGGATACAAATTCAGCTCGATGGATCTCTCGATCGGAGCGCGCAACATCTTCGACACGTATCCGGACCAACCCCGAGATGACTACAACAACAACTTCGGAACGTTCCCGTGGGCCGCGGCCTCACCCTTTGGATACAACGGCCGATACGTCTACGTTCGATCCGCGATCCCATTGACCCGGTAGACGGCGCGTTCTCCGACCGCCGACTGACCCAGCGCCGTCATGCTTCGTCTGACGGCGTGAGCTCTCGAGGCCCGTCGCGAAGACAATTTCGCTGAATCGTCGAACCGCGGCCGGCCCGAACCCCGCGGGAGCGACGCGAGTTCCCGATCGTTTTCGTACGGGAGCGGCCCAGCTCGCGCGATCGTCCGCGATTCGGGGCGATCGCGTTTCCTCCCAGTAGGAATCCGGGTGCGTGCGGCTGCGGCCGCGGGTGTCGTCGCGCGGATCGATCAATCGCGTACACTCTTCATCGCCGCATCACACTCGCCGTTTTGCCGAGCGATAATCCCTCCACATATATACGCGGACGTTTTTCCTCGCGGCACGACGTTTGCAAAGCACACGCCCTGGAACTCGCGGGCTCCGATCTCGCGGACTCACGAGATTCCGATCGTCCACGGCCGCTGAACCCGGCGTAATCATTCGATCGATGAGATCGGTTGGTTCAAGGAGGAACTAATGTCTCGAATCCGCAATCTCGGTTTGGTAGTTGCAACCTTGCTCCTGGTTGGTGTGCCGCTCGCGGCGCACGCCGAAACGAAGGTGTTCAAGGCTCACCTCACCGGAGAGCAAGTGGTGCCGGCGAGGGTGACCCAAGCCAACGGTCAGGCACACTTCGCGGTGAGCCCGGATCAGGCACAGGTGGAGTTCCGCGTCACCGTGGCGAATATTGAGAACGTTGTCGCGGCTCACATCTTCCTCGGCGCGCCCGGAGAGAATGGGGCGATCGTCGCGACCCTCTACGGCCCCGTGGCGCCGGCCGGCGGCAAGAAGACCGGCGTCCTCGCATCGGGAACGATCTCCGCTTCGAACCTCGTCGGCAGCCTTGCTGGCCGGCCGATGTCCGAGCTGATCGCCGCTATGAAGGCCGGGAACGCGTACGTGAGCATTCTCACGGACGACGGGCAGGGAGCGCCGGATGAGAGACCGGGCGATTTCTCGACCGGAGAAATCCGCGGTCAGATCCAGTAAGTAGCAGCGAACTGAAGTTGCTGTGATCGGCAGTGAACTGAAGTAAGACAGACTCTCTTCCGGGTTCGAAGGCCACCCCGCCCCGGCGGCGTATGCCGTCGGGGCGGGGCTATTGCTAGATTCTGAATATTCCGAAGGCCTTCATAATGCTGCGGGGCGGCCACCAGAGAGCATCCGGCGACCGCCCCACCATGCGCCACAGCCGACATCGTCGCCGGTTCGACCCGTTGCACGGTTCGTTCGCATAACAGGACAAAACCCTCTTCCCGTGAATGCGTCGCCCCATGCGAGCGTGCCAGGGGTGGGTATGGCCCGAGTTATCCCCAACCCCGTCGATGATGATAAGTCGTCTCGGATTCCGGCACCATCGGCGCGACTCGGATTCTGGAGTAAGAGAATCCCCTACTGGAGCGCTCCTGCCCGTACTGAGGTCCGACGGGATGAGCTATCATCGATTGATCGTGAGCACCGGCCAACATCTGAGCACGCCTGCATTGGCGACGCTGCGCGACCGTTACCGCGGCACCCTTCTCGGCCTTGCCGCCGGCAACACCCTCGGCATTCCGGTCGAGGCCTGGCCAAGCGCGGAGATCCGCCGTCGATATCCCAAGGGGATCCGCGAGATCGACCCAGTGGAGGCGAATCTCCCCTGGGATGACGACCTGGCGCAGGCGGTCATCCTCGCCGTGGCCATCCTGGAGCACGACACCCTGCGTCACGACGACCTCGCAGCCCGCCTGATGGCTTGGTTCGAGTCGAACGGGCGCGGAATGGGCTCGCAGACGAGGGCGGTGATCAGCGCGCTGCGCCTGGGCATGCCGCCGTCCGAAGCGGCCCGGCTCGTCTGGGAACGCGACGGAGGACAGCCCGCGGGAAACGGCGCCGTCATGCGATGCGCTCCCGTCGCGATGCGCTGGCCGCGAGACTCCGCGAAGCTCC
>Ga0137395_10000417_pt1 | contig 17518 bp, 14 predicted proteins | sample czobulk216metaG_FD_108283 | JGI IMG/M metagenome (GOLD analysis project Ga0137395, IMG submission 108283) | Vadose zone soil microbial communities from Angelo Coast Range Reserve, California, USA - czobulk2.16 metaG | ecosystem: Environmental > Terrestrial > Soil > Vadose zone | place: USA...
ATGGAGCGGCCTATCGGAATCGAACCGACACCTGAACCTTGGCAAGGTTCCGTACTACCACTATACTAAGGCCGCTCAACAAGCTTCTTTTATAGCATGACCGCGCGGCAACGGACAAGCCTTCCTCACAACCGCCGGCTCGAAGCCAAACACGACACAGGAAGTTGTGATTAGGAAACCTGAGTGATCCGTGCAGACTTCACCACCGGCGAGCGCCGCTGCCGCTCCGCGAACCGCGTAGCTTTATCCTTATCGGTGTACACACGCCCGAACTTTTCTCCGTCCGCATAAAACACGCTGACGAGGTAATGGTGATGTTTGCGGCGGCGATCTTTGCCGAACGAAGTCTTGCCTTGTATCCCGGTTTTTTTCGACTCAGCTTTTGTCACGTTGGCCACCCTATCTAAAAGAATGCCGACAGAACTATGTCAGGGAAGCGAGCACCGCACAAGTAGCAGACAAGATAGTAACATGCACTTCATTACAGACGTAACCCGCGTAAACGGGTGTCCGCAACTTCGTGGCCAGGACACAAGCGGGGCGGTTGTTTTCCAGCTTTGCTCATGAACCAGGCATTTGCCTTTGTTAATGGCGTATTTCAGGCGCCGTGGACGAGGGGACGAGCAGGCCAATTTGTTGAAAAAATGTTGTGCCCCACGAAACATTTTTCGGGTTTCAACGTCTTTACTAGAGAGGAGAAGATAACCTGAATGTGGCGGAGAAACATCATGACGATAAATGTCCCAAAACAACCGCCCCTCGTGGAAGACCTGCGAAACCATTCGCAAGAGCAGATCGCTGAATTGCGGCAACTTCTCCTTGTGGGTGCACCTTCGCGGCCAGACCCGCGTCGGCCTGGTTTTTATGAAGTGGAAGGCCTTTCGAACATCTATTACGTGTTCAAGTATCCGTCGGGCTCAAAAGTACTCTTGCTCGGCGCTTGGGATCGCGAGACCGACCCGGTAGCCACCCTGGTGGCGTGTTCCTGCCCGGCGGCTTAATTCCCTTTTCCGTATAATCCTGAAAACAAGCAACCGAACAAAAAGCGCCCCGATTCCGTCGGGGCGCTTTTTCAGTCTTCTTCCAACTCCAACGCAACCGAGTTAATGCAGTATCTCGTTCCAGTGGGTTGCGGTCCGTCGTCAAAAACGTGTCCAAGGTGGGCGTCGCAACGGCTGCACTTCACTTCCGTGCGCTTCATGCCGTGACTCATGTCGCTCTCCGCCTCGACGGCCTGTTCGCTGGCTGGAGCGAAAAAACTCGGCCATCCAGAACCGGAATGATATTTTGTCTCGGAACGAAATAGCGGCTGGCCGCAGCAAACGCATTTGTAAGTCCCTGCCGTTTCTGTGTCCTCATATTCGCCCGTAAAGGGAGGCTCCGTCCCTTTCTTTCTCGTCACAAAGTATTGATTTTGCGTAAGTTGCTTCTTCCAGGCCGCGTCATCCCTGCGAATCTTCTCTTCCATGAGCACTCCCTCCGTTAGGTCCATTCTGTGCTTTGCCGCAATATCAGATTCCGCCCACTGGCTGGACGGTTCAACCTCTACCACGATTGTTGGTAACTGCCAAAGCATACCGCGCAACGCCACACACGAGGCACCCGACACAGCGTTCGCCGTTGAGCGAATTCAGCGTTCCCCGCAGCATGTCCGTGGGTGCAAAAAACATTTTCCGCACCGGGCCGTCTATGAGGAGACCGGAGGCCTTCGTCATGAAACGGTTGCTCTTGCTGGCTCTGCTCGCCGCACCCTTGCCAGTGTTTGGCCAGGACGTGATGTTCCGTGGCAACGCGGAACATACCGGTGTCTACGGAGCTGCCGGTGCTCCCAAGTTCACCGGAGTGAAGTGGCAGTTTCACACCAAAGGGCAAGTCTTCTCCTCGCCGGCAATTGCCGGCGACAAACTCTATTTTGGCAGCAGCGATCATTGCCTCTATGCCCTCGACCTCGCCACAGGTACGCAGAAATGGAAGTTCAAGTCCGAAGGCCGCATCACCTCATCGCCCGCGGTTTCGGCAGGTGTCGTCTATTTTGGCAGCTTTGACGGCAATTTCTACGCCGTAGACGCCGCGACTGGTCAGCTCAAGTGGAAATTTCAGACCGGGGGCGAACGCCGCTTCGCCGCAAAACATCTTCACGGCGCCGAACCCGCTTCCGAAACCATGCCGGACCCCTTCGATTTTTACCTTTCCTCTCCGGTCGTTTGGAATGGCGCAATCTATTTTGGCAGCGGCGACACCAACGTCTACGCCTTGGATGCCGCTACCGGCAAATTGAAATGGAAATTCAAGACTGGCGATGTCGTTCACGCTTCTCCCGCTATTTCCGGCGGCACTTTATTTGTGGGGAGCTGGGACAGCTACCTCTACGCATTGGATGCGGCCAGTGGCAAAGAGAACTGGCGTTTCAAAACCGGCGAAGATCCGGACATCCACAATCAGGTCGGCATCCAGTCTTCTGCAGCCGTAGCAGATGGCGTGGTTTACTTCGGCTGCCGCGATTCCAAGTTTTACGCTGTGGATGCAGCCACAGGCAAGGAACGCTGGTCCTTCTCTAACAAAGGCTCCTGGGTGATCTCTTCAGCTGCCGTGTTGGACGGTAAAATCTACTTCGCGACTTCGGATACGGGCCTGCTTCACGCCTTAGACGCAAAGTCCGGAGCTCCGCTCTTTTCTCTCGACTTCAAACATTGGCCAATGTTCTCTTCCCCAGCCATTGCTGGCCAGACTCTGTACATCGGCTCTCATCAGGGCAGGCTCAACGCGGTCGACCTGAAAACGCAGAAAGTTGCCTGGAACTTCGAAGCCGAAGGCTCCAAAAAGAACGGTCCGACGTACACGAAGCAAGACGGCACCCCGAATTACGAAGCAGCTTTCTTCGACTTCTTCTATGACGACATGGTCGCCGGCGTTCAGAAGATGATGTCCGTCGGGGCCATGCTTTCCTCTCCCGTTGTTGCGGGGAACACTGTCTACATTGGGAGTGCTGACGGCAGCGTCTATGCCCTCATGTAGTCTCCTCAAGGCTGCTCCCCGGCCGATTTCAGGCGCACGACAGGCAGCGGCGGCAGGACCGCCTTGGATGAGAGAATCCTTCCGTTGACATGCCGCCAAGATTCCTTTAACTTTAAGTTTCGAGATGAATCGCACACACGCAGCTGCGGCGCACCACCATCATCATCACGGCCATACGCCGCGCTCTCTGAGGTGTGCATAGCGATTCGCTAAACAAAGCACTCTTCAGCCCGCTGGCGCAAGACGCCCCAGCGGGTTTTTTGTTTTTTCGGCACTTTTCTTAGGAGAGGACACCGTGAAGATCGACTTTCAGAAAAGCGGCGGGCTGGTACCGGCCATCATTCAGGAGGAGCACACCGGCGATGTGCTGATGCTCGGGTTCGTAAATCAGGAGTCGCTGGCAGAAACCCAGCGGAGCGGAGAAATGGTGTTCTTCAGCCGGTCGCGAAACAAGCTCTGGAAGAAAGGTGAATCCAGCGGCCACGTCTTGCGAGTTCGCGAGATACGGGTGGATTGCGATGCCGATGCCCTGCTCGTGCGCGTGGAGGCCGTAGGACCGGGCGTCTGTCATGAAGGCTATCGGAGTTGCTTCTTCCGGAAGTTAGGACCTGACGGAAGCACCACGGTCATCGCCGAGCGCACTTTCGCTCCTGAAAAGGTTTACGGAACGGAGAACACGCGATGAGCCGGCTAAAGCTGGGAATCCCCAAAGGAAGTCTGCAGGATGCCACGCTTGACCTTTTTTCGCGTGCCGGTTGGAAGATCACGATGGGCTCGCGAAGCTACGTTCCGACGATTGATGATACGGAAATCGAGTGCCTCCTGGTGCGCGCGCAGGAGATGGCGCGTTATGTCCAGTCCGGCGCGTTGGACGCGGGAATCACGGGCCACGACTGGGTTGTGGAAACCGGCGCGAAGGTCGATGAATTGTCGGAATTGATTTACGCCAAACAACGGCTCGCGCGCGTTCGCTGGGTTCTGGCCGTGCCGGAAGATTCCGCGATTCGGGAGCCGCGCGACCTGGACGGTAAAGTTATCGCGACCGAAGTTGTGCGGATCACGGAAGATTATCTTGCCAAACACGGTGTAAGAGCCCGCGTGGAGTTCTCCTGGGGTGCTACCGAAGTCAAAGTGCCCCAACTGGCCGACGCGATCGTAGAAGTGACAGAGACGGGCTCATCCCTCCGCGCGAATCGCTTGCGCATCGTGGACACCGTGCTGGAATCCGCCACCGTATTCATCATGAACCGCGGAGCCGCGGCCGATGCGTGGAAGCGTGAAAAGGCCGAAAACCTGATCTTGATGCTGCAGGGTGCGATTGCCGCTGCAAGCAAAGTGGGCCTGCTGCTCAACGTCCATCGCGATGACCTGCCTGCTGTTCTTGGAGTTTTGCCAGCACTCAAGAAACCAACGATCTCGGCACTGAGTGACCCGGATTGGGTGGCTGTCAACACCATCATCGAGGAAGCAGTCGTACGCCAGATTTTGCCAAAGCTGAAAGCCGCCAAGGCTCAGGGGATCGTCGAATATCCCTTGAACAAGATCGTGCTCTGATGCGCATCGTGAAACTTACACCGGCTCTCCAGAAGAATCTTTTGCGTGCACGCCGGGAGCATGACTCGGCAGCACAAAAGATCGCGGCGAACATCATCAATGATATTCGCCGGCGAGGAGACGCGGCGCTTACCGCTTGGGTTAGAAAACTCGATAACGTTGATCTCCACCGCGAGAGTTTGTGGATTGGAGAAGACGAAATTCACGCTGCCCAGAAGCAAGTGAGCCGCGAGTTTCTTCGCGCACTCGAACACGCGGCCGGCAATGTCCGCCGTATCGCGGAAAAGCAATTGCCGAAAGCATGGATGATGGAGGTAGAGCCGGGAGTGAAAATCGGTCAGGTTGTGCGTCCGATTGAAGCCATCGGCTGCTACATCCCGGGCGGGCGGTTCGCTTTGATTTCCACCATGATGATGACGGTGGTGCCCGCTAAAGTTGCCGGAGTCCTCAACATACAGGTGGTCTGCCCGCGGCCGAACTCGGCCCTTTTCGCCGCGGCCGGCATTCTGGGAGTCACGCGCATTGCCAGAATCGGCGGCGCACAAGCCATCGCGGCTCTGGCGTATGGCACAAAGCGCGTGCCTCGCGTCGAAAAGATCTTCGGGCCGGGCAATCGCTTTGTTACTGCCGCCAAGCAACTCGTCAGCAATGATTGTGCGATCGATCTTCCCGCGGGGCCGACCGAAACGATCGTATTGGCAACCAAAGGCAACCCGCGCTGGATCGCTGCGGACTTGCTCGCGCAGGCAGAGCACGCCTCCGATGCTGGCAGCTTTCTCGTGACGACTTCTACCAGGCTGGCCCAGCAGGTGCAATCGGAAATCGCGCTGCAACTCCGCCAGTTGCTACCGACGAACCCCGCACATGTCTCGGTGAAGCGCACAGGCGCAATTCTGCTGGCGCCTTCCATCCAAACCGCCTGCGAATTCGTAAATCGATTCGCGCCGGAGCACCTCACCCTGCCCGGTAATGGGGAGGCACTATTAAACAAAATTCATGCCGCGGGTACAGTGTTTCTCGGTCCTTGGGCCGCGCAACCACTGGGCGACTACGCCAGCGGAAGCAATCACGTGCTGCCGACTGGCGGCTGGGCGCGCAAGCGTGGCGGCCTTTCGGCGGCGGACTTTGTGAAATGCATCAGCGTACAATCCATTGGCCACAAAGGCTTCTCGCGCTTGGCTGCCGATGTCCAGACGTTGGCGGGTGCTGAAGGTCTTCTGGCGCACACAAACGCCGTCGAGGTTCGCCGATGAAAGTGCATTTGCCTGTGCGCAAAGCGATTCTGAATCGCCGCACCTACGAAGCGCCCGCCGAAGGGCGCTCCGATAAGTTGCGCCTCGACTTCAACGAGAACACATCCGGCTGCTCACCAGCGGTGCGGCGCGCACTGGCGAAGCTGACTACCAAACAACTGGCAATGTACCCGGAATATCAGGCGCCAACACAGCGAATCGCGCGCCACTTCGGTGTAGCCCCGGAAGAATTATTGCTTACCAATGGTGGTGACGACGCCCTGCGCGTTTTCTTCGACACCTTCGTCGAGCCCGGCAGCCACATCCTGATTTGCGAGCCCACTTTTCCCATGTACCGCTACTACGCGGAGATTTACGGCGCCAGGATTTCCGTCCTGCGGTACGGCAGCGACATGGAATTCCCCCTGGCGGACGTTGTCGCCGCGCTGCGCAAGAAGCCACGAGTTCTTTTCATCGCCAACCCAAACAATCCGACGGGAACTCTGCTTCAAAAAGATGAATTGCGGCGGATCCTGAAGGCCGCCAAGTACACGGCAGTGGTGATCGATGAAGCTTATGCGGAATTCTCAGGCTTCTCGGTCGTCAAATGGATCGGCAGTTATCCGCAGCTATTCGTGGCAAGGACGTTCTCGAAGGTTGCCGGGCTTGCCGCGCTCCGCCTCGGCGCGGTAATCGCTTGCGAACAATCGCTCTCTCTCGTTCGCCGCTCCATGCCGCCCTTCCCTGTCAATCTTGCCGCCCTGGTGGCGGCGGAAGCGGCTCTTAAAGATACTGCCGCGATGAACCGATACGTGTTCGAAGTCCAGCGATTGCGGCAATGGTTCGCCATGGAATTGGAAAGGCTCGGCGTGAAAACTTACGCGAGCGCCGGAAATTTTCTTCTGGCCTATTTCGGGCCAACCGGACCGCCCTTGTTTCACAAGTTGGACAAGCAAGGAATTCTGCTTCGCGAGCGCAGCAAAGACATCGGCCCCGGATTTGTGCGCATCACCATTGGTACTCAGTCCGAAATGCGCCGGTTGTTGAACACGATTCGAAAGGAATGGAGGGCGCCGGCCTGAACGCCCTCACCAAAAAGAAACCCACCATGCCACGCCAAGTAACCATTCATCGCAAAACAAACGAAACGGACATCCGCCTGAAGTTGAATCTGGATGGCCACGGAAAAGCGCGGATCGGCACGGGGATCCGCTTCTTCGACCACATGCTCGACCTGGTTGCGCGTCACGGCGCGTTTGACCTCTTCGTGGACGCGCGTGGCGATCTCGACGTGGACCAGCACCACACCGTCGAAGACGTTGGCATCGCGCTCGGCGAAGCCGTACAGCAAGCTCTCGGCTCGAAGCGCGGCATTTTGCGCGCCGGATACTTCCTCATGCCCATGGACGAAACGCTCGCCGCCGCCGCGGTGGATCTTGGCGGGAGGCCCTTTTGCGTAGTCACAGCAAATATCGCCGCAAAACGCGTCGGCGACTTCCAAGTCGAGCTCATGGAAGATTTTTTTCAGGGCTTCGCGCAAGCCGCAAAGGCCAACGTTCATCTCCGCGCTCTCTACGGCCGCTCCTCGCACCATCAAGTCGAAGCGATTTTCAAAGCGTTCGCTCGCGCGCTGCGTTTCGCCGTTTCTCGCGACAAGCGTCTCCGTCAGGTTCTGCCCAGTACCAAGGGGCTCTTGTGAAAGTGACGATTCTCGACTACGGAGCCGGAAACGTGCCCTCCGTCGAGCGCGCCCTTCAGCGTCTCGGCGCTGAATCACTCCGCACCGATTCGCCCAAGGAAATTTCCAAAGCGGAGGCGTTGCTTCTCCCCGGCGTCGGACATTACGCCGCCTTGGTCCGCGCCCTCGATGAAAAACAACTCCGCGCATCTTTGGTTGATGCCATCCACCGCGGCGTTCCTTTTCTGGGCATCTGTCTCGGCCTGCAGGTCTTGTTCAAGTCGAGCGAGGAAGCCCCGCGACTCCAGGGATTGAATCTTCTTCCGGGAATCGTTTCGGCGTTGCCGCCGGGCGTAAAACTGCCTCACATGGGGTGGAACCAGATCAACGCAAAGAGAGACTTGCCGCTGCTCGCGGGCATTGACGCCGGAGCGCATTTTTATTTTGCCCACTCCTTCGCTGCGCTCGATTCGAATGAAGCAGCCGCCACCTGCTCCCATGGTGCGGACTTCGCCGCTGTCATCGAGCGGAAGAATATCCACGCCGTGCAGTTCCATCCGGAAAAAAGCGGCGATTCCGGCGCCCGCGTCCTGCAGAATTTTCTGAGGCTCGCCGCATGAGCCTGGCGCACCGCATCATTCCGTGCCTTGATACGGACGGCGAACGCGTCGTCAAGGGCGTCAACTTCGCCGGGCTGCGCCATGCAGGCGACCCCGTCGCGCTGGCCGCGCGCTACAACGCCGAAGGCGCCGACGAACTGGTTGTTCTCGATATCGCCGCATCCCGCGATCGCCGCCCTACGTTCCTAGAAACCATCCGCCGTGTCGCGGCGGAATTGGCCATTCCGCTCACCGCCGGCGGCGGCATTCGAACGCTCGAAGACGGTCGCGCGGTTGTCCGCGCTGGCGCGGACAAAGTCACCGTGAACACCGCCGCAGTCGAGCGTCCCGAACTTATCTCCGAACTCTCGCGCGAATTTGGCGCGCAAGCCGTCGTCGTCGCCATCGACGCAAAGCGTGCCCGCGATCATTGGGACGTAATGGTTCGTGGCGGGCGCGAATCTGCTTCTCTGGATGCAATCGAGTGGGCGAGACACGCCGTGGCGTGCGGAGCCGGAGAAATATTATTGACCTCGGTGGATCGTGACGGCACGCAGAGCGGTTTCGACGTTTCGCTTACTGCCGCAGTCTCAAAGGCCGTTACTGTGCCGGTGATCGCTTCTGGTGGCGCCAGGTCGCCCGGGCATTTTGTCGAAATCTTCGAGAAAGGCTTCGCGGATGCGGCGTTGGCGGCTTCCATCTTTCACGATGGAGTGCAATCCATTCGAACTCTGAAGGAATACCTGGCGGCGCGCGCCGTCGAGGTGCGCTTGCCATGCTGATCCCCTGCATCGACTTGCAAGGCGGGCAAGCCGTTCAATTGGTGCATGGACGAAAACGCGAACTGGCCGTCTCCGATGTTTTCGGCCTCCTGAGAAAATTCAAGAAATATCGTTGGTTGCACGTGATTGACCTGGACGCCGCCATGGGAAAAGGCCAGAACGATCGACTGGTGCGCGAACTCTGTGCCGCCGCACGAAAGGATTTCGGCATGAGAGTGCGCGTCGGAGGCGGAATTCGAACCGTTTCTCGTGCTGCAAAAATTGCTGGATGGGGCGCAAGCCAGTTAATTATCGGCAGCGCAGCTTTCCGCGGCGGCAAAGTGAACACGGTATTCCTGGGGCAGCTAGCAAAAAAACTTCCGCGAAGACAAATTATCATCGCGCTCGACACTGTCCGTGGGCAGATTGCGATCCACGGCTGGCGCAAGCGCGTCGCGCTTCAAGCCGAACAAGTGATGGCGCAGCTTGAACCGTTCTGCGCCGGTTTCTTGTGCACCGACGTGGACCGCGAGGGCACGATGACCGGGGCAAACCTCGCTTGGTTTCAAACGCTGCGCGAGGCGACTTCCCTTCCCATCATCGCCGCGGGCGGTATCAGAACACACCGCGAGATTTCTGCATTGGAAAAACTCCAAATGGACGCGGCCGTAGGGATGGCCATATACAAAAACAAGCTACGCTGAGGCACCCGCTCAATCTTCTTGTGGTCTTCTATCTCAAATTCGTGATTTGGCAGCCGCGTCCCCGCACCGTCAGCGCAAATACGCATCAGTGATGTACTGCTGCACCATGCGTTGCGTGTTGAAGAACGAACCATTGATGGCGATCGCGTGCTGCATGACTTCCAGGAATTTTGCGCGATCGTTGTAGTACATCGGCAGGATAACGCTTTCCAGCTTGTTATAAAGCGATTCGGCTTCGGCCGTGTTGTCCGCCGGAGTATTGCCGGCCGCGGTGCGCCGCGATTCGCCGATGCACCAGCCGGTGACGCCCTCAATGTGGCCTTCCACCCACCACCCATCGAGAATGCTCAGGCTCGGCACGCCATTCAGCGCGGCTTTCATGCCGCTGGTGCCGGAAGCCTCAAGGGGAAACTGCGGCGTATTCAGCCACAGGTCCACGCCGGAAGTCACCTTCCCTCCGAGCTCAAGATTGTAGTCGTCGAGGAAAACCACCGGCACCGTTTTCCGCAACGCCTTTTTCGCATGAAAGATCCGGCGAATGATGTCTTTCCCGCCGCCATCATTGGGATGCGCCTTGCCCGCATAAACAATCTGGAATTGGCCGGCGTTCTTGGCAATCTGCCGGAGCCGGTCAAGATCGGCCAGGATCAAGTCGGCACGTTTGTAGCCCGTGGCGCGGCGCGCAAAACCGATCGTGAAGGCTTCATGATCAAATTTCAGCCCCGTTTTCTTGCGCACCACTTCGAGCAGATCGTGTTTGGCGATCAAATGCGCCGCCCAGACCTCCTCTGCCGGCAAACCCAGCGCGCTCCGCAAGCTGTAGTTGTCCTCGCGCCAGGAAGAAATGTAACGGTCGAAGAGTTGCTGGAATGGTGCCGAAGTCCAGGTCCCGGCGTGAACACCGTTGGTGATGGCCTCGATCGCTGCTCCGGGGAACATCTGCCGCGAAGTTTCGCCGTGCTGCTTCGCGACGCCGTTCACGTAGGTGCTTAGTCCCAAAGCAAGCTGCGTCATATTGAGCGACGCCCCTTGCCGCGCCGCCTCTTGCAATCCCGGGAAATTCTGCTCCGCCTGCAGCGCCCGCTTCATCAAATCGGCGGTCGTGGCGTCGTTCAAATCCAGAAAATCCGCTTGGGCGGGGAATACCCGCGTTAGGAACTCCATCGGAAAGCGGTCATGCCCCGCTGGAACCGGTGTGTGCGTGGTGAACACGCACTTGCCGCGGACTTTCTCGATGTCTTCGCCGCGAATGGACTTGCGCCCGGCCTTTTGCGCTTCTTCGCCAAGCAGCTCCAGCGTCAGCAGCGCGGCGTGTCCTTCATTCATGTGATAGCGCGTAAGGTCGCCGTAGCCCATCGCGCGAAGCATGCGCACGCCGCCGATCCCCAGGAGCACTTCCTGCCGCAACCGGTAGTAAGAATCGCCGCCATACAACGTACCGGTCAACGCGCGGTCCGCTTCCGCGTTCGAGGGCAGATCGGCGTCGAGGAAATAAACGGGGACTTCAAAGCCGTGCACGCCTTTTACTGCGTAACGCCAGCAACGCAACTCGACACGGCGGTCTTCGATCGGAACGCTGGCTCGCGAGGGTTCTTCTGTAAGAAAGTCTTCGACTCGCCATTCGACGGGCTCTTCCGATTGCGAGCCGTCTTCGGCGAGACGCTGGGTAAAGTATCCCTTGCGGTAAAGGAGCGAGACGGCCACCATAGGCAGCCGCAGATCGGCAGCGGCTCGAATCGTGTCGCCCGCAAGAACGCCCAAGCCGCCGCTGTAGCTCGGCATGGCGTTCTCCAGCGCAATTTCCATCGAAAAGTAGGCGACCAGTCGCCTTACGGAATTCACCTGACTTGCCATCTCACTCGCTTTTCATTTGGCGCGGCATCCGCAACCAGCCGGAAAAATCGCGCATGTTTAAACCTTAGATTGTCAGGGATTCGCGGCGCGCAAGCAAGCAGTGTGGAAACGCAGTGTGTCTATTCGTCTCGCCCGGCTGTTTTAGAGACGGCTTCTCTCCAAGAGGGGCAGCCTAGATCGCTTCCACCTCACAGCCGCAGGTCCAGCTGGAAAATCGAAGAGGGGCGCCACAGCGCCCCTCTTCGAGTGAATGGTGATTGTGGCTTGCAGCCGATCCGTTAGAACTCGAAGCGCACGGACAACTGCGCCTGGCGCGGATCGCCCACGCCAACCCGCAGGAACCCGTCGAAGTTGAACAGACCGGGCGTGCTGAGGGGGTTGACGTTGTTCTTGTTGTTGAAGGCGTTGAACACTTCGATCCTCGGGATGAGCTGCATGCGCTCGCCGAAATGGAACGGGCGGTCGACTCCGAAGTCGAATGTGAAGAAGGCGTTGTCCTTCAGCAAGGAATTGCGGCCGAGATCCTTGCCGCCTTGAAAGCGCGGCGAAGGCGTAATCGGCTGGGCGGAATGCGCCTGCATGCGGACGTTGCCATTGAATCCCCAAGGCAGATTGGCAACCGTGTAGGCATTGAATTTGTGCGTTTCGTTGCGATCGGACAATGAGTATTCTGATGCCAGGTTGAAAAGATTTGCATAGCGGAAAGTGAACGGATCACGTTCGTTGGAGTCGTCGTCGCGATCACTGGAGTATGTGTAGTTCGCGTCAAACAGGAATTTGTGACTCATGCGCTTGCGCATGCCGATGGTGAACCCGCGGTAGAGAGACTTCGCGGAACTGACCGTATCAGTCACGCTGCCGAGGTCCGTAAAGGGCGCCGCGACACCTGAACCGAATACATCGCTCGGATAAGTAACGGTGGTCCCGTTGGTGGGCAGGCAAACACCGGGATTGATATTGGTAAAGCCTGCTCCGCAATTGAATGTAGTGCTCACACCCTTATTGGGATCGATGAACCGGGTAAGGTGCACGCCTTTCGACCAGGTAAAGTCGGCATATGCCGCGTAGTCACCGTAGAGTTGCTGTTCATAGCCAACGTTCGTGGTGTAAATCCGCGGATTTTCGTAGTCCTTGCTGAAGACCGTTACACTGGCGCCGGGAGGCGGAGTTGTTCCCGCCGGAGGAAGATTGGCATTGTTAAACACGGATGCATTGGTTCCGTAAGCCGGAGGTGTGCCAAAGGCTGAACCTGCCGCGAAAGACTGCTGCTGGACGCCGTTTGTTGTGCTGGCGCCCACCTGGGTGAGCATATTCTGCCGGGCATAGAACATGCCCCAACTGGCTCGAAGCGCGGACTTGCCGTTGCCGAAAATATCCCACGCGAAGCCAACGCGCGGCTGAAATTCCTTGTTCTGGTTGGGGATGACGCCGGTCGAAGGAAACTTGGGATTCGCGAGATCTGCGCCGTAGGAAGTCTTGGAAGGCGCCACAGTGGGACCGGGGAAACGCTGCGCATCCCATCGCAGGCCATAGTTCAATGTCACATTTCTGAACAGCTTCCAGGAATCCTGAACGAATAGCGAGATATCCTCATTCTTGATGTCGGAAGCACCAGATTGGTCGAACGATTCACCCTGCGTCGCGGGGCCGTGCTGCAAGTAGAGGAGAAGCGGGCCTCCAGTGAACGTGGTTCCTGCCGGGCAAGCACCCACAATGAACGCGCCGTTCGAGCACTCCTTGACAGTGGGACCTTGCGAGACGTAATGCATGAAACCGCTGACACTGTCGAAGATATAGCGTCCGGTGAAGAAGCCCCGGAAAATCTGGGCATTATCGCTGTGAATCCACTCGCCGCCGACCTTCCAAGTGTGCTTGCCCCTGACGATCGAAAAATTGTCACGAATGTCGGTACGCCAAAAGACTTCATCCACGCTGGGCTCAAGGAAGAATGGCTGGCCGAAGCGGAAAGTGGTGCCAAAGCCCATGGCCGTGTCCGGCACGCTAGTAGGAGTGATGGTGTTGCGCGGCCGGTTTTCTCTCGCATAGGTGAAGTGGGCCTCGTTCAGCATGGTGTTTGAGAGTGTGCTGAACCAGTTGCCGTTGACATCCTGGATTTTCGAAGGACCTTCGATGCCGTTGGCGCTCGTGCCGTATGTCGGAACGTCGAAAGTCTGATTGGGATTCTTGGACCAGTCAAAGCTGTACGAGCCGAAAACCTGGTTTCTCGAGTTCAGGTTATAATCCGCGCGCCCAAATAAGGAAGCATTACGCTGCTGGTGGATCACCGGGAGTCCTTCGTTGGTATTCTTGAAGGGCGCGGGAAATGCTGTTGACTTAAAGAAATTGATCAGCGCAACGCGCTGGCAATCGGCGCTGGAGTTGATCACCGCGTCCGTGGCGGCAGTCCCATCGTAGACGGGGCTGGAGGCGCAAGCGGTGCCGATGGGCGCGCTCAGATTCGCGCGTTTGAGATTCTCGCGAATGCCTTCGCCGGCGGCAAAGAAGAAGAGTTTGTCCTTGATGAGCGGGCCGCCGAAGCTGCCGCCGAACTGATTGCGGCGAAAATCCTGAAGCGGTTTGCCGTCCGAGGTGGCCGCAGTCAATGACTCGGTGCGGAAGTATTCAAAGCCGGAACCGTGAATGGCGTTGGTACCGGATTTCGTGATTACGTTAATGATGCCTCCGGCGCTGCGGCCGAATTCGGCATTGGCGCCGCTCGCCGTGATCTGAAATTCCTTGACGGCTTCGAGAGTGATGTCAATAGCCGCGCGCTGGCCGCCCATTTGTTCGCCGAAAAACCCGTTGTTGTAGTCGCCGCCGTCGAGGCTGATGTTGTTGAAGATGCCGCGCTGACCGTTGATGTTGATTTCGTCGCCGTCCGGTCCCTGCGTGATGCTGACTCCGGGAGTGAGTGTCAGCAGGTCCTCAAATTTGCGGCCGAGGACGGGCGTCGTGGCCACGGAAATCTCGTCGAGTGTGGAAGAGAATTCCGTTTTTGTGACTTCCACAATCGGCACGTCGCTGACGACAACCTGCTGCGCAACCGAAGAAACTTTCATCGTCACAGGCAGCGTGATGGTCTGCCCAACGGTCAGGTTCACATTTTCCTGAACGATGGTGGCGAATCCGGCTTTGCTGATCGTGAGCGTGTAGCGGCCGGGGGCAAGGCTGAGGAAGGCGAAATGCCCGTCCGCGCCGGTGTTATCGGTCTGCACGAAATTGGTTGCCAGATTCTTTGCTTCGACGGCCGCGCCGGCGACGCTTCCGCCCTTTTCATCGAGGACGTCTCCCTGCACAGTTCCTGCGGTGATCTGCGACTGCCCCCGCGCGGACACCGAAATGCCCAGCACGAGCGCCAGCATGAAAAACGCACACAGCACTTTTCTCATTTTCTCTCCCCCAGACATCACAACCCCGATTCACACGAGCCCTGAATTCCTCAAAAGGTTGAGGCGGCTCCCAATAAAGAACGAATGCTGTGGGAAAGTTTATGTCGGGAGGGCATGAAAGCACAAGGGCAGTGGCTGTGGAAACTTTTACGTTTTCAAATCAAGTTTTGGATGCAATCCATCGCGCCGGAGAATTGAGCGCCGATGTTCGACGGTGAAGCGGCGCGATGTCGGCTATAATCGCGGTCCGTGGCAACAATTCTCGATTCAATTCGCGTCGTGGAAATGACGGAGGCGCTCGCCGGCCCTTATTGCGCCATGTTGCTCGGCGATTTCGGCGCCGACGTCATCAAGGTGGAGCGGCCGGGAACCGGCGACCAGTCGCGCGGCTGGGGCCCGCCGTTTGTGGGCAGCGAATCCGCCTATTTTCTCGCCGCGAATCGCAACAAGCGATCGATCACTCTCAATTACGATCATCCGCGAGGGGCGGAGGCGTTGCAGAAGCTTATTGCCAGTGCGGATGTTTTCATTATCAACCAGCCGTCACTGGTATCGTTGCAGAAACGCGGGATCGATTCGGATTCGCTGTGCGAGAAATTTCCGCGGCTGATTTATTGCGGGATCACCGGCTACGGGTTCACTGGGCCAAAGGCGGGGATGCCGGGCTACGACATTCTCGCGCAAGCGGAAGCCGGTGTGATGAGCTTTACGGGCGAGGCTGGGGGTGGACCGCTGCGTTATCCGATCGCGATTGCGGACATGACGTGCGGGATGTATGCGGCGATGGGGATTCTGGCGGCGCTCTTTGCGCGGGAGAAGACGGGACGCGGGCAATTTGTCGACATGGCGCTGTTCGATTCGCAGCTGACCTGGCTGGCGAACGCAGGGAGCAGTTATCTGAACGCGGGCGTTTCGCCGAAACGCTGGGGGAATGCGCATCCGAACATTGTGCCGTACGAAGCGTACCTCGGGAGCGATGGGAAATATTTTGTGGTCGGCGTCGGGACGGAAGCGTTGTGGAAGAGATTTGTGCAGGTGATGAACGTCCATGACAGTGTCGGGCGGGATGAACGATTCAGCACGAATGCGCTACGAATCAAGAACCGGGAAATCCTCGTGCCACTGCTCGAGGGAATACTCCAGCAAGAACCGGCGGCGGTATGGCTGGCAAAATTCGCGCAGGCAGACATTCCGGCTGGGCCGATCAACACGGTCGCGGAGGCCATCGAGGACCAGCAAACGCACGGGCGCGGTTTGATTGTCGAGCTCGAGCATCCGACGATCGGCACGGCGAAGAGCATTGCGAACCCCATACGGTTTTCAAACACGCCGGTGAGCTACCGCTTGCCACCGCCGATGCTCGGTGAACAGACGAGCGAAATCCTCGAGAGCCTGGGCTACAGCTCCGAGGCGGTGCGAGCGATGGTGTCTGAGGCGGCGACCTGACGGGCAACGAGAAGTCAAGGAAAGCCTTTGTTCTCGTCCCGGAAAGCGCGCTAATAGAGGGATGGGCGCGTGGAGCCGCCGAGCAAAGAAGTGTTGACGTTCGCGATGGTGTGGGTACCTTCATTGCCGCCCCAGGCGAAGAGCAGGAAAACCTGGGGGAAGCCGCCTGCACGCAGTGTAAGACCAGCTGAAAAGCTGTGAATCCAGGGATTGGAGCCCAGGTCTCCGCGCCTCAGCGCAACTTTTCCCTCATCGACGATGAAGGAAAATCCGAGCGGCCCCCAGATGGAATGCTCGAGACTCTGGCGAAAGAACATGACATTGGGGGCGCGAAAACGAAAATCCTGATAGCTGCTGAGAGAGGGATTGCCGTCAATGTCCACGCCGCCAAGAGTCGGCTGAAAGTAAAAAGGGACTACATCGCCACCTGGAGTCATGGACTCGGCAAGAAAGAAACGCAGTCCAATCGTACCCTCGCGGTCGCGAGTAATCGCGGGACAGGCCGAGGGCGTTGTATCGCTTGGTGAGGAGCAATCATCGGGGCCGTTGGGGTTGTTGTCACGTGGCGACAGATTGCGAGTGGTCTTCTTGTAGATGGCGAATTCGTGGGAGAGATCGGCGGTCAATCTCTGGAACGAAAAAGCGGAATTTCCAGGCGTGAAGAATTGCTGATAGGCAAGGTTATAGTTCAAGCGGAGGAAATCGTCGAAAAAAATGGGACGGATGCGAACGCCTTCGCCAAGCTGGAGCGTTCCGGGATGGGTAGCCAGGCCAGGTGCTGTTGCCTCCGTATAGAGTGTTCCGATCGAGGGGCTTGGCTGGCCGGTGCTTGCACGAATATCCACGAAACGGCCGTTGACTTCGCCGTAGAGGCTGGCGTTCAGCCGTTCGTAGAAAGGCTTTACCGCGCTGCCTCCCACGATCGTCTGAGTCATACCGTAGAAAGTGCGACCCGCAAGCGTGGTTGTCGGCCCCAAGCCGAAGTACGTGAGTTTGTTGAGGGAAATCGCCTGAGCGTACAGATTGAAGACTGGATGTTCAGGGAGTTCGGTTAGAACGCGCACCTTCTTCCCTTTCGTGCCGAATCCGCCGCCGATCGGTTTCTGATATGTATCCACAAACTTCAAATAGAAACCGGCGCGCCAGGAGCCGTTGATGGAGCCGACGGCGTCGGAGTTCCAGGTAATCCGCCAATTGTCCGTGGTCTTGTGCCCGAGGTAGGCGAGGCCAGCTCCGAAACCGTTCTGCGGAGCGATGCTGCCCACGGCGATATGCACAGGTTTACC
>Ga0137395_10000421_pt1 | contig 17444 bp, 19 predicted proteins | sample czobulk216metaG_FD_108283 | JGI IMG/M metagenome (GOLD analysis project Ga0137395, IMG submission 108283) | Vadose zone soil microbial communities from Angelo Coast Range Reserve, California, USA - czobulk2.16 metaG | ecosystem: Environmental > Terrestrial > Soil > Vadose zone | place: USA...
ATTTTGTCTACGATCACCGATTGTTCGGACTTTGTGCCGCGGTGTCGGCGATCGCGTTTCTGTTGGCGGCTTTGTTGATCATCGCGCCGATTCCGTAAATATATACAATGTACGAGATCGCATTTGACAGGTTCTTGACCCTCATTCTCTTGCTCGCCGTCCCCACAATCGCGGTCGACGCCGCCTATAATTTCCGACTGGTCTCGGTTGACCAGATCTACGACTTTCGCGACAAGATGGCATCCCCGACGATATTGAATTATTTGACCGTGATGAATTACAGCACGCTGCTGCCGTTTGCCTTTGCAGGTTTTGTGGCATGTAAGGCCTATTGGCGATCCGGCGCCGTTCTGGTGCTCTTGCTTTTCTTTTATCCGATCACCCTGACCAAGCTCGCACTTTTCACTCCCGTCTGGCTTGTCGTCATGCTGCTACTTTCAAGGCTCGTCGAGGCTCGAACCGTCGTTGTCCTTTCGTTGCTGGTTCCCGTCCTCGCAGGGGTCTTGCTCGTCAGCCTGTTCAGGGCACACGCGATAACGTATTTTTCAACGGTCAATTTTCGGATGGTCGCGATCCCTTCTAATGGTATGGACGTGTATAACGACTACTTTTCCAGCCACGATCTCACCTATTTCTGCCAGATATCGATTTTGAAACCGATGATGGATTGCCCCTATCGGGAGCCGCTCTCCATCGTAATGGCAAAAGCCTACAACCTCGGAAATTTCAATGTGTCCTTGTTTTCGACCGAAGGCACCGCCTCGGTGGGACCATTGTTCGCGCCGATTTCAGTGTTCGTGTGCGGGCTCGTATTCGCACTCGGCAACCGCCTGTCTGCGGGTCTGCCACCAAGCTTTATCCTGCTCTCCGCCGCCGTCCTTACGCAAATCTTCCTCAATGTGCCGTTGACGACGGCCTTGCTCACGCATGGCGCGGCCATCATGTTTCTGCTCTGGTATGTAACCCCGCGTGCAATGTTCGAAGATGACGCCGCAATCGAGCAGACCGTCGTTGCGGGTTGATTCCCAGGGAATCCGTGACGGGCGCAATTGGCCGGAAATTCGCTTGATGCCTCGCATGTACATCCCGGCAATTCGATTTCCCGTTTTGAGTTGAATTCGGCGAAAATCCGCGGTCTTCCGCGCTATCTTTTCGGTCATCCGGCAAGTTCAGAACCCGATGGATCGACCCCTGCGTCCATGGTAACAACCACTGATTTTCAAAACGAGGTCTTAAGGAAAGTGGCGAATCCGAACCTAAAGAAGACTCGCGATCCAAGTCAGCTTTCCGGCCTCTATCCTGTGGCGTGTGAGCAGCTTGCGCGGGTCGGCGGCACAAATGACGGCGGATACGTCGTCCCCCTCAATGCAATAGCCGCAGCTCACGCATTGGTCTCGTTCGGCCTTTCCCACGATTGGACATTCGAGCGAGATTTCAAGCAGCGCAACGCAGACGCTATTGTTCACTGTTACGACCACACGGTCTCTGTTGGAACAGCTTTCCAATATTCGATCGGTCAGCTGCTGCGCTTCTTCCTGAAGCTTAGAGCAAGCTATTTTCGGAAGATTTTTACATGGATTGATTACAAGGTTTTTTTCCGCGCCGACCGGATCCATTTTAAGCAGAGAATTTGGCGCGATGGACAGAACAACAGCGCGACGATCGAAGACGTCTTTAGCCGCCTGCCGGCGGAATGCCCCGTTTTTGTGAAGATGGACATTGAAGGAAGCGAGTATGTCGTCCTCGACGACTTGCTCCGACACTCGAAAAATATCGTTGCAATGGTCATTGAGTTCCACGACGTCGATTCCAGCCTTGATCTATTCAATTCTTTCGTTGAGAAGATCAAACGTGAATTTTATATCGTGCACATTCACGGCAATAACATTGGCGGCCTGACGCCATTCAATTTTCCGGTCTTCCCGGAGATCACGTTTTTCAACAAGCGATTCTTCGATACGACTCCGCCGCCGTCCGGCTTGAATTATCCGATCCCCGGACTTGATCGCCCCAATAATCCTCGGTCACCCGATCTCGAATTCGAACTCTGACTGTTTGAAGCACCACCGACCCCAGCGCGGCTATAGCAACGCGCGCAGCAAATTTTCCAGCTGGGCGCCGTACTGCGCTGGTGTAATCGCCAGCATCCTCTCGCGGCCTCTTTTTCCCAACAGTCGCGCCGTCTCGGGATCCTGCACGATTTTCAGGATGGCTTCCTTCATCGACGGGACTGACTTTGGATCGAACAGAAGGCCGGCGTCACCTACTTGTTCCGTAATAGCAAGGATGCCGGAGGCAGCAACGGGAGTTCCAACCTGGAATGCTTCATAGATGGGAATACTCACACTTTCGAACAGCGACGGCATTACCAACGCTGTCGCCAATCTGTAAATCGCGCGAAGATCCTCCCGCTCCACATACCCAAGCTCGCAAACCTTATCGCTCAGGCTGAATTTGTTGATGGCGGCCATCACGGCGTCGTATCCCTGCCGCTTCTTGCCGGTGAGAACCAGCTTCAAATCGGGAACTTCGGCGACGACGTCTCGAAAAGCCTCGATCAAACGCAAATGATTCTTATGAGGCCAGAATTGAGCTGGATATAGCAGAAATCTTTCGGGCAGCTTCAATCGAACCCGCGTTGCCTGTACCAAATCGTCACTTTCGTCAGCGAAGAACTGTCGCATCGGAGGAGCAGCTATCAGCGCAGTCCGCTCTTCGGGGATGTCAAAGAAACGCATGATGTCTGTTCGTACGTACCGGGACTCGCAGACAACCCGCCGCGCCCGTTTTAGCAACTGAGAGTGGATTTGGTATCGCCATGCCCTTGTCCACCAGGCAAAATGCTCCGGATAGTGGTTTTCCTGCAGATCGTGGAGCGTATACGCGAACGGCTTCGACGTATGCAGCAATGCCAATGAATGAACTGGCGCCAAAAGGATATCCTGCGCCAAAAACGGGTCAGGCAATCTCACGCGCATTCTATGAGCGGTCAGCGCCATCACCTGCCGGGCGCGGGATTCCGAAAACGGACAAATCGGGAAATCCAGATCGGCAAAATCCGGGTTCTTCGGGTTACCGTACACGGTAATCTCGTAACCGGTTGTATGCTGCAGAGCTTGCAGCATCGACAAGGTGTACTGGTACGAACCACCGTTATCGGGTGTGGCGTGCGCGATAACGCCGAGTTTGATCGTCAAAATCCGCCACTCCGTCAGAAGCCCGCTTGTGTCCTTGCTCGCCGAACCAATCCGACGGTCGCGCGCCAAATAGCAAGCACAGGCTGCTCAACGATTCAAGCCGGCCCAAACCCACGTTGCTTCCTTTAACTTGAGCAGGTCTCCTCAAGGACTTCCTTCACAGCCAACCCGATTCGCTCTACGTCAAGTTTCGTCAGATCGTAATAGGACGGAAGGTTTACGCCGATCCGGGACGTGCGGGCCGCCACCGGCAACGGCCGTTGCTTATACATCGGCATGGAGGACATCGTGCAAAAGTAGGGGCGCGAGTCGATGCCGCGCTGCTTCAACCCTCCCATAAAGGCATTGCGCCGCATTTCGTCAAAGCTGTCGACCTCCAGACAAACCATCCAGAATGCGCTGCGCGCCCAATTCTTTACGCGGTTGAGACGAACGCTTTCGCTGGTAGCGATAGCCGAACGATACCATGCCATGATCTCGGCGCGACGCTTCAGGAAAACATCGATGCGCTCCATCTGTGCGACGCCCAGAGCGGCCTGCAAATTTGTCATGCGGTAGTTGAATCCACGTTCATCGTGGAAGTAGCGACGTTCGGCGCTCATCGCATGATCCCGGAGACGTTTTGCCCGCCGGTAGAACGCTGGATCATTCGTCGTCAGCATGCCACCTTCGCCTGTGGTCACCACCTTATTCCCGTAGAAACTGAATACCCCGCATTGGCTCAGTCCCCCGACGCGCCGCCCCCTATATTCAGCGCCGTGGGCTTCGGCGGCATCCTCGATAATGGTGATGTCGTGCGCTTTGGCGATGGTCGTGAGCGCATCCATGTCCGCCGGGTGACCATAGAGATGGACGGGCATGATGACTTTGGTCCGCGCCGTAATCAGAGACTCGACCGAGGCCGGATCGATGCAAAGCGTATCGGGATCGACATCGGCGAGAACCGGTGTCGCTCCCGTGTACGCGACCGCATTGGCCGTCGCGACGAACGTCAAATCGGGAATGATAACCTCGTCGCCGGGTCCAAGGCCAAGGGTCGCGAGGGCAAGATGAAGGCCGGTTGTGCCGTTGCTCACCGTCAACGCATAGTCGGTACCGCAATAGCGCGCGAATGTCGCTTCGAACTCATCGATGTATTTTCCGATCGAGGATACCCATCCGGAGTCGACCGCATCCAGCACAAGCTCGCGCTCTCGGGAGCCGATGGAGGGCTGGGAGATCGGGATAAAACTTTCTGACATTATGGGCCTTCTAGATCGAACCAACGAGCGTTTCAAAACGCTTCCACTGAACTTCCTTTGAATAGCGGGTTGATACCATCTCATGGCCCGCACGCGAGAGACTCAGTCTTTTTTCAGAATCCTCCAGGAAAGTCGTGATCTGACTTATGGCCTGCTGCGGCGAGTTGTATGTCGCGATTGTCTGGCCATCTATCATTCCCTCGGGATAGTTGCCTTCGTCCGAAAGAAGCATCGACCCGCTTCCCAGCGCCTCAAAACAACGCATGTTTCCGCGATCAGAGCCCGCCATATCAATTGCACCGTTCAATACGATCTTGGCCGCCGAAAGCACCCTGTAGTAATCCCGTCCAAATATGGGCGCTTTCGTGATTGCCTGGATCGCAGGGGGCCTCCGGTGGCTGGCGAGGGGCAAAAATCGCCCTAGCGGCGATTCTGCCAGCCGACACAGGCGGGACCGATCCAAGTGATACTCGATATTGTACTGGCCAGCAAATTTCGCGACCGCTTCCAATACCGCTGCCCGCCGAACGTGATGTCGCGAATAGCCCCCGACGAACAGCACGTCGATCGGTCGGTCCTGGCAAAGTGCGAATGGCGTCAGCTCCGGGTCGTACGCGGGGAAGAAGTACGCCGTGCGATAGCCTTGCTCATCCCATTTCGCAAGAATCGACGGAAAATTGCAGACCACGAGATCATAAAGAGCAAGCGGCGCGCTCCCCGCCGACACGGCTTGCCAGGCGATGGTCTTCTTTACGCAACCCGGCAGGCTCTTCATAAAGGCCTCTCCCCAACCGGTCGCGTCGAGGTTGTAAAATACGTCCGCGCGGTGCTCTTCGATCTGCGCCTTCAGAATATCGCCAAGCGATGCCCGTCGGCTCAAGCCGTGCTCGCGCGCCCAAACCCTCTGAACGTCGCCGTCATCACCATTGGTGAAGAATGCCCACTCCGCTCTCTGCTCGACCGGCAGAAGAATGTGACAAGCCGACTCTCGAAAGTTCAAAAACGCGGCCATTTGACCTGCAAACGTCGAATGGTTTTTGGTCAGTTCGCGAACCCTCGGGCGCAGCGAGGGATAGTATCTGGCATTCTGGAAGAGCCTCACAAACTCATATCCCGACAGGTGTCAGCCGATGTAGTACTCAACCGATGAATTCCGCCGAGGTCAAGCCGCGCTGCATCGGCAGTGCTTGCCATGACCTTGCTGAACCGGCTTCACGGTGTCAGCGCGGGATGGCCGCGATCAGCCGGCTGCGCAGATTCTTGCTCGCCAGGGGGCTCGCAGCGAAAGCCACGGCAAACAACCAGATCGTGCATTCGAGCGCAAATGCCGTCAGCCCCGATCCAGGCACCAATGGTCGGATAATCGTCCCCAGCCCCCATCCGCCCAATGTCACCAGGGCCATGATGACAGCCAGAACAGCGACGTGCCGAAGCGGTTGCGCCAGCGTCCGCCCGATGATGATGAGCCCCAAAAGCCCGAACTGAACAAGCAGGTCACTCGCGACGATGGCGATGGCTGCGCCCAAGGGGCCCCAGGGACGGATCAGCACAATCGACAGAATCAAGAAAACAGCAAGCTGCAACCCCTTCGTCCGCACCAGCAATTCGCCGCGATTGCTGTAATTTGCAAAACTGAGGGCCAGAATGGACGGCGCAATCACGCTGGTGCCAATCAGCAGCGTCATCGTAAGCAATGGATCGTAGGGAATGGCGCCGTGGGTCCAGAGCGCGAAGAAATCCGGCCAAAACGGCAACAGTCCGGACGCTACGACGCTGGCCAGCAGGGCCACGAACAGCGACCCCCGCGCATAAAGGCTTCGCAGCTGGTCCTTCAAGCCGATGGCATAATCGTGCCCAAGCTCGGCCGCCAATGGGAGCGTCGCCTGCGTGCATAACGCTCGCAGCAGTCCGGCGGCGACGCGCGTCAGTCCCCATTGAGCCACGGCCACGCGATCGGACACGAAAGCGCTGACCAGCAGCACGGGCAGGTTGAGCAGCGCCAGTTCCGTTGCGCCCGCGACGGCAAACGGAACGCCATTGCGAAACTGACCCAGCACCCAGGACCAGGATTGCCAGGATCGCCGGCCCTGCGATCGGCGCAGAAACGGAAAGCGCCGCGGCGCATCGACCAGAAAAAGATAGGCCGACAGGGCGATCTGAATTGCCACAAAAGCAATGGTGACGGCCAACAGGCTTCCGGTGGTGACGATCGCGATCAATTGACCGATCTGCGCGATCAGCATGGCCCAGTTCTGCAGCCCGACGGCGCGGCCATACAAGCCGCGCGCGCGATAAAGACCTGAGACCAGGTTGGCTGGCACCGCGGCCAGCATTCCCGCTGTCATGACAACAAACGCAGCGTCAAAATTTGAAGTCGCCTGAAATCCAAGCACGGCAGAAGGAGGATTGAGTTGCGTGCCAACCAACAGCAGGACCACAAGAACCGCTGCGAGCCCGTAGTAAATCCGTAGCATCGCGGCGTAAAATCGCGCGGTTCGACCGTCGCAATCGACGCTTGATTTGAACGCGAGGAACCGATTGATGGCACGAAACTGAAGGCCGCTATCGGCGATCAGTGTGAGATAGCCGACGGAATAGACAACGAGCCAGGCGGCCAGGGTCTCGCCGCTCCAGAAATGCAGAAAAACGGGGACCAGAGCGACTTGCTGGGTCATTCCCAGCACCATCTGGAAGAAACTTGCCGACCACCCGTCAAACAGTCTTCGCGCGCGGCTTGGGCCCGAACTGCTTCGTATTCCAGTTTTGCCGGGCGTATCGACTGGCTGTTCGGTCAAGGAAGCCTCTCTGGCATCGTGAGCGGGCTACCAGCCCAACGGAAAGATGTCGATAGGTGACCGAAGCACAGGATTAGCCTTGCTACCAACAGGCGCCGGCATCGGCCATTGATTCCGGCCGTGTTTACAAGAAATTTGGTCTTCAACTGTTCCGACATCGGTCCTTGCTGTCGTCACTTTTCAAATTGATATTTTCCGCTCAAAACCGAGTGCTGATGGGATTGTTCCGCCCGGCTCTTCTAGCTCCGCTCAATAAAATCTGGACCAAGTTTGGGTCGATCCTCGGCAAGATCGTCTCGCCCATTGTGCTCGGCGGACTGTTTTTCCTGGTTATCGCGCCGGCTGCCCTCATCTTCCGCGCCCTGGGCAAGGATCTTCTGAATTTGCGCCGCGACCCGGGCGTCACAAGCTACTGGCTTGCCAGAAATCCGCCCGGGCCTGCTCCCGAAAGTATCAACGATCAGTTCTAGGGGGCAGTTGAAATGTCGTTCCTCTACGAATTCTGGCGTTTCATGCGGGCGCGAAAGAAGTATTGGCTCCTGCCGATCATGTTCATGATGGTTGTCTTCGGAGGGCTTCTCGTTCTGGCACAAGGCAGCGCCGTCGCGCCTTTCATCTATACTTTGTTCTGATAGCCGATGCGCGTTCTCGGCATCTCGGCGCTGTACCACGACAGCGCTGCCGCGATTGTCGCGGACGGAACTATCATCGGTGCAGCCCAGGAAGAACGGTTCAGCCAAAAAAAACACGATCCCGGCTTTCCGCTCGCCGCGGTCGACTATTGCCTGAAGGAGGCGGGGTGCGGTCTTGCCGATCTCGACGCCGTCGTTTTCTACGACAAGCCGTTTCTGAAGTTCGAGCGGCTGCTGCAAACCTATGTCGCGTTCGCCCCGCGGGGATTGCGGTCCTTTCAGATGGCGATCCCTGTCTGGTTGCGCGAAAAGATGTTTCAGAAAAAATGGCTTTCCGGCGAGCTCAAGAAAATAGCGCCCGATTTCGATGCATCGGGCATTCTGTTTACTGAGCACCATCTTTCCCATGCCGCGTCGGCGTTCTATCCGTCGCCGTTTCAAGACGCCGCCGTTCTGGTGATGGACGGCGTTGGCGAATGGGCGACGACGTCGCTTGCGATCGGATCCCGCAACGATCTCAAGATTCACAAGGAACTGCACTTTCCCCACTCTCTCGGCCTGCGCTATTCTGCATTCACTTACTACACAGGGTTTCGAGTGAACTCCGGTGAATACAAATTGATGGGGCTCGCGCCATATGGAGAGCCGAAGTTTGCCGGATTGATCTTGGAAAGGCTTGTCGAGCTGAAAGAGGACGGCACCTTCCGGCTCGATCAAGCCTACTTCGATTATTGCACGGGTTTGACGATGACCAACGAGCGGTTCGACGCGCTGTTCGGTCATCCGGCACGAAAGCCGGAAGAACTGCTCACGCAATTCCAGATGGATGTGGCGGCTTCGATTCAGGCCGTGACGGAGGAAGTGATATTGCGGCTCGCGCGTTCGATCCGGGCCGAGACCGGGCTTCCCAATCTGTGTCTGGCCGGAGGGGTCGCGCTGAACTGCGTCGCCAATGGCAAGATTCACCGCGAGAACATATTCGAGCGGATGTGGATCCAGCCTGCCGCGGGCGATGCCGGAGGCGCGATCGGAGCGGCACTTGCGGCATACCATCTGCGCCATGGCGGAGCCCGCGTGGCTCGCGCCGTTGCGACCGACGGGATGAACGGTGCTTACCTCAGTCACCCACGTCGATTATTCGGCGCGGATTCAGACCGTCAGTAGGCGAACCAACCCTCGTTATCACGCCCTGATCAGCCGCTTTCGCGACCAGACCGGATGCCCGGTGGTCGTCAACACCAGTTTCAACGTTCGTGGCGAACCGATCGTTTGTACAGCCGGCGACGCCTTTCGTTGTTTCATGGGTTCGGAGATTGAAACGCTGATTGTCGGCAATTGTGTCCTGCAGAAGGAAGATCAGAATCCCGGTCTCAAACTGGACTACAAGGGTGCTTTCGATTTGGACTAGGGGGTGGACCTTTTTAGGGCATAGCCAAATTAGGTAATCTAAAGGCCCGCGATAGGAATGCCGATCTGGGCGATCCGCTGCTTCTTTGCGATGCCCAGCATCTCCCGTCCGTAGAATGAAGCGCCTGCGGACCAAACGATCAGTCAGAAATCATTCCGTGAGGTTATTTCCATTGATCGTCCCGCGCGACGCGAATTGCGGCGATTGCTGGCGCATCTCGCGTGGTCCCGGCCGCTCCGACGGATCGCGCCCGAGCTTTGGCTTCAATTCCGCAAGATCAACGAAGACGTCGGCCTGACGCCGCAGTTCGTCAGCCACCATCGGCGGCTGGCTGGCAATGGTGGAGACGACGGTAACGTGGACGCCGCGGCGCTGCATCGCCTCCAACAGCGGGCGGAAGTCCCCATCGCCCGAGAACAGAAACATCTGGTCGATATGATCGGCTAGCTCCATCGCATTGACGGCGAGCTCGATATTCATGTTGCCCTTCACCTTGCGGCGGCCGCTGCCGTCGACGAACTCCTTGGTGGGCTTGGTGACGACGGTGTAGCCGTTATAGTCGAGCCAGTCGGTGAGCGGGCGGGCCGATGAATATTCCTGGTCCTCGATAATGGTGGTGAAATAGAACGCCCGCAGCAGCGCGCCGCGGTTCTGGAATTCCTTCAGCAGACGCTTGTAATCGACGTCGAAACCGAGCGCTCTGCAGGTCGAGTAGAGATTGGCGCCATCGATAAAGAGCGCGATCTTGTCGAACGGTAACATCTGCCACTGACCTCCTCATTCGACGTGCGCAGGTCAGCAGAGTTGCATCCGCTTGGGCTCTGCCTGCAGGTTGTAAGACACCGAAGCTGGCCGATGTGACAAGGCAGGTGGCGCTGGCGACCCGAAGGGAGAGATCGTCGATGCGCCAGCAATTCGATCAAATCCACCCCTGCCCCAGCGCGCCGATTGCGGTGACGTTAAGCTGCGTGCTCGCCTTGCTCAATTGTACGGAGGTAGATGGCTGACATCGAAACGGATGCACCGGTTATACGAAGGTTTATGAACCGGCTCGCGGTGACGGCCGTTTTGGTTGCGCAGCGGACCTCAATCGGAAGCACTCCGGATCCCGACGCGATACGAACGATGCGCCAGAGGCGCTGTTGCGGCGGCCCACTCGGTCGCGACGCATGGTTCGGGCGGCACCATGTCAATCTAGCCGGTCTTTTCTGGATCAGTCCAATCGGGGCCGCCGAGAACGGTCGTACTCGCTTCCAGGAAGGCCAGATAATTTCCATAAAAAACCCAAAAGCCAAGATCGATTAGTTCAAGCGCAGCTTCCCATGAAGGCTCGCCCGGCACGGATCTCACGCCTCCATGAATAACGAATGGTCGGAAGCTGCGGCCGTTCTGCCGGCGTTTTGCTCCCGGTCGGATGCCGTTCGAGCAGTGGATCAATTGCAGGCTTGGCTTTGACATATCAATCCCCAGATTTGTGTCGGGACAAGACGGCGGTCATTAAGCAAGCGGGGTAATCAATGCGGCTATTCCGGACAACGGCGCCGACGTGCAACGTCCAATGCAACCAGGTCGATGGAGTGAGATACCTGCTGTCGCCGGACTTGCCCTCGCAGCCAGCAAAACATCACCGGCTCGAAGGGTCTCCAAGGCTTTCCCTTATGGCAATTCCAGGTAGCTCTGCTACCGCTCGGCTATCCAGCAAGTGTAATCAAAAAAGTTCGCCGGACCATTGAACGGAGGTTGATCCGTACGTTACATTTGGTTGAGAGAAGCATACCTAGGTTTAGGATCGGCTGCCTCAGCCTAACGAGGGACGGCGAGCGTCCCACCTGTTCCCGCTGCGCCTCGCGATATCGGGTGAGGCCGTAGTTGACCGAGCGCGTTCCGCGATGGTCAGCGCCGCGGCTTGCGGGCGCGACGAACAGCCCCGACGGCAAACGCCTTGAGACGCTAAACGCTTTGAGACGCCGCGCATATCGCGGTGCACCATAACGTCGGAACCTCGAAAAGCTGCTAAGATGCAGTCCGTTAGTAAGGCCACGTTATTACCGCTGATGGTCATGATCACCTGACGACGCAGCGTGGGCCCGGATGGCCGAATGGATGGTTAGTGCTGCCATGCGTAACCAGACACTGAAACCCTGGCGCTCTGCTGAGGAATCGCTGCTTGGCGGCATGGCGCTGGCGTTGCTGGCGGTGGCTTGCATCTGGCTCGTGCTCGGTCCCGCACCGGCGGTTGCTGGCTATTTGATTGCCGTCGTGCTGCTCGTCGCCCTGTTGCTCGCCTCATTGATCATGATGCACCTGGCAGGGAGCACCCGCAGACAAATGGAAGCCGCGCTCGAGGGCCGAGCAAGGGCCGAACAGCGTGCGATTGAAGCCCTGCACGAGAGCGAGGCGCAGCGGAAGGAGGTCTTCGAGCACAACCCGGTCATGTACTTCATGGTCGATGCGGACGGCACCGTCTTGTCAGTGAACACTTTTGGTGCCGCGCAGCTCGGCTATCTGGTCAGCGAATTGCGTGGGCAATCGGTGCTGAAGGTTTTCTTTGAAGAAGACCGAGACCTGGTCCGGAAAAGCTTTGACGTCTGCCTGACGGATATCGGCCAAACGCACAGTTGGGAGATCCGAAAGGTCCGCAAGGACGGTTCGGCGCTTTGGGTTCGTGAAAACGCCAAAGCCGTGCGACGGCTGGATGACCGGTCGATCGTCCTGATCGCATGCGAGGACATCACCGAGCGCAAGGAGGCTGAAAACGCCCTGCGGCAAAGCGGAAATTATTTGGCCGAAGCACAGCGATTGAGCCACACCGGCAGCTTCGGCTGGCGCGTCGCCACCGGCGAAATTATCTGGTCGGAGGAAACTTTCAGAATATTTGGCTACGACAAGGCACCTTCTGTCACGCTCGACATGGTCGTCCAACGCATTCATCCCGACGATCGAGCGCACGCGCAACAGACCATCGACCAGGCATCCGGAGACGGGAGGGATTTCGATCACGAATATCGATTGCTGATGCCCGACGGCTCGGTCAAATATGTCCATGCAACGGCGCATGCTGTAACGGATGCGTCGGGCGGCGTCGAATTTGTCGGAGCGGTGACAGACGTCACGGCACGCAAGCGAGCCGAAGAGAAACTGCATGAGGCGCAGGCTGAACTTGCGCACGTCACGCGCGTGACGGCTCTCGGGGAGTTGGCCGCGTCGATCGCCCATGAGGTGAACCAGCCGCTCGCTGCCGTCGTCGCCAACGCCGCGGCCTCCCTGCGTTGGCTCGACCGCGAAACGCCCAACCTGAAGGAAGCGCGCAGCGCTCTGGAGGCGATTGTCAATGATGGTAATCGGGCAGGCGAAGTGATCCAGCACGTCCGTGCGCTGGTAAACAAGACCGCCGATCGGAAAGTGCCGCTCAATGTCAATGATGTCGTCAACGAGGTGATCACCTTGCTGCATCATGAACTGTTTAGCCGCGGGATGTCGCTGCGGATGGAACTCGCCCCCGCCCTGGGCCTGGTCCTCGGCGATCGGATCCAGCTGCAGCAGGTCATCCTCAATCTCGTCATCAACGGCATTGATGCGATGCAACCAGTCACGGAGCGACCGCGCGGGCTGGTGATCCGAACGCTCCAGGAGGAAGTCCACCACATGCTGGTCACGGTAAGCGACTGCGGTGTCGGATTTGCCGCCGAGAATGCCGACCGGCTGTTCGACCCCTTCTTCACCACCAAATCCGGCGGCATGGGCATGGGCCTGTCGATCTGCCGATCGATCGTCGAATCCCACGGCGGGCGGCTGTCGGCCTCCAGCAATGTCGGACCCGGCGCGACGTTTCAGTTCAGCTTGCCGATGCATCAAGAGGACAATACGCCGTGATCGGCCGCTCGACATCGTCTCGCGACGTTGCAAGGGCGGAGGAGCCGATCGTCTACGTTGTCGACGATGACGCGTCGGTGCGTGAGGCGCTCAGGAATCTGTTCCGGTCAGTGGGCTTGCGGGTCGAAGTGTTCGGTTCGGCTCCCGAATTTCTGCAGAGCGAGCTTCCGGATGTTGCCAGTTGCCTGATCCTCGACATCAGGTTGCCTCGACTGAGCGGCCTCGACTTTCAGGTCGACCTTGCCAAGGCGGCCATCCACATTCCAATCATCTTCATGACGGGTCACGGCGATATCCCGATGACGGTCAGGGCGATGAAAGCCGGGGCTGTTGACTTTCTGACCAAGCCATTCCGCGATCAGGACATGCTGGATGCCGTGACGGCGGCAATCGAACGCGACCGAAACAGCCGCAATGAAGCAAAGATCCTCTCTGGCCTGCATGCGCACTTTGTGACCCTGACGCCTCGGGAGCGGGAGGTGATGGCGCTGGTCACGGCCGGACTCATGAACAAGCAGATCGCGGCCAAAATCGGAATTGCCGAGATCACCGTGAAGATACACCGCGGGCACATCATGAGAAAAATGGCCGCGAAATCGTTGGCCGATCTGGTGAAGATGGCCCAGGCGCTCGACATACAGCGTGCGCCGCCGCAGCCGTGACATGGCTGATAGTCAAGAAATCCGCTTGCGCCCTGCAAACCTAAGTATGATTTTCCGATCATGATTTGCGACGCACTCTGCCGTCGGGCGGCTTGCAGCAAGTGGCATTCTGCTTGCCCTCCAGGAAGGACCGCTTTGTCCAACCCACCCGTAATTTCAATCATTGACGATGACGGCTCCGTTCGCGCCGCGACCTACAATCTCGTGAGGTCGCTTGGACACATCGTTCACACATTCGCATCGGCCGAGGAGTTCCTGCGGTCGCCTCACTTGAATGACACCTCGTGCGTGATAGCAGATGTTCAAATGCCCTTGATGAGCGGTCTCGAGCTGCAGGCCCACTTGCTCGCCGAGGGATACCGGGTGCCGTTCATTTTCATCACGGCTTTCTCTGTCGAGAATGCTCGCGCGCGAGCTTTGAAGGCGGGAGCAATCTGTTTTCTGACGAAGCCCTTCGCCGGAGAAGCTTTGATCAACTGCCTCGACGCCGCTCTGCAGGGGCACGGCGATGGTAGGAGCCCATGACCCAATTGGGTTGGTGCGGCATCTCGCACTTCGCGACCCCGATCGGTGACAGCGGGCAAACCAAGAACTCCATTCCACCGACGTTAACGGGCTCGAGCCGGTTATACGTAGGGATGAGCGGACCAACCATCTAGACAAGTTGAATAAGGAGGGGGAGGAAACGAGACTGCGGCATCGTCGCCCTCCGATAATCCGACGGCGAGATAACGCAGCACACCACGATCATTGAATGGCAATTCCTCAGGAGGAGGTCGCCATGCGTACCGGCCCACGCTGCTCCGAATGCGACAGTGAAGACCCCAAGATAATATGTCTGCGAAATCCTGAGCGTGAACACTACTGCGGACGTTTTTGTCTCCGCGAAGGCCAGGCAAAATTCATGCGCTGGATGCGGCGAACGAATGCAGAGGCCAGTTCATGACAAATCGTTGCGGAAATCCAGACTGCGACCGTCCCTTCGGGTTAATCCGATTCAGCTGGCGCTTCGAGCAATTTTGTTCGACCGAGTGCCGCGAGAACTACAAACGTAAGCGGGAACGCAACAGAGTTTATTGGAGATGGCTCTTCAAACGTCCTGAGCCGTCTGTCGCAGACCAAAAATAATCCAGCGATGCCGCAGCTCCCAGACTGAATAGCTGTCTCTCGGAAGGCATTCTTGACGGTACCGGAACGGGAGATGTCATTGGCGCGTCAAAGAATCGCGGCGCGCCCGCAATCGCGTCCCATGCTTTACGGAAATCGACCGTTGAACTGGGAATTATCGATAGAGTGAGTGGGACATCAAGGAACCATCATGACAACAGCACAAGCGATGATAGTCGGAGCGGTACTCGCGTGGACGCCTTCGCTTCTGGTGTTCGCCTGGATCGTGCGGGACATTCGAAACACACGCGGCGAGGAACTCGATTAGCTTGCACTCGATCGAGGAAACAAGCCCGTTCCGATTGCCTGAAAAGGGCTGTCCCCACTGGCAATTCTCGGGATTTTTTGCTTTCGAGCGCGTACCCGCAGCCACCCCGCTTGAGAGACCGCATAATGCCAAAAGTCCCTTTTTTTCGGGGCGGCAAGGGGTGGGTAAGGAGCCGATTTTGAGAATCGGTGAAAATGATAACGGCTCCACTACGTAGCGCCCACCAAATCGATCAAGTACTGAGGCGACATTCATAGTTCTGCCAGAGCAATTCCTCGCGCGGATCCACCCAAGCCGCGGTCCAAGTCGCGGTCAAGGTAAGAAACACCGAGCCGCCGACTACAAGCGCCCGCCCCAGCGCCGTCTGTAGCCCCAACCGCCGCCAACCAACCGCAGGATCAACAGAAGGACAACGGCCCCGATAAAGGCGTTTAGAATTAAAGCAACAATTCCCACCCCCAGGTGAATACCAAGTCGCGGCAACAGCCAATCACCGATAAATGCGCCAACCAGACCTACCAGCAAATCACCGATCAATCCAAACCCACCACCCTCCATCACCCTGCCTGCCAGCCATCCGGCAACAATTCCAACAATAATGATAACCAAAAGACTCTGATTGGAAAGGTGCATAACCTTGCCTCCTACCGAGATGATCCCGGCTAATGCTGATCGATGATAATAGTTCCATCAACAATTCGGCTTATGCTGGTCTGCTCCCGAGGCTCTCTGGGCAAAGCCTGTCGCTCGGACTACAACTCTCTGAGTCGTTTTTGCTGCGAGCCGACGAGGTGATCGAATAACGAAGGTGCACGATCTCATTCGATTGGCGGAATGGTGCGCACCCAAGCAACGATGGCGTTGAGGTCCTGCTCTGTCATCTTGCTAAAAAAACGTTGCCGTGCCTTCGGCAGCTTGAGCACGTGGCCGTCTTGTAGAAGCCATAAGGCATCTGCGGCGCAACTCGCACGCTGTGGCCGTACACCCAGAGTCAACAGTCGTTTGATGTCATCCTCGCTCCAGGCACCAATGCCGGTATCGTGGTCGGGCGTGATATTTGACCCGCGGACATGGCGCGCTGCCTGGCGCAAGTCCGGGATTCGCATGCGCGGCGCAAGACCAGACTGTGGTTTGTCTCACACCGGCGACAGCCTTAGAGGACCCGAGCGCTGTCCGCGCCAACGGAGCGGCTTCGGCGAGGAAACCCCGCCGAAGCCATTGGGCAAAAGCCCAAACCGCGATCAGGCGGCCCGGACGTAGCCGTAACGCAGATTCGAGGGCTCGTTGGCGGCGAGCTCATATTCGCTCTTCAAGGCGGCCAGCCGGTCCTCGGAAAAGGTTGGCATCCTGATATTGTCGGCGGCCTTGAGATTGATCCGGTACATGCGGGCCGCGTTGCCGCCGAAGATCAACTGCTTGATCGCACTGTCGGCGCCACCGAGCGGAGCAAAACCATATTTCTTCTGCATATCCTCGGGGATTTCGAGCCTACGCAGCGCCTCGATCTGCCACTGCGGCGACCCGTACCAAACCGAGTCGGTACCCCATAGGACATGATCGACCCCCATGCCCTTGATCAGCGTGCCGACCAGAGCAGCGCAGAATTTGGGATGCGCCACGGCCGAATTGGCAAACGACGTGCCCAGCTCCGCGTGGACGTTAGTGACCCCGAACTTCTGCGGAATTTCCGCAAGATCGGTGGCCCACTGGATGCGGCCTGTGGACTCGAACTCGGCCCAGGCCTGGTCAGGCAGCTCGAGGAACGGACGCAGCGCCGAGTGATAGATGACGAAGTTCATCTGCGGCCAGTCTTTGGCAGCCTTGCCGATGTCCCAGGCGGTTGCGTACTCCCATACGCCGGCGAAGGATTTCTCGTAATCGGGCGGCAGCAGACCCTTGTGGATGCATAGCGTTGTGATCCCAGCTTTCACCGCCTTGTCGTAGAACGGATACATCACCTGCTCGTCGTCAAGCCGCCAGGGGAATTTCGACGGCGCAAGCGGGTCGCCGATCGTGTAGGACTTCCATGAATCGGGTTTGTAGACCGCGATCGCCTTGTCGACCTCATCCATCCAGCCTGGCTGCTTGGGCGTGATCACGGTGTGCTCCAACAAGCTGCGTGAGCCCGCGAAGTCATTGACCATCTCGCGTGCCTTGGCGATCTGCTCGTTCGACAACAGCCACCAGCTCGGATCGTCGAA